>JAEEGG010016532.1_pt1 | contig 15313 bp, 15 predicted proteins | sample 9134161 | NCBI WGS metagenome assembly JAEEGG01 (sample SAMN16246543, study PRJNA631951) | gut metagenome | biome: gut microbiome; feature: rumen; material: CR-attached | host: Bos | place: Iran: Karaj | collected 2018-10
GGACAATGGGCAGAGCCATTTGACCCGCTCAGCTATGAGGACAACAGCTTTATTGAGGGGAACGCCTGGCAATACCTGTGGTTTGTGCCTCATGCACCCGAGCAATTCATCGAGCTCATGGGCGGCAAGAAAGCGTTCCTGAAAAAATTAGATGAGAATTTCAGTCTCATTAGCGTCAACCGTGAGACTAACGGCAACGCCTCGGCGTTTATTGGCCAGTATGCCCACGGCAACGAACCCAGCCACCACACCGTCTATTTCTACAACTTCGCGGGTCGCCCTTGGCGCACTCAAGAACTGGTCAACCAAGTGCGCTCCGAATTCTATAATGCCACTCCAGCAGGCTATGCTGGCAACGATGACTGCGGACAGATGTCTGCCTGGTACATTTTCTCGGCATTAGGCTTCTATCCCTTCAATGCGGGCGCTGCCGAATATGTCATTGGCACGCCACTGTTCCAGCGTGCCACTCTGCACTTGGCTGGCGACAAGGAGTTTACCATCATCCGCAAGGGCGACAAGGGTATATACGTCAAGGAAACCCGCCTCAACGGCAAGCGGCTCCAGGGCTTCAAACTCAAGCATCAAGATATCATGGCGGGTGGAACGCTGGAATTTGTGATGAGTGAGAAGCGCCCCTAGGCCTTCGAAGTCCTTAGTTTTATACTGTGGGGATGGAGATGCCGCTGAGCTGGCGGTAGAGGTTGAGAGCATAGACGTCGGTCATGGCGCTGATGTGGTCGAGCACGGCCTGGACCTGCTCGAACAGCGTGGGCGCGAAGACGTCGTACTGCTGCGGGAACTTGTTCATCAGCAACTGGGAATAGTTGCGCTCGGGGTGCATGACCGCCTCGATGAGTTTATCGAGCAACAAGTTGATGATGCGGTTACCCGCCAGGTCCACGTCAAGGACGTAGCTGGCACGATACAGACGTGCCCGCGCCAAAGTGCTGCACGCTTGATAAGCGTTGGCCGGCAACGGGTCGATGCAGTCGATGAGGCTGTTATCGAAACGTCCCTGCATAATTTCCTCCTCGTGATCGGCAAAGGCAGCGGCACACTGCTCAACCAGCAGGCCGACGATGCATGAGCGCAAATAGGCAATCTTCTCGTTGGGGTCAGCGACGCGCCCCATGTGTTCACGCAGGTGCGCCTGACGCTCTTCGGTGAAAAAGCCCAGCAGCAGATTGATGGTCTCATCGGTACCGATGATCTTGAGCTTGTGGCCGTCCTCGATATCCATAATCTGGTAGCAGATGTCGTCGGCTGCCTCAACAATATAAACGAGCGGATGACGGCAGTAGCGATCCTCGTCAAGCCGGATGAGCCCCAATTCGTCGGCAATGCGTTCAAAGATGTCCTTTTCAGTCGTGAAAAAGCCGAATTTGCCTTTCTCGCCGGCATGCATTGAAGAGTAAGGGTATTTCACTATTGCAGCCAATGTCGAGTAAGTCATGGCAAAGCCGCCGGGACGACGTCCTTTGAACTGATGGACCAAAGTGCGGAACGAGTTGGCATTGCCCTCGAAGTGGATGAGGTCGTTCCATTGCTCAACAGTGAATTTGTCCTTGAACTCCAACCCGCGTCCCTCGCTGAAGTAGGCTCCGATGGTCTTCTCGCCGGAATGGCCGAACGGAGGATTGCCCAGGTCATGAGCCAAGCAAGCGGCAGCGACGATTTCGCCAATGTCACGCAGTTTCTCGACCCATGGCTCATTCTTGTAGCAAGGCATGAGACGCTTGCCTATCTCGCGAGCCATTGACTTGCCCACGCTCGATACTTCCAAGCTGTGTGTCAGTCGGTTGTGTACAAAAATGCTGTCCGGTAACGGAAACACCTGCGTCTTGTTCTGCAGGCGGCGGAAGGGCGACGAGAAGACCAGACGGTCGTAGTCGCGCTCAAAGTCACTGCGCACTCCCCCACCCTTATCGTCGTGGTAATGTTCCAGTCCCAGGCGTTTATCCGAAATCAATCGGTCCCAATTCATTCGTTGAATAGCCATTGTAGTCTAATTTTTGCACAAAATTAGCAACAATCCCATGAATTATCAAAAAGTGATTATCAAAATTTGACAATCACTTTATTATAATGCCTTGGAACGCTCCGGAGGCACTTACTTTTCCAATTGTTCGGCTACCCAAATGACCCACTCGTCGATGTTGTCGGTCAAGCGAGTAGGCAACGGCAGCGGGATGAGGACATCGGGAGCTATGCCTGTGGCATCAATACCGCCATCAGGAAGTCCAATAGTGCGAGTCATAGGGCTCGAGAAACTGAGATGACAGTTAGGCATCTCCACCACATTAATATTGGAGAAATCTAAGCACCCCAACGTGTTATCGCGGCCGTATACAGTCGTGCGGTCACTCGTGGCCTTAATGCTGCGAACCATCTGCTCGCCAGAGCTCGCAACACCATTATCAATGATCAAAGCAGCCTTACGAACGGCATCGCTTACCTGATTCAAGCGATAGGTATCGACAGAGAAATCACCCCCAGATTGATTCAGTTTTCCTAAAATACCCATCAAATCTTGCATCGATACATTTTGACTATCGCTAAACATGGGTAGAATCTGCCTTAAAAAGGGTTGCGGTAAATAATCAATACCTTCAATCATCGGAAAGATAGCCTGTATACCCATGATAAACTCTTGTGGAACGCCACTGTCCTGAAATTCTTTCAACAACATTTTCCTGTGTTCTGGTGAGTTGCGATACTCAACAGCCGGTTCTGTGCCCTCATGGTCATAGAGCAGTTCCCAATAGGGATTAAAATATACATCACTTCCTCCACCGTTGTCACGGATATCCAGCACAAGATTCTCACAACCGGACTCCTTAAAATCCATAATGGAGCCTATGATCCATTCCATATCGGGATTTCCATCACACGACGGGAAACGGATCAGGAATGTCTTATCAGTCACTTTGCAGGCTACAGCCTTGGGACGGTACTCCTCCATAAATTCATTATAATTAATCGGTTTGCGGGTTCTGTATCGGTCTCCGTAACTCTCCCAATTGCCCTTCTCATTCCTGACACTATAGTTCAGCCTCGTGTGGAAATCATCGAACCATGCCGTGTATTGAGCCACAGCATCCCAGCCAGTGCGCTCACCCTGCTCTACCTGAGTGCGCAAGCGAGCCTTCATTGACTCATACTCGGCACGCGTGCTATCAACAACTTTGTTGGGAAATCCCGCGTAGTTGTCCTCAAGGTATTTCACGGCATAGTCATAGTCTTCAAGATTCTGCTCAACAGTCAGCTCGGGAACTTGAGCCAAAGCCACCAAGGCCATCAACACAATAAAAATCAAGGAAGAAATTCTTTTCATAATGGTTCAAAGTATTATCGGTTTAAGTTTAATGGCACAAAAATACAAAATACAGTATTCGCGTCAAAGGGTTTGTCCAACAAAAAAAAGACCTCCCTGCAAAAAATAAGAAAAAGTGACAATATTTTGGACAGTTGACCAAATTTGGTCAATACAATTCAGGTCACATCTATAGTCATTACTTAATATTGACATTTAAAAAAGGTTTCAAATGATGGTCGTAAGGGTTTTTGATGTATTTTTGCAGTTTGATACCAATCATTGTTTTATGGAGAAGATTAATGTGAAGATTGTGAACCGTGGACCGCATGAGGTGCCGCAGTACGGGACAGCGCTGAGCGCGGGGATGGACCTGCGCGCCTGGCTCGAGGAGCCGCTGACGCTGCAACCGCTGCAGCGGGCATTGGTGCACACGGGCATCTATATCGCCCTGCCCGAGGGCTATGAGTGCCAAATCAGGCCCCGCAGCGGCTTGGCCCTGAAGCGTGGCTTGACGGTGCTCAACACGCCTGGCACGATTGATGCCGATTATCGTGGTGAGGTCGGGGTCATCCTGGTGAACCTGAGTAATGAGCCGCAGACCATCGAGAACGGTGAACGCATCTGTCAAATGGTTGTCGCCCGTCACAGCACTGTGGAATGGACCATTGTGGAAGACCTCGACGAAACCGAACGTGGCGCAGGCGGCTTTGGCCATACGGGAACGAAATAGTAACAGATAACAGTTAATAGTTGATGAAACGACATTTAGCTATATTGACCATAGCATTGCTGGCTCTGACAGCGATAGCAGGCAAAAAAGAACCGGACAAGAAGACCATCTCGGCTGCGGACCAGCGCAAGGCCGAATACATCTTCATGGAAGCGCAAAAGCAGAAGTTCAATGACAACTTTGACGCGTTCTTTGACCTGTTATCTTATGCCCATGAACTCGATCCAGGCAACACCGCCATATCATTTTACAAAGGTCTGTGCCTGCTCAAAATGAACAACACGACCAAGGAACGATGCGAGGAAGCTTTGGCGCTCATGAAGGTGCACTTTGAGGCTCAGCCCGAAGACTTGTATGAGACCACTTTCTACAGCGATGCCAACATGCAGTTGGGACATCCTGAAGAGGCATTGCGTGCCATCAAGCTTCTCAATGAATACAACCCCAACCGTCTTGAGTTGCAAGTGCGTCTGGCCGAGGCCTACTCGCAGTCGGGCGACTATGCACAAAGCAATGCCACCTATGACAGCATAGCAGCAATCTTTGGAGACGCCATCCAAATCACCACCAGCAAAATCGAGAACTACATGGCGATGAACGACAGCACAGGAGCCTTGCGCGAAATGCGTGCTCTGCTGGCAACTGCGCCCCAAAACGACTCCTATAACATTGCCATGAGCGGACTGTTCCAGCATTATGGCATGAACGATAGCGCCCTGTATTATCTCGACCGTGCCCAAGAATATGCACCCGACAACGGATACATCTATCTCACCCGAGCCGAATATTACAACATGATTGGTGACAGTGTGGGCTATGAGCAACAGATTTACAACGCCCTCACAGCCGAGCAGCTTGATGTGGATTCCAAGTTGGGTGTGTTGATGGACTACATTCGCAAACAATTGGCAAAAGAGGACACCACTCAACGCATCAACAATCTGTTCACTGTCCTCATCGAGCAACATCCTCATGAAGCAAAAATCCACCAACTCTACAGCGAATACCTTTACACACAAAAGGACATCAAAGGATCCATTGAACAGTTGGGTTACAGCCTCGACGTGAATCCCACCGACGCTGACGGATGGCGCAACATGGTCATTTTGAACATGATGGACGATAATTATCCCGATGCGGTCAAAGCATCGGAAAAGGCTTTGGAATACAACCCCGACAATTTGGACCTGCGTCGTTACGTCGCGGGATGCTATTACCAAATGGAGGAATATGACAAGGCAATTTCTGCCTATGAGGAGGTGCTCTCGATGGTGGATTCGACCGATACCGAAAGACGTGCCGAAATCCTCACTGGCATTGGGGACATCTACAGCCAACTCAAGGACACCCCCAAGACCATCGAGTACTACGAGAATGCACTTCAAATCGACCCATTGAACTCAGGTGCACTCAACAACTATGCCTACTACCTCGCTCAACTGGGTGAGAATCTGGACCGCGCCGAAGCCATGGCTGCCCTCGCCCTCAAATTTGAGCCCGACAATGCCAACTTCATCGACACCTATGCATGGGTATATTTCGCTAAGAAAGACTACGCCAAAGCATTGCTATACATCAAGAGCGCTGTCGAGAAAGACGAGGACAACCACCTGCTGGAACACTACGGCGACATCCTGTGGTTCAACAACGAGCCTGAGGCTGCAATCGAGCAGTGGACCAAAGCGCTCGAACTCGAGCCAGACAACGAACTATTGCAACGCAAAGTAAAAAACAAGACCTATTATGAGGAATAAATTCATTCACATCCTCGCCATCATCTCGCTGGCGATGATAACAGCCGCCTGTGGCACTACCAAGAAAGCGACCGACACCATACCCTCTGGCGGAAACACTGGCCAAAGTTCAACAACCACAATCGATCCGTTACAGCTCATTACATCCACCCTGGGCAACTGGCAAACGATGCAGACTGGCGGCAACATCTCGATTAAAGCCGGCAGCAACTTTTCGTCATCCATCCAGGTCCGCATGGTGCGGGATGAAGCGATATTCATCTCACTGCGGCCTGTGTTGGGCATCGAAGTGGGGAAACTGCTCATTACTGCCGACAGCCTCTATGCTGTGGACAAGGTGCACAAGCGTTACGTCGCTGAAAAGGTTTCGCTCCTCACCGCCGGCATCCCCGTGACTGTGAGCGACGTGCAGGACATATTCCTGGGCCGCCCCTTTATCATCGGCAAAGGCACACTCAACGAGTCGTTGTTTCCTCAAGTGACCATTACCCCTCAGGGTAACAAAACAAGCTTATCCCCCATTGAGGGTTATAAGGGTTACACCTATAATTTCATGCTCGACAACAAGGGCAGCATTCTATCGCTTGATGTCATGCCGCAAGGCAGCACCACAGCCGCCTATCAGGTCAAGTACAGCAACGTGCGCAAAACCGAGGCAGGCAATATCGCTCATGGCATCGATGTGAACGCCACTGTCGAAAAGCGAAAACTCGATTTTTCCCTCAAGTACAAGGACATTGACTGGAATGGCAACGTGAAGATTGACCGGGGCATCCCCAACGGATACACCCGCATGAAAGCCACCGATCTGTTCTCCATGTTTTCCTGATTAAACCCCAAGTTTGAAATCGCCTGTGCTTGATGCGTGGCGCTTAAAAACTGAAACCTGATATACTTAAATCAGGTTTTCTGCGTTATGTTATTAAAACACAATAGAGTCAATGAGATTTCAACACCACATATTGACATTGCTGGCGTGCCTGCTGTGCTCCGTCAGTATGTTTTCCCAAGTTAAAATCACCGGCAAGGTCGTGGACGCTGCCGGTGAGCCGATAGAATTTGCCACAGTACGTCTGCTAGGCACTGCCGTAGGCACAAATACCGACACCAAGGGCGACTATGAAATGACAGTTCCTCAAGCCGATACGATCATGGTCGAATTCTCATGCCTGGGCTATTCAACAGTGACCCGTCAGCTCATCAAGCCCGAAGGCACAGTGACACTCAATCCCAAACTGTATGAGAAAACGCTCGAGCTGGGAGAGGTGGAAATCACCGAATACAAGAAGCAGACGACGGGCATGCAAGGCATCGACGTGGACATGTTGCGCCGCACGCCCGATGCATCTGGCGGTAGTGTCGAGGCAGTGTTGACAACCATGGCAGGCGTGAGTTCCAAGAACGAGATGAGCTCGCAGTACATGGTGCGTGGCGGTTCCTATGACGAGAACAGCGTCTACATCAACGGCATCGAGGTTTACAGGCCTCAGCTCATCAGCAGTGGCCAACAGGAGGGTATGAGTATCATCAACCCTGACATGGTGCGCAAGGTGGACTTCTCGACTGGCGGTTTCAGCGCAGCCTATGGCGACCGCATGTCGTCGGTGCTCGACATCACCTATCGTGAGCCCGAGGCCTTTGAAGGAGCCTTTGCCGCAAGTCTGCAGGGCGGCAGCCTGATGTTGGGGCACAGCACACAACACTACTCCCAAATGCATGGTGTTCGCTTCAAGCGCAACTCCTCGCTCATGGGATCACTGGAGAGCAAGGGCGAGTATGACCCGCAATACTTCGACTATCAGACGAGTCTCGTTTTCAAGCCGACCGAAAAACTGCGCATCGCCCTGCTTGGCAATGTCAGCATCAACGATTACCGCTTCACCCCTAAGAACCGTGAGACCAGTTTCGGTACCAGCGAGGAAGTCAGGTCGTTCACTGTTTATTTCGACGGATATGAGAAGGACAAGTTCCAAACCTACTTCGGTGCCGGCGCCATCACCTATGCCTTCAACAAGAAAGGCACCGACTTGACCCTGCAGGCGTCGGGCTACCGGACCGACGAGCTGGTGGCCTATGACATTCATGGCGAATATTGGCTAGACCAAGCCGGACAGGAACTGGGTGTGGGCAAATACCATGAGCACGAACGCACCCGCTTGAAGATGAATGTGATGGACATCACTCTCAGGGGCAATGTCGGCATCAACAACAATAGCATCTCCTATGGTATGTCGATGCGCAAGGAGGACATCTATGACCGCTCACGTCAGTGGCAGTGGCGCGACAGCGCAGGCTATTCCCTGCCCCACATCCCCGACCAGGTCAACGTCATTTTCACCGAGACCTCGAGCAACGACCTGAACACCACACGCATCGCTGGTTGGCTCATGGACACATGGCGCTTCACAACCAGTGCCGGATACTGGTCACTGAACGCAGGTGTGAGGCTGTCGCATTGGAATTTCAACGGCGAGACGCTCATTTCACCGCGCGTGAGCCTGGGCTTCGTGCCCGAACGAAACGGCAACCTGTCTTTGCGACTGGCAGGAGGCGTCTATTATCAGGCTCCATTCTATAAGGAATACCGGCAACAACTGATGGACACGCTGGGTAACCGCACTATCCTCTTGAACAAGGACATCAAGTCGCAACGCAGCATCCAGGTTATCCTGGGCAGCGATTACACCTTCCGCGCGCTGGACCGTCCCTTCAAACTCACTGCCGAGGCCTATTACAAGAACCTGAGCGACCTCATCCCTTACGAGATCGACAACCTCAAGCTCGTCTATAGCGGAGTCAATTCCTCAAAGGGTTACATCGCCGGTGTGGACATGAAACTCTTCGGACAGTTCGTCGAGGGCACCGACTCCTGGCTCAGTTTCTCGCTGATGAAGACTCAGGAAGACTTGAATGGCGTCAAGGTGCCCCGCCCCACCGACCAACGATACAGTTTCGCCCTGTTCTTTACCGATTATTTCCCCAGCTTTCCGCGTCTCAAGTTCAGCCTCAAGGGCATCTTGAGCGACGGTCTGCCCACGACAGCGCCACACATGACGCGCGCCGACTCCTATGTGCGTCAACCCGCCTACAAGCGCGTTGATGTCGGACTCAGTTACGAACTTGTCGGCAAGGACAACCGCCCTGCCAGCGGATTCTTCAGCCACTTCAAGGAAATCTGGCTCGGACTTGACTGCTTCAACCTCATGGACATTTCTAACGTGAGCAGCTACTATTGGGTCACCGATGTCAACGACACCCAGTACGCTGTCCCCAACTATCTGACACGTCGCCAGCTCAATGTCCGTCTCTCGGCCAGTTTCTAGCACAATTGACAAATTAAACACAATGATACTTTATGTGGGTCATTCGGATTGCCGAGTGACCCACATAAATAATAACTTGTCAATTCAACGATTTGACTTCAAAAATTCACGATATGTTGAGGGAACAAATACTACGGCACATACACGGCACGCACGGCATAGCCCTCGTAGCGTGAGTTGGTGTAGACTTCCACAAAGTCTGAATTGAAGCCCATGTCCCAGGCATTATATGAGAAGTCCTCGCTGAGGTTGCGTGACCAATAGGAGCAAGATTGACCGATATCGTGGCATGTGCTGCCAAAGTAGTGGCCTGCAGCAGGCATGAACAGAGTATTTCCGTTAGGACCTGTTACCAAATGACCCTTCACTTCGTTCAGTGTCGTCCAAGTCCAGGTGCAACTGTTACGGAGTTCTAGCAGCTGCTCTAACGTCGGTATGCGCCACGACGGTCCCCAGTTCACATAGGCGGCATCATCCTCTGGATCCAGCTCGGTCTTATTATCAACCACCAAGCCGAGATTACTATGGAGGCAATATTTTAACATGGTATTGAAAGCGCCATCACACAACGTGTAGGTGTTCCAAGTATAGGTTTCCTTAGCTACGGTCTCTCCCCAAGCAAAGAAATCTCCAGATTCCTCGGGGTTCTCTGCACCCACGTTACACGTCGCCCACAGCGTGCCGCTGAGCAGGCCCAAATCAACGTACTCATGACCATCGGGTGGAATCACGGGCTCATCGCCCCATGAGCCAGTCAACAAATAATCAATCAGGCAAGTGACATCGTCGATAGACACACTGCCATCCTGGTTCACATCGCCGCGCTGATACTCCACACCAGCCGTAAAAGAAGCCAGCATCATCAGTGACACAACTAATAACAAACTGATTTTTTTTCATTGTGATAATAATTTGGTTATGAATAAAAACTATAAGCAACCGCAAAGTTACAATAAAATTTCCTGAGACCAAAGCAAGCAACAATCATGATTGGGAATCAACGAAAAAAAATAACGTTTAAGAACAAAAAAATGATAAGAATTTATTATCTTTGTCCTTTGACAAACAATAGATTTATTATCAACCAATAAAACAAAACCAAAATCATGGCAAAACCTTATGTAATCGGTATCGACATGGGCGGCACTAACACCGTCTTTGGTATCGTGGACGCTCGCGGCACAGTCATTGCCAGCAGCTCCATCAAGACTGCTAAACACAGCGATTTCAATGACTACATCGACGAGTTGCACACCGAGCTGACCCGTCTGATTAAGGACAATGACGCTGAGGACAAGATTCAGGGAATCGGCATCGGCGCCCCTAACGGCAACTACTACACCGGCCTCATCGACCAGGCCCCCAACCTGCCCTGGCCAACACCCATCCCCCTGGCTGACATGGTAACACAGAAGTTCGGCATTCCGTGCCTGATCACCAACGACGCCAATGCTGCTGCCATCGGTGAAATGACCTATGGCGTGGCACGCGGCATGAAGGATTTCATCATGATCACCCTTGGCACTGGTGTGGGTAGCGGTATCGTGGTAAACGGCCAGATGGTGTATGGCCACGATGGCTTTGCCGGCGAGCTGGGTCATGTGATTGTGAAACGCACCAATGGCCGCGTGTGCGGTTGCGGTCGTACAGGTTGTCTTGAAGCCTATTGCTCGGCAACTGGCGTGGCACGCACTGCACGTGAGTTCCTGGAACTGCGCGACGAGCCGTCGAAGCTGCGCGACTATGACATCGAGGCCATCACGAGCAAGGACGTGTATGACTGCGCTGTCGCTGGTGACAATCTGGCAAAGGAAATCTTCAACTACACGGGTACCATCCTGGGCGAGGCTCTGGCTGACTTCACCAATTTCTCCAGCCCCGAGGCATTTGTGCTTTTCGGCGGTCTGACCAAGAGCGGAGATCTGATCATGAATCCCGTGAAAGAGGCGTTTGAACGCAATGTGTTGGGCATCTACAAGGGCAAGGTAAAAATCCTCATCAGCGAGCTCAAGGAGAGCGATGCTGCCGTGCTGGGTGCCAGTGCACTGGGTTGGGAAGTCAAGGAATAATCCTGAATTGACAAGAATAATGAAGAAAACCGTTTATGCCCTGTTGATGGCAGTATTGTGCTGCGGCGTGTTTTCGTGCACTGAGAAAACCAAGAGCACCGAGAGCGAAGAGAATGTCAAGAAGAGTTACCGATTTGTGAAAGTGGGCAACGATGACAAGGAATCGGTCGAAGAGATTGTCGCCAAGAATGACACCGACGCTTTGAACCAGTACTTTGCTCTCATGGAGAAGATTATTATCGATAACATCGGCAAGGAGGAAGAACCGTACAAGGTGATGTATGTCATCTCTCCCGAGGGTGACACCTTGAACACTAATGAGGAATTGCTGCAAGCCGTTACCAAGGACGTGCCAAGGGTGAAGGCCATTCCTCTCGGAAAGGCCCCAATTCCCTCTCCGGCTCCAACATCCGAAAAGTGACTTCCGGTCCTCCCAAGACAACTTGAGGAGAACAAACAACAAGAAACCCCGATGCGAATGGGCATCGGGGTTCTTTGTATTATAGATATAATCGAGAATCGATTATTCTTCGGTCTTGGGAGCTTCCTCGGCGGGAGCCTCAGCAGGAGCCTCGGCTGCGGGAGCAGCGGGAGCGGCAGCTTTCTTGCGGCTGCGGCGGGTCGTCTTCTTAGCGGCGGCCTTCTCCTGGCTCTTGGCCTCGAGCATAGCTTCATTGAAGTCAACGAGCTCGATGAAGCAGGTCTTAGCGTTGTCACCCAAGCGGTTGCCCAGCTTGAGAATGCGGGTGTAGCCACCAGGACGGTCGGCCACCTTAGCGGCAACGGTCGAGAAGAGTTCCTTCACGGCCTCCTTGTTCTGGAGGTGCTTGAAGACGAGGCGGCGCGATGCGGTAGTGTCATCCTTGGTCTTGTTGATCAGGGGCTCGGCATACACGCGCAGGGCTTTAGCCTTGGCGAGGGTCGTGATGATGCGCTTGTGCATGATGAGCGAGATGGTCATATTGGCCAACATGGCATCACGATGGGCGCTCTTACGGCTCAGGTGGTTGAATTTCTTATTGTGTCTCATTGTTTTTTACTCTTTTTCTAATTTGTATTTAGTGATATCCATGCCAAAGTGCAGATTGAGGTTGGCCAACAGTTCCTCGAGCTCGCTGAGTGACTTCTTACCGAAGTTGCGGAACTTGAGCAGGTCGGTTTTATTGAAGACCACGAGTTCTCCAAGGGTCTCAACCTCGGCCGACTTGAGGCAGTTGAGTGCACGAACTGAGAGGTCCATGTCAACAAGTTTGGTCTTGAGCAGCTGGCGCATCTTGAGAACTTCCTCGTCAAACTCCTCGTTGCCGTTAACCTCGGTGTTGTCGAGGACGATTTCACGGTCGGTGAAGAGCTGGAAGTGCTGAATCAGGATTTCGGCAGCACCCTTAAGAGCGTCCTTGGGATGAATGGAGCCATCGGTAGTGATTTCAATAACGAGCTTCTCGTAGTCGGTCTTCTGCTCGACACGGAAGTTCTCGACAGCGGTCTTGACGTTCAAGATGGGCGTGTAGATCGAGTCGATGGCAATCACGTCGATGGGGTCATTGGCGTTGCGGTTCTCCTCGGCGGGCAGATATCCCCTACCCTTGTTGATTGAGAGTTCAATCTGGAAACCGCAAGAGGGGTCGATGTGACAAATCTCGAGCTCGGGGTTGAGCACCTCGAATGCGCTCAGCACCTTGCCGATGTCACCGGCCTTGAAGACGCTTTGACCTGAAACCTTGACAACGGCCTTCTCGGTGTCGGTATCTTCGACAATGCGTTTGAGGCGCACCTTCTTGAGGTTCAGGATCATGTTCGTGACATCTTCCTTAACCCCGGTGATGGTTGCGAACTCATGCTGCACGCCGTCGATGCGGATGCTGCAAATCGCATAGCCTTCGAGTCCCGAGAGGAGAATGCGACGCAGGGCGTTACCGATGGTGACACCGTAGCCGGGCTCCAGGGGGCGGAACTCAAACTTGCCGAACGAGTTGTCGGCTTCCAACATTAAGACTTTGTCGGGTTTCTGAAATGCTAAAATAGCCATGGATAAAAATTTTACTGTTTAGAATACAACTCGACGATCAACTGTTCCTTGATGTTCTCAGGAATGTCCTCACGAACGGGATGATGCAGGAGCTTGCCGCCCTTGATGGTCTCGTCCCATTCAATCCAAGGATACTTGCTGTGGTTGAAGCCAGCGAGAGCGTCTTGAATGACCTCAAGCGATTTGGACTTCTCGCGAACAGCGACAATTTGACCCTCGCTCACCGAGTAGGAAGGAATGTTAACGACCTTGCCGTCGACGGTGATGTGGCGATGGAGGACGATCTGACGTGCAGCTGCACGTGTGGGAGCAATACCCAGACGATAAACCACGTTGTCAAGCCTTGCCTCGAGCAACTGAAGGAGCACCTCACCGGTGACACCCTTCATGCGGGAAGCCTTGTTGAAGAGGTTACGGAACTGACGCTCAAGTACGCCATAGGTGTACTTAGCTTTTTGTTTTTCGCGAAGCTGGGTGCCGTACTCGGACATTTTCCTGCGGCGGTTGGCACCATGCTGGCCCGGGGGATAGTTCTTCTTGGCAAAGTACTTGTCTTCACCGAAGATGGGTTCACCCAGTTTACGGGCAATTTTACTTTTAGGACCGGTGTATCTAGCCATAGTCTCTTTTCTTAAAAATTGATTAACATTGTGAATTGGAATCGCTACAGTGCAGCCGCGATTGCAGAGAGGTCGTTAAAAATGCAATCCAATCACTGATAGGGATTCGCGAAAAATGATTGTTAATAAAACCTGTTAGTAACAGTGTTGAGCGTGAAGCGCCTAAATCGCTTAGACCCTTCTTCTCTTGGGAGGACGGCAACCGTTGTGGGGCAGCGGCGTGACGTCGATGATCTCGGTAACGGCAATGCCAGCGCCATGGACAGTGCGAATAGCCGATTCACGGCCATTGCCCGGACCCTTGACATAGGCTTTCACCTTGCGCAAGCCGAGGTCGTAAGCGACCTTAGCGCAGTCTTCGGCAGCCATTTGAGCGGCGTAGGGAGTGTTCTTCTTTGAACCACGGAAACCCATCTTGCCAGCCGAGGACCACGAAATTACTTGTCCCTCACCATTAGCGAGGCACACAATGATGTTGTTGAACGAAGAATGCACGTGCAGTTGACCAATACCGTCAACGCGAACGACTCTCTTCTTAGCTGCGACTGTCTTTTTAGCCATAATTCAATAATGTTATTTAGTAGCTTTCTTCTTGTTAGCAACAGTTTTCTTGCGTCCCTTGCGGGTGCGAGCATTGTTCTTGGTGCTCTGACCGCGAACGGGGAGACCGTTGCGGTGACGGATACCGCGATAGCAACCGATGTCCATCAATCGCTTGATGTTCATCTGGACCTCGCTACGCAGGTCACCCTCTACCTTGTATTCGTTACCGATGACCTCGCGGACAGCTGCTGCCTCGGCATCGGTCCAATCCTTAACGCGGGTGTTCTCGTCTACACCGGCCTTCTTGAGGATTGTAGCGGCTGAGCTGCGCCCGATACCAAAGATGTAGGTCAAGGCGATGACGCCGCGCTTGTTTTGGGGAATATCAACCCCGACAATTCTTACTGCCATATATCTAATTCAAAAATTTTTGCAAAGTTAATACTTTTTTTTATCCCTGACGCTGTTTGAACTTGGGATTTTTTTTGTTAATCACATACAGGCGCCCCTTGCGACGTACGATCTTGCAGTCCTCGTTGCGCTTCTTGATAGATGCTCTAACTTTCATAATGCTGTATTATTGCGTTTGTTTATTTGTATCTAAAAGAGATTCTTCCTTTGGTTAAATCGTAGGGGGACATTTCGACTCTTACTTTGTCACCGGGCAGGATTTTGATGTAGTGCATCCTCATCTTGCCGCTGATGTGTGCTGTGATCTGGTGTCCGTTCTCGAGTTCAACGCGGAACATTGCGTTGGAGAGAGCCTCGACGATTGTACCATCTAATTCTATTGCTGTCTGTTTTGCCATATAAAATCTTTAAAAAAGGTGCGTTATCGTTTGTGTTGTTAGTTTCTGTTTTCAATCTCAGATGAACCTGTCACCCAGGACCTCCTTGATTGCGTCAAAGGAGGAGAGGATGTCGGG
>JAEEGG010016534.1_pt1 | contig 15312 bp, 13 predicted proteins | sample 9134161 | NCBI WGS metagenome assembly JAEEGG01 (sample SAMN16246543, study PRJNA631951) | gut metagenome | biome: gut microbiome; feature: rumen; material: CR-attached | host: Bos | place: Iran: Karaj | collected 2018-10
CTTGACGCACTGCACTTTCATCATCATGGAATGAACATTCTGAAGCGCAGAGTTACCCATGACGGATGATGTTAATACCTTATTGAAACAGTTTGTTATATATACAGTAACATTTAAAAGAATTATTGATTTAAGTTAATAATCAGTGTACATATATTTATATAACAAATAATTCCATTAGTATGTGAAGCGTGTCACGTTCCTATAAGTTTGACACTTCCTTTGATAGATCTGCTAATTTAAGATTTCGGATTACTGAACTGCAGATCCGGCATTCACCTGTTCACGCAGAATTTTCTATTCATTATTTATAAACTTTCAGGAACATCTCATGCCGTAATGATGGTGAGCGTAAAGCAGATGAGTCCAGAAGAATAATTTATTGACTTGACTGTACTTACTTAAATCGAAGTTTCTTTACGGTACTGCTTTGTGAACACACTGCCTGGTTTTAACCTTAAACTCACAGTGCATTTTGCAGACAGTTTTGACTGTCTTTCTTAATTAGCGACTGCCGGAAATGGTCAGGCGCTAATTTCGACAGGTAGCCAGGAATCCCCAGTTTTTGACGTGGTAAGTGTCTAAATCTGCGATCCAGAAGTGTATTCGAACTGTGCATAAAATTTATGCACGGCTGCTAATGGAAATTAATAAAGGCGATTTGTTATTGATGTTCATGCGTGTCTGTCGTGATGTGACGAAACAGTAGGAACGGCAGTTCTGTGTCTTCAATGTTTCTTTTTAGTTTTGCACGGGGATTCTGTCTGAGGGAATACCGGGGAAAACGGCTGAATCTTCATGTCTCTAAGTTTAAGGTCTGCAGTCTTTCATGCCTGTTGGTTAAATTTTTGTGTCATATCTACATTTTGCTCATCGAATGTTGTATTGAGACTGAGATTTGATGATAATTCTGTGGATGCTGGATGAGCTGTTAATCGTCAGGTGATCCGCTGATTTGGAATTTGGTAATCAAAAGTTTATGTTTAGGTTTGTTTTTAGTTTCCTGCTGGTTATGTCCTCTGTTTTCCCAGTGGTGTCTGTAGGAGAAACGATGGACAGTTTTTCCTGTCTGCTGGCGATGCATGAAAAAAGAGTATCTCACGATTCGGAGAACAGTTGCAGAGTAGCCATTGTTGAAGAGCAGGATTTGATGGTATACCTTATCGGTCAGGAATACATAAAACTGGGTGAGTTCGGTGCGGCAAGAAAATTCTACAGCAGTTATCTCAATTCAGGATACCATGATGGGGCTGTTCTTGGTCTCTGGACGCTGGAAAGATTTATCTACGGCAATGTTACAAATCATGATCCTGATGTGAAGCGTGATCACGTTGTTCGAAATATTCTCAGAGAATCTGCCTATCGAGGTGATCAGATGGCTCAGTATGTCCTCAAGGGCTATAAATCCTCAAATCTTACCCGGATTAAAACCATGAGTGACGAGGGCGGCAATATTTATGCAACCGTTCATTATATTTTTTTCAGTTCTGAGAATATAAAGGACAAGAAATCCTATATTGATGCAGTATACAAAGCAAAATTACCGATGGGCAGGGTTCTCCTTTCGACCTACGAGGCTGTTACCAGAAAGAAGGATTCTGAGCAGGAGGCTCTGTCCAGGGCGTATGAAATGGCCAGATCAGCGCTGGCTGACGGCAGCAACTGTGCCTATCTGCCGTTAAGTATTTTTTATCAGCAGGGAAAATCGGTTGAAAAGGATGTCAAGGAAGCAGCCAAACTGTTTTCTCTTGTGAAGAAAAATTGCTGGTATGCGGAGAAGAATTCCGATATGGCATGGAGATAGATAGTTTACTTCAGAGGATTACACTATGATAATGCAGCAGTCTTTTTCCAATCTTGTTACCTACGGTTTTTACGTGGATAAGACAGAGCAGATTTATAATCTGATAAAATCCCGCTGTGCACTTCTTGTCAGACCGAGGAAATTCGGCAAAAGTCTGCTTGTCTCAACTTTGAAGGAACTGTTTCTCGGAAACAGAGATTACTTCAAAAATACGTTTATCTACAATTCAGATTACGACTTCAAACCTCACAAGGTTCTGTCCTTTAATTTTCATTTTGATGTTTCAAGTGCCTCCGAACTTGCTCTTATACTGAAGCAGTGCGTAAGGGAAAGAGCGGCTGACAATAACATCACTCTTACCAAAGAGAAGCCTGATGAAATGTTCAGGGAACTCCTGGACGGCATGGGCGCTGATCTGGTCGTTCTTATTGATAATTATGATTTTGTTCTGGCAGATAACATTACCAATCCTGAAATTGAGAAGATTGATCAGGTACTCGGCAGATTTGTATCCGTTCTTAACAACAAGGATCAGTTTAGATTTGTTTTTCTTACAGGCATTAATCACTTTCTTCTCTGTGATGACGGCTACGGTCAGGTGCTGGATTACGAGGATTATACAAACCGTCCGGAGGTAGCGTCCATCTGCGGTTTCTCCCAGACGGACCTTGAGATCCATTACATAAACAAGATGATGAATCTGTCATCTCCGGGTTATGTAAAGGCACACGGCATTGACGAAATGATAAAATCAGATATGGGTGGCAGCAAACTGTCCCGGGTTTACGGCGAGTATCTGCAGCAGAAAAAACAGAGTGCGGACGATCTCATCAGAATTATTATGAACACTGTGGGCGGCTATACCTTCTCAACTAAAAGGACGAATATCGCGTCTGCTGGATTTATTCTGGATTTCATGCGCAGCAACGGCACATTCCATCTTAACTACGATATGCGCTGTGCCAGAGGCTATATTGTCGGCAAACTCCGCAGTCCTGTCTTTAACCTTTCTGATTATATAGATCAGCCGCTGGATCCTGAAATCAGTTGCGGACCGCATTACAGCTACAGACCTCAGATGGGATCACTTCTGCTTCATAACGGCATTCTCACATTGAAAGATATCGTAAAGGATGAGGATTCCGTACAGTGCTTCCTCAAGGTGCCTAATCTTGAGATGGCAAACTTCATAGAGGAAAGAATTGTAAAGAAGTAGTGTGTTCTCTTCCTTCCAGGATCCTGTTGTACTCCGTCATTTATTCTGGAATGACGGAGTTGTTTTTTTGCGCTTTGTGTATTGCCTGTTCCGGTGCAGCCTGTAAGAATGGTGTGCCTTGTGAAATAAAAACGTTACAATTTGTTAAATTTATGAAAAATCTTGCATTTTTGTAAATTTTCTTCTTTTAAATCAGTTACCAGATTTCACCGGAATGATTCAGTTGGGGGCATCTGTTTTGAAGTTTCGGAGAAATTCAAATAAAAAAGGTGCTTTTCTTCTACTGGAAGATCTCAGTGATTTTACTGCGTTTCCCCGTAATATCAGTACTTCGAAAAGTATCAATAGGCTCCTGATTCCAAACCTGAATTTTTGCAGATATTCCATGGAAATCTATTTCATGATATCAGGCACTGCTGTCTTTTGGCGTTGAACATGCGGTTATCAGGTTAACACAGCTTTGAATCCGGCTGGTATTGAACTGACAAAAAATGGTAATCGTGCTAAAATCACGATATGTAGTGTGCATGAAATTGTTTTTTTAATATTATTTCAGTGCTGTTTCCTCAGGATTTCTCATTATCTGTTTTGATTCGAACATACCGGGATCCTGTTTCGTGGATTTTATTTGGCACTGAATTTTCTTGCATGTTTCCAACAGGAAGGTATATGAAAATTTTTTTGAAAAAGATCGCTTTGTCATCTCTGATCTTTTTTTCACTGGCGGCAGGTGCTGCTGAAGGTGGTCTTTCCAGAGAAATGAGTCCGTCAGAATTTCTGGTCACGGTTCCTGGAAAAATTGATTCCTATGATCGTGCATCAGTGATTGATATGGCTTTTGGTGAACTTACGGAAAGACTGACAGCCGGGCAGTTTGCCGGAACCATTTCTCTGGATAAGGATTCTCAGGAGCAGTACGTAGAGTCTGTTGATTCAACTGACGGAGGAATTGCTGTTCAGTTTGATAAAACCAAGATCCTCAAGTTCTTTCAGGATCGTCAGATAGGTGTTTATCTCGGCACTCCGCCGGATGTTCTTCTGTGGATCCTGTGGCAGGATCAGGACGGAACGCAGCATGTTCTTGCTGATGGTGACAGCAATGGTTTTATAACCTCGCTAAAGGCAAGATCTTCATTTTACGGTCAGTCTGTTTTTCTTCCGATGATGGATTCAGATGATATATCAGCTGTTACTCCGGATACTTTTTCAAAACATCATTATGAGGATATAGCTGCCGCCAGCGGTCGCTACGGTACCAAATATCTTGTTATAGGTTCACTGGATGGAGGTTCTCTTCACTGGGAACTTTACGAAATTTCCAATATGGCTGTACCGCTGTACCAGTCTTCAATATCAGGACAGCCTTTTGATATGGGAAAGATGATGTCCCATGATATGGTATACCATTTTGCCAAGGGTCATACCGAGAAGGTGCACGGGATCCGGGGTGCTTCGGCTCCTGCATCAAGTCGCGTAGGACTGATCGGTGCCGCTGTCGGTAAGAACAAGGTTTATGTAGTCATAGCGGGACGAATGTCCTACAGTGAAATGCTCAAGGTTGAGCGCAGTCTCAGGAAGGTATCCGGAATAACCAAACTCAGTCTTTATCAGTCCCAGGCTGATCAGAATGTTTATGAGATTCTTTATAACGGAGATTACAGGGAACTTTCTTCAGGAATCAAGCGCATACCTGGAATCAAGCAGCTTGATGAGTCACAGCCTTATAACTATGTTTATGACTATGTGTTTGTAACCGAGGCCGAGGAGGCAGCAAAGGCCAGGGCAGAGGCGCAGGCCGTAAGCATTTCAGCTTCCGAAGGTGTCAGCAGCAATTCTGAAAAGAAGGAAAATGCAGGGAATACAGGGGATAAAAATGATGCAGTTGCCCAGGAGCAGCCTTCAGCAGAGGACAAAAAGGAGATTCAGCCTCAGCCGGAGTTAAAACCTCAGCAGGAAAAGATGCAGGCTATTCCTATAACGGATCCTGATTCCATTATTGATACTTCGAATGAGAAACTGTAAAGGACTTCTTCAGTAGGTCCAGGAATGAATCTTTTGCGGAAGGGCGGATCGTGTATATGCGGTTCGCCTTCTTTTTTGTCGAGATTGTGCTATCTGTTTTCGAACTGCTTATCGCTGATTTTAGTCTGCTCGTTCCGTACTACCATGGCGTCAAGTTTTGCTTTTTCCAGTTTTGTTCTGGCAAGTCTTGAGGCCTGCATTATACTTGCGTTTGAACGGTCGAAATTTCCGCATCTGGAGTGAAATTCAGCCATAGTTACGTGGTACTCGTACATTCTGTTCTGCTTTCTGTAGTTTCTTGCCAGCATTTCGTAGGCGATGACATTTTCCGGATTTTTCAAAATAAATTTTTTCAGGATCTTTATGGCGGCGTCCGTCTGGTTAGCCGCATTGAGAGCCACGGCGTAGTTTAGCACAACAGTCTGATTATTTGGCATCAGCTCGTATTTAGGGGCCAGCATGGCTACTGCCTCCTTCGGCTTATTGTTCATGATGTAAAGATCTGTTCTGGTATCCAGAATGAAATGACTGGATTTGTGCGACTGCGAAATCTGATCCAGAACCTCTTTTGATTTTGATGCATTCCTGTCAGCAAGGTAGCCGAGGGCAAGACCGTAGAGTAGTGAGTCTCTGGAGCAGGAATTCTTTTTGTCGTTCAGAGATTTTTTAAAAAAGTCGATGACTCTGTCGCCAGGCATGTCTGAAAATCTGGCTTTGATCCTTGCCTTGGCAAAGCAGTAGTCAGGATCCTCCCGGACAGTTCTTGCCGGCAGTTTTTCAGCTCTGCTTCTTGCTTCAGCTACTCTCACCTCCGGAATCGGATGCGTCAGCAGTCCCTGGGGGATATTACGGTATGAAAGTGATGTCATTCTTCCGAAAAGCACGGCCATCTGTGCGGGATCAAATCCGGCACGGTACATAAGATCTATTCCGATATGATCAGCCTCGAACTCGTCATGTCTGGTGTAGTTTATCTGTGCCTGCATATTAAGACCGAGGGTAGTCTGGAGTGCAGCCATGCCGACGGCAGGATTGATTATCGTCAGAATGATCCCGCCTATAACTGCACCTATTGTCATATTCTGCCTTGCCGCGGCATCCTCAATAAATCTTGCCACGTGTCTTTGTGTCACATGGGTAATTTCGTGGGCAATGACTGCAGCCAGCTGACTTTCATTTTCCGTAAAACTGACAAGTCCCGTATGTATCCTCACATTGCCACCAAGAAAGGCTGATGCGTTGATGGTACTGTCTTCCGTAAGAAAAAAATTAAAGGGAAAATATACGTTGTTTGCATGTGCGATCAGTCTGGAACCTAGAGCTTTTATATAGTCGTCAAGAACAGGATCCGATATTACTTTGAGATTTTCCCTGGCTTTTCTGAAATAGTATTTTCCGAAAACCTTCTCCTCTTGGACTGTAATTACGGAGGAGCCCGGAATACCGATTTGCGGGAGTCTGTTGTCGGCCTCACTGTGCTGCATCTGGTATTCGGAATAGCGAAGATCTGACTGATGCATTTTGCGCAGGGTCGCATCCACGTCGATACCGCCTACATCAGCCGTACATGGATATGAAGTGACATAGAGCATAAGTGCGGTCAGGGTGTGTACGAACTTCATGGTAACCTTAACTGGAAAAGCAGATCTTGCGGATGCCTTATTATAGCCTTTGTTTCAGGAATTTCTGAAAATGTTTTTGACTGGAGAAAACTAGGTGATACTCTTCTGAAATTGGTCCTTTATGCACGTTGTCGCATCGTGAGCTGAAAGAATGGTATGAAGGATACCAGCTTAACGGGATAGATATTTACAATCCGAATTCAGTGGTTTCAGCTGTTGGTGACGGTAAATGTAAAAGCTACTGGAGCAAAACCTCGTCAAATGAAGAAGTTGTACGCCTGATTAATACGGATTTTGACGGCATAAAAAAAGACATAATCGATTTAATCGAAGGTGCCAGAGTACCGTTCGACTGCGGTAATTTTCAGAATGATATGGTCAATATAGAAGGAAAGGATGACGTGTTCAGCTTCTTGTCTGTCTTGGATATCTTGGCTGTTCTGATATCCCCGGTGACGAAGATCTGAAACAGGCATATGTACCGAATAAGGAAATCAGACTGGCATTGATGGCTATCATCAGAAAGCAGGAATGGTATGAACGAATGGAAACCATCCGACGTTCTGAAAATCTGCTCAGAGCCATACTGGAACTTGACGGAACAGCAGCCGCCACTCTGATCCAGGATGTTCATAATTCTCCGGCTGTTGCTCTCCTTGATTATAACTATGAAGAATCGCTTACATACTGTGTGATGACCGGACTTTTGTGGTCAACCCTTGGAAAATACGTCTCTCACCGGGAGGAACAGGCAGGAAAGGGCAGGGCAGATCTTGTATATGAGTCTGCAATTAAAGGAACAGCGCCGCTTATCCTGATTGAATTCAAATATGACGGTTCTGCGGAAGAGGCAATTGAACAGATTAAAATGCAGGAATATTTCAAACGCTATGCCGGACAGTATCGGAGTGTCATAATTGTGGGGATAAACTACAGCACAGGAACCAAGGATCATCAGTGCCTGATCGAAAAGCTGGATTAAACAACTCGCAAAGAAAAAACGTTTAATGAATAATCAGGATAGTTCGTCCTTTATACAATAGTTCAAAGAATGATACATCAGCATGAATTTTGATTTGTGACATGCCAAAATTATTCAAAACATCATATAATTGTGCTCATTTCTGTTGAATGATTTTTATCTTATTTTGGATGATTGAACAGATAAAATCATTATTTCTATTTTTTGATTTTGCGAGAATTTTTATATGAAATGTCCGTTTTGCAATGCTGATTTGCCTGATTCGAGCATTAATTTCTGCTCTCACTGCGGAAACAGGATTGATGTTCCCCAGTCAGTTCTTCAGCAGCCTACTTATACTGGAATGACAGCGGAAAATTCCGCATATGAGCAGAACCGTGGCTATAATGCAGGGTGGCAGAAAAATTTCAATATGCCTGCGCAGTCTGAGTTTGCAAAGATAAACAGTGAACTCGGGCGTATGTCCGTAATGCAGATTGTATGCCTTGTTTTCATGTTTATTCCTTTGATTAATATTGTAGGCGGAATACTGCTCCTTGTTATTCTTATAATGTCATTGTCCCTGACTGACAAGGTCAGATCCATGTTTGAAAGATGCAATTATCCGCTGTATGCCAGCATGGTATCAGGAATTAAAGGCAAATGTATCTATCTTCTCTGTTTTCAGATTATCTCCTTTGTAGGAGGAGTTGCCGCCGGTATGATGGGTGGTAGACAACTTGAGTCATTTCAGACAGTTTCGCTTGTCGTTCTTCTGGTATACATAGTTATGGCGATAGTTGCAATTTTCTTTCAGGTCTACTGCTTCTGCCGTCTGTATACAGTAAAGAGTGCACTGCAGCAGATATCTGCCGGCATTCAGGTTCCGGGCAAGCCGGGCGGTGCTGTGGTTGTTGCCGTGGTTATCATTGTGGGTGCTTTTGTCGGCATTGCTGTGATTGGCATATTGCTTGCCATAGCTCTTCCGGCATATGCAAAGTACACGGCACGGGCCAAATTCACTGAAGTTTCTACGGCTACTGCGCCTTTGAAGCAGCAGGTGGAACTTTGCTATTTTGATACACAGAATCTGGACAGATGCAGCACCGGCAACAAGGCAGATCCGAATCGTGGCGAACGTGGCTGGGATCTTTCCCAGAACCCTCGGTCTCATGCAACAGGATTTGTTGATACGATAGAAGTCGATCGCGGAACAATACGTGCTACTGCAGTCAGAGAACACGGACTGCGCGGTGCAACACTGATTCTTACGCCGGTTGTCAGAGGTAACGGCGAACTTGGCTGGCAATTAAGTCCTCAGTCCACCTGTATTTCCACTGATCTCTGCTGATCCAGACTGAGACTGAAGCTCGGCAAGCTGTTCCTGCACGCGACTGATTTCTGGTATGCAGGCAGGGATGGTCTGCCATGGCAGCTCTTCTAGACGGATTTTTTAAATCAGCTGCACAACAATATATTGCGATTTATCTTTTAGCACACCACTACATGGACTACTACTCTACTACTTCTCAGGGAACTTAAATTATGGTTGTGTACTACCGTTAATCGTAAGGTTCAAGGTGGTTGCAAGATGAAACAGCAATTAACCCAACAACTTTCTTATTCTCTTTGCCAAAATATCTTTCCGCTTGTTATAGAATTCCTCAAAATGATCTATTGATAACGAGACACCATCAGGAATCATCTTGAGAATTCAGGGAGGTCTGACGGCCTCCTTTTTTCTTCTCATTATTTGATTTTTCTTCTCAAATGAAGCAAAATTAGAAGAAAAATAATTAAATGAGAAGATAGGATGAATTATGAGAACGTTTGATTACAGCTCATTGGAACAGAAACAATGGGGAACGGATATCCTTAATCTGGTAGCCAAAATTCATGAATGTAAGGGCCGACAGGACTTATTTGTCAGACAGAAACCTGTAGAGCTTGAGCGATTGGTGGAAATTGCCAAAATTCAAAGTACCGAGGCATCAAACAAAATTGAGGGGATTGTCACTACCGGTACCAGAATGAAGCAGCTTTTCGAAGAGAAAACCACCCCGCGCAACAGAGATGAAGATGAAATAATGGGCTACCGTGATGTACTGAATACCATTCATGAAAGCCATGATTACATCCCCATCCGTCCTTCATACATTCTGCAGCTTCATAAAGATCTTCTTGCTAAAGCCCAATTATCCTATGGTGGACATTTTAAAAACGTTCAGAACTACATTAGTGAAACGCGGGCTGATGGCACCATGGTTACCAGATTTACTCCTGTTGAACCATTCTGCACCCCGGATGCCGTAGAAAATCTGTGTCATGCCTATGAGCAGGCTATTTCCGCAGAACGAATCGATGCGCTGATTCTTATCCCTTCGTTTATCATTGATTTTTTGTGCATTCATCCGTTTAACGACGGGAACGGCAGAATGAGCAGACTTCTTACTCTACTTCTGCTTTATAAAAGTGGTTATGAAGTCGGTAAATACATCAGTATCGAACGACAGATAGAATTAACAAAGGATCGCTATTACGAAACTCTTGAACTGTCTGATGCAGACTGGCATGAAGGCAAAAATGATCCTACTCCGTTCATCAGATATATGCTGCAGGTCATTCTTGCCTGCTATACAGAATTTGAAAAACGTGTAGGTATTATGGATGACAGCGGTTCAAGAAGCTTGGCGTATGGCATAGTGAAGAATTATGTAACCAGTAAAATAGGAAAAATCACTGCCGTTGATGTTGCAGCCAACTGTCCTAAGCTTGCAAAATCCTCCGTTTTAAGAGAGATTAAAAAGCTGACGGAAGAAGGCATCCTGATAAAACAGGGAGGTGGCAGAAACACCTATTACATTCGGTCGGACAGCAAATAAAAAGTGGTTCTTACTTAACTATTCAGAGGGAGGTCGGTGACCTCCTTTTTTCTTCTCATTATTTGGTTATTCTTCTCATTTAGCTTGATTTGAGAAGAAAAAACGATTAATGAGAAGAAAAAAATAGTACAAATGGCTTTATGCAGCTTAAGGTATCCGGCAGACAGGCTTCTGATGTTGTCTGGTCAAATGCCGATGCTGCTGAACAGGCTCAGACCGATGAACAGGAAGGAGAATAACCATGTCTTATTTAGATCAAATCAAGGGGCTGAAATTCAAAGTCAGCAAGGTGACCGTTGACGGTGTGGACTTTTACCTGCGTGAACTTTCAGGCAAGGCTCGTTTGAATTTTGAAGGCGAGAAGGATTTACAGCTTCGTGTTCTTAAGATGATGCACGCATCCCTCTGTGACGCTGACGGGAATCTTACCGAAAAGTTGGAAGACTTTGATGCCTTTATGGAATCAGTGCCGAACAAGGTACTGCTCCAGCTCGTTAATGCCTTCTCGGCTCTCAACATCACGGGTGAGACACACCTAAAAAACTAATCCGGGGCAGTTTTGTATTCAGACTGGCGGTGAGAATTGCCCGTGAGCTTCACCGCCCAATCTCTGAAGTTATGGAATACCCCACCACCGAGTTCAACTACTGGGCGGTGGTTTTTCAGGAGGAATACTATGAGGCACATCCCATGAAAGGTACCAAAGCGGTATGACTGAATGCGAATGCGTTGGCGAGATCGAGAAGTTTAAGAGAATGATGAGATAGCTAGTAAATTGCTACTTTTGCGTGTCAAATGGCGATTTGCATCAATTAAAATTGTACCAGTTCAGGTAAAAAAGGTCATGGAAGCGTATGAAATTCAAATATTTAATGCTTATCCCTGTTTTGCTGTCTGGGGCTGTTTATGCTAGTGCAATAGACGAATGTGGTATTTACTTTTCAATAAAAGAATACTCTAAAGCCTTGCCTTACTGTCAGGAGGCTTGTACCGGTGAATGATGGGCTTGGATGTGGAATTTTAGGTTCTTTATACTACAATGGCCGTGGCGTGAAACAGGATTACAGTCAGGCTAAAACCTATTACGAAAAAGCCTGCAACCTGAATGAGGGCTTGGGATGCAGCAGCTTAGGTGTTTTATACTACAATGGCCATGTTGAGACCGTAGTTTTACTATCTAGGGAGAAATAGAACGGCTCTGAAAGCCCCTGAAATCAAAGGGGTTGCGGAGTTTGATGCTTTTTTAGGCATGACGGTAAAACCGGATTTATGCTGTATGTAAGAACACCTGCGAGAACTGCTGGAAGCGATGTATGCGGAACTGCCCGTTCCGAAGAAAAAGAAGTGATAACTATGGATAAACAAAAAACGACAGCTATTTTATATGCGCTTCTGGCGGCGGTGTTTTATGCCATTAACGTACCGATATCAAAGATACTACTCAAAGATGTCGGTCCGACTACAATGGCGGCACTTCTGTATCTGGGAGCGGGGATCGGAATAGGAATCCTATCCTTGTTCAATAAGAAAGACAGGGAGAAGTCAGAACGACTGTCAAAAAAGGATCTGCCGTTTGTGATCGGTATGATCGTTCTCGATATTGCCGCGCCGATTTTCCTGATGCTCGGCATCAGTTACGGCTCGTCCGCAAACGCATCGCTGCTCGGCAATTTTGAAATCGTGGCAACAACGGTGATTGCGCTGTTCATTTTTAAGGAGGCAGTTTCCAATAGATTATGGGCTGCTATCGCCTTGATCACGCTCTCAAGCATCCTGCTTTCTTTTGAAGGAACGGACAGCTTCAGCTTTTCCTTCGGTTCTCTGTTTGTGCTTGTCGCAACGGTATGCTGGGGATTTGAGAACAACTGTACAAGAAACATATCTTCAAAAAGCACTTACGAGATCGTAGTGCTGAAAGGAGTATTTTCCGGACTGGGTGCATTTGTGATAGCGCTCATCAAGCGAGAGTCCATGCCGGGAATCTGGTATATCGGAGCCGCGCTGATTCTTGGATTTGTGGCATATGGCCTGAGCATTTTCCTTTATGTTCGGGCGCAGAATGTTCTTGGCGCGGCAAAGACCAGTGCATACTATGCAGTCGCGCCATTTGTCGGAGCCTTCCTGTCTTTTGTTGTTCTCCAAGAAAAGCTGTCATGGATGTATTTTATTGCATTGATCGTAATGCTCGGAGGGGCTGCCCTTGTAGTGGCAGATACTTTGATAAGGCATCACGCGCATGCGCATCAGCACACTTTCACGCATACGCATGATGGAATAACACATACGCATACAGTCACGCATTCGCATGATCATAATCATTATGTGACAGATAATAAACACGAGCATCACCACACGAGCAGGGAGCTGGAACTGTTGCCGGGAGCTTTACACCGTTAACTTCCAGTTTCTTGACATTTTCCCGTGACCGTAAAATAAGGCCGACATGTTCCCCTGCGTGAGAAAAATAGTATCCATGTTTTTTTCACAAGGTGGATGCGCGTGTCCGAGGTATGATTATGCAAAAGCACGACTCGTGCCAAGGAGTGAAACAGGATTACAGTCAGGCTAAAACCTATTGCGAAAAAGCCTGCAGCATGAACAACGGCAGCGGATGCTTCAACGTAGGAAATGCATACAATGATGGCAAAGCTACGCTGAATCACCAGATTTTGAAATCCTGCTCTTTGCCTGCAGTGTAGATGGGAAACCGGTGCAGGGAAACCGGTGCAGGTTTACGATCTTGCCTGCGGTGAGAAGGTACCGGATGAGATTCTAAAGGCTCTCACCGATGAGACGGTCATCAAACACAGCTTTAACGCTTCCTTTGAACGAATCTGTCTCTCCCGGTATCTCGGACTTTCACCTGGTACTTATCTCAGCCCGGAAGGCTGGCATTGCGACATGGTGTGGGCAGCAACACTGGGACTGCCGCAGTCTCTTGAAGGTGTGGGTGCCGTACTGGGGCTTGAGAAGCAGAAGCTCACGGAGGGCAAAGATCTAATCCGTTATTTCTGCAAGCCGTGTGCCCCGACACAGAGTAACAGCGGCAGAACTCGAAATCTCCCCCACCATGCTCCCGACAAGTGGAATTTATTTAAACGCTACAATCTCCGGGACGTAGAGACCGAAATGGAAATACAGAAACGACTGTCAAAATTCCCGGTACCTGATTTCGTGTGGGAGGAATACATCATCGATCAGCAGATTAACGACCGCGGGGTTCTGGTTGACATGGAACTCGTGAATCAGGCCATTACCATGGATCACCGTTCTCGGGAAGAGCTCACCAAAGCTATGAAGGAATTCACCGCTCTGGAGAATCCCAACTCGGTTCAGCAGATGAAGGAATGGCTTGCTGAAAACGGACTCATGACAGAATCCCTTGATAAGAAAGCGGTAGCCGAACTTATGAAGAATGCTCCTCCGGAGCTCTGCAAAGTGCTCTCCTTAAGGCAGCAGCTTGCCAAATCTGCCGTTAAGAAATATCAAGCCATGCAGAATGCTGTATGTGCTGATAACCGAGCCAGAGGTCTGTTCAGGTTCTATGGTGCTAATCGCACAGGGAGGTTTTCCAGCAAAATCGTACAGCTTCAGAATCTGGCGAGAAACAGTATGTCTGATCTCGATGAGGCTCGTGCTCTTGTCCGCTCAGGAAATTATGATGCGGTCTCCATGCTCTATGAGGATGTGCCGGATACTTTGTCTCAGCTTGTCCGCACAGCCTTTATTCCACCGGAGGACAAACTCTTTTATGTAGCCGACTTTTCTGCCATTGAGGCTCGTGTGATTGCCTGGCTTGCCGGGGAGAAATGGCGTATGGAGCTCTTCAAAAACGGCGGCGATATCTACTGTATGAGCGCTAGTCAGATGTTTAAGGTTCCGGTAGAAAAACATGGCGTGAATGGACACTTGAGGCAGAAAGGTAAGGTAGCGGAATTATCATGTGGCTATGGCGGAGCTAGTGGTGCTTTAAAGAATATGGGAGCTCTGGACATGGGACTAAAGGAAGAAGAACTGCAGCCCCTCGTTGTCGCATGGCGCAATTCCAATCCTAATATCGTGAAGTTCTGGTGGGCGGTAGACCGTGCTGTCATGAAAGCCATCACTGAACGGACCACTACTGAGACTCACGGGCTCACCTTTACCTGCAGAAGCGGCATGCTTTTCATTACATTGCCTTCCGGCAGAAAACTCGCCTACGTAAAACCCCGCATCGGCATGAACCAGTTCGGCGGTGAGAGTGTAACCTATGAAGGCATTGGTGCCACCAAGAAATGGGAGCGTATTGAAAGCTATGGGCCAAAGTTTGTAGAAAACATCGTGCAGGCAATCGCCAGGGACATCCTGTGCTACGCCATGAAGACCTTACGCCACTGCAGCATCGTGATGCATATTCACGATGAGCTGGTTATTGAAGCCAATCCGCGAATGAGCCTCGATGCTGTGTGTGAACAGATGGGACGTACACCACCATGGGCTGACGGGCTCATTCTTGATGCGGCAGGCTATATCACGTCTTTTTACAAAAAAAATTAGGAGATACAACACCGGAAATAAAAGATGCTCCGCAGAGGATCTTTTATTTCATTTTCTTAACAACGACTGAACATGATTTTTTATGAAAACAGATACCGTAGGCGTATACATTCCGAACAAGAGGATCATTCATATAAACAGTTGCATATCCTTTTTCTGTGATCTGTTCCACCGCTTTTTGAGCAGCAATCAATCTTGCCCCAAACGGCTTATCAGTCTGTTTAAGTTCCAGAATAGCCACGGTGTCACTGTTTTTTGAAGCAATTATG
>JAEEGG010016535.1_pt1 | contig 15312 bp, 13 predicted proteins | sample 9134161 | NCBI WGS metagenome assembly JAEEGG01 (sample SAMN16246543, study PRJNA631951) | gut metagenome | biome: gut microbiome; feature: rumen; material: CR-attached | host: Bos | place: Iran: Karaj | collected 2018-10
CGCGAAGCTCGTGGTCGACAGAAAGAACGCGTCCGGAACGGCGCTCATCCTCGTCGACTCGAAGGGCCAGAACGTCATCTCCGTCGCTCTCGGCGCGAACGCGACGCTATCTCCTTCCGACATAAAGCCGTTCGAGAAGGACATCGCCTCGGCGTCGGCGCTTCTCATGCAGCTTGAAACCCCGCTGGACACCGTGTCGCGCGCGGCGGAAGTCGCACACGCGGCGGGGGTTCCGGTGATCCTCAACCCCGCGCCGGCGCGCAAGCTGCCGCAGCGGCTGCTGAAGCTTGTGGACTGGATTACGCCGAACGAGAGCGAGGCGGAACTGCTGACGGGCGTGAAGGTGACGGACGGCGCGAGCGCGCGCAAGGCGGCGGCGAAGCTGAAGGCCAAGGGCGTCGGGCATGTCGTGATCACGATGGGCTCGAAGGGCGCGTACTGCGGAGACTGCGACAGGCTCTTTCCGTGCCGCAAGGTGAAGGCCGTCGACTGCGTGGCCGCAGGCGACACGTTCAACGGCGCGTTCGTCGTTGCGCTTGCCGAGGGACAGTCCTGCGCTGAGGCGATTTCCTTTGCGCAGAAGGCGTCCGCGATCTCTGTGATGCGCCCTGGCGCTCAGAGCTCCGTCCCGTTCCGCCGCGAAATTTCCTCCTGACGCTGCAACGTCGTCCCACGCTGAACAGCGGATGCGTCCCGCATCCGCCCGGGTGAGGCGGGTCTACCAAGCTTGCCATGTCTAGATGGCTGGCTCGTAGGGGCGGACGCGCAGGGTCGCGCCGAGCGACTCGGCGATGGCGCGGCAGCGCGCCTGTTTCTCAATGCTGGTCACAGGCTCGCCCACAACCGTCATCACCACGCTGGACACGTTAGCGGCTGCCTCGTGGGCGAATTTCAGCATGGCTGGATATGCCGCCTCTCCGAACTTCGGTCTGCACAGCGACAGATATTCCGCCGGGTCGTCTGTGTTGAGGCTTATCGAGATGCAGTCCACCTTGCCGGCGAAGAGTGCTGCCGTCGGCCTGCCGTTGACGAGGTCGGAGAGTCCGTTCGTGTTCACGCGGACGCGCAGCGATGCGTCGAGTGCCTTCAGGTGTTCCGCCGCGGCGAGGAGGACGTCTAGCCGCTCGGTGGGCTCGCCGTATCCGCAGAACACAACCTCGCGGAAGCGTTCGAAGTCGCATGAGTCGAGGCTTGCGACGACTTCTTCGAGAGTGGGTTCGCGCTCCAGCCAAAGCGAGCCGGAGCCGTAAACGCCCGGTCCGTTGTGCCTGAGGCAGAACGTGCAGTCGCACGGACATCTGTTCGTGAGGTTTACGTATATCGAATTCTTAACCTGGTAGGTGACGGTCATTTCGCATGTCCTTCCGCCGCCGTCCCGCGGCATATCCGCCGCGGCGCGGACGGCGGGTATTATAACATAAATGCTGCTGTCGTATTTGAGAGTCGGAAATTTCCACCAGACGCGTGGAAATTTGGTATAATATAGGCATCTGCCAGCCGTGACGGCTGGTCGACAACTCATACTTTTCGGAGGTTCGGCATGGTCAACTACGACGAACTTATAAAAAGGCTGTCCCGCACGGACGAGCCCTTCGGTCTGCTCACAATGCAGGCGACGAGCACTACCTCTCGCCTGATGAAGGTGTTTCCCTCGCGTCTTAAGGCGCTGTATGCGGCCGAGCACGGCTTCTTCGGCACCACGGCCACGGGCGAACTCAACCAAGGGTCGTACCATCCGTTCTTCAACCTCCCGATCCACTCGCTCTACGGCGAGTTCCGCAAGCCCACGCCGGAGATGCTCTCGTCCATAAAGCGCATGGTAATCGACCTCTGCGACATCGGCGTTAGGTGCTACTCCTATCTCGCGACGCTCAAGTACACGCTGGAGGCGTGCGCGGAGAACGGCGTGCCGGTGACGGTTCTCGACCGCGAGGTGCCCATGGGCAACGTCGAGGACGGTCCGATGCGCGAGGACGCGTTCGCGGGGTTCTCCGCCCCGATCAACGTTCCGTTCTGCCACGGCATGACGCCCGGCGAGTGCGCGATCTGGATACGCACCGACGAGAAGCTCGACCTCGACCTTGACGTCGTTCCCCTGAAGGAATGGAACCACAAGAAGCACGAGCCGTGGCCGAACTTCATCCCTCCGAGCCCGGACATCAGGAGCTGGGACTGCGCGGTGGCGTATCCGATGACCGTCTTCACCGAGGCCTATCCCGCGATCGACTGCGACCGCGACGGACCTCTCGCGTTCCGCGTAATCGGCGCGCCGTGGATGGATTCCCGCCGCCTGATGGACGATCTCAGGGTCGGGCTCGACACGTGCGGCGTCGAGATGCGTCCCTACCGTTACATGCCTCGCGGCGGACGCTACTCGTGCTTCAACCTCAACGGCATAATGTTCTCAGTGTCGCGTCCCTACGGCTACAACCCCGTCACTGCGGGCACCATCGTCCTGTCGACGCTCATGAAGCACTACGGCGACAAGGTGAAGGCCGGTTCCCATCCGGACGTGCTCGACCGCCTCATGGGCACAGACCGCGTCCGCAAGGCCGTCGAAAGCGGCAGCCTCGGTGCGCTGTTCCAGAGCTGGATCGACGCGCACGACGAATTCGAGAACACGAAGGTCTGCCTTTACTGATAGACCCCACGTGCAGTTTCCCAAGAACTCGCCCTTGCAACTTGCAAGGTTTTTGCCATAATCCGTTCGTTCGGTTGACGGGCTGGCAAAACTGCAGCGCGTCGAATTTTTCAAAATCCCGTGCTTGCCATTTGCAATGGCGGTGTGGTATAATTTAGATGTCTTGCGGGAAACTGCATGACAAATTGATCTTTTCCATACTCCCAGGCGCTCGACGGCCCGGGACCGGCGGCACGCAAGACGCGGAGACCTCCAAACTCCAAGGAGCGGCGAGACGTCCTGTCTCGCCGAATGCGGAGTCCGCCAAGGGCGGGTGGCAACATCCGCCGACGTAGGAAGATTTGATATAATAATAGCCAAGGAAAGGAGGAGGCAATGTCGGAAAAAATGAAAGTCTACGTTGAGACGACTGTCGTCAGCGATGCCACGGCATTGCCGACCAACGACCTTGCGCTTGCAGGACGCCAGATAACGACCCGCAAATGGTGGAGCTCGGCAGCAGAAAGGTTTGAGTTGTATTGTTCCGATGTCGTCAAGCGAGAGGCGTTGCGCGGCAATCCTGATGCGGCGCGGCGACGGATTGCCGCGCTCTCGCAGATTTCCGAACTACAGACGTCCGCGCAGGCGCTTGGGCTTGCCGCGAAACTCATTGAGGGCAAGGCGGTGCCAAAGGAGTATCCTGATGATGCCCTTCATATCGCGCTTGCCGCAGTATGCGAGATGGATTTTCTTGTGTCGTGGAATTTCAAGCACATAACGAATGCACAGACGATTCCGCTTGTGAAGCGAATCTGCGAAGATAACGGTTTTATCTGTGCAGAGATATGCACGCCATATCAACTTCAAGAGGAAGGAGGTGCTGCATGATGGAGCTACAGAAAGAGGATACGCTGGAAGAGATGTGGCGGATCAAGCGCGAGATTGCCGCCGAATATCCGACATGGGATGCATATGTTGCCGGTATTCTTGCCTTTCAGGAGGAGGAGCGCCGGCGCGGTGTGAAATTCGTGTCGTTCCCGCCGCGTAGGCCAAAACCGTCTTTTACGACAGTTTGACAATTTTGGCCCTTGGCGGGCATGCGCCGGCGGCTATATCGCGATGAGCGACGAATGATCTTTAATATCGGCGGGTCGACTTGCCAAAGCCCGCCAAGGTCGCCACCATGGTAGGGCGCGCTCGCCGAGCGCGCCGCCCCCGCGGGAGAGCGACAGAGAAACCGCCGCGCACGCGAAAGCGCGCCTCCGGCGGGACGTACGCAACAGCGTATAGTAGCTTCACGAGAAAACCGCTAATTTTCTAATGCAGAAGCGAAATACGATGGTGCGTTGCGTGGCCATCCACGCGGCGTACTTTCATATTCTATTTCTGCATAGGCTCTTAGCGGTGCCTCTCGTGAGATTGAATTTCGAGAGTGCGCCGCTCTTCTTTTGCCGCCGGCGCTCCTCTCGCAACAAGTAGCGGCGAAAGGAAAGGGATGTGGCAAAATGAAAATATTAGTGGCTGTTGTATTGGGGTTGGTGACTACATTTGCAGAAGGGGCAACAGAGAAAGTAGAACAAGCAGTAGCTTGTCCTCAGTGTCACGGATCAGGTAAGCAGTCAAAGTGGGTGACTTGTCCAGAGTGCAATGGAACATCAGAAATCAAGAGCGAGATACATAATGGCAGCATGTACAATGTTAACTATGCAAGGGTTAACAAACCTACTAAAGTCAACAGGAAGCGTTGTCAGAACTGTGTAAAGTCCGCAAAGAAGGGTAAGGTGAAGGAGGAGGTTGATTGCGCAAAATGCAATGGGACTGGCAAGATCACCGTCCTTGTACGCAAAAATATAGGCAAGGCAAAGTAGGAGAACAAGATGAAATTATTCTTTGCCATTTTAGCCTTTGCGATCTGTGGCGGGATCGCATTTTTCATGATCAATGAGGAGAATCGAAAGCGCCGGGCGGAGGAATACCAACGCGCCGAGATTGAGCGCAAGCGGGAGGAAGAGCGCGCGGAGAAAGCGCGACAGGAGGACGAGCGTATTCGCAAGGAACGCATGGCGGCGCTTGCAAAAGAAGACGCGGTTATGATGCTTCAACGCTATGTTACACGTGAAGAAAACAATCTAAAAGATACTATTGAGGAGTGCAAACTCAAGCTCCAGTCGATTGACGTCGATCAGCAGAGTCTCTCGGATGAACTGCTTGCATTGGAAAAGGAAGAAGAGTTGAAGGCGGCGGACGCAAAGAAACGCAAAGTGAAGCGTCGCGATGCCAATGAACGAGTGGAGGCACTTTTGCGATCACCAACACTCAATCGATTGGCAAATTCCTATTTGGGAGAAGATCTCTCGGACGATCTTGCGAAGTTCAGAAGTCACATTGGCAATCTTACACGAATAAGCGATGAGAAGACGAAGAGATATGCCAAGAATAGGGAGAAGTATCAAAAATCCATAGAAACCAATGATGCGGAGGTTGATCGCCTTGGCACTGAGGCCAGTGCAAAACTTTCAGAGGCTCGCGCAAAACTGAACGCTAATGTGAATGCAGCAAGAAGACGGGTGGAGGATTTGCGCGGGAGGATAGAGAAACTGGAAAAAAAGGCAAAGCTAACAACATTGAACATGAATGAGAAAGCTGACCTTAGGTCTTGGCGTGAACAGTTGAACATAGCGGAGGCTCAACTTACAAGCGCCGAGACAACTGCAAATTTGGGAATGGCAAATAAAGCACATCTAGATCTGACGTTTGCCGAGACAAAGGCCAGACGTGCCGGAGATACAGCTTTGTCCGTCCGAATGGATGATGACAATGCCGTAGAAGAGGAGATGAATCGCGAAGCGGATATTTACAATGCTGTTAAGCTGTATGAGATAAGATCTCTTGACAGAATAAGGGAGGCCATGCAAAGGAGCAGAACTTCAATTGCAGAACGCCTTTCGGCATCTGAAAAGAAACTGAAATATCTTGCCGGATCGATAGCCAATCTCGATATGCTCAATGCGGAGGAAATTGAGGCATTGCGCAAAGGTATCGCGAAGAAGCTGGCAGACGATGTGGCGTTTGATCCAGATAAGCCGATTTTCAGCGTGGAGGATTGAAATAATGTTGTCGTGCATGGCTTTAATCGCCGCTACTCTTGTCGTGAATCCGTCAACTGGGAGAACGGTATCTTGCGCTATACTTGCGCGTGACGTCAAGTTTGAAGACATTGAAAACCTGACGGAAAAGGCCAGAAACGGCAAGACACGCTATATGAGCAATGGCTCAGGATTCTTTGTTACTGCAGATGGCGATGTCGTAACCAATCACCACGTAGTTGATGGAGCGGAGGAAGTCGTTGTCTTGTGGCAGGGCACGGCGTATAGAATGCGCGTCATTGCGATCGACAAGGAACATGATCTAGCCTTGCTGCATCCAGATGAAATCACGGATGATTTCAGTAAGGATATCCGCTTTCCAGACTATTCCCGACCCGTGTTCCCTCCTCTTGCTATTGGCAAGCACACAAAATGCGAAGTCGGCGACACTATATATGTTGTTGGATATCCGCAGATCAGAGTCCAGGGGCTTGAGGCGAAAGTAACCAAGGGTATTGTCAGCAGTTTGTCAGGGTTCAAGGGGCAGCGCGACAATTTCCAGATGGATGCTGCGATACAAGGTGGTAATTCGGGCGGCCCGGTCGTGGAGGAGCGCGGGAACGTCATAGGTGTCAGCGTTGCGACGTTGAGGGGTGGACAGAATGTGAATTATGCCATCAAGATGGACGTTGTGGATAATTTTCTTGCAGGACATATCAAGAGCAAGACACCAGAAAATGCGATTGATATTAAGGGAATGATCAAGCGAGTCGTTCGCTCGTCCGTTCTGGTGCTTTGTTATGAGCCAGGTTCGCGTCCGCTCCGTTTTGACACCAGCACGCGTGATGGCAATGAGCGGCGTGCGATATTTGCGAAGACTGTACTTTATGCCAAGCTGCTGAAGGTTCGCAAAGAATGGAAGGAACTTAAAAAACTTACGGATTCACTTATAAAAGAATACGGCGATTGCGTAGGGGATGAAATAAAAGAACTTAATGCTCTTGCCAAGAAAGAACTTGGCGAAATGACTTCGGAATTAACAAAAGGAGATAGAAAATGAAATTCAAAAGAGGTGCAATGGAATTGAAAGACGTTCTTATATTGGGCATTCTTGTGATTGTCTGTGTCGTGGGATTTGTTATGTACACCTCTCATGCTCGGGACAAGGCACTGGCCGAACTGCGCGCAACACAGATTGCACGGGAAGAACGCGAACGATCTGAAAGGGAAGCTTGCGAACGTCGCATTAGGGAGGAAGAGGAGTTTGAACGAAAGAGACGCGAGGCGAAGCTCGCCAAGGAAAAGGAAGAAGAGGAACGGGCGGCGGCGGAGCAAGAGCGCAAGCGTCTCGCTGCAGTGGCTGAAGCGGAACTTCAAAGAAAGCAGGCGGAATTACGTAAGTGGAAGGATGCTTATAATGATGGTTTACAAAGTTTCTCAAAGGTGTTTGTACTTGCGAGAGACGTGCCATCGGAAGAGAAACCAAGGGCAGTTGCGACGCGACGGTCGTTTTGGTGTGCATTTGCATCATACCCAGAGGAAAAGCGGCTTTACAAAATTGACGCAGAACCCGGTGGTCACATGACAGTTCTTGCTCATACAGGCGATTCAATGCCTGAGCCCGTTGACGCGGTGCAGTTTGCGGCACGGCTCAAGACGGAGCGATCAGCGACAGTAACGGAGCAGGGGAGGTTGTATATCACGGGCGTGAAGCCGCCCGCAGAGTCTATGTTTTCGATCCCAGAACAGGGCTGTGACTTTAGAATTATTGAGGCGAACCTTAAAGACTTCTATCCTGCTTTTGTCGCCCTCGATATTCGTGCGCCTGATTTGAGATTTAAAGTTAGACTTGTATCTGGAAATGGCAAGACGAATATAACTCTTGGAGAATTCGGATATGACGAGGCCATTCCTAGAAGTGTGATGGAAAATGCAATACACGATAAGCTGGGTAAGAATGCTTTGGCAATGGTTTCGACCAAATCGGCAGTCAAGAAGCCAAAGTTCAAGAGAACAGCCGTGCTATATGACGGGAAACATATCAAGCAGCAACTTGGCGGGCCTACTCTGGTTCCAAGGGTTTTTGAATACATCGGCACGACGAGGTATAAAAGCGACAACTATCGCACTGAGGCTGAGTTTAGGCGAAAATGGGAGGCATTGCGTCAGCAGGCAGAGTTAGAAGACAGACGCGAGCAAGAGATAGAGGCCGAATACCAAGCTGCATTGGAAAGAGAAAAACTTAAGAGCTCGCGGGAAATTGAGATGGCTAAACGTGCCGCGGAAAGTATTGACGCAATTGAGGCAGCACTTTCCTCGTGCAAGTTGTCCGTAATACAGGTGACAAGATAGTGAATATGGGGAAAAAGGGCACATTGTGCATGCTCATCTCAATCACAGCATGTTTAGCATCTGCGGCAGTTCTCAGCGGAACGTTTGTCCCATGCCCCGATTGCGGCAGAGATGTTTCGCGGAGGGCGCTGATGTGTCCAAACTGTGGGCTTAAGGGGGAGGTGATTGCCGAGGCGGCGAAGGCAATTCCGGAAGTTGCTGCTGGTGATGTTTTGGATGTCGACTGCGGCACATGTGCCGCGCATGCACTGCCGGTCGAAATGTCCGACAATATACGTTGAAGATTTCCAGCACGGAATGCCTTCTGGATTTGAGTTGCCAGGTTTGTTTCTTTGTGATACCGGCGGCCTTTACTATGACTGGGACGGTGATGGAATTCCGAACTGGTGGGAGGCGAGGTACTCGACTGTCGGGGACAAGATGTTGATGCTGGCGAATGATGATTCCGACGGAGACGGAGCGTCCAATTACGCAGAGTTTGTGGCATACACTGATCCAACAAACGGGCTGTCACGATTCATTGTGGAAATTGCGCACGCGGCGGATGTCTGCGACGGAGGATTTCCGTCTTCACAGCGCAACGCAACGATGATACTACGGTCCCGTCTTCTTTCTGAAGGTTCCGGTCCTCACTTTGTGCTGCGGTGGCAGTCTGCTAAGGGTCGCATGTATTCGGTGTATTCCAAACATGATCTAAGTATGCCGTGGAGCACCACGTCGGATGCGGATATAGAGGGCTCGGGCGTTGAGGTGGAATGGGTGCCTCAGTTGTCCGGCGGCGAAATGTTCTTCAAGGTCATGGTGCGGCTTGCGGATGATTATTGACGATGTTGTGCCGGGGCTTTACTACGCGGCGGATTCGGCGGCGATAATGTCCGTCGCGGAGCGACGGACCCCCTACGAACCGCTGAGCCGGCGAAGGCGGGCGATGCGGTTGTCGCGCCGAAGCAGGAGGGCGCGCAGGGCTTCTACAAGGTCTGGGTGAGCGATGGGCCGATAGAGGCGGAGTAGGGCGCGGCAAATCCGCCGCGCCGCCAAGATGGCGGCGTTCCCAGTTAGTGCACTGCCAAGATGGCGGCTCTCCATGCGGCGGAGCGGGTTCGCGTTGGGCGTAGTTCAGAACGCGGTGCCGGCGCGCATGAATTCCGGAAGGTCGCGGTGGATGATACGGACGGGCTTCGCTAACGCTCGCCCTGATTCGGAGTTGGAGTCTGTGGTGCGGGGGCGTCAAGCAGTTCATGCTCTGCGACGTTTCGGCGGGCGTCCATGTCGCGGGCGCGGCGCTCAAGTTCGCGCATGTTGCCGTCAGAATAGAATGGGTCGGTTGTGGTCATTGGAACAGATCGGAATGGGAGCCGGTGCGGGTCAATTCAAGAACGAGAATGTCTTCGTGTATCTGGTGCGGATGTGTGACGGACGACATACGTCATTTCGCCAGATCCTTCCAGAGTTTGTCGAGGTCGGAGTATGAAGGATGGTTAGGATCGTGTGCAATGCGGTCGCCTTCCTCCATGGCCGCTATGGTCTCGGCATTCGGAACATGGGGGCCCTCTATGATGAAGGGAATGCGGTTCTCCCGAACCACGGTCTTGATGTACACCGTGATTACCGAAGATGCCGAAAGCCCTACATTGTCGCAGAACTCAACAAAGCGCTTCTTGGTGGGCGCATCCAGTGAAAATGTCATGTTCGCCATGGTGTTTTTACACTCCTTTGAATTGAAAACAAGTATATCTTACACTAAAGTGAGTGGTTTCGTCAAGGGTGAAAGGAACCACGGACTTTCACGTACGGGGCTCACTAACGCTCACCATGACTTGGAATGGCGCAAGCGTAAGCGCCGCTGGGTGGTATCATTGGCGCAGTATCCATTCGCAGAAAAAGGGGCTGCCGAAGCGGTATTCCCCGTCGTAGTTGTAGATTATGTTCTCTCGTTCAAGTTTGGCGACGGCCTTTTTGACGGATGCGGCGTTGAAGACCTGTGCCGCTTCGAGGAAGGCGCCGGAGAGTATCTCCCTGCCGCCGCGGACGGCTATGGTGCGGAGAACGCGCGTTTGCTGCGCGGTAAGCTGCTTGAGCGCAAATGTGAAGTGGTCGTTTTCCCTTGCGAATATGATGGCAAGGGCCTGCTGGATGTCGGATTCCTCAAGTGTTGTCCCTTTGCTGCTCATCTGCCAGAGTGCATCGCAGAGTTCCTGGATGAAGCCCGGGGTGTCGCGCGCGGTGCGGGCGATGGCGTCAAACATTGCGCGCGTGAGTTTCCGTCCGCCGGTGGCGAAGCGTTTCTTTATGAACGCGAAAAATTCGTCAGGGTCTATGTTCCCGACCTTGAACGCGGCGGCGGAATGGTAGAAAGGGCTGGAATACTTGAAGAAGATCTCCGCCATCTTGTTACGTATGCTGCCGAGGAAGATGTACGGAGTGTTGGAGTCGAGCTGGATTCTGGAGCGCAGCACGGCGAGCGTCCTTTCACCGTCGTCTATGTCGAGAATGTCCTGGAACTCGTCGAGAAGGACGCACGTCTTGCGCCGCTTGGTCTGCGCCAGAAGAACGTCAAGCACGGAATCGAGCGTTGCAGGCTCTGCCGCAATCCGCGCGTCCACTGTCACGGTCGGAGCACCGGACGAAGGGTCGATGGAAACCGTCGGCCTGAGGTGCGCGAGCATGCGCACGGTCTTTGTTATCCAGCTTTCGGAATCTTCAAGTCGTGCGAGCGCGGCGACAAGCCTGCGGCAGACGTCTGCCTGGTCGCGGACACAGAGAAAATCGGCATGGAAGAGGGCAATGTTCTTCATGTGCCGAACGGTTTCGAGAACGAGGGACGTCTTCCCAGTTCTGCGGTCTCCCTGCATTACGACGTTCTGTCCGGACTCTATGCGAGAAGCGAGTTCCTTCTCGAGCGCGGGACGCGGGCAAAAGAAGTCTCCGTTAACAGTGCATCCGTATTTGAACGGGTTCATTGCCACCTCTCTTTCTTTGGTAGTTGTGCTAAATGGTGTTATGCTAAAAGGTGTTATACCATTTGGCATAACGACGGTATTATATCATGTTTGGGTGTTCTTTGGCAATGGGGTTTCGATAGTGCGCGAGGTGCTACGTCGGTCCGTGGTTCAAATAAAACGATTTCGAAAGGATGAAACGATGAAAAGAAAGATTATGGCGCTTGGCGGCGGCGCGGCGGCGACGAATGCGGTGTCCGCGAGCGCGAAGAGCGCCGTCGAGGCGGGCTTCCGCGCGATTCCGGCGCCGGAGGGCGTTGCGGCGACGAACGATTCGGGCGCGGAGGCGGTGACGGTTTCGTGGCAGCCGGTCGAGGGCGCGGCGTACTACAGGGTCTACCGCGGCACGAAGAGCGGCGAGGACTTCGCTGTCGAGATCGACACCACGACGGAGACGAGCTATGCGGACTTGAGCGGCGCGGCCGGCAAGACGTACTACTACTCGGTGACGGCCGTCGGCGCGTCGAGCGAGAGCGGCTTCAGCGCGTTCGTCGCCGGCAAGCGGTAGGGCGTAAGCCACAGACCTTCACGGACGGGGCTCGCTAACGCTTGCCCAGGTTTGAGTTTTGCCGAGCGTGAGCGAGGCATGTCCGTGTTGGTCTGTGGTTCAGAACGCTGTGCCAAAGCAGACGGGGCGCAGGGGTTCTACAAGGTCTGGGTGAGCGATGGACCTATAGAGTTTGGGTAGGGGCGAAATCAACCGGAGCCGACTGCCACCGCAGCCCGACTGTATGTAAATTAAACATGCTAAGTAAAATCTGCATAGACATGGCGGTCGGAATTTTGGTATACTATCTGCTATGAAAGACAGGGTAATAGCTAGTAAGATACTGGAATTTGCGAAAACATATCCAGTAGTGACAATAACAGGGCCTCGTCAAAGCGGCAAGACAACGCTTGCCAAAATGCTCTTCCCCAGTTATCGCTATGTCAATCTTGAATCGCTTACGGACCGTGAGTTCGCACAGACGGATCCAGTTTCGTTTCTGAGACAATTCGAGTCAGACAATGTAATCATAGACGAGGTGCAGCGAGTTCCTGAGATTCTATCCCAGATTCAGGTAATGGTTGACGCGCAAAACCGCAGGGGATGCTTCATATTGACGGGATCGCAGAATTTCTCGCTCATGCGCGGAATTTCGCAGAGCCTCGCCGGCAGGACGGCGCTTTGCACGCTTCTCCCTTTTTCACTTCGGGAAATTGCCTCCGAGGCAAAGGACATGACACTGGACGAAATGATGTGGAAGGGATTTTACCCGCGGATTCATGAGGAAAGGCTCAATGCCACTGACGCGCTTTCATTTTATGTTGATACATATTTGAATCGCGACATACGTGAGGTTGAGAACATAAGGAACCTGCGCGTTTTTTCGATATTTCTTCGCCTTGCGGCGGGGCGGACGGGACAGGTGCTGAACGTGTCGTCATTAGCGGATGACGCCGGCATCTCCCCAAAGGTCGCGTCGGATTGGCTGTCGCATCTCGAAGCGAGTTATGTTGTGCGAATGCTCCAGCCGTGGAGTGCGAATATTAACAAGCGACTTGTCAAGGCGCCAAAACTCTATTTCCTGGATGTTGGACTGGCGTGCTACCTTCTCGGCATAACCGACCGCTCCCAGCTGTCCGCCCATCCGCTTCGCGGGGAACTGTTCGAGACAATGGTCGTGGGCGAGCATTTCAAGCGGATGGCCAACAAGTGCGACCATTCGCAAATCAACTACTATCGCGATTCCAACAGAAATGAAATAGACCTTGTCAGGCAGGACGGATTCCGAACGACGTTGTGTGAAATCAAAAGCGGCGCTACATTCAGCCAGAACTGGACGAATGTGATGGACAGGCTGTCTGGCCAGTTCGGCAATAATGTCGTCAAGGAAGTTGTATACGGCGGAGACGAATCGCTCCATCGCACCTTCGGAGATGTCCTGTCTTGGCGCGAGATATGCTGAACCGAAAAATGTATATTTAAACATGGTAAGTGCATCTGGTGCGGGTCGAAGTCCACCGGTGCCGTCGCGCATGAATTCCGGAAGGTTGCGGTGGATGATGCCGTTGCGCTGCTGGATGGGATCGTTGCGCGTGAGGATGTACTTGGGGTAGTTGTCGCGCTATGGCCAGTTAAAGGGGGCATTTGGGAAAGAGCCGAAAAATACCCCATGGAATCCTTGGGGAGTTGCCTAAAACACAAAAAAGTGTATTTAGACAGTGTTGCTAAAGTTCAAAAAGGTGTATTTACGCATTTGCATTAAAGCCGAACATCGTCTGCCAGATGATTGTCGCAAGTGGAAGTAAACCGTATTTCTATTCGCGAATAGATCCCAACAAGGCGGAAGAGAGGATGGAAATCGACTTTCTACTGTCAAAGACCAAGACTGGTCGACGCAAGAACATAGTGCCGATAGAAGTGAAGTCTGCAAAGCGGTATACGCAGATTTCGCTCGACAAGTTCCGCAGCAAGTTCCGCCCCTACATTGACTTGCCCACGGTTCTGGACGTAAACGACAGGCACGTCAAGGACAGCGTCGCCTATCTGCCTCTCTACGCGGCTTCAGCATTCCTTGAAGGCATTTAGCATCCCTTAACCAGCATGTTCGCGTCTCGCCGACAGGCAAGCATCGCCACGGGCACGACGCCAACAAGTGCATCTTGTGCGGCTCGACAAGCACGGGCCCGGCCTGCCCCTTCAGCCCGAGCGGAAGATGCGCGGTTCGTAATCGTATGATACGAAACGCGCGGGACGGATGTGGTATAATCTCCAGCGTATGAAACAGTATATCTGCAACATCTGGTGGTGGCGCCGCGCTCTCGGAGCGTGGTGACGCCGTGCATTGCAGATGTCTTGCCGAGCGGCCCCGCTTCGAACGAAGCAGGGCCGTTTTGCATATAGAGAAGTTGCCAAACCAAAATAAGGAGAAATCCGAAATGCTGAAGATTCTTACGAAGGAGGAGTTCGAGCGGCGCACCGCGGACGGCGCGCGCACTCCGGTGTTCCGCGAATACCTCGCGGACCGCGAGACGCCCGTCTCGGTGCTGACGAGGGTCGCGGACGAGCCGGGTGACGTGTTCCTTTTGGAGAGCGTGTACAACGGAGAGCGCAAGGGACGCTACTCATATCTCGGACTCGGCGCGGCGGATGCGCCGCGCGCCGGCGGGGGGTTCGTCCGCGCGCCGGAGCTTCCGTCGTTCCAGGGCGGAAAAGTCGGATACTTCGCGTACGAGTCGATATCCGACTTCGAGCCGCGCGTCCCGCGCCGCCACGAGGAGGGCACTCCGCCTTCCGCGTTCGTCGAGGTCGAGTCGTTCCTCGTGTTCGACTCCGTGAGGAGCACGGTGACGATCGCGCGCGTCGCGTCCGAAGGGGAGTACGACACCGCGATGGAGGAAATCGCCGCGATAGCCGAGCGCCTGCTCTCCGCCGAGTCGATCGAGCGCTACGTGAAGGAGCGCGGCACATCCGCCGCGCCGTTCCTCGGGGAGTTCCGCCCGGAGATGACGAAGGACGAGTTCTGCGCTATCGTCGCGCGGTGCAAGGAGGCGATACGCGCGGGCGAGGTGATCCAGATCGTCCCGTCGCAGAAGTTCGTCGCGGAGACGAACCTCTCGGGGCTCGCCCTCTACCGCGCGCTCAGGATCGTGAACCCCTCGCCGTACAACTTCTTCCTGCGAGTCGGCGAGAAGACGCTCGTCGGCTCCTCGCCCGAGGAGCTCGTGAGGCTCGAGGGCGGAGTCGGATCGATCGCGCCGATCGCCGGGACGCGTCCGCGCGGCGCGACGCCGTCCGAGGACCGCGCGCTCGAGGAGGAGCTCGTCGCGGACCCGAAGGAGCGCGCCGAGCACATGATGCTCGTCGACCTCGCGCGCAACGACCTCGGACGCGTGTCGAAGACGGGAAGCGTCCGCGTCGAGGGACTCGCCCACGTCGAGCGCTACTCGCACGTGATGCACCTCGTGTCGAACGTGTACGGAGAGCTCGATCCGGAGAAGGCGGACGCTATGGGGCTCTTCCGCGCGGCGTTCCCCGCGGGCACGCTCACCGGCGCGCCGAAGATACGCGCGATGGAGCTGCTCGCGGAGTTCGAGAAGTCCCCGCGCGGAGTGTACGGGGGCGCAGCCGGGTACTTCAGCAACACGGGCGACATGAACTTCGCGATAGTGATCCGCACGATGGTCTTGGAGCGCGGAACGCTCACGATGCGCGCGGGCGCGGGGATCGTCGCTGATTCCGACCCCGAGAGGGAATACATGGAGACCGTAA
>JAEEGG010016539.1_pt1 | contig 15307 bp, 11 predicted proteins | sample 9134161 | NCBI WGS metagenome assembly JAEEGG01 (sample SAMN16246543, study PRJNA631951) | gut metagenome | biome: gut microbiome; feature: rumen; material: CR-attached | host: Bos | place: Iran: Karaj | collected 2018-10
CAACAACAAGTAAATACGAGGCTATGCCATGTTTGATATCAAACACATTGTTCAGCCACTCCTTAAAGCTTCTGACTTGCCCGTTTTTCTTTAATACAACAAACGAAGCGATCGTCGGGGAAATTCCCCCAATCATATACGGAAGATATAAATAATAGTCTTGCTTTAACGAAAGGCCATTAAAACTGCAGATCACGCAAGTTCCCCAACAGATTGCCATTATGGCAAAAGTGACTATCAGGAATTGTTTACTTATTTTACTCATTTCCGTTCTCCATAATATTATGCATCACAAAAGTGTGATCCCTGTGCCAAGGCGTACGAACCGTAAGAAACGGCAGAGGCAGACTTTCCTTTTGGAGAGGACTTTAATCCCCCTCCGTCATCTCTTATTTTCCAGCACTTTTACCCTCTGTCTCAAATACCGATTCTAAATTATCCTGGAAGTTATTTGTTTGAAAATAGCCAAATAATATATGCGATACTTAGCCATGACTAACGAAACCATCTACATTATGGCTTAAAATAACATCAAGCAAATAATTCATCCAGTGTTATTACATTGTCAAAAAATCCACTATATTCATTATACTTTAACCCCTTTGTCGTAATCAGAACATTGTGGATTACAGACCTAGATGGTATTTCTCTTTCCAACAATTCCTGACGATTAATTAATACAGCATGATATTTCTTATCTACTTTGAATTCAGCACTATAAAACTTCATTTCACACATATTGACGATATTATCTTTTCTCTTGATAATCATATCAATCTGTGTTCCTTCTTTATCATCTTCTCTTTTTGACCAGGCTGACTGTTCAGTACTAATGCCACTTATGCCAAGGGCAGCTTTTATCTGTGGAACATGATTAAAGCAGACATTTTCAAATGCCAGACCTCTCCAGGAAATGATGTTTTGAGAAGCATGATTCATCATCCAGAATGATTCATTTAATGAACTATGGTTCTTTACAAATCTATTATAAAAAATACAGAAAGGGTCTATAAGCTTGTAGTGTTCTTCCCTTTTACTCATGCCAAAAGGAACATACTTTTCAATAAAATCACTGGCTATTAACGCACTTAATGCATCTGTGAGCGTTCCTCCAACCGTATATCCTGAACGCTTTGAAATCTCTGATCGGGTATAACCACAGTTCTTTTTGCTGAGGACTTCAACAATACTTCTCATCATATCCGGATTATCAAATATTGAAGTGAACAGCCTGTCATACTCGTATTTAAGCTTGGCTTCCTTGTTAAAAAATATATGGTCTACATTTTGAGGCAAGCTCTTCCCAGGTTCAAAATAGTTCAGATAATATGGTATTCCTCCAACCATCATATAAGCGGTAGTAATATCATATCTCGACATCTTTACTTTTTCCTGCTTGAAAAATTCCTCGCATTCCGCCAGAGTAAACGGAGAAAGTTTGATCTCATAAGTAACCCGATCATATAATCCGCCATGATTATTTATCAGCTTATTTATTATCCAGGTTGTAGCACTTCCACAGACTACTAACATCAGGTTATCTCTATGGCATGCCCAGGTATTCCAGAATCCCTCAAATGCGGTTATAAAGCCAGATCTTTGAGTATCCATCCATGGAAGTTCATCTAAAAAGACAACCATCCGCTTTCCCTTGTCTCTTTCTTCCAGAAACTGCTCAAGCATTAAAAAAGCTTCAAACCAATCATTTGGACATTTGCTTTTTTTCATACCCTGGCCAATCAGGGAGATATAAAAGTGCTTTAGCTGCTTTTGCATAGGACTGCGACCAGTCATATTCTTAAGCTCAATAGGTGATAATCCAGCATGTCTGAAGACAATCTTTCCTTTAAAAGTTTGATCTATTAAGTAAGTTTTTCCAACTCGTCTACGCCCATATACAGCAACAAGTTCCGCTTTATTTCTGTTGTAAATCCTGTTTAACTCAGCTATTTCATGCTTTCTGCCAATCATTGCTGCCTCCGCAAAATGTGTTATAATCAGCCACCAAACAAAATATTAACATCTTTGTGGCTGATTATCAACATATCTAAGCAAATTATAGCTCCCTTTTTTCAACAAGATGCGTAAATCCTGACGGCCCCATATTAAACTTCTTTATAGATATAGATATTTTTGCCCCTTTTTTCAGTAAGATATGTTGGAACATATAATAATTCAAGACTATCTCCAAGTCCGACACCCTTTTGAGGATCCCTGCGAAGCTTGTGATCCAGGCTTTTAGAAAAACTGCCGTAACAGTGCTTCATGTGGTCTTCCAGTATGTGCATTGCCGCTGTAATGCCATAGGTTCTGATAAAGGATGGCGAAAAAAGATTCTGGGCACAGTATCTTTTTTCCAATGCATATTCGTTATCCTCAACATTAAGATTCTCAAGGCAGTTCATAGACAGAAATTTGTGTAGATATTTACACCCAATATAGTCCCACAAAAACATTACTTTTGCGTCAGTACTATTATGGCTCTTTACTTTGCCACCCATAGCAAGATAGCCGGTACATCTTCTTATATCATCAATTGTGATACCCCTTAAAAAACGTTTTGCCATTATTAACAGTAATAAATTATGCAGTACGACAATGCCATAGTAGTAATGATCTATTTTGCATAATAAATCCGAACTATCTATTCCAAAGTCATTGCCTTCTTTTATCAACTCCTCTCGTGTACTGCTGTCACAAAACTCCGCATCATATATTGTCACAAAAGGTGATCTTTTAGCATCTGCTATAAAAAAGCTTCCTCCACTAATATCTGTATTTACAAATGGCACAGAAGAAGATGAAACATCAAGGCTTTCATAACCATCATAAATATAGATATTTGCCATCTTTTCAAGTAATTTCCCTGATATCTTCCATTGGATAGGCAGTTTGCTTATTTCAGCAATATTAAAGTCGTTAAGACTATGAAATCCAAAACTAAATGGTGTGATATACCTTGTATATTCCTGGTCCTTAAGATCATAATATAAGCGCTCGTTCTCTCCCCATATATATGTTTCCCTGTAATCCATTAATAGTTTTTCTTCGGGATGGAAAGGACATCTCTTTATTTCTGATAACTGGTGCAGATATGAATGATATCCCAGTTTCATGCACTCCGGACAATAGTATAGTTTTCGCGAAAAGAGTCTCGGCGCATATTCCATAAGCCTTTTTATTGGGGCGCTTTTCGAATGGTAATCACTTGGGAGCAATACACTGTCAATTATATTCTGCCAGTTCTCTTTGATTGTATATCGGGAAAAAATAGCATAGCTGCTTTCCGGTTGGAATTAATTCATTTTGGATGTCAGCGGCCCTATATCAAGCAGTTCCAAAGCTTCTTTATAACTGCAGTGTCCGTTGACAATCCTGAAGTTTCTCATTGCTGACCACAAAGATTCGTGTGGCCGTACCCACTTACTGTTCCACATATACTTGGGCTTGTTTACTGGAGACGGAATATCTTTTATGGCAACCATCTTACTCATTAGAACTTATCCTCCCATATCCTGTGGCCTCTATAGCAAGGGCAATATCCTTCTTCCGTAGGAAGTATTGTGGTGCAACTCCACCTGTTCCATATGATATCAGGCATTGCAGGAATGACTGCATGAAATACTGCATCGGAATGTCCTCTACGCTGATCGAATATTTCACCTTAACTTCGTTAAATGCATCCCAGTAATCACCGGAGATGCTAAGAAAAGTGGCTTTTTTATCTACATATGCGTAGGGAAAAAAGAATTCAACAAGTCCAACATTACTTTCTACAGGGAGCGCCTCATGAATCTTGATCTTATCAAGCTCCGCAAGGCAGTATGACAGTTCTTCACAGTTCCTTATGCCGCAGAACCGGTATTCATTGAGAAAAAAACGTTCTACTATCTGGTTCTGTTTCTGAAGTATAAAAGAATTCCGCGTGTTTAACATTTCCTGAGGAGTTCCGACAAAAAAGATTGAGAGTTGTATCTGATACTGGAGACGTAGGGTGTTGTATATATCCATAAGCCAATAATATTCATCCCTGTCAAGCTTATATGCTTCATCAATGATAAGCACAGCTTTGGCAAATGGTGTTTCAGCAGCCTTTATCGCAATGTAGTTTATTACTTTTATTTTCAGTTCCAGCGCCGTGATTCGGTTGTATTTTCCAATATCTATCCCAAGAACATTTAGTATACCGGCATAGAAGGCTTTATCAGTGGCCTTGGTACTATGCTCTGTAAGTGACCATACAATGATAGGGAAACCCTTGCCATACCTGACATGGAGCGCATCAACTATATAGGCAATGGCAGATGTCTTTCCAATACGGGATCTTCCGTATATCATTGCCCCGCATACTCCGGAGAGCAGCCAGCCATTTATCTTGTATAGAAGTTCAAAAATGCTGTTGGTTGCTATATGGAAGTTTGACGACTGCATGTATGAAATTGTAGCTGCAGCTGTTATTGCCTGCTGGTCTTCATATATACTTTCAGTGATCATAAGGACCTCCTCTTCTTACCAGTCATCATCTGTATCCAGGTCTCTTCTGATGTCATATCCTGTAACATTGGATCCGGCTCTTTTCCTTTTACTCCGTTTTTGGGGATGATCGGGATAAGCTCAGCTTTCTTTTTACCCCCATCTGTTTTTTCCTTCTTCTGCTCCCTACGTATTATGTCAATTCTTGTCCTTGCCTTCCTGCTCTTTATAGCCCGTTCTCTCAGACTTTGCTCCAGTTCGGTAAGCGGGGTTTCAAATTCGGAGTGTTCATGCCTGTTCCTGTTCGCATACTTGAGTGCTAGTTTTCTGGTGATGATTGAATGTTTTTTATACCCATATTCCCCTACTGCTCTTACCTTCTCGATAAAGTCACCATCTTCGTTGTATGCTTCGATACTGGATATGTCATCAGGATCTATACGAAGAAATATCTTTCTGCCAAGATACGCATAGTTTACAGACAGAATTTCTCCACGGTATTTAGCTCCCAGATAGTTTATATGCGGTCTTTTTCCGCTTCCTACACTCCCACGCACAGTCACGCATTTATCAATAAGAAGCATCCGATCGATCTCCTTTTTCTCGTTTTCTGTAGCGATATGGGGCAGTATCCCCTGCTCCAGGCGCTCTCCCATCACTTCTAACGGAGTTCTGTTCAAAAGAGCACTATGAGGCGAATTATTGTATTCACAGATAAGCATCTCCATAATCTGAGATATCTCATCAAACGTTATCCCATACTTTATTGCCAGTTTCCGGGAGTCTTTTCTCTTGATGTCCATACTGTTGCTGCCGGTTGTCCCGGGAATTGTATGAAAACCTTTTATCTCGATGGTCTCAAAGAACCTCTCGACTATTCCGCGCGTCTCTGGTGTTGAAACTGCTCCATAGTTTAGAGTTATGCCCAGCTTTTCAGTAAATATGCTTATCATATGGTCAGTAAGGTGGGACTTGGCATTATCAAGCATGATCTCATCAAACATGGCATATTCAAGCTCTGGATATTTATCCGATGGAAAGCCGTCTTTGTCATATTCCTCAAAGCCTGTAATAGTAAACTGCATTTTCTTATGCGGAACCATGGAGTTTTTTACTGCTTTACTTGTGTCATACTGGTTATAGTTGGTCTCCTGGCTCATGTAATATCCAACGACACATCTTGTGGCCATGTCTATTATTGGCAGAAACCAGCATCTTTCACACACATCCTTTACTATTGTTCCATCATCCAGCTCTATCTGAGTGACGTATAAAAGATCAATCTTATGTCCGTCTACCTGACCACATGAATATGGTGCTACAGGAACCGGGCTGTAATTATCACCATATCCGGTACTGGCAGCCTTCCTGGCGGCATCTTCATCTGTCCTTCTGTTAGCAAGTTTTACAGAACCCGCCTCAAGTGATTTCACATACCGCCTCAATGCCTGATATCCTTTGGTTGTGGTGTTAAGCGGATAGTCATCAGGCCCTAAGCCAATCCTGAGACACTCATTCACAAATCTGATATGTAGTCTGGTAAGGTTCATATTCTTTTCTAAAGTATATTTTTCATATCCAAAATAGTTTCCCTCTATGAATGGTCCCAGTTCCTTATGGCTTTGAAGTAGTCTTTCAAAACTGCCACTAACCTTTTTATCTTCGGATTCTTCTGTTTTACGTGCTTTTTTCCATGGGTAGAGAGCTGTATAACCCATGAAATTACCACTACTGTCCCTGCAGCAGCACTTTGAAACATATTTGACAATATGGCTTTTATCTATTCCGGTCTTACTGTTGATGTTTTCAAGTGGCTCGCCATCTATATACATGTCCACAGCTCTTTTTCTGGCCTCATACATTCCCCTTTTCTCTTCTGACATTGCCTCAGTAGCAGGCTCCGCCCAGATAACCCTTATATCCATAAGCTCTGCCCTGTCAAATTTTCTGTTTGCCAATACAAAACACCTCCGTCTTATATGAGATCTGTCTTTCTTCAATACCGGTAAAAGATATGAAACCTCTATAATAAAGGTCTGCAAGATAGTCATACCCTGAATAAGCTGTAATCCGGCCGGCTGTTATGAGTTGTCCTATGGTTAGGGGACCCTTTATGGACAGATACCTTATAAATGCATCATCTGCACCGGCGTCAACGCTACAGATCCTTTTTGCCTTTCCAAACAGATATGTCAGATTCCTTATCCAAAATGCACCATGATAGATATCCTTGCGTCCGAGTATCTCTACCTTTTCATTTGAACTTATTCCCCAAAGGCTAAACTCCTCTGCGGTGCTGCTTTCATCTGGTTTTGAAATGACAAGCTGAAATGCATCAGTACCATCCCTATAAACAACATAGACTGATGGACTAACAACAATACTCTTTCCATTGACGTGATATGTCTGCATCATCGGTCTTTCACAGTACCACAACACCCGATGATCCATCTCAAGACATAACAGATTGTCAAACTGAAGCTGTCCAAGTGCAGAGACTTTTCGTGCAAGCTTTCTGCTGAAACATACATGGTAACTTTTCATGTAAGATTTGCTTCTTGGTTCTTCCAAAGGTACAGTAAATCTATACTTCACAAAAACCTCCTGTATTCTGTTTTGAATTGTTTGTACTAAGGAAAAGATGGGATATACCCCTTTTGAGATGACGCTATAACAATAAATTAATTATTATATCACGTAGATTTTATTGAAAAAAAGCCTGGGGTATGGTACGATTTTTGTACAGAAAGAGACTACAGCCATTTGTCAGATGGCTGCAACTCTACTGTAATCTGGCATCACAAATTGCTACGCGTCCGTCAAAACAAGTTGCAATAAGTGGTGCTTTTTTCTTTTCCATAAATCGAGATTAACATAATATTGATATTAAATCTACGGATATTTGTATAAAAGTTTATTTATTTTCGCCTACTATTGGCAAAAGTCATGTAAAAACTCCCATCATTGGCAATATCAATGAAAAATCGAACACGATTGGCAATATTGATGAAAAAAATTAACACAATGTTTGCCAACACGAAAAAAAGAAAGCCCATAAAAATGGACTTTCCGAAAGTGATTTATTGGCGTTATTTATAAAAATGGACAGTGCTTAAGCCCTTTCGAAAACATTATAGCATATCACTTTTCAAAAAACTATGGTTTTGCGAAAAGTGATAAAGTACTATTCCATCGCCTAAAATCGCCTAAAACTACAAAAAATCCTGTAGCACTTTATGAGTACGACAGGATCTAATATATGAAGCCCTCTGGCTTGTGTTTGGGAGGATGGCTGTCTTCTTGCAAAACAGCCAGTTATGAAAAAGAAACTTTATCTGTTTTATTATGTATTGCGTTTCATCTGACATATTTATAGTACCAACCAAACTTTAACCAGACTTAAAAGAATTGAAAACAAATTGTTAACTTGCGATTTTATCTTAAACTTTTATCTTAAATTATACGCATAGGTAATGATATCTACTCACCTACTTTATCGCTACAATTTCTGTCGATTTAAGCTAAAACTGTAAAATAATTAAAGATAGGGGTATAAAAAGCCGAACTTCTAAAGTTAAAGCTGTAAAAAGCCGAATATTCGATAGAATACAATTTCCAAGAGTTTTTTACACCATTACGGTAATCTTACATATGCCAAGGGTTTATTCTTATTAACTGTTATGGGGATGCACAAATAAATATGAAAAATACAAATGCAAAGAAGTAGCTCCATAAGACCAATTATGGTCAGCTTTTGTCTGCCAATTGATGCTGTGAAGACCTTTTAGTGGAATGATTTCATTATTAATCATGTCTTTTTTTTCCATAAAGGCTGTTAATATATCACTTCTCATAGAAAGCATGTCTAAGTCCTCAAATAAAGGATGACTATAATACTTCAACTTGTCAGTATACAGAATTCCTACCCCCTCTCTTTTAAATTCAGAGATAGTAATGCAGTCACAGATCCCGCGAACATCTTCTAATGGTTCTTTGGTTTAGAAAAAATCAGTGCAAAAGAAGTCCATTTTACAGAGTTTTCTGATGACAAAATGAATTCTTGCGGTGCTGATGGCTCTCCTGATGCTACCAACAGCTATCATCATGTAGAACTTGCCGTTATGGGAGATACCAATATTAAAGACTGGTTGTTTGGAATTAATATACAATGATCAAAACCACTAAGTTTTAAAACATATGCAAAATGGCATTTATCTTGTATGAACACTGGAGCCTGAAAACTGTCTCTATGTCATCAAAGTCAATGTCTGTCAGTTCTTCTATCTTACCAATCCTATAATTCATGGTATTTCTGTGAAGGAAAAGATTTTTGGCAGCTTCTTTGACTGAGCATGAGTCAGCCAGGTACTCTTTTAAAGTCTCCACAAACTTTGTTGAATGTTCGATATCATACCTGTGCAAAGTCAAAAGTGCAGGATGAATATAGTCCCGCAGAAGCTCCACATCAGACACATGATTTAATATCTGATAGAAGCGGTATTTTTCGTAATAATGTATCTTCTCTTCTGCCCCAATCTGTTTCCCTATCCTGCATGCTTCCTGGGCATTCTGAAAACATTTCGGAAAATCCTCTGCCCTTTCAAAATCTGCACTTATACCAATTTCAGAAGCATTTGAGAGAAGTTCACCATTTCCCCTAATATGTTCAATGATTCCGTGATTATTAGTTACGATAACAACGAGTTCTCTGTATGTAAAAATTGTTTCCATAGGGTCTGCAGCTTCAACAAGCTGTTTGATGAAAAACAGCTCATGTCTTGAGTGGTGACGTGCTCTTATGACGATGCAAAAACTTCCCTCTTTAATCTCCGGAAATGTACTTAATATATCCTTTTCCTCATTTTTATCTGCATCAAGAAGTTTCACAAAAGATTCCTCTGCTTTTCTTTCTGATAAAAGAGAAATGTTATGATTCTCCGACACATAAGAAGCCAGAAGATCACTGACTTTTGCAAGATACTCTCTGTGAAAAGGAAGTATACCCTTATTATTATCTAAGATTACCAGGTATGCTGCCGGTCTTCTTTCAACAAAAACCTGAGAGCATAGTCGCTCTTCTGTTGAGACAGAACAGTTCACCTTAAAAGCTTCAGAACTTCCCGGCATTGTAGATACCGGCATAAGTTCATTCATAGCATTTATGAACTCAGAAGAGCATGCACCTCTTTTTATGAACTTTTTCCATAGATTGTCCGTTATAGATACTGATGTTGAGTATGAAATCACCTTAAAACCAAGATCTATGAACAAAATCGATCTATCCAGAAAAAGTGCCGCTTTATTAATAAGTTCGTCAAGTGGCGCATTTCTTGTAAAGCTCTCCTTAAGCTTTGCAAATCTCTTCTCTGTATCTGAAATTCTGAAAAACGCTGAAGTCAGGACATTCATGCAATTCATCATTTCACTTTCCGGTATACAGATAAAAGAAATGCCTTTTGAGAGGTTTCTTGTAGGCGTCAGAAAGCATTTCCCCTCCATCTCTCCATGAAGTTTTTTTCTGTTGACCTTGCCAATATACAGACATGAAGGGTCATCAATTATCATATTCTCAGATAAAAAAGCAAAATGCGTAAGCTCCCTTGATGAATTACCCTCATTTACAATGCATTCATTTTCTTGTGAGATTAAACTTGCAAGTTCTGAAAACTGCATATCTTATACTCCTCGTTAAATATGTATAGACTCGATTATTCTATAATCCTGCACTTTTAGCCGGAACCATTCCAAATCATGATTTTGTCAGTGTGTGTCGCTTATTTGTGCTCTGTGCACAATGTAAATCATCAATTTCATGCATGGGATTTATGGACATGAATATCTCAGATTTAATAGTATGATTATACTGATTTAACAAATGAGACGCAAATATATTTTTAACCATATATTGTGTTTCATGCACAAAATTAAGCGTCAGTTATTAGGCGCAATAAAAGGAGGTTTTTATGGCTTACAAAGAACTTTTTAAAAGCGGGCGTATAGGGGGCGTGCGTATAAAAAACCGCACAGTTATGCCTGCAATGGGTGTGTCTTTAGCATCTCCTACAGGAGAAGCAAACGAGCACATAATCAAGTACTATGAAGACCGTGCCAAGGGCGGCGTAGGACTTATCATAACAGAGATAACAAGAGTTGATGAGGTAGAAGGAATCGGAACGCCAAACCAGCTTGGAGCAACTGAGTCTAAGCATGTTCCTCACCTTGAAAGGCTGGCTGAGCGTGTCCACAAATATGGCACCAAGATCCTTGTCCAGCTCCAGCATCCCGGAAGAGAAAATAAATCATCTATAATCGGCGGAAGGCAGATTGTTGCGCCTTCAGCTGTTATGTGTAAAGTAACTAAGGAAATGCCAAGAGCAATGACCACTGAAGAGTGCTCTGCTCTTGTAAAGAATTTCATAAAAGGTGCAGTTATCGCACAGAAAGCCGGTATGGATGGCGTTGAGCTCCATGCAGCTCATGGCTACCTTTTAAATGAGTTTCTTTCACCTTATACAAACAAAAGAACAGACCGTTATGGCGGATCTTTTGATAACAGAATAAGAATTCTTGAAGAGATCATAACAGGTATCAGATTTATGTGCGGACCTAAGTTCCTGATTTCAGTTCGCTTATCTGCTGACGAATTTGTTGAGGGTGGTCTCAAGATCGAAGATACTGTAAAAATTGCAAGAACTCTTGAGAGTTTTGGCATAAATGTGCTTAATATTTCAAGCGGTATCTATGAAACCGCAACCACAATTATTGAGCCTTCATCATATCCTCAGGGCTGGAAAAAGCATCTTGCTGCAGCAGTTAAAAAGAATGTAAAGATTCCTGTAATTGCTACAAATAATATCAAGGATCCTGAGGTTGCGGAACAGCTTCTTGAAGAAGGCGTATGTGATTACATCGGTCTTGGAAGAGCTCATCTTGCTGATCCTGAGTGGGCTAATAAAGCTAAGGAAGACCGCGGCAAAGAGATTAACAAATGTATCGGATGCCTTTACTGCTTTACATCTCTTTCAGATGGCGGTCATATCAAATGTGCAGTTAACCCGAAGTGTGGCAGGGAAGTTGACTATGCAAATATTGAGCGCACAGGTGATGGAAGAAGCGTTGCTGTAATCGGTGGCGGACCTGCAGGAATGGTTGCTGCTCTTACTCTCTGCGAGCGTGGATTTAAACCTGTGATATTTGAAAAAGCAGCTTCTCTCGGAGGACAGCTCAATATCGCTACAAAGCCTATCATGAAGGAAAAACTCCAGGCATATCTTGATTCACTTATCTACAGGATTGAAAAGAACGGAATCGAAGTAAAACTGAACACAGAAGCTACTGTTGAAGCTGTTAAGGCAATTGATCCTTATGCAGTATTCTTAGCTACAGGTGGCACACCTATAATTCCATCTCTTCCAGGTGTTGATGGCGCTAATGTAATCACAGCCGAAGAATATCTTATGGGCAAAAAAGATGTTACAGGCGATGTTGTTGTTATAGGTGGTGGTGTGACCGGAATGGAAACCGCTGAAACAATCGCTACAAAGGGAGGAAACAAAGTTACTCTTGTAGAAATGATGGGCGATATCGGAAAAGGTCTCTACCGTTCCGTTATAGCTGATTTTACCATGAGATTTGAAAAGCTTGGTATTGATGTGCTTACAAGACAACAGTTCATGTCAGCCGACAAAGAAGGTGTTGTAGTGATGAACACAGTAAACAGACAGCTTACAAAGATATCTGCAGGCACTGTTGTTCTTGCACTGGGTGTCAGATCTAATGATATTTCTGAAAAATTTGAAGAGAACTTTGACAATGTAATAGTACTCGGCGATGCCAATGCTCCCGGAAGAATTGCTGAAGCAACAACTGACGGCCTTGGAAGAGCTTCAACATTATAAAGGAGGATTTTACTGATGAAAGAGTTTAAAGATAAAGTAGCCCTTATCACGGGAGCTGCAAACGGTTTTGGAAGAGAATTCCTAAAGGAAGCATCAAGACGCGGGATGCGTATTGCTGCTGTCGATATTGAAAAGGATGAGGTTGATGCTGCAGCAGAAGAAGCAAAGTCACTTGGAGCAGCTGAAATTATCACAATAAAGGCTGATGTAACGAAGGTTGAAGACTGTGAAAAGGCAGTTGATGAAGTAATGGAGAAATTCGGACAGATTGATCTTCTCATGAACAACGCCGGTGTTGTTCTTCCCGGAACAGTTTGGGATACCCCGGTAAAAGACTGGGAATGGATCACTCATGCAAATTTCCTGAGCCATGTTTATTTCATGCATAAGGTAATACCTATCATGAAAAAGCAGGGAACTCACTGTAATATCGTTAATACCTGCTCTGTGGCCGGTCTTATCACTTCGAACGGAATGCCTGCATATCATGCAACAAAGCATGCTGCAGTCGCTTTGGCAGAAAGCGTAAGCTATGATCTTCAGGCTGATGGCGCAGATATCTCCATAAGTGTATATTGCCCCGGCTTTGTTCAGACTGATCTGCATCATTCTGAGAGACATAAGCCTGAGCAGTATAGGGATGATTCAAATCCTTATTATCAGAGTGAGGAATTTGCCAGAGGCCAGAAATGGGCTGAGCAGGTTATCCTAACAGGCATACCGATTGACTCTGTTGGAATGAGAGTGTTCAACGCCGTAGAAGAAGACCAATTCTACATACTTACACATCCTATCTATTCAACTCTTATTGGAAAACGCGTACAGGATATGCTTGCAGGTAAAGGCCCTGATCTTGTGGCTTTAAGAGCAAGATAGTCATTCACTCTCTATTATAGGGGACTGTCACATGCGACAGTCCCTTATCTATTAAAGCCACTCTTAAAGGCTCAGCAATTTCTTTTCCCCTTGAAGTAAGATATGATTCGTCCTATACTTTTGGCCTTTTATAAAACGCATAGATTTCATCTACATCCATGTGGTAGTGTATAATTATATAAACATCTAAAATTCAAGTGAGGCGAAGTCATGAAAAGAGTAAAAGCTTTTTTAGCCATAGGTCTTATAAGCAGTATGCTCCTTGCCGGATGTCAAAGGAATGGGGAACCTTTGCCTGATAGTTCGATATCTGTAAGTGATAAGTCTTCTTCAGAAACATCTTCTGCTGGAATTTCGAAAGAAATATCAAAAAAAGAAAAAGCTGCAGAAGAAATTGCAATAGAAGAAATTACAGAAGAAGAAATACCGGCTAAAGAAGATCTGAAAATGGCAGGTGCCAATGAAAGAATGACTAAAGAGCTCTCATCAGAGGCTGAAGAAGCAAAGGATGTTGACAGAGAGAATAACAGTAACAGCCGAAGCGACCTTATCTCCGGACTTCGTATTACCCACAAGGACAACAACTATTATAGCGAAAGCTATCGGAAGCTTATTATCAGCCATTGATGCCATTCATAGCAGACTTGTAGGCTTGTAGCTTTTCAAAGCGATCCAGGGCTTTTTGAAGATCCGCTTTTGCCTGGGCTTCAAGCTCTTGAAGTTCTTGTAAAAGTCTATCTATTTCTGATTGTTGTTTTAAGCTCTCATGTTGTTGGTGTCCAAGATCTCGCTGGCGCTGATCTTGTGATAAAGTCCGCATACATTATACCACATAAAATTGGTATTTTACGCAATATGGAGTCTACTTCTCTCCAGCATATACCATCTTTAATTGAAGAATTAATCGCGACTTTTGACAAATACACTGAAGAGGTCGCGTTAACTTCTTCACTGTTCGTGTTTGTTGCGTTCTATAATTTGTCTATGGATAAATTATCTAAAGATCAAATCTGATCCTGTGCTCTGTGTTCAGAGAATGGTCATCTGAATATCCTGAACAATATCGCTATTAAAACCGCGTATACATGGTCCTTGGTCCCTGGCTAAAATTGTTCATGAAAGCAGATGTTTTTGTGAACATCTAAGGCACTGTTTAAAGCAAGCGTATCGATACTGAGATTGGAGTATCTTGGTCTTGATGTAAATCATCCGTCGTTTCCTAAATTAACTAATTGTTCATATTTGGTGAGTAATTGATCATCCTCTAATATCGTATTTGAAATATACCGATCAAAAAGGTCCAATAGGTTGCTATAATCAGCCCAGTTGTCAAAGGGGCTGATGGTTTTTGACAAATAGTTTTCAGCTCTTTTTATTAGTGCCTTTTCTTCTTCAATGTTTCTTGACATTGTTAATGTTTCATTAGCTAGATTAGAATTATCATTATTAGATGTAGAGACAAACTGTTTTTGTTTAGCTTTAATTGTTTTAAGTCTTTCAAAGAGTTCATTTTTTCTAAACTCGGATTCTATATCACATAGTTTTACGTATAATTCATGGTTATACCATTCATGTTTAGTAAATCTCTCTAGTAAATATCTAATTCGGTCTATTTTTTGTGTGGGATCAGTTTTACCTTCAATAATATCTCTGGCTTCTGATATATAGACTTCCTCCTTGGCTTTACTAATATCGCTATATTCTTCATTTTCTTTCTCAAAATAATTAAATGAATCTAACAACAAAAGTTCGTATTTATCAGACTTGGAAGCAAGATGCTGAAACAATGTGAAATCATCGTTAAAGCGCTTGTTATCTTTGTGTGGATCTATTTGTCCTTCCATATATTTTTTGACTCTGTCTGCATAGTAATCCAGCTTTCTGTCAAATTCCTTCTTAGACATATTATCATAATCTATTTTGAAGTCGGGATTATCAGACATACCTGCTTCAATTTCCCATACTTTATCCGATAGATCAGATATTTTATCAAACTCTTTCTCCATTTTTTTGGTTTCTGCATAATCTGTAATGGAGTTCTTTATACCTTTCAAAAAGTC
>JAEEGG010016546.1_pt1 | contig 15303 bp, 11 predicted proteins | sample 9134161 | NCBI WGS metagenome assembly JAEEGG01 (sample SAMN16246543, study PRJNA631951) | gut metagenome | biome: gut microbiome; feature: rumen; material: CR-attached | host: Bos | place: Iran: Karaj | collected 2018-10
ATTTTTGAATTGTGTACCATTTTGGCTAACTTTTTTATAAAAATCTGCCATTTCGCCACTTTGCCACTTTGCCACATTAAGGAGGTGGCAAATGTGGAAATAATGGCGAGCGAACACAAGGGGTCAGAACCCTGTGTTGTGACACAATGGGATTCTTTTCGTTATTGGGATATTAACGCAATCTTTTTAATGCTCTTGACTTTAGTTACCTTGTTGGGGTCTTCTGGGCTATCATTATTATCGTCATAATTATAATCATCAGGAATTCCAAACTTTTCAATGGACTTGTCATATGTTAATACATTTTTGTTGAAACAATTGAAATAACCTGATTTCCATTTTATTAAGTAAGTACATTCTAAATCTTCTTCTAAATCATTGTCGTTAATATCACATAGACATGAGACAAAACCACCCATACACAGTTCCGAGGTTCCATTTCTTACATAAATCCTTGTATCACATCCATCTGTATTTTGAATTGGTTGTTGATTTTTTATATAGAGTTTCATTTTGTCAAAATAATCTTTCTGTATAGGAATAATAGAATCTAATCCTATTTCTGATGATTCTTTTGCCATTGATGCACAGGATATCCGAATATTTGTGTCAAAAATGTATGGATAATACGATACGAATATGGTGTCTCTCTCATCTGTCTTCGTTTCCCTTTTACTAAACTGACAGCTACACAATAAGAAAACTAAACAAACAAATATAAATTTTGTCATTACAAATTCTTTCATCTCTGTATCATTTTGTCGTCATATAAATATTCATACTCGACACTTGACCAATATACTTTCATATTGAAAGCACAGGAGGCCAGGAACCTTGTGCACTCAACTTTTGTTATTTTTACAGGGGTTCCGACAGCATGACTATTTGATGGAATTTCTTTTGTCATCATTGATTCCATACCAATCATTGTTGGTGCAAAGTTGTTCTAAAATCTCGCTGCTCATTCGACGACACCCTCTACGGTATATCCGGCCTGACGCAGTAAGTTCAGCACGCCTTTTTCGCCAGGCAAGTGACCAGCACCGACGGCAAAGAGCGTAGGCTTCTGAGCCATGAGGGCAGGCATCTTCGTCAGCCAGTCGGCATTACGGTTGACTATCAAGGCTGCATCCTCCTCGGGCGTATTGTCACAGCTGTTGTGCAGCTTCTCGTCCATCGCTTTCTTGACGGCCTCGATGTCCTGAGCATAGAAGGCGCGGATGATGTCTTCGGTCATCTTGTCCATGAACTCAGCGTTGTCCACCTGACACATTAGCAACTCCTTCTGGCGCTCCAGCGTCATACCATTGAAGAGCACATTCACCTGAAAGGCCATCGTCTCCAGTCCGCCGATGCCTTTGCCCTGTTTACGAGCCTCCTTCTGGAAGTAGTCGTCGAAGCCGTTCTGCACGTCGATGTTCCCGCTCTTCTTCATGAAAGCGAGCAAAGTGAGCGAGGTGCTCAGCGCCGTCGGCGTCATCTTTCCCATCTCCTGGGCCAGCAGCGGATTAGTCATGTCCATACCGAGCAGATTCTTCATATAGGCATTCAGACGGCCCATCTCGTCTTCAGAGAGCAGTTTGCTGAGCGTCATCCCCTCGGGCAGCAACATCGCCTGCTGCATAAGTGCCAGACTGTCGGCATCAAACATCTCGCTCATCACCAGCTCACCGTAGGTCTGCTGGCAATCGGCCATTGCCTTCCGCATGCCAGGAATAGAGTCTACGAACGACACAGAGGCCAGATGATAGGTGCCGACGATGTGGGAAGGCGACGTCAGACCGTGACCTGATATTTTATACAAAAGTTGTGCTGATGCGCCCAGCGTCGTCACTGTCAGCGCAATCATAAAAAAAAGTCTTTTCATCATGTTCATTTCTTTAATTTGGCGCGCCTTTCTTCTTAAACATCTGACTCATGCTGTGCATATAGTCCGTCGGCGTGATGCCGAAGGCGAATTTGAAGGCACTGTTGAATGCTGCAGAATCATTAAAGCCGCACTTGCCGGGCATATCGTCCATCGGATAGTCCGAATGGTCCATGAGTATTTTTGCGGCATATTCTGCCCGTAGGGAGTTGATGTAGTCAAGCGTTCTCTCGGGATCCTTATAGCGTGGCACCAGCTGGCAGAACGTCTCCACATCGATACCCATAAAATCTGCCAGCATCTGCTGGTTGAAATCAGGATTCGTAATGGGTTTCTCCTTGTTCACTCGGGCATCCATCTTCACGTAGAAAGTCTGGTTACCGTCCGTCTGGACGGCCTTTGCAGCCTTCGACTTCGGACGCTTTTTCTTCATCAACTCTTCCTGCTCGTCCAACGACAATGTCCCGTTTCCCACGATGGCGCGGTAGTCATCCAGTGCATTGAGTATTCGGATAAGCTGCTCGTTTCGCCGATTGATAACCCTATTATGATGCAGGCTGAGACCACCTAACACAAGAAGCAATATCACAACGAATAGCAGCATGATAATGACGGCATCGGCCTCGGCCAGCGTCAAGACCTGTGCGTGACAGAACTGAGTTACCAGTAAGAGTAACGAGGCGGTCAAGGTGATTCTCTTTCTCATAATGAATATTATTAGTTTTCTCCTTTCATTTTCAGTTGCAAAGATAAGAAAAAAAATCCAAACCGCCAAACTTTCCACAAAAAAGTTGTAGTTTTGCACACGTTTTAAATGTCACACTGGAATCAGGACAATCTGTGACAGTCACGAAATATCCTGACTGAGAGCGCGGCACGCGGCAGCGCGGCAGCGCGGCATTGAGAGTTTGCATAGTACAGTGTGAGGCATATATATCTATTTTAAATTATTATATATTATAATATATAATAATTATATATAATATAATAGTTTAGGTTGCCGCGGCATCGATTTACCTAATGCCGCGCTGCCGCAGTGCCGCGCTGCCGCGCACTCGAATGGCGGCATGACAGCAATTAGGGAGAGAATACTGCAATCTAGGTCGAAGAATTATTTAATCCATAAGATTGCAGTAACCCCGTCGCCAGTGCGCAAGGTGGGGGCATTTTGACTTCGTCGTCCAAATTTTAACATTTGAAATAAATCGGAAATAAAATCGAAAAAAGCTTGGATTGCATTGATAATTTTAGTAATTTTGCAGTGTTGAAAGTGAAGAATGAAGAGTGAAGAGTGAAGAATTTGCTACCGCTGCAGAGGTAATCATAGTTCTCAGTTTTCAATTCTAAGTTCTCAGTTCAACACAGGCGGGAGTCGGTCACCCGATGTAGCTGGCCGAATGAATCTAATGCTATGAAAAACATTTTAAAGTATGGCGAAGATTATCTATGAAGTGTACCAGAACCAGAACGAGCACAATGCTGCTTACGGCAAGTGGTACGGCCGTGTAAAGTATCTGGAGAGTATGAACACCCGTAAGCTGTCGAATCACATCGCAGAGCACGGTTCGATTTACACCCCCGACGTCGTGTACGGCGTGATGGAGAAGTTCCGCAGTTGTCTGCTGGAGATGCTGCTGAACTCGAAGAAGGTGAAGATCGAGGGACTGGGAACGTTCTACACCACGCTGGAGTGCGTCAAGGGCGGCGCTGTGAGCAAGGACAAGTTTAACATCCTGAAGGACGTGAAGGGTCTGCACATCCGTTTCCTGCCTGAGCAGGAGCAGGAGCAGAACATCTCAAGCCGACAGTTCCTGAAGCAGGCCGAGTTCATCAACGTGGACAGCCTCCTGCCGAAGGAGGAGGACGGCACCACGGGTAACGGTGGTTCGCAGAGCGGCAATGGCGGTAGCCAGAGTGGAAACGAAGGTGGCTCGCAGAGCGGCAACCAGAACCAAGGCGACCAGAATCAGGCAACCAGCTTCGCGCTGACGATCACCAAGAGTGGTAGCGGTACTTCGTCCGTGAAGAACGACAGTGAGGAAACCATCAACAGCGGTGATTCACTCGAGAGCGGTGCGAATGTGTATATCGCAGTGACTCCCGCTGAGGGACAGATCCCGACGGCAACGCTGAACGGTTCGAACGTCAGTCTGACTGAGAACGATGGCGAGTACGTGGGTACGTTCCAGATGCCGGCACAGGCCTCGACGCTGGTGATCAACTCGGGCAGCGATGCCGAAGAGGGAGACCAGAACTGATTCTGGAGTAATTAAGAATTAATAATTAAGAATTAAGGATTAATAATTATGATTACTCTGCTATGAAGAAGAATCGGATAATTGAGATTGCGGTGAAGATGATAGTAGCTGCGCTCACGGCATTTGTGACGGCGATTACAACGACCAGTTGTATGGGCTACGGCCCTTTCTAAAAACAAAGCCTCTCGCCAACTGGCGAGGGGCCTCTGTTTTATTTCTTGTCGTAGGCGTGGACGGGGTAGTCGATGGTGTAGTGGAGTCCACGGCACTCCTTACGCTCGAGGGCCCAACGGGTGATGAGGTAGCCCACATTGATCATATTGCGCAGTTCACAGATATCCTTCGAAGCCTTGACACGCTTGAAGAGACGCTCCGTCTCCTCATAGAGCATATCCAGACGGTCCCAGGCGCGATGCAGTCGCAAGTCAGAACGCACGATACCCACATAGTTAGCCATGATCTGATTGACCTCACGCACGCTCTGCGTAATGAGCACCTTCTCCTCGTTGGTCATCGTTCCCTCGTCGTTCCATTCAGGCACCTTCTCGTTGAAATCATAGAGATCGACATGTGCCAGCGAGTCCTTCGCCGCCGTATCGGCATAGACGACAGCCTCGATGAGCGAGTTCGACGCCAGACGGTTGCCACCATGCAGACCCGTGCAGGAGCACTCGCCGAGGGCATAGAGCCGCTCGATGGAGCTCTGACCGTTCAGGTCGACCTTGATACCGCCGCACATATAGTGAGCCGCAGGACGGACGGGGATATAGTCGGTGGTGATGTCGATACCCATCGAGAGACACTTCTGGTAGATGTTGGGGAAGTGATGGCGCGTCTCCTCAGGATCCTTATGGGTGACGTCGAGACAGACATGGTCGATACCGTGGATCTTCATCTCCTTGTCAATGGCGCGCGCTACGATGTCACGAGGCGCCAGCGACAGCCGCTCGTCGTACTTTTGCATGAACTCCTCGCCATTGGGCAGCTTCAGGATACCGCCATAGCCGCGCATGGCCTCGGTGATGAGGTAGGCGGGATGCGTCTCACGGGGGTTATGCAGCACCGTCGGGTGGAACTGCACAAACTCCATGTCGGCCACCGTACCCTTGGCACGATAGACCATCGCGATGCCGTCGCCCGTAGCAATGACAGGGTTCGACGTGGTGAGATAGACTGCACCACAGCCACCCGTACACATCACCGTGACCTTCGAGAGATAAGTATCCACCTTCTCCGTAATGGGATTCAGCACGTAGGCACCATAACACTGGATATTCGGCGAACGACGCGTGACGCGGACACCCAGATGGTGCTGGGTGATGATCTCTACGGCGAAATGGTTCTCCTTGATCTCAATATCAGGATTACTGCGTACGGCTTCCACCAGTCCACGCTGGATCTCGGCACCCGTATCATCGGCATGGTGCAGGATGCGGAACTCAGAGTGTCCGCCCTCACGATGCAGGTCGAAGGTGCCGTCGTCCTTCTTGTCGAAGTTCACACCCCACTCCACCAGTTCCTTGATCTGCTCAGGGGCATGACGCACCACCTGCTCCACGGCCTTACGGTCGGAAATATAGTCGCCCGCAATCATCGTATCCTCGATGTGCTTGTCGAAGTTGTCCACCTCGAGGTTCGTCACGCTGGCGACGCCACCCTGCGCAAAGGAGGTATTAGCCTCATCGAGGGCCGTCTTACAGATCAGACACACACGGCCCTTCTTGGCGCGGGCCACCTTCAGCGCGTAACTCATGCCAGCCACACCAGCACCAATTACCAGAAAGTCGTACTTGTAAACCATATCTTATATCAAAAATCTGCTGCAAAGATACAAAATAATTCATAATTCATAATTCATAATTCATAATTATTTTGTATTTTTGCGGGCGATTATGAAGAAAATACTGTTTTTTATATACTTTTTGAGTCTCGGAGCAGGGCTGCGGGCACAGACGGAGCCACAGGAAGTAGGCAACTACAAGGTGGCCCTTCAGGAGCCTGTCGATTCACTCTCGCCAGACTCCACACTCCTCTCTCCAGATTCATTGGCCCTCCCCTGGCCGGAGAATGTCATCACACGTCTCGACAAGCTGCTCGACGAGCCACTGCTGAAGCGGTCGCAACTCGGACTGATGGTCTGGGACCTCACCGCCGACACCATCATCTTCCGCTATGGTGAGCGTCAGACGATGCGTCCTGCCTCAGTGATGAAACTCGTCACAGCCATCACGGCCCTCGACCGTCTGGGCAGCAACTACCAGTTCCGCACCTCTTTATATTATACAGGACAGCTGATCGGCAACGTGCTGCAGGGCGACCTCTACTGTGTGGGCGGTATGGATCCGAGGTTCAACAACGACGACATGAACGCCTTCGTGGAGCGCGTTCGCGGCATGGGCATCGACACGATACGCGGCCGACTCGTCGCCGACTATTCCATGAAAGAAGAGTCGCGACTGGGTGAAGGCTGGTGCTGGGATGACGACAACCCCATCCTCTCGCCACTGCTCATCTCGAAGAACGCCGACTTCCTCCAGCAGTTTGCTGCGGAACTCCGCAAGAAGGGTATCGTGGTGGCCGACAACTTTGCAGAGGGTCCGTTGCCCAACGGTGCCTACACCGTAGGATCGCGTTTCCACGCCATCGACCAGGTGCTGACGAAGATGCTGAAGGAGAGCGACAACCTCTACGCCGAGTCGATGATGTACCAGGTGGCCGCCTCAGGCGGTGTGAAGCACGCTACAGCCGCCAACGCCCGTACACACGTGAAGAAACTCGTGAAGAAACTCGGTCTGAATGCCGACAACTATAAGTTTGCCGACGGCAGCGGACTATCGCTCTACAACTACGTCAGTCCAGAACTGTTGGTCATGCTGCTGCGCTATGCCTACCGAACTCCCGAGATCTACTCGAACCTCTACCCTGCCCTGCCGGTTGCAGGTGTGGACGGTACGTTGGAGAAACGTATGAAAGGACCCTATACGAAGGGAAACGTACACGCCAAGACAGGCACGCTGACAGGTGTATCGTCGCTGGCAGGCTATTGCCGTGCGGCCAACAACCATCTGCTGGCCTTCTGCATCATCAACCAGGGCGTGATGAAGAATGCCGACGGCAGAGGATTCCAGGATCGGGTGTGTACGGCGCTCTGTCAACCCTGACGCGCCGTCGTACACTCATTCACCAGATACACGATACTCATATAAGGTATCCCCGTATTCGTCTCCAAGCCGATCTCACAGGTGCGGCTATTAGAATAGCCCACCTCAATGTGATTCGCCTCAATCTGCGGACGAAGTTTTCTCAGACCGTACTTGTTCAGTTCTGGGAAGGTAAAGCCGCGATCGCCAGCGAAACCGCAACAGCCTACGCCCTCAGGCAGATAGACATTCGTCGAACACATCTTCGCCAGGGCGATGAGATCGTCGGCCACGCCCATCTGTCGTGTAGAACAGGTGATATGCAGGGCGATATGCTTGTCGATAGGATGGAAGTCGAGACGAGGCACGAGGTACTTCATGATAAACTCCGCAGGCTCGTAGAGCTTCATCTTATGCATGACCTTCTTCATGCGATGCAGACACGGACTCTGGGCACAGAGCACAGGGTACTTGCCCTTTTCTGAGGCCTCCCAGAGGGCTGCCTCGAGTTCGGCACTCTTACGGTCGGCGATGTCGAGCATACCCTTCGACTCCCAGATCTGTCCGCAGCACATCTTCTCCATACCCTTAGGGAAGATGACCTCATAACCCGCCTTCGCCATCAGCTGGATGACTTCATCGACGAGGTCGTGGATCTTGCCACCTTGCTTCGACTGACCCATCGTCTGGTTGATACAGCTGGGGAAATAGACGACTTTGAGTGGAGAATGCTCTTCCTCCTTATGCGGTATAGACTTCTCGATGATAAACTGCGTCAAGTCCGACGGCTTCGGCTGGCGCTTCTTCTTGGGCATAGCGGTGGTCCAGAGCGGAAGACCCATCTTATTCATCGTACGACAGACGGTGGTCATCAGCGTAGGCCCGAGGGTAACGTGGGCCGCATGCGCCACATCGAGGACAACACGCAGACCGCTCTTGATGCCAGCCATGTGGTTGGCGGCGAACTCGCCCACCTGATAGCCCAGCGTAGAATTGTTCATATCCATCTGACGGATCAGATGCGTCAGCTCGCCCGTATTGATCTTCATCGGACAAGAGGTAGAACAGAGACCGTCCGTCGCACAGGTCTGGTCGCCGTAGTACTTATACTGTTTCTTCAACGTAGCCAGTCGCTCGGGGTTCTCGCCAGTCTTGGTGAGATATCGGATCTCGCGCTGCACGGCGATACGCATTCTTGAAGACAGCGTCAATCCGCACGACATACAGTTGACCTCACAGAAGCCGCACTCGATACACTTGTTGGCACGCTTCACCTGTTCGATGGTCTCCTTAGCGGTGGAGAGCGAAGGATCCATCAGATAGTGTCCGCCATCGGGGACACTGTCGAAATCGAAGTCGAGTACAGGCAGTGGTTTCAGGCACTTGATGAAACAGTCAGGATCGTCGTTGAAGATGACGCCCTGATTCAGCAGACCTTCAGGATCGAAGATCGCCTTCAGTTCCTTCATCGCCTCGTAGGCCTTCTCACCCCACTCGTATTTCACGAAGGGCGCCATATTACGACCTGTTCCGTGCTCGGCCTTCAGTGAGCCGTCATAGCCTTCTACCACCAGCTTCGCCACATCGCGCATCATCTCGGCATAACGCGCCACCTCATGCTCATCAGCAAAACTCTGGTTCAGGATAAAGTGGTAGTTGCCCTCGAACGCGTGACCGTAGATACAGGCATCGCTGTAGCCGTGATCGGCTATCATCTTCTGAAGTTTGACGGTAGCCTCAGGCAACGTCTCGATGGGGAAGGCCACATCCTCGATGAGACAAGAGGTGCCCACAGGACGCGTACCACCCACACTGGGGAAGATGCCAGAACGGATGGCCCAGTACTTGCCGTAGACCTTCGGATCCTCTGTGAACTCCGCAGGGATATACAGACGGAACTGTCCCAGACACGCCTTGATCTTCTCGATCTTCTCGAGGAGTTGCTCGTGGGTGATGCCCTTGGTCTCTGTGAGTATCGCCGTCAGGTTGTGATAGTCGCCAGGCTCCACACCTTCTATCTTGCCTGCATCCACATCTTTCTTATATTGCAGGAACACGGGATCGTCGACACTGTTAAGCGACATGTAGTCGAGCATCTCAGCCGACTTCACCATCAGGTTCTCGGCACTCATCTCCAGATCCTCGTCGCCAGCCTTCAGCTTCTTCATGGCCACCACAGCCTCACAACTCTCTTTCATCGTGAGGAAGTAGACCATCGCCGAAGCCTTGAACTTGTAGTCGTGGAGCGTCTTCATCGTCACCTCAGAGAGGAAGGCCAACGTACCCTCGCTGCCCACCATCGAATGGGCTATGATATCAAAGGGATCATCGTAGGCAACGAGCGGACGGAGGTTCAGACCCGTCACATTCTTGATGCTGTATTTCCTGGCGATGCGATCGGCCAATTCCTTGTCGGCTCGTACCTTATCGCGCAAGTCCTCAATCTTCTTGAGGAACTCAGGATGACTCTTGCGGAAAGCCTCACGACTCTTTTCGTCGCCTGTATCCAAGACTGTTCCATCCGTCAGGATAATTCTGGCCGAAATCATCATACGGTCGCTATTGGCATGGACACCACAGTTCATGCCTGAGGCATTGTTGATGACGATACCACCCACCATCGCCGAACCTATCGAGGCTGGATCAGGTGGGAACACACGACCATAGGGTTTCAGGATCTCATTCACGCGAGCCCCCACGATGCCAGGCTGGAGTTTTATGCTTTCGCCATCAGGGGAAAGCGTAAATTTTTCCCAATGCTTGCCCGCCACGATGAGTACGGAGTCCGTACAACTCTGACCAGAGAGCGACGTGCCTGCAGCACGGAAGGTAAAGGGCAGCTTATGTTTCTTACACAACTGTACGATCCTGGAGATCTCCTCCTCGCCATCGCTGCGGATGACTGCCTTTGGGATCTGACGATAGAAACTGGCATCCGTTCCCCATCCGAGGGTACGAAGCTCGTCGGTATAAATACGTTCTGACGGAAGGAATTGTCTGAGGTCAGCCAAGAATTGATTCATCATAGGGCTCTTTTAGTTTTAGTGAATGATTACGTATATTATTATGGCGCAAATATACAAAAAAAATGAAGAACGAAGGGTGTGAAGTGGAGTATTTTTCCAGATTTTTGTTTTTTTTACTAAAATAAAGCGGATTTCTCGCGAAAAGTTCGTATATTTGCGACAAATTCCAACATCGAATAAACTTATATAGTATTCACGCATAACTCAAAACCTATGTCAGCATTAGTATCTGCCATCCCCATTCTGTTGCTCATTGTCCTGATGATGGGCTTCAAGGTTTCAGGCTACAAGAGTGCGATGATCACACTCGTCGTCACTATCATCCTAGCCCTGTTCGCGGTACCCTCCATGGGCATCATCCCTGAGAAGTTTGCCGATGTTTCCATCTATGGCATCACACTGTGGTCCGTCGTAGAGGGATTCCTGAAGGCGTGTTTCCCCATCATCCTGATTATCATCTGCGCCATCTTCAGCTACAACATCCTCTGCGAGACGAAGGAGATCGAGACCATCAAGACGCAGTTCATCCAGATGACCTCTGACAAGGGGCTTTTGGTGTTGCTGCTGACGTGGGGTCTAGGCGGTGTGCTCGAAGGTATGGCCGGCTTTGGTACGGCTGTGGCTATTCCTGCCGCCATCCTCATCGGACTGGGCTTCAAGCCGATGTTCTCGGCCGTCATCTGTCTGGTGGCCAATACGGTGGCAGTAGGTTTCGGCGCCGTAGGTCTGCCTGCCACAACGCTCGCCAACCAGGTTGCCGCCAGTGGTGTGGCTACGCCTGAGGAGCTCTGCGAGGTAGCCACCTTTATCATATTGCAGCTCTCGCTGATGTTCTTCATCACGCCGTTCCTCATCCTGATGATGACGGATCGCACGAAGATTGTGAAGAACATCACCATCGCCCTCTTCGTGGGTACATGCTCTATCATCGTACAGTTCTGCTGCGCCCACTTCATTGGTCCTGAGACACCCGCCATCCTGGGGTCGGTAGCCGCCATCATCGCGATGCTCATCTACAACAAACTCTTCATCAAGGACGAGAATCCTGCCGACGAGGTTATTGTCGAGAAGAAGAAATTCGGTCTGGCAAAGACCCTCAAGGCCTGGAGCGTCTATGGCCTCATCATTTTCTTCATCCTGATTTCAAGCAAAATCGTTCCCCCTATCAACGAACTGCTGAACCAGACCTTAGTGACGAAGTTCGATCTGCCCGTCATTGGCAACACCTTTAAGTTTGGTTGGCTATCGAATGCGGGTCTGATGATCTTCCTGGGTGCTGTCATCGGCGGTATGATACAGGGACTGAGTCTGGGCAAGCTGATGACGCTGCTGGCCAAGACCACCCTCAATCTCCAGAAGACGGTGGTGACCATCTGCTGCCTCGTGGCAATGGCCATGCTGATGAACAATACTGGTATGACCAACGATATCGCCAAGGGACTTGTATTGCTCACTGGTGCAGCCTTCCCATTCTTCGCACCACTCATCGGCTCTATCGGCACCTTCGTCACGGGTAGTGCCACGAATGCCAACATCCTCTTCGGTAAGTTGCAGGCCACTGCCGCCAGCGACCTCGGACTGGTGAATCAGGGCACATTCTTTGGTGTCACAGGTAACGAGACCAATTGGCTCGCCGCTGCCAACTGCGCAGGTTCCGAGGGCGGTAAACTGCTCTCACCACAGTCGATAGCCATCGCTACTGCCGCCTGCGATATGGAAGGTCAGGATGGTGACATCATGAGAAAGACCATGCCGTTCGCCATCTTCTGGATTCTGATGAACGGCCTGATGGTCTTCCTGGGACTGCATGTCATCTAACGGCTATCGTTGGTCGAAGACGAAGCCCTCTTCATCATCGATGAGTTGGAGGTAACGACCAACGATACGTACACGATAACGGCCCTCACCGAACATTCCACCACGGAAGCGGATGAGGGCATTTTTTGCGCTATAATGAAGGACGGAGATGGAACCTGCATCCTGATGGTCGAAGGACATCCTGCCACCACGGACACGGATCTCCATACCCCCTCTGTGTACGAACGTCTTGCCTGCCAGACGGCTCAGCACATCGTCTGCACTCTGGAAGGTATTGGAAGGTGCTGGCGCAGGCTCTGGCTCGGCCTCAGCCTCTTCCTCAACAATGTCAATGGTGTCGCCATATTCCTCGTCATACATGGAAGTGGAATCCACCTGGGCAGAGTCGGACAATTCAACGACAGGCATACGGTTACATTTGTGCCTGCATGACGACATGGTGCCGAGGGCAATCACCAACAGCACAAAAGCAATTAGACTGGTCAGTTTCTTCATAACGTTATCTGTTTTTAGTATTTTACTGATTGCATGTTTCTTTTTCTGCCAGGAAACGAAGTTCGGCTTCGAGCATTTCCAGCTTCGGCATAGAGAAACCTGCCTCTCGGGCTATCTGTATAGGACGCGTATAGAGGTAATAGATCTCCATAGGACGATGGAAATCGAAGTCAAGTTTCATAGATGGGCTGTAGGGTGTCATCTCGTCCGTCATCTGTATCATCTTGTCGGCAAAAGCCTCATCAAGGCCTGTCACACCTAAATGGTGAGCAGCCTCGATGACCTCCATCATCAGGTCGCGGATAAGCTGACGCGTAGCAGGCTGTTTCAGCAAGAGGTCTGTACGCGTATTCAATGCTACGGTCATACCGTTGAAGGGCATATTCCAAACGGCTTTCTTCCAACGGGCTTCCTCGTAGGGCACAGAGCCCGCCTGAATACCCGCATTTGTAAAGTCATTCAGGATGGCACTGAAGAGACGTTCATCCTTGCAGGAATAGTTGCCGAGGTTGATACTGCCATAACACTGATGATTGACACGTCCTGGCTCAGTCTTCGCAGAACAGATGAAGGCGAGACCAGCAATCAGTTGGACGTCAGGGAACATCTGCTGCACATCGGCCTCCACACCAATACCATTCTGAATGAGCACGACCACAGTACGTTCGTGAAGCAATGGCGGCAGTAGTTCTGACAACAAATGATTGTTGGTCGTCTTCAGTCCTACGATGACGACATCGCACTGAGGCATATCCTCAGGCGTCTGATAGACATTGACATGATCCAGATGGAACGAACCGTCACAGGAATCCACCTGCATGCCACGCTCCTTGACAAACTGATAATCACTGTGCGACAGGAAATGGACATCCTGTCCGCTATATGCCAACTTGCTACCATAAAAGCCGCCAATGGCACCTACTCCGATGATTCCGTACCTCATTTTCGCTGTTTTTATCATTTTACGGGGCAAAATTAGCGATTTTTTACCGAAAATGACAAACTTTTCAAAATAAAAGTGTAACTTTGCAAAGTTTATACAACTTTTATGCTGTGGAACAGGAGAAATTAAGACTATTAAGTCAAATACAATATCCAGAAGATCTCAGAAAGCTGAAGGTGGACCAACTGCCTCAGCTCTGTCAGGAATTGCGTCAAGACATCGTCCAGGAAGTGGCCGTAAACCCAGGTCATCTGGCATCCAGTCTTGGTGTGGTGGAAATCACCGTAGCACTCCATTATGTCTTCAACACCCCCGAGGACCGTATCGTATGGGATGTAGGTCATCAGGCCTATGGTCACAAGATCCTGACGGGACGCCGCGAAAAATTCTGTACCAACCGCAAACTGGGAGGTCTGAAGCCCTTCCCTTCGCCAACGGAAAGTGAATATGACACTTTTGCCTGTGGTCATGCGTCGAACTCTATCTCTGCTGCGCTAGGTATGGCCGTTGCCGCGAAGTTGGAAGGTAATGACAGCCGACACGTCGTAGCCGTCATCGGCGATGGAGCGATGAGTGGTGGACTGGCATTCGAGGGACTCAACAACGTCTCATCGTCACCCAACGACCTGCTGATCATCCTCAACGACAACAACATGTCGATCGACCGTTCTGTAGGTGGTATGAAACAGTATCTGCTGAACCTGAGTACCAACGAGACCTATAACGCCATCAAGTTCAAGGCCTCGCGATGGATGCATCGTAAGGGTATGCTCGAAGACGACCGCAGGAAAGGACTCATCCGTCTGTCGAATGCCCTGAAGAGCGCCATCTCACACCAGCAGAACGTGTTCGAAGGTATGAATATCCGCTATTTCGGTCCCTTCGACGGACATAACGTGAAAGAACTGGTGCGCATCCTCCGACAGATGAAGGATATGAAAGGTCCCAAGCTGTTGCATCTGCACACGCAAAAGGGACATGGCTATGCCCCTGCAGAAAAAGACGTAACCACGTGGCACGCCCCAGGCAAGTTCGATCCAGAGACGGGTGAGCGCATCGTGGACAAAGACCCCAACAAGCCCCAGAAATATCAGGATGTCTTCGGACATACCCTGCTGGAGCTCGCCAAACAGAACCCCAAGATTGTGGGCGTGACACCTGCCATGCCCAGTGGCTGTTCGATGAACATCATGATGAAGGAACTGCCAGAGCGCACTTTTGATGTGGGTATTGCCGAGGGACATGCCGTCACTTTCTCAGGTGGTATGGCGAAAGACGGACTTATACCCTTCTGTAATATCTATAGCGCCTTTGCCCAACGTGCCTTCGACAACATCATCCACGATGTGGCGCTGCTGAACCTGCACGTGGTATTTTGCTTCGACAGAGCAGGACTCGTAGGTGAAGACGGTGCAACGCATCACGGGGCTTTCGACCTGGCTGCGCTGCGTCCGATACCCAACCTCACCATCTCATCGCCGATGGACGAGCATGAACTGCGAAGACTGATGTATACGGCCCAATTGCCAGACAAGGGACCCTTCGTGATACGCTATCCGCGAGGCGGAGGTGTATTGAAAGACTGGCGCTGTCCGCTGGAGGAAATCAAGGTCGGCACAGGCCGTAAGTTGAAAGACGGCAAGGATGTCGCCGTGCTGAGTATCGGACCTATCGGCAACGATGTGGCTAAAGCGATAGAAGGTCTGAACGTGGCCCACTACGATATGCGTTTCCTGAAACCCATCGACGAAGACAT
>JAEEGG010016549.1_pt1 | contig 15301 bp, 13 predicted proteins | sample 9134161 | NCBI WGS metagenome assembly JAEEGG01 (sample SAMN16246543, study PRJNA631951) | gut metagenome | biome: gut microbiome; feature: rumen; material: CR-attached | host: Bos | place: Iran: Karaj | collected 2018-10
AGGACTGCAGCGGTCAACCCCAAACCCGAAATGAACCTCTACCTCTTCCCCAAAAACCTTCTTGGAAAACAGAACGTCGTGGTTAGAGATTCGTGCCCTTTCCAACAAATTCAACTTCTGAAGAACGCTTAAAACGTGGTCGCGACCTCCCCCCACCCAGATGTCGATATCTCCCGTCTGGCGGATGAACTTGTCCGGATAAAGCAGGGAATTCGCCTGCCCCTTGAGAATGAGCGTCTGGCAACCCTCCGCCGCAAATTTCTGCGTCAGTTCACCCGAGCACGCATAATGCCGCTCGTTTAACGACCGGATGCCCTCCGCCTGGTAGAACCACTTGAGGTAAAGCTGGTGCGGCATCCCGAGCGTTTCGGGCTTCCCCGACGAAAGCGAATTGATAGCACTGAACGCGACCCCAAGAACGGACTGCCTGCCGCATTGCCTGTAGAGCCACTCCCAGTCCTCAGCAGAAACTCCGCCTGCCCCAAAAACAGGAAACTCCCGCGAAGCCCCTAAGGCATATCGCAGGAGTGCAAAAAGGAGGTCGACCCGCCTCGCAACAACTTTATACGTGACGGCTTGCACCTTCGTTCAAGTTGAAACCGAGTTCGTCATCGTATTCATCGGCATCGGGGCCATCGCCGGAACCGGCAAGCAGATACATTTCACCGCGCATATCAATGAAACTGAGCTTCGGAGCAACGTATTCTTTCTTTTCAAACTTCAAATTCATATCAACCCCTTACTTAATTACAACCTTCTTGCCGTTATTGAAGTACGTACCCTTGATGGTCGGCTTCTTGTCGAGCTTGCGGCCCTTCATGTCGTACCAGCCGTTCGCCGTAGAGAACTCACCCGTGCGCGGATTCAGCATGTAAATTGCAGTTGTCCCTTCTTCGTCATGAAAAACCACCTCGATGGACGAAGGTAAGTCTTCTTCAATAGCTGCGATTGTTGCGTTGGCACCAGCCTTGGTCAACGCATTGCTCTTGTTGTAAACCAGGTAGCCGCGGAACGGACGAATGTAGGCTCCCGCCTTAACCTTCACAAACTGACCTTGCTGAATCTGTTTGCCATCAACTTCTTTCGCCTTAGCAGCAAAGCCGTAAACACGACCAATGTCAGGGTCGCCCTCTTCCCAAGTTTTATAGGAATACATGCCCCGGAATTCCCAATTGTCAAACTTAAACTTGGTATCGGCACCTACGGTTTTCTTCATCGTGGTCTTGCCCGCACACCAAGCAGGGAAAATAACCTGATTTTTGTTAGGGCGGACAAAATAAGGCCTGTTTGCGGAAAATTCACCATTACTGCCCATTTGCTTCGCGTCAATTTGCCAGGTTTCTGAAGTTCCGTTAATCGCGATTCCAGTCATTTCGTAAATCTGGCCGAATTCAGAAAGACAGCCACTTGGGAAATCAAACGGCAACATCAAGGTGCCGGGCTTGCCCCACTCACCAGAATAGTCGCGATCGTAGTAGATTGAATCCACCTCGACATCTTCCGGAATTTCAACCGTTTCTGTCGAAGTACCGCTAATGAGAGCGGTCTTCTTACCATTAAGCATCTTGACGGTAATAGCACCGTATTCGCCAAGTATGGAGCCCTCTTCTTGGGCAAAAGCACCCATGAAGGCGACGGATAGCGTCAAAACGGCCATTTTTTTGAAAATTTTCATATTAAACCTATAGATTTTAGGCCAAATATAGAAAAATGTAAGAATAATGTAAAGTGTCGGTTATCACGATTTTTTGCCATAATAGCCCTTGTCATAGTAGCCGTAGCCATAATGGCCCGGTTCACGCTCGCAATGATTCATCACAATGGCAGCAGGCTTGTCAGAATAACGCTTGACTCGTTCGACGGTTTCCTTGATTTCTTCCATGCTGTGGCGGCCATAATGGAGCACAAAAAGCGAGAAGTCCACCAACGGACAAATAAGTTCAGCATCGGTCACCAAGTTCAGCGGTGGCGTATCCACGATTACCATGTCGAACTTTTCGCGAGCCTCCTTGAGGAGATTGTCCATTGCCTCACCACGTAACAACTCGCAGGCAGCAAGTTTCGTCTTGCCGGCGTTCATTACAAATAAATTATCAACATACTTTTGCGAAATAGCCGTATCAAGAGTTGCTATCCCCGCCAGCACATCAGCAAGTCCAAATTCCGAGCGACCATGAATCACACCACGGCGCATATCAGCATCTATCAAAAGAACCTTCTTACCGCTTGCGGCAAGAACCGCAGCAAGGTTCAGCGAAACAAAACTCTTGCCTACACCAGGAATTAGCCCCATTACAAGCACAACGCTATGTTCCGGTTTCGGCATCAGGAACATCAAAGCCGTCTGCAGCGAGCGGAATGACTCGCTCACTTTGTCTTCAGTATTTTGGAGTACAAACGGAGCGCTGTGGTGGCCCCGCTTGTTCGCCCGCAAGAATTTATGACCTGACTGCGGAATTTTCGCAAACACGCTGAGACCCGTTTCACGCTCGATTTCGGAAGCACTCTTGGCGCCGTTCCTAATAATGTACATGAGGAAAACAAAAAGAACACCGAATATAAAGCCAAACACAACAGAAACCATCAAAATACGAGATTTATTCGGTCTTGTTTGGCTCTGCTCAATCTGTGCAAAATCAACTATACGAACGTTACCCACCTCACCCGCACGCACCACACGCAGTTGCTGGATGTTGTTAAGCATAGTGGTATAGACTTCATTATTTACTGCAACTTCCTCTTGCAGGCGCTTAACTTCTTGTTGCGTAAGTGGCATTTTTTCGGCATTCTTCTTAAGTGCAGCTAGTTCCGCACGAAGCTTATTCTGCTGCTTTACAATAGTCTGTACATTCGGGTGTTCGGCCTTAAATAAGCGCATCGCAGCCTGACGTTCCTGTTCTAACTGCATAATCTGCCGTTGCAATTGGCCTTCCTTGTCCAAGTGCGCCTTAGTCTCCCCAGTCATATCTACAGAGCCAATCTTGTAGCGATAGTCTGCAAGCACCTTTTCAGCACTATCCAATTTCGCCTTTACGCCTGGCAACTGACCTTCGAGAAATTCCAAAGTTTTTTCGGCTTCGGCACTACGCATTTCCACATTCTGTCGCAGGTATGTTTTAGCAATAGTATTCAAAATAGAAGCTGCGCGATCAGGGTAGCGGTGACTATACCGGACAGAGATAATCCCTGTCTGCTTGCCTTTTTCCATCACATTCAAACCGGCAGCAAGCGCACGTTCTGCCTTCAGCGGTGTACTACGAACCAGCATGAATTTTTGCCCTTCTCGAGCATCCATATAATTCACACGAATCGCGAGAGTGTCGCCAGCATACTCTGTAAAGGCAACATCGCCGACCTTGCCGTCAAGAACCTTCTTTCCGTCATTAGAAATTACAGAATAAGAATCATCCCCCTTTGCGACCGCCATCCATTTTTTTGCACGAACTTTTTCAGGAATCCGCAGAGAATCTAAATCCATGCGGCCTTCCTTGTGCATAAGTCGATCCCAAAATCCTATAGGAATAGTCCATATATAAAGATGCTCAGCTTCAACCACATAACTCAACACCATTCGGCTCTTGATGAGTTCAATTTCGGCATCCGCCGGGCTAGCGAGGTCAAGGACCGCCCCCATTTCGCCAAATGCCTTAGTAGCCTTGCTACTAGTCCCCTTAACATTCACTTGCAACAGAGCATCACTCGTAAACTGCGGACGCACCCACATGGCATAGAAAGCCCCAAACAAGGTCGTCACAAGGACAAACAGCACAATCAAGAACTTCTTTTTCCAAAGTAGTTGAACAAAATCAGCTACTGTAAGTGAACTGCCCATCGATTGAATCGTTTTCGCACTTTCTGCCATCTTATTCTTTTCCATTTTTGCAAGTAATATAAATATACAATTAAAATACAATTACAACAACCACACTACATATCTGGATACCTATCGACAACACTTTAATATAAAATTTCGCACTTTTAGCAGAATAATCTTATATAGAGGCAAAGACGCGCAATACTTTTCAACCAATTCATCCATCGACAGGCTGTCTAAATCATCAAAGAATTCAATGCGCCTAAAATTTTCCTTGCTAGAACGAATAATACAGGGATTGCCCGTAATCGCTTTTTCTAGAGTAGAATTGCACAGTCTTATTTTTTCTAAAACTTTCGCAAAGAGTTTTTCGCCATGACATGTATTTAGCAAGACAACCGAAGTTCCTCTGTCATCATCCATTTCAGGATGATAATTAGCAACGCCCCAATAATCGCCTAAAGTGATATCCGCTATGCGTGGAAGTTTCCCATAACAGCAATCAACACAACTTCTATTTAAACAAATATTACGCAGAAAAATCTGCAAGAAATGGTCTTCGCGCAAATTCCTAGAATAAAATTTTATTTCACTAGAATCGAACTTAAGCATGGATTTCAAAGAAAAAGATCGCCATCCTTCCCCCTTATCTCGAAACCAGGAAAATAAAACCGACGCAGACGTCTTTTTTTTCAATTCACAAACATACTTTTCAAAAACTTTCACACTTGGTGTTCCGTGGCAAACAATATCTATGGTCCATAAATTTTCAAACTGTTTTTTTCCAAGTACAGAGTATAAAGCCGCCACCTGGCAGGGGGCCCCCGAAAAGAGTACCTTGCGGCCGGCTTTCAGCAATGAGCGAACATCCTTGTATATGGTTCCTACATCCGCCTGTACGTATTTAGAGCCACGTAGTTTTGATAAATCTGCCTTGTTATCTACGACAATATGGCCAAAGTGGGTTGATGCTAACTGGGCAACGCCAACGATGACGCCCCCATCATCCAAAATCTTCTCCGCCAAGACAGTAAAGATGCCTCCACTAGAAGACTGCAGGCGAATTTCATCGTCCAGAGCATATGCCGCAACGGTTTTCGGGGCCTTGGTACTCCCGTTGGGATTAATCACTTCGTTTTCCCAAGGACATGTCTTTTCGCATAAGCCGCAATTAACGCACTTTTTAGAATCCACCACCGGCCTGTAGAAGCCCTCCTTGTCCAACTGCATAGTAATGGCTCCGTGCACACAGATATTGGCACAGGCGCCACAAGAAGAACAATTATTTACAGGAATATTCATCTAGGCCCTCTTCAGCAGTCTTTTTACCGGTTGCAAAATCAAATTACGTTCATAGGCATTCATGGAAAGGGCGAAGAACAAGGGCAAATAGACCAACAAATACAAGAGAATGCCTAAGCATAACCCCAATACGGAATCCAGAGAGTATTGTTGCAATGCATAGTAAAACGCTGCGGTCAAGCAAGCAGGAACAATTGACATTTTAAGGATTTCAAGCCAAAAACGAACTATATTGATTCTTTGTCTTATCTGATAATACACGTTCATTATTAGAATTTGCCCTAACGTCAATGCACCGGCAATAGCGAGCGCACACCCAATACCTCCATAATACTTCGAGAGTGGAATTTGTGCACCAAGGCTCGCCAACGATATGAATAAGTACAGCAAACTACGGAATTTCATCTGATTGCGGGCTTGCAAAATCGTAATGCCCAGATTTTGGCACAAGGGTATGATCAGGGGGACGAAGAAAAGCAAGGCTATGGTATAGGCGTCGTCGTAGCCATCCCCCGCCCACAGGCGGATGAACTGACGACCAAACAAGAAGAATCCCGTAAGGACAAGGGACATAATGCAGTACTGGATTCGACCCGTCCTAATAAACAAATCCGAGATAGCCTTTCCATCGAAATCGTTTACAGCCATCGCAGTAACCCTGGGCAGAAAAACACCACTTATAGCCGTAGAAAAACTCATGTACATATTTTGAAGTTGAATAGCCACAGCGTACACGGCAACAACAGATGTACCCACATATGCACCCAGAACAAACTGTCCCGTACTCCAATAAATGCGATCCATAATTGCATTCATAAAAATCCACAACGAATATACAGACACTTCCTTCAAAAAGCCCAGTTGAAAGCCTCCAAACTTTAACTTAACACTCAAACGAAATTTGCAATACCAAAAGTTACACCCCAATGTGAATATGTTGAAAATTGTAGTCACAACAACCATAGCGACAGCCTTATAACCCAAAGTCAATAAGACAATCATTGTTACCGTATTCAAGACGATACGCACAATCGTCAGAACCTTCTGAAACACAAATTGCTCATAAGCCGTAATAATCGAGCCAAATAGACTAAATGGGAATGTTATCGCCAGATTCGCAACCATTAAAGCAAGAATCCATCTAGTACGTTGCAACTCAACAGGAGTCATCGTTGCATCAAAAAAACTCCCTGCATTTAGATACAGAATTCCACCCACTATCAGCGTAATGATACCTATTAATGAATACAGCAAAAAGAACATTCCAAACATCCTGTACTGTTCTTCCTGCTTGCCCTCCGCACGGAACTTTGCCGTATAGCGCACGATGGCGTTGCCAAATCCCAAATCGAGAATAGTCAAATAAGCGACGATCGATGCGGCAATGGAATACAGGCCATATTCAGACTTGCCCATCATGCGCAACATGAACGGCGTATATACAAGCCCAACCAGGTTCTGGAGAGCCAGAACTACATACGAAAGCAAAGCTCCTATTTTCAGTTGCGATTTCGGCATTTACGATTCAAGAGCATTTTTCAACCAATTCAAGGAAAAATGACGCATTTCTTCAAGTTTTCCTGAATTATACAAATTTAACAGCGATTCAAATCGAGCCGCGCCTCTAACTTCATTATAGATGCACTTAAATTCTTTACCAAAAATTATAGAGAAGATTGTGCCATGGAACGAATCTGTCACGACATAGGAAGCATCCCGAAACATTGCTAACCATTCAGGAATTGTAAGAGAGGCTTTTTGTTCCGCTTCAAATATTTTCAAAACCAAGTTTTTTTCTTTTGCAATCGATTCGCAGGTTATGCGAACAGAATCACTCATATCTAAAACATAAGCCGCAAGATAAGCAGAACCCGCTATAGGAACTTTTTCACATAATTTCATATAATCTTTTTTTTCAAGAAGCAATGTTGGATCAAGCACCCAACTAGCATCAACATTTAAGTACTTGTCGCAAAATAAAACGCCCAATTTTTCACGAACACTAACTGCATCAAAATCTTTTATCAAACTAGAACATAAATTTGTTTGATTTTGGGTATATTCCCAAACATCCGTACCAAACGACGCAGCATAAGCTATTTTTTTGACAGGAACATCTTTTGCAAATCTGAGAAACATATCTTCAAAAAACCAATTATATCTAGGACGCCACACCTGATCACTACCAACAATAATTGCATCAAAATTACTTCTTTTTACGATTCTTTTTGAATAATGATCCATCCGTTTTGTGACACCAAGATATTCTTTAACAAAAGCATCCCAAAGAGGTTTTCTTTTTGTTTTTGGCTTAAACTTCGCAAAAGTTCTTTTTTTCCCAGGAATAAATAAATAAATAATGGTTTTCAACCATGATAGCATATAAATCCATATCGGAGATCTTGGATAAACAAAATCATATGTAACAGGTATATGCCTATTTTTCTTCAAAACCTGTTGCAAAGCATAATTTTGCATAAAACAACCATAATTATTCAATAACGGTTGAGTAATTATTAAAACCTTCATTTCTTCACCCCTATCTCACGTAATAGAGCGACAATTTTTTTTCGAAGCCAACGATTTCTTCGCTTATATGCAGATATTACAAATACAATCCAGCATTTTTTTTTCGCTTCATAACTCAATGATTTCCAAGCAATTCTATCAAATTGGTTGCAATAGCAAAAAGAATCAAATTTATTTTCCAAAGATGCAGATTTCTCCCTATAAATATAATGATAAACTTCATCAGAAATTAAAGATACTTTTTTACACACGCACGCAATTCTATAATTCATCAAAGTATCTTCACCATGAGAAATTTTTCGAGGAATTTCAAAAACTCCCTTATGCAAAAGCAAATCTCTTTTAAATAATCTTGCCCATGGTCCAGAATGAATTTTGTCCGCCAAAAGCAATTTAAGATAAAATATGGATTGTATTTTCTCTTTTTTCAATACATATGGCCAAGGCCAAATACCTGTATATTTGACCTGACCTACAACAAGATCACAATCAGAAATACTTCTGTACAGCAGTTCTATGCCATTCTCTAGTAAAATGTCATCAGAATCAACAAAAGAAATCCAAGATCCATGAGAATAATCAACTCCTACTTTTCGAGCACTCGTTACTCCACTATTTTTCTGAGTAATAATTTTTATTCTCGCATCCCTCTTTTCCCACGCCGATAAAATTTCAACACTATTATCCGAAGAGCCATCATCAACAAAAACTAATTCTAAATTTCTATACGTTTGCGTCACTAATGAAGAAATGCAATCTTCCAAGAAAAAAGCCGCATTATATACAGGAACAACAATTGAAATTAATTCTTCTTGCATAAAAGCATCCTCTTTTTCCATTGAGACCTTAAAAATCTAAATATTTGCATAAAAACATGCAAATGATTTCGATAAATAATACTAACCATCATAGACGAGAAATCTTTTTCCCTACAGCCTTCACGACGCATAGATATAATTTTTTTTCGAACATCATTTAGGCAAAAGCCATCTTTCGCATTTAATTTATTGTCAACAAAATAATAAAAAACAACTAAATAATCTTGATAAGCATATTTATGCGTTAATCGTAATAGATCTACATTGCAGTCAATTTTTAAAACACGTTCAACAAAGAGTTCACTTAGTTTCAGCCGTTCAATGACATCAAGATTGGTTGCCGAAGAGTTCACTATGGTATAATGATAAAGTGGCGTATCAACCAAAAGCATCTTTTTATGCTTTGACCTAAGAAAATATTCAAGGACAAATAAATTATCCTCTGCATATTTTAAATGTTCATCAAACCGAATCGCCCCCAAGCTTTCAAATCGGAAAAGCCCCCAAATATTCGCACACCACAATAAATCATTTAAATTTTCTTCATTAACAAGGAACTTACCATTATTATCAAAAGAAACCCTATAAGTACAACGTTTCGATCCCCTATACCAACTTAAACGAACTAAATCAACATCATTTTTTTTCATCTCTGTAATCATTAGTTCTATATATGAGGAATCAATTGTATCATCACCATCAATAAAGGAAAAGTATTCTCCCCGCGCAACATTTAACCCAACATTTCTAGCTTTAGACACACCCCCATTCTGCTGATGAATCACCCTAAAACGAGAATCTTTTCGAGCATATTCATCACAAATTTCCCCTGAAGAATCTTTTGAACCATCATTAATTAATATAATTTCAAGTTTGGAATATGATTGCCCAGCAACACTATCTAAGCAACTTCTTAAATATTGTTCAGCATTATAAACAGGGATAATAATAGACACCAGATTATTAATCATACAAACAAATCCATTAAAGATTTTTTGAATTTATTTTCTAGGTTCAAAACAACCAACTGATATGGAACAAAAAGATTCTTTCGAGATTCATACTCGGCTAAAGATTTCTTAATTGCGTTAACAATCATTGGAATTTGATTTTTTTCTACAGAAAATTTGCATTCTTCCGGTATAGGTACATCGTCATAAATAGATGCTGCACCTTTCTTCCCTGTAATTATTGCACAACCAAATAGAGCAGCTTCCTTCGGCATTCGTTCTGCTCCAGGAAAATGGCCAAAGTCAACAAAAAGTTTTGAAGACATATACTTCTCAACTAATTGGTCTTGATTCATGCCAACTAGAGGAATAAATTTTATTTCAGGTGCAAATCTTGAAATTTCTTTTACAAACGCGGCACTTTTCTTCGGATTATATAATACTTCGTCTTTACGGACACCAGAATCAAGCATTCTTTTTTCAACCTCATACCGATCTAGAAAATATTTGCTTATCGGCTCAATACAAACGGAAACTTTTCTTTTCGTCCTTGCAGATACAAAATTATACGCATAATAGGAAGCACAAATATGTTCTACATTTTCTCTTTCATTTTCAAACGAATACATTCTTTTTTGTAGCGTTTTTAATACAGCTTCACGAAAATGATTCTTGTAGTACGAAAAGTTTTTCACAATCCGTGCGGGCAACGTTACAAAAAAACAAATTTTCCAGAAAAAACTACTGCGATATAAATTATTGTCTACACTAAGCCACCAAATAAAGACTCTCGCCTTTTTAAAATCAACTTGTTTACTTACGGCATTTTCCGGCAAAACCACAGCATTATTAGCCTCATCTACAACATCTTTTTCCAACAAATAACTAGAAACGTATTCTTTATATTGTTGTGGAATTGAGGGTATTTTACCCAAAAAACAATCATAATACACTATTTCAGCATCACAGTTCAAATTTGTTAGATAATAAACAAGTTGATGAAGAGCATCCGGACCACCCGTAACGGCTTCCGCAGGACAATATACATAGATTTTTTTAAACTTGTTCATAGATAAATTGAATTACAAAATCTAATGTTTCTTAAAAAGATCAACCATTAATGATTCTAACAAATATACCTTCGAAAGAATTTTTGCAAAAAAAACTACAATGAAATTTGCTTTATAATAATGTTTTAATACATAAATACGACTTTCATTAAGCAATCTATCTCTAGAAACATTTGAATTATAGCTTTTACTTATTGAAACAGAATGGTTATGAATAAATCTCAAGTTAGTTAACAAAGCCGTTTTCAATCCAGCATATTCAAGTTTAGTAGCAAGAATATGTTCTTCACAATAAAGAAAAACATTCTCGTCAAACATTCCATATTTCATCATTTTTGAAGCATTCATCATAAACAACGATCCCGAAACAGCACCCACATCAAAAAAAGGTTTCGGCAAGCAATCAATATTTTTGTAATAGAACGGTTTAAATGTTCTTGACAAAAACATTTCAAATGACATCATAAATTGCCATATATTGGGAATTTTAAAGGCTGTATTGTATTGGACAATTCCATTCAAATCAGTCATCACGGGAGCGGCAATCGCGTAATCCTCATGAAATTTCAAAAAAAGATACATATTTTGCAGAGTATCCTCATCAACAATAACATCAGGATTTGCCAGCAAAATATACTCTGATCCAAAATTTTCACAGAGATAACGTATTCCAAGATTATTTCCAGCCCCATAGCCACCATTCTTTTCACTTTTAATAACAATAATCTTATCAGATTCAATTGATTTCAAATCAGACAAAGAATCATCAGTTGAACAATTATCAACAATCAGGATTCTACCGACACAATGATAACGAGTAACAGAATTTACAAATCCTATCGTAGTAAACGCATCATTATAATTCAAAGTTAAAATATCAATCATTTTTGACCATATCGGATTATTGCTTATAAATTTCTTCTTGCGGAAAGACTTTTGCCAAATAAAAGCCCAATACAATAGCAAAAAAACCTGACGAAATAATCATTTCTGGGGAGATTGGCATATAATACATGGAAAACATTGTTTTTCCAAGACCAATTATCAGAAGCAAACCTAACGCAACAAAAGCCTCTTTACAAGTTCTCGATTTTATCCAGGAAAGAGCAAAACCAATCCAATATAACAAAAATAACAAGGCCCCCATAAGCCCTTGTTCCAAAAAAATTGCGAGCCAATCATTATGAGCAAACGAGTCACTTATCAAAAGCGTCCCATGAGCACCTTTCCCCAAAAAGAACTCCTTTGTCGACGCAAAGTTTACAATATAATCCCATATGAGTTTTCTATATTCATCGCGACGGCTCGAATACCCTTCTAAAGTTTGATCATATCGCAGTGAAAAATACGCGCTCGTTTCCATCTGATAAGTAACGAATTCATAGATACCAATCAAACTTGCCAAAGAAAGAATTAATATAACCACCCTTTGTTTCGAAGAACTATTAGAAATCATATTCCATATTATTAACAACGAGCAAATTCCCCCAAGTATAATCGGACCTCTTTTGGCACTCAATATAAAATAAACAAACATAACACACAGCAAAAGCAATTGGATTACTTTCTGTTTATTAAAAAGCATAACAAGCGGAAGAATACTCAACAATGAATAAATACAAGTAATCGTAAATTCCTCTTGCATATTTCCCATCATTACAGCAAGTTTCATTTGAAGTGCATACGAACTCCGAAAAGCATAAATAGAAGCAAAAAACATGATAACAAAAAGAATTTTCATAATTCTTTCGTCAATAAATCCTTTACAGGTAAAAACATAAATTGGAACAACTGACAACATTGACGTCAAAAGCCACAACAGAAACGAATCACAATCAACATTCATTGCCGCATCTTGCCAGTAAATAGGTATTCCAGAAGAAATAAGACTCAAACCATAAAGAGAGAGAACAAAAACAAAAACAAAAAGAAATTTAAAGTAAATTGGAAGTTTCAGCATCAATGACGCATATACTGAGTAATATATCGCAGAAATAGAAAAATATATCAACAAGACATAATAAAGATTTTGAGAATAAAAAACATAAGGCAAAAAGGATAGTGCTATCCATGCAAAAAGATACAAGTAACATGGCAATATTGCTAATGGCATCAATCAGACCTATTTAAGGGCACCTGTCATTTTTCTATATGAGCAAAGCCAACCACATTTGTAAAGATTTCTATGTCTCAAAGCATCTTGCAAACACAATAACTTCCACCATCTTGGAGAAATCATCCTATATAACGCGCCTTGATCATAGAAATATTTTTCATTATACCCGCATTTCCAGGTTGATGGACGCTCTTCCGTAAGTTCAGCAATGTACTCAGGAATAGCATACATTTTTAATCCCTTACGCAAGCAATCCGTCAAAAAAATGTTATCTTCGCCATGACTATGTTCTGTTCCACCGCCAAAGCATTGATTAAAATATATTCCTTTTTCTCGAATAGATTTCAAACGAACTGCAACGCGCGCCGTTCCGAAGCGTAAATAACTTAAAAAACCGACTTTGTACGCTTTTTTTATAACATACCGCGTAATTTTCGGTTCAATCAAATTAAACGCAATTACATCTGCGTCAGGATATTTTTCGAAGGCTTTTTGAACTTTTCCAACATAATCATCGACATAAACCATGTCATCATCAGCAAAAAGGCAAATATCGCCAGAAGCTCGCATTAATGCATTATTCCGATTTAAGCCAACGCCCCTTTCTGCAAAGTTCAAATAACGAATTTTATAACCATTCCATTCGAAACTTTCAATAGAATTATAATCAGATTGATTTGCAACAATAGCATCACTTTTTAGATGCATTTTTTCTATAAGCGAATGATCCTTTTGATGCATTGCGGCAACAAGAACTTCTACATTCATCATTCCCTCCCCACGTGCTTTATCTTCTTCCATACGTCAAAGAAGAGGTTTCGGCCGGTATTAAACAGGGATAGGAACTGAATATTATTCTGCATAATACCCACCGGTTTTTCGACTTCCCCGATGCTCCACTTCGCCTTCTTTAGCAAGAATACTCAAATTTTTCCGAACATAACTATCAGAAAAACCTGTTGCATTCATCATGTCTCCTATACTGCAACCAGGATTTTGCTTAACGAATGACAACAGACGGGCTCTGGCAGGAGATTGTTTCTCAGGTTTATCCGTCACTTTATCCGCCACTTTATCCGCTACTTTATCCGCTACTTTTTTTGAGGATACAGTCACTTTGAGACCTCCTCCTAAAATTTCGAACTTCGGCTCCTGCAAGCCTGCATCACGGAACAACTGAATAACGCGAGTAACGCCCGAGCCATATTTTTCAATTTCACCAAGCAAGTGAAAATGATTAGCTATAGCCTTATTACGGAGTGTCGAAAGATAACGGTTGTGCACTAAATCGTCAACGCTTATATCTCCAGGAAGTATTCCAGGATTAAAGAACTCAATATAATCCGAAAACACCTTCACACAAGATTCAGACGGAGAACGATAATCCCTATGGACTATCATATTCAAGATTATTTCACGCAGGGCGTCTAGCGGATAGTCCCAAACCAAGTCGTTTTCTGGTTTACCAGTTATTACGACAGCACAGTTGATATGTTTTTTGACAAATTCAAAAATTTGATCTACCTGACTCACTAGGTCACCATGGGCCTCATCCCTATCCTTGATTATCGTCGGAGTCTGGAAGAACCCCATCTGCACTGCGGTATTTATATGCCAATCCTTGGCAAAGAGCATTTCCGCAGCAAACGTCAATTTTCCATCACGCAACAGGCGATTTTTTCGCAAAAAATCAACCGGATCCGTGGGCAAATGGTAGCCACGGCGGTTTATGCGTTCAATGCTTTGCTTGACCTTCCTTAACGATATGTCATCCATTCTCCCAGATTCATCAAGGACATAATCCCAGCTGGAGTTCTGCGTTTGCAAGGTACAGTCGCCAATTTCAGACGGGGACATCAGATGGTTGCTATTCTCATGACGCATAAAGCAACGCCCCTGAACAGACACGGGCTTAATTGCGCTTTCACGAACAATTAAGGCGACCAACTTTTTGCCCTTATACTCAATCAGCTCAACATCAGGTATTTGCTCGGGCTCGGTCTTACTTTTTATTTCATTCAGCCAGTTCTGCACACTTTCTTCGCCAATTTGCACACCATGTACTTTCGTTAGCGATTTTAACCCGACAATTATGGTGCCGCCTTTTTTATTCGCAAAGGCACAGACAGATTCTATCGTCTCTTGATTAAAGGACGATTTGAACTCAACCTTACTGTTTTCGCCCTTGGAAATCATTTTTTCAAGCAGCATCAGCGTTACACCCTATCTAAAAAAACTTGTTTCTAGGTACAATTCTAAACATAATAAAAAACATTTTGAAATGCAATAATCATCCCCTCCTCACATACTTCATCTTCTTCCATACGCCAAAGAAAAGGTTTCGGCCGGTATTAAACAGGGATGCGACCGGGTTCATTCCTTCGGCTTCGCGGTAGAGCTTGTAATGCCACTTGATCAAAGAAAGATGGCGAGATTGCCCCAATGGGAGATCCCCGCCTGCGCGGGGATGACGTTGCGAATGTGTTATCGAGCCGGTGCGTTTGCGGTAGCGGGCCAGGTTCTCGTCCAAAAGGAAGCAGTCGGCCTTACGGCAAATCTTGAGCCACATGGCATAATCGTTGTTCTTCTGGATTTCGGCAATCTGGATATCACCCACCACTTCGCGGTCGTACATCACGGTGAGGCAGCCGGGCCAGCAGTAGTTATACATTCCCGTCTTGGTGATGCGTTTGGGGCCGCTC
>JAEEGG010016551.1_pt1 | contig 15300 bp, 12 predicted proteins | sample 9134161 | NCBI WGS metagenome assembly JAEEGG01 (sample SAMN16246543, study PRJNA631951) | gut metagenome | biome: gut microbiome; feature: rumen; material: CR-attached | host: Bos | place: Iran: Karaj | collected 2018-10
ACTCCGGCAGGCAGTCGCCCATGCCGTCGCAGTAGTCGTCCTTGACGAGCTTCGCCTTTCCGTCCACCATCGCAATCGCGCCCTCGTGGCAGGCGTTCGCGCACAGCCCGCAGCCCGTGCATTTCGCCTCGTCTATCTCGACAATCTTTCTTTTCATGGCCATTTACCTCCTGTTCACCTGTTGACGATGCACAGTATATCATTTCACGGCTGTGAAATATGTTGTCCCTCCAACATTGTGGAGACGCCAGGAAAATGATAGACTATCTGGCATGGAACGGGAAAGCACATATCTCGCGGTGCAGGCGAAAAAATGCCCGGTCTTCGACGGAATCGGGATCGAGAGCCTGTCCGCCCTGTTTGCCTGCCTTGGCGTGAAGCGACGCCACCTTGCAAAAGGGGATACGCTGATGAGGACCGGCGAACGCGCCGACAGAATAGGCATTCTGCTGTCGGGTTCGCTTTCCGTCTCGGCATACGACCTTGACGGACGCCGCACCATCATCAAGCGCATCGGCCCAGGTGAAATCGTTGCCGCAGCGCAGGCGCTGTCCGGGGCGGATACGATGAGTGTCGATGTTGAAGCGGACGAGGACAGCGATGTTCTTCTCGTAAAGACCGACCGCATTCTCTCGCCCTGCGAGAACGCCTGCGCGTTCCACTCCCGCCTCATCAGGAACATCATGCGCACGCTCGCCGTAAAGACGCTTGAGCTGAACCGAAAGATCGAGATTCTGTCGCACCGTTCCACGCAGGATCGGCTGATGTCCTATCTGCGCGCCGTGGCGCAGCAGAAATGTACAGCCGAATTCGACGTTCCATTTGACCGCCAGCAGCTCGCGGACTACCTCTGCGTCGAGCGAAGCGCGCTTTCTGCGGAAATCAGCCGGCTGTCCAAGCTCGGTCTCATCACATCGCGGAAAAGCCACTTCACCCTCCACCGCACCGTCTAACAGCTCGAGCAAGCGCCTCGTCCGCCTACTTCGCAATGTTCAGCCGCCTAAGGGCAAGGATCGTTCGTCATGGTTGATCTCGTACCATTGTAAAAATACGAACGCCTGCACTCGCTTCTTCTTCCCCGAACTCGACATTACCGACGTCCTCACCGAAAGTGTCGCCGCCTCATCCCGTTCCTGCGGCATCTTCTGCTGCCCTGTGAAAAGCCGTGGGGGGTGATAAAGAACGTGCATGGAAAGTATAAAATAAAGTGATAAAGAACGTGCATGGAAAGTATAAAATAAAGTGGTAAAGAAAGTGCATAGAAAGTATAAAATAAAGTAACAAAGAAATATTGCCCGTCCTCATTGATATATCGCTCAGAATATGCTATAATGAGCCCATCGTTTGAGAAAGATGTATAGGTATCATGGACATGTCAAAATACATTGGCGAGGCGACGGCCTACGACAAGAAACTGATGCTTGAGCGAAAAGAACCGTTGAGCTGGCTTAAGAGCATCAGTGCGTTCGCCAATACCTCTGGCGGAGTGCTGTTGTATGGTGTGGATAATGACGGTAATCTTGTAGGGCTTGAAAATGCCGAGCGCGATGCCGAGGACATCAGCGAAATGGTCAAGTGCTTGATGGATCCCGTTCCGGAATTCACCTTGTCGCTTCACGAGGAGGATGGTCGCAAGTTCGTAATGGTTTCGGTTAAGGCCGGAACCGAGACGCCGTATTACGTGTTCGTCAAAGGTCATCGCGATGCGTACATACGGATTGGCAACGAAAGCGTAAAGGCAAATTCGATAGACCTCAAACGGCTTGTCCTTAAGGGAGAAAAACGGTCATGGGATTCGTTGCCGTCGAGCCACAAGCGGGCGAACTTCGCTTTTGAGACATTGCGCGCTGAATACTTCGCACGGGCGAAGCTGGAGTTTGTGGAAAGCGATTTTGATTCTTTCGGGCTTGTCGAGTGTGGAGGCTTGTTGACCAATGCGGGTGCGCTTCTCGCGGACAAGTCTCCCATTCGCCATTCGCGCGTATTCTGTACGCGTTGGAACGGGCTTACGAAGTCGAACGGCGTGATGGAAGCGTTGGACGATGACGAGTTTTCGGGCGGGCTGCTCAACATTCTTGATGCCGCGAAAGGATTTGTGAAGGTAAACGCTAAGACAAAGTGGCGGAAGATGGAAGACGGCAGTGGACGCGCCGAGTATCCTGAATATCCTTCCGCCGCCGTGGAGGAGGCAATTGTAAATGGCCTTATACATCGTGACTATCTTGAAATTGGAAGCGAAGTCCACATCGACATGTTCGACGACAGGCTGGAAGTGTATTCGCCCGGCGGCATGGTCAGCGGCGAGTTGATCCAGTCGCTTGACACTCGTGCCGTCGCCTCAAAGCGCCGCAACCCTGTCATAGCCGATTTGTTCCAGCGCCTCTCGCTCATGGAGCGTCGCGGCAGCGGATTCGGCAAGATTCTTGATGCGTATCAGTTCGAGTCGGAGAAGCGGGGACGGTCAATCGTGCCGCAGTTCCGCTCCTCGTCGTCGGAATTCCATGTCATCCTTCCTAACTTGAACTACGAGGCTCCCGAATTGCAGTCCTTGAATGGGAGCAATGCAAATGGAGTGGGTGGGGATACCGAAGTTTCCAACAACGCAATCTCGACCACCTTAACGGAAGGTCGGAACGCAAAGATCATCATTCGCGCGATAAAGGCGAACGGCCATGTGACGATTGTTGAACTCTGCCGAAAGACCCGACTTTCAACAAGCGGAGTCTATAAAATCATCGCCGCCTTGAAAAAGGCTTCAAAGATTCGCCGCATCGGCCCGACCAAGGGCGGATTCTGGGAAGTTAACCAATAAACGAGCACAAGGGGTCTTATGGCCACAAAGTTCTTCAACAACGAAAATGGCGATACACTTTTTGCCAAACTGAAAGGCATTGCCGAAGGTATGGGCGTGAACTTCCATACCTTTCAGGCCGTCTCTGGGTATTTCCGTTCGTCAGGGTACTTCAAGTTGCGACAAGAACTGAAGAATACGCAAAAGATTCAGGTGCTCGTCGGCATCAACATTGATGACGTATTCAGAAAGTCGCGACGCGAGGGCATGATGTTTCTTGGCGATAAGGAGGATGCAAAACGACAGTACACACAAGGATTCATCGACGACATACGCTCCGCCGGCTACACGAAGGAGATTGAGGAGGGAATCATACAACTTTGCGATGATGTTGTGTCTGGGAAACTTGAGCTGCGCATACACACGAGCCACAACCTCCACGCGAAATTTTATCTTTGCCTTCCAGAGAACCACGGCCCTAACACGGATGGCTGGGTCATAATGGGCTCCTCAAATCTCACCGATTCCGGTCTCGGCACGTCGCCGTCGCCGCGCTACGAGTTGAACGTTGCGATGAAGGACTATGACGATGTGGCCTATTGCAAGGCGGAGTTTGATCGTCTGTGGGCGGAGGGAGTTCCTGTTACGGATGAAGACATAGCAAAGGCAAGAAGCCAAACGCATCTTGGGACAGGACCCACGCCGTTTGAACTCTTCATGCGAGTTTTGATTGACATATTCGGCGAACAGGCAGAAGACGATTTCTCGATGGAACTCCCTCCCGGAGTAATGGACTTGAAGTATCAGCGCGATGCTGTCATACAGGGCTACCAGATGCTTTGTCGTTATGGCGGATTCTTCCTCTCGGATGTAGTTGGACTCGGCAAGACCGTTGTTGCAACTATGATTGCCAGACGGTTTGCAGAGGCAAACGGAGGTGCGACAAGGATTCTCGTCGTGCATCCGCCAGCAGTGGAACAGAACTGGAAAGAAACATTCAAGACGTTTGGCCTTGCTCGCCGAACACAATTCGTTTCATCGGGTTCGCTTCACAAAGTGCTGAACGGGTTGGAGAACTACCGTTCAAGGGAGGAGCTCGATCTTATCATTGTCGATGAGTCCCATAACTTCCGCAATTCCTCAACGAATGCATTTGATCAGCTTCAGCGAATATGCAAGTCCCCTCGACCTCACGGTGGCCTCGTTCCGGGGAACAGCAAGAAGGTCATGTTGCTGTCTGCGACACCGCTCAACAATGGCCCTGCCGATCTGCTGAACCAGATTCTCCTTTTCCAGGATGCCCGCCGTTCGACTATCGACGGCATACCAAGCGTGACGGCATATTTTGCGCCTCACATCGCGGCCTACAAGCGAATGATGCGCGAGCGGCAGAATGGCGGCACGAGCGTGGAGACCGTTGACGCGCTTTATGCAAGGATTCAACGGGATGTTCTTGAAAAGATTACAATCCGCAGAACGAGATCAAATATCGCAAACGAGCCAGACTACGCCGCCGACCTTGCCGCGCAAGGAGTCTCCTTCCCCAAAGTCGATCAACCACACGAACTTGTTTACTACCTTGACGACAACCTCGATGCTCTTTTCTGGGACACACTTGACAAGCTTCAAACAAGGATAGCATACGCAAGATATCGCGCCATCGAGTTTCTTGCGAATCCGGATGACGCTGCTAGATATGGGAATGCCGTCCATGTGGCACAGACGCTTGCTGGCGTTTACAGGGTACACATGGTCAAACGTCTCGAGTCGAGCTTTTATGCGTTCAAGAAGTCAGTTGCGACCCTTCTGCGCATAACGAACGACATGCTGACTATGTTGGCGGCGGATAAGGTTCTCATCATACCTGATATTGATGTAACTGACTATCTTGAAAAGGGAAAGAGCCTTGACGATATACTGGACTATGCCCGCGAACGCGGTCTTGAGAGTGCGGCCTTCCCTGCAAACGCATTCCGTCCAGACTTCAAGACTTTGTTGGAATCCGACAGAGACTTGCTCATGCGAATGCAGGATGAATGGGCGTTGATTGATTACGATCCAAAATTCGATGCTTTCAGGAGCATACTTCGCGGTGAACTATTTGGGAAAACGCTCAATCCCACGGGCAAACTTGTCGTGTTCTCTGAGAGCGTGGACACCCTGACGTACCTTAAAGACAAGATGACAGAACAGCTTGGACGTTCCGATATACTGCTTGTGTCCGCAGCGAACCGTGACCGCATGGCCAAGCAGATACGCGCATCATTCGATGCCAATGCACCTGAAAAGGCCGATACGTTTAATATCATCCTTGCTTCCGATGTTCTTGCTGAAGGCATAAACCTTCATCGTGCAAACGTCATTGTAAACTATGACACGCCGTGGAATGCAACGCGTCTAATGCAACGTATCGGGCGAGTCAACCGTATCGGCTCTACTGCCGGATCGATACACAACTACATGTTCCATCCATCGAAGCAGGGAAATGCGGCTATAGGTCTCTACCAGAATTCGGTCATCAAGTTACAAGGTTTCCATTCGGCACTCGGAGAGGACGCCAAGGTATTCTCTCACGAGGAAATGCTGCGGACGTTTACGCTCTTCGACGCGAACGTCAAAGATTCGGTTGATGAAGCGTTGCGTTATTTGCGCATGGTGAGGGCTTTCCGCTCTACAGACCCCGCAGGGTATGCGAGAGTCAAAAGCCTGCCGATGAAGTGCAGAGCCGCACGCAAAGGCGACAATGCGCTTACTGTCGCCTATTTGGCTGCTGGAGGACAACGCGCCTATTATGCCGTGAGGGATGGCCGCGCCGCCGACATTGGCTGCATGGACGCGCTTAAGCTGCTAGAAGCTTCTGCGGATGAACGCGCGATTGACTGGACATCCGAAACACTTGACCACAACTATAGCGAGGTCACTGCCGCCATGGATGCCTTTACTAGAGGGACGCCATCATCGGCGAACGCTTCTGGGACAGCCGTTCCCTCCACCGCCGCGAACAACAAAATTGTTGCCTCAGCCCTGCGGTTCATCCGCGACTGTTCGCGTTGGGTGTCGCAGGACTGCTTGGATGGTGCACTAACGCCTGTTCTTGATTGCCTTGGCAAGAGCATTGTTGCGGGGTCTTTCGTACAATTGGAGCGTTCGACAAGTGACCTCGCACGTAAATACCGCAACATTGTTGCCCCTGATGAAAATCAAGCCCGGGAAATTCAAAGAAACCTTCTTGCATTGCACGAGACCTACTGCGCCGCCGCAGAACGTGCGGCATCTGCCGCAGTTTCGGCGGATACTCCAACTCTCATCGTCAGCGAAACCTTTACGGCATGAACATGAAAAACTATTCACCATCAGATTTTCGTTCTCTCTTCCAGCATCGTTTCGACCTTGCGCGGTGGCAGGGAGTGCTTGTGGACTTCTTCGGAGCGACAAAGCTCCGCGAGCGGCCAGAGGCTGTCAAATTGCCACCGTCAGAGAAAGATACGAAAGGTTTCCTGCTTGGGGAACTTGTTACTTCAGATGGGGTCCGCATTGGGCTTTTCAGATATACGGTTCCTGCCTTACAGGTCGAGCGCCGCCGTGTTGGTCTGCGACATCTTGTAGATGCTTGGTTGAAATATGATTTTGACGCCGCCCTTGTGGTGTTTGACTCCAAGGAATCTGAAAAATGGCGCTTTTCACTTGTTTCCGACATGCGTGGTGAAACGACGTCACCAAGACGTTACACTTACGTGTTCGGCGATTCCACAAGCTTCTACCGCACTGCTGTAGATAGGTTCTCCACACTATCGGCGCGGGGCAATGTCTCTGAACCGGTAGCTTATTCCGCCCTCCGTGATGCCTTTGCCGTGGAATCGCTTACACGAGAATTCTACAATGAACTCTTCAACTGGTATCTTTGGGCGTTGTCGCCAGAGATGGGTGTCACATTTCCTAACGACACATCTACAGACGCAGATGATCGGATAGGGCTTGAGGAAAGGTTGATACGTCTCATCACGCGCATCATGTTCGTCTGGTTCATCAAGCAGAAGAAACTTGTCCCCGATCTTCTTTTCAGCGAGAAGCAGCTTTCCGCATGGCTCAAAGACTTCGACCCTCACTCGCTGAAACACGGCAACTACTACAATGCTGTACTTCAGAATCTCTTTTTTGCCACGCTGAATAACGAGATCGGAAACCGTGCTTTTGCAACTGAAGTTCGCGATGGACGCGGACGTGCGGAAGACTACGGCATCAAGACACTTTTCAGAAATCCAAAGGGCGACTCCTGGTTCAAGCGTCCAGATGACGAAGTACTCAAGGTGTTTCGCGAGGTGCCGTTTCTCAATGGAGGACTCTTTGAATGTCTTGACAAGGCAGCGGCGGACGACCCAAGGGGACGCATCATTTACAACGACGGTTTTTCCCGCGAAAAGGGACGTCAGCGTCGGGCGTTCATTCCCAATGAGCTTTTCTTCGCAGATGAATCCTCTCGCACATTCACAATAACGGGAGGGCGGCCGTCCTCGGCCGCCGAAACAACCACCCGTACCGTCTCCGGGCTTCTGAAGATTCTCGGAAAATACAATTTTACCATTGAGGAGAATTCACCTGATGACATGGATATTGCCCTCGACCCGGAACTCCTCGGCAAGGTGTTCGAGAACCTTCTTGGCTCGTTCAATCCAGAAACACGTGAAACAGCCCGCAACTCGTCCGGCTCGTTCTACACGCCGCGTGAGATTGTCAACTACATGGTGAAGGAGTCTCTTGACGCCTATATGAAGCCTGTCGAGAACAAGCCGCCAGAAGAACAGCTCAGGCATCTTCTCGCGATCAAGGTACTTGATCCGGCCTGTGGTTCTGGCGCGTTTCCGATGGGCATGTTAAATGCCATTGTCGCAAAGGCTCGGGAACTGGGGTGTACAGACAATCTTCACACCCTCAAACTGCACATCATTGAAAACTGCATCTTTGGTATTGATATTCAAACGATTGCCGTACAAATTGCGAAACTTCGATTCTTTATTTCACTCGTATGCGAGGAACACCCCAATCTAACCGACGCAGAAAACAATTACGGCATCTCTCCGCTTCCGAATCTTGAGACCAAATTTGTTGCGGCAGATTCGCTGATTGCAACCAAGCGAGGGCAATTAACACAAGAAGACCTCTTTGGCATCGCTCAGGTTGATTCATTAAAGGCTAGGCTGCTTGATATTCGACACAAGCATTTTCTGGCAAAGAGTCGGCAAGAAAAGCAACGACTCAGAAAATCTGACAAGGAGACGCGAGAGCAACTTGCCGCAGTCCTAAACGAGAATTCTCTTTTCGGTCACGCCGATGCACAAAAGCTCGCCGCATGGAATCCATACGACCAGAACGAGTCGGCGAGTTTCTTCGATCCTGAATGGATGTTTGGCGTCAAGGACGGTTTTGATGTCGTGATTGGCAACCCGCCTTATATTCAGTTGCAGTCCGATCATGGGAAACTGGGAGACCTCTACAAGCCGTGCGGATATGAAACGTTTGCAAAGACGGGCGACATCTACTGCCTCTTCTACGAACGAGGCTGGCAGCTTCTGAAAGTTAATGGGCACCTTTGCTATATCACGTCAAACAAGTGGATGCGCGCAGGATACGGAGAAGCTACGCGGAAGTTCTTCGCCGAGAAAACCGATCCGCAACTTTTGATCGATTTCGCAGGGGAGAAGATATTTGAATCTGCTACCGTTGACACCAATATCCTTTTGTTTGAGAAGAATTCCCAGAATCGCGGTGAGACGTCGTGTTGCATCGGCACTTCCGACTGTCGCAAAGATTTGAGCGTTTTCGTGAAGCATACTGCCACGCCCTGCGCGTTCATCTCTTCCGATTCGTGGGTGATCCTTTCACCCATCGAACAGAGTATCAAACGCAAGATTGAATCCGTCGGTACGCCTTTGAAGGATTGGGGCGTGAATATATATCGTGGAATTCTCACAGGATGCAACGAAGCATTTATCATCGACGAGAATAAGCGGGCAGAAATTCTGGCACAATGTGCTGACGCGGCAGAGCGCACGCGAACGGAACAGATTATACGACCTATTTTGCGCGGCAGGGATGTAAAAAGATATTCCTATAATTGGGCAGGTTTGTACTTGTTGTGGATTCCATGGCACTTTCCCCTACATCTTGACGAATCAATAACAGGAGCCTCTGCAAAGGCCGAGTCTGAATTCCATAAGCAGTTCCCTGCCGTGTATAGGCATTTGTGTGTTTACAAAGATGTATTGTCAAAACGCAATCAATCGGAGACTGGCATTCGGTATGAATGGTACGCTCTACAACGATGGGGCGCAAATTATTGGGACGATTTCAGCAAGCCGAAGATCGTATGGATGGATTTATCAGATGTGCCAACATTTGCGTATGATGACAATGCCCAATTTGCCAACAACACAGTGTATTTTCTGTCAGGAAGAGAGAACCTTCTGTATCTGCTTGGATATTTGAATTCAAAAATTGCAACATATCTCTTTTCACAAATTGGCTCTACAAGTGGTGTCGGGACAACACGATGGCAGGCATTTACCATGGAACAGTTGTTTGTCCCACGTGCGACACCGGAGAAGCAGGCACAAATAGCAGGGCTTGTGGATCGGATTATAGCAGCAAAGAAAGACGATCCTTATGCCAACACATTTTCGATAGAACAAATGATCGACAGGCTAGTGTATCGTCTATACGGAATAACCTCTGATGAAGCTGCCGTAATTGAGGATAAACTGCATCCTTAGCCACCAAAATGAGGACGATTTCAGCAAGCCGAAAATTGTATGGGGGAATTTATCACTCAATGCTTCATTTGCTAAAGCACCGGCAGGAATGTTCATCAATGCTCCATGCGTAATGATTACGCCATTCAACGACTATCTTCTTGCCGTGCTGAACTCAAAATTGGGGGATTGGTATATCCGCCAACTTGGGGTGATGCGAAATGGTGGATACTTTGAGTACAAGCCTATGTTTGTTGAACAACTGCCCATCCCGCAAACCACTACATCTATTTCAAACGATGCTGATGTGTATGCCTTGTATGGTCTTACCGACGCAGAGATTTCTTTCGTGGAGAACAGCGATAAGAGACTATCTTCGTCTGGTCAATGATGCGGACGTAACTTTCTCAATGTGCCTTGTTTCATCGTCAGAAAGCCCATAGACGTCATATATACAATTGTCAAGGTCGTGTTCAGCAGTACATTTCACCGTAGAGTTCAAGATGCTGTCTACAAGTGATGCTATTCGTTTGCGATGCCTTTGCGACATTTGAGGAATCAAAATTCTCTCAATGTATATTTTCTGCATCAACCAGCCACCGTCATCCATCTTTGACACCAATGCCCCTAATTGATAACGCCCAACCTTTGAGTTCAAAATTCCAAGTACAAGTTTTAACTCGTCAGATCCTCCTGTCCCTATGAAGCAGGTTTTGTCGGTATAGACTTGATTGGTTGCTAATGCAAAACGCGGAAAGTTTGACACGTCCTCGCGATGGATTCGCATCGTCTCCGCCCACACAATTTTCGGCTTTGCAAAATCGTCCATATATGCGCAACTGCGAAGATTATATGGAGTGTCGCCCTTGTCGGAACGAGATGAAATCTTGTCCCAATGTGCGTCCAAATGACGCTTGATTGATGGGTAATTCTCGATGTCAATTCTCTTGATTCCTTTTTCAGGTATGCCGTTATGAGTGACGATTAAGTACAAACCTGCCCAGTCATAACCATATCGCTTTATGTCCCTGCCGCGCAAAATAGGTCGTATAATCTGTTCCGTCCGTTTTCGCTCGGCAGTATCGTGGCAGCTAGCAAGAATCTCCGACCGTTTTGCTTCATCAATAATAAACGCTTCGTTGCACCCCGTCTTGATACCATAGTTGATTTGGATATTCCAATCCTTCAGCGGCGTTCCGATAGATTCAATCTTATGCTTTATACGCTGCTCAATGGGCGAAAGTATAACCCAGGAGTCATAGGTCATGAACGCGCAGGGCGTGGCAGTATGCTTCACGAAAACGCTCATTTGTTCAGTTCCGGCATGAAGTCGCGAATGAATCTTGCAAGTGTGTTGCGATGAACCTTGCATATCCGTGCGATCTTGTTACGTGATTGTCCAAGAGCCGATAGCTCGCTGATGAGATTCTTTCGCGAATGTAGCTTGTGTTTCTCCGGTGTGGTCTTGCGGCCTTTGGGACGACCAAGAACCACTCCTTCGGCCCGTTTTCTTGCCAATGCTTCCTTTGTGCGCTGGCTGATAAGGTTGCGTTCTATCTCGGCAGAAAGCCCGAACGCGAAAGCGAGCACCTTGGATTGGATGTCCTCTCCAAGCCGATAGTTGTCCTTGATCGTCCAGACTCTACACTCCTTGGTCATGCAAATGTTCAGAATCTCCATGATCATGAATAGGTTACGCCCAAGCCGCGAAAGTTCTGCGCAAATGATTAGATCGTCCTTCTGGATGCGCTTGAGAAGCTTGCCCAACTCGCGCTTGTTGTAGTTCTTGGTTCCGCTGATGGTCTCTTCAATCCATCCGTCGATTTTCAATTTCTGCCGTTCACAGAAATTGTTGATCTCGAACCGTTGGTTCTCGACCGTCTGTTTGTCGCTGCTAACGCGAATATATCCGTATGTCATTTCTTCTCCCTTGAGTTTGTGAGGTTTTATAATAGAACGCCAACATATTAAATGATACTGTTTAATGTGTAACTACGGATATCTGTTTCATTTCGCAGCAATAAGCATGTGCAGGGTAAATCTGTAGCGATTTCGTTTCACTTTGCCGTCGGAAAATCTGATCCGGCGGCAATAAACATCTATACCCATCGACGGCAAGTTGCCGCCGATTTCACCCACCACACCACGAAAGGAGACCGCATGCGACTAATCGCATTTCCGCAGTGGGACAAGATTATCTCCCTCTTGCGCGGCATGGCGCGGCAATCCGCCGCTGAGTACGCAAAGCGAAAGATCGTGTGCACGATGTCGGCGGAGGCCTAGTGGTGGCAATGGCCGCCGCAGGAGTGTCCCGCATCGTGGTGATGGCCGCCGCAGTAGCACCTTCTTCGCGGTGGAGGTTGCACTTGAAGCCGGCGCGGGGTCAATAGCACGTGGTCAACAACAATTGTCTCAACTCTTCGCTTTTACCTTGCTAATTTCAAACCAACGATCCCGGCCACGATGAGTGCGGCGGACGCGATTCGCAGCGCAGATGCCGACTCGCCGAACAGGGCGATGCCCGCGACGAAACCCCCGACTGCGCCCACGCCTGTCCACACGGCGTATGCCGTTCCCATCGGGATCGACTTCATGGCCACGGCGAGTAACCAGACGCTGGCCGCCATCCCACCCACAAACACCGCGTCTGCCGTGATGTTCTTGAATCCGTTTGACATCTTGAGCGCAACCGCCCATACGATCTCGAACAACCCCGCGACAATCAATATCAGCCAGTTCATGATGCAACGTCATTTGTAAACACGAGCCCTGCCTTGAATGCATCGGCTTTTTCAGTAGGTGTACACTTCGCCGTCGTCGGGCATCAGGACACGTGAGGCGAGTCCGCGCCGTTCGAGCGCGGCGCGGAGCGTCTTGCGCGTCAGCGAGGCGTGGGCGACCGTGTCCATGTGGCTCGCGATGACCGTGGCGTCTGGCGCGGCGCGGCAGACGCTTTCGACGTCTGCATCGTCCATGATGAGACGACCGTAGGTCTTAAGCTGTGCGGCGCAGGCGTTCAGGATTACGACATCGGGTTTCAGCTCCGCCATAGTTTTGGCGACTTCGTCGCACCATATCGTGTCGCCGAGGATCCAGAGCGACTTCTTTTCGCTGGGCGCGGAGAAGAAGATACCGGACGCCGGTCCGCACGGTGCTTTCGTGCCATGCTTGGCGTAAGTGCGCTTCAAGGTCACGCCCTTGAACGTGACGCCGTCGTCGGTGAACATCCGCACGTCTGCGAAGCACGACTTCTTCATCACGCCAACCTCGCGCTCATTCTGCACGAACAGCGGAACGGACTTGTCGAGCTTCGAGCCGGCCGTGCCGTCCGCCGCCATGTCGAAGTGGTCAGGGTGAAGGTGCGTAAGAACGTATGCGTCAACGCCGGACAGCACATCGGCGACAGGCATCGGCAATTCGCACATCGGCATCACGATGTCGAGCTGCGCCGGATCGACGACCTCCGAGGCAAACGGCGACTGGCCGAAGGTGAACCCCTCGGACTTGCTGACGAGCAACGGGTCGGTTAGAAATTCGACGCCGCCGAAGTTGATGCGAAGCGTCGCGTTGCGAATCTGTTTTATTTTCATTTTGGATCCTCCACAAGTTCAAAGCGTTTCATCGTCTTCCCGTCGCGTTCGACGATCTCGAAGAACATCTTGGCGGGACGCACCCACAGGCCGCACTCACCATTATAGCAAATATGTAGCTTGAAAAGTTGAGGAAAGTAGATATGCTCGGTATACCCGCACGCAAGCGCCGCTTTAGATTGCGCAGGGCTTTTCGCGTATAGGCTGCGCTAAAGATATTTCCGTCCGCCCCCTTGACAAAAGTTAGACATCTAACTATAATATGCCGCCATGAAACACGATGCTGTAATGTTGATGGGCAGAATCCACGAGTTGACCCATAAATGGCTGCGCGGGGAAATCGCCTCTGCGGGACTGCCCGGCGTTGCACCGTCGCACGGGGATGTTCTTGCGCTGCTGTTCATGAAGGGGAGGGCGACAATGCATGAACTCGCCGCGTTCGCCCATCGCACCAAGGCGACGACGACTGTTCTGGTGGACAAGCTGGAGGCGATGGACCTTGTGCGCCGCGTGAAGTCAGTCGATGACGCGAGAAGCAAGGTCGTTGTTCTGACCGAGCGTGGCGCGGCTTTGAAAGAGGATTTCAAACGTATTTCAGACAACCTTGTTTCGATGATTTACGCCCCGATTGGAAAGACCGGGGGCGAGAAGCTTGAAAAACTTCTGAACAAGGTTCTGGTGAGCCTTGAGAATAACAAAGAAAGGACAAATAGATGAAGGAGATAAAGACAACGGCAGACATCGCCAACGCAACGGCAATCGATCTCGGCCCGCTTGCGGAAATCAAGGACTACGTGCTGGAACTCGGACCGGGCGTAAAGATTCCCGGAAAGGTGTTTGGCGGCGCGGCAATCAAGGCCGGCGGCGCGGACTTCTCGCTGCAGGTGTTCGCCCCCGGCACGGAGGGCGGTTTCTACCACACGCACAAGGAGCATGAAGAACTCTACTTCTTCCTTTCGGGCGAAGGCGAATATCAGGTCGACGGCACGAACATCCCCGTCAGGGAAGGCTCGGTCGTTCGCGTCTCGCCCGCCGGCAAGCGTACCGTCCGCAACACCGGCTCGACGCCGCTCACGATGCTCTGTGTCCAGTATGTCGCAGCCGCGCCCGGAAGCGTCAATGCTTCCGACGGCACGATTCTTCCAGAGCAGGTGAAATGGTAATTTGAGAGCCTGCGGCGAACGCTGCTTCATGCATCGTCTGCTTCGCCACACAAACCCGTCACGTTGCCGCGTGCCGGGCTTTTCGCGTTTGGCCGGCCAAGCGCCCGCTCCACCCACCGGACGCGACATGAAGCGAATCAACCGTGGATTTTGTAATTCGCAAGAAGCTACTCGGCTACACCGGGCTTGTCCTGCTGGGTTTGTGGATTTCGGGAACACAATCGCGCCTTCCTGCATTGCGAAGCGCAGAATTATCTGCCCGATCACGGCTTGCCAGGTCCGTCTGCGCCGCACTTGTCGCAACGCCCGCGTCCTTCAGGATCTTTGCAGCTGCCCAGGCCGCCTCCGGCCGAAGGTCGGCAAGAACCACATGCCTCCCAGCGCCGCCGCGCCGCGCTATCGCCTGGCCTATCTCGCCCGCGCCTACGACTATTACCACGTCCTTCATCAGACCCTCCTCACAACGACGATGCTCGCGCAAGGCAATGACTTGCGGTCAGTAAATTGAACTTTGGAAGTTTATTTTTGCCATCCCCGGCTTCCGGTTTCCCTTCACAGCCGGAAACCGAAGGATGGGATGCCACGCAAAGCGGTTTCGGTTTTACCGGGCCTTGCCGACCTCGGTCGCGGCCGGGACTTCGACAAGCGCACCCGTCTTCACGTCGTAGATGTAGCCGTAGATCGGGATGTACTTCGGAACAAGCGGATTCTCGCGAATCTTGCGCACGTCCTCCACCACGCTTTGGGCGAGGTCGGAGATGGGCTGGAAGTCGATGTGGCGGGAGTCGGCACCGCCGTTCTTCGTCTCGTTGTACCATCCATCTGGACCGAGCGACGCGGTGTCCAGGCTTTCGTCCAGCAACGAATGGATCACGGGGTTCGTGAACGTCAGCATGCCGCAGTCGCTGTGGTGTATTACGAACCATTCCTGCGTGCCAAGCAGCTTGTGGGAAATGATGAGGGACCGGATCGTCTCGTCGTTCACCCGTCCGCCGGCGTTACGTATCACA
>JAEEGG010016553.1_pt1 | contig 15299 bp, 13 predicted proteins | sample 9134161 | NCBI WGS metagenome assembly JAEEGG01 (sample SAMN16246543, study PRJNA631951) | gut metagenome | biome: gut microbiome; feature: rumen; material: CR-attached | host: Bos | place: Iran: Karaj | collected 2018-10
GAAGCACGACGGGATCCCGTTCTGCGTGAACGGATTCGACATCCGCTGGATGCACATGCACTCCTTCAGGGGCGTCGCTCCCGCGAAGGACAAGGAGCCGGAGAGGCTGTTCGTCGCGCATCTCAGGAAGGAGTGGATTGGACTTGGCCTCGAATCGCAGGCGCTTGCGGCGATTGCGATGAAGCGGCGCGGAGAGGCGGCGCTCGCGGAGGAGATCATGGCGTCGATCAAGGAGCGCGGTGTCCTCTCGGAGGAGCTCGGGATGTACTGGAAGGTTCCGTACTTCTTCTCGTCGAGCGTCTTCGCCGCGCCCGTGTCGACGCAGGCGCTCATCGTCGAGGCGTTTCGCGAGGTGACCCAAGATGAAGAGAGCGCTGAGGCGTGCAACGTGTGGCTGCTGAAGCAGAAGCAGACGCAGGACTGGACGACGACGGCCGCGACGGCGGACGCGATATACGCTCTCATGCTTGGCGGCGGCGCGGATCTTCTCGTCGGCGACAAACTCGCGGAGGTGACGCTCGGCGGGGTGAAGGTTGATCCCACATCCGGTCTAAGAGGGAACGCCGCCGAGACGGCGGCTCCCCCAGTCATAGCGCCGGACCTAACTGGGAAAGCCGCCGTCCCGGCGGCGGGTCTGACTGGGAAAGCCGCCGTCCCGGCGGCGCAGCTTGTCGAACCAGGCACTGGCATGTACTCCGTTCGCTACGCACCCAACGAAATCAAGCCCGAGATGGGCGAGATCACGTTTACGGGCGCGGGCGAGAAGGGCGTCGCGTGGGGAGGAGTGCACTGGAGCTACTTCGAGGACGTCCTCAAGGTTCGCGCGCACGAGCCCAAGGAGCTTCGCGTCGAAAAGAAGTACTACAAGAAGACGAAGGGCGCGGAGGGTACGCGACTCGCGGCGATAGGCGATAAGCTGGAGCCGGGAGACGAGCTTGTCGCGCGTCTCGAGATAAAGAGCGACCGCAGCTACGAGTTCGTACATCTCTCCGATGGACGCCCTGCGTGCGCCGAGCCGGTAGACGTCCTTTCGTCGTACCGCTGGCACGACGGAGTCGGGTACTACCAGTCGACGAAGGACGCGGCGACGCACTACTACATCGACAGGCTCAACAAGGGCGTGTTCGTCCTTGAGACCTCGTACCGCGTGCAGCAGAAGGGCGTGTTCTCCGGCGGCATCGCGACGATACAGTGCATGTACGCGCCGGAGTTCACCGCGCATTCGACGGCCGAAACGGTGCGCGTAGGCGAGTGACCGCGCGGTCGGCGGTGCTCATGGAAGTGGTATGGTGCGCTTCGCGGGCTTGATGCCTGGGAGCGTGTTGCCGTTTTCCGATTTGAGACGCGCGACGAGCGATGAGACCGAGGCGGACCACTGCGCGGCGTTCGCGGGGTTGTAGCGGCGGCCGAACGCGGCGATGTCGCCGCGGTAGTGCTTGCGCACCGTCCCGGCGGCCCAGTAGCCCTGGACGTAGAACGACTTCACGCCGTCGCGGTAGCGGTGCGCGCGATGTCCGGAGTTCATCGGACCGCCGATGCCGAATTCGAGTCCGGGGCGTCCGTTCTCGTGCCTCCGTATCGCGGCGAGTAGCCACGTCGCGTCCTCGTCGAGGTCGTAGTTCACGGCGATCTGGCGTATCATTTGCCACTCCGCGGCGGGTATGAGCGGGGCTTTCCCCGCGGCATGGATCGCGGAGGAGAGGACGGTGGCCAGAAAAAGAATTTTAAGTTTCACACACACGATTATACCATAAAGTGATATAATAGTGCACATTGACCTTTAAAATATAAAAGGGAGGAACCTATGAAGAAACTGATGGTGGTTGTTGCAGTCGCAATGGCGGCGGTGTTCGCGAAGGCGGATGTCGCGTGGGACTGGTGGTGCGGCAACGGGCTCAAGAATCCGACCGTCCATCTCGGCATCGGCTGCAAGGCGCTCACGGTGAAGGCGGCAGAGGTGTCGCTCTTCTACAACGCCACCCCGCTTGTCAGGAGCGGCGCGCAGGTGTGTCTCGGCTTCAACGACTCCGAGAAGGTCTCGTGGGTCCAGGTCGCGCTCGTCAACCGCGCGACGTCCGCGAAGGTGCAGGTGGGCCTGCTCAACTTCAACGACAACGGATTCCTTCCGTTCTTCCCGTTCTTCAACCTCGACAAGAGCCTGTTCGATTGAAGCGGAATCTTCTGACTTTCGGCGCGACGGTCCTGTGGGCCGCCGTGGCCGTGGCGGCGCGTCCCGTCGCGTGGGAGAACCTCGACGAGGCCCACCATCTCGCGGGGCGCATGGCGTCGTCGGGGTACCTGCGCGGCAAGGTCGTGTACGTCGACTGCCGCGACTACGGCGACAAGGGCGGCGTCGAGGCGATGCAGCGCATGGAGGAGGCGTGGCAGACGTTCAAGATGAAGCCCTTCGTGATGCTCGGCTCGCACCGCGGCGAGGCGGATGCCGAGAAGATCAAGCGCATCGCAAAGGGCCTGCGCCTGACGTATCCGATCTACCGCGACGCGGGGGTGCAGCGCACGAAGGAGCAGGAGGAGGCGGATCCCGAGCGGATCGGCTTCGTCTACGTCGTGGAGTGCACAGGCCGCATCCTCTACCGCGGCAAGGACGACCGCCGGGCGTTCGGCGTCGTCGCGAGCGCGCTGATGGCGATGAGGAGTCCGCAGACGCCCAAGCAGTGGAAGCACTACATCGACTTCGACGTCGAGGTCCTTCCGGGGCGCGCGGTTCCGGAGCTTGAGGACTACCGCAAGGCGTTTCCGAAGGAGTCGCGCGAGTACGACGCGGTCTGGAAGCGTTTCCAGGACGACGAGGATGTCCGCAGGGTCGCGAAGCTCGAGCGGCTCACGCTGCAGGCGAAGGACTACGACTTCAGCGACGCGCGCGCCAGGCGGCTGAGCGTGGACAAGATCAAGCTCGCCATCGACGCGTTCTCGGATTTAAAGAAGAGCAAGAACCAGGCCGTCGCCCAGGAGGCGAAGAACTGCATCGCGGAGCTGATGTGGACTTCCGCACGGCTCGAGGGCAAGTGAGGCGGGGTGACCCGCAGGGGATTTTCAAAAGGAGAAGAAAATGAAGAAGACGTTACTGGCCGTGTGCGCCATGGCCGCGCTCTGCGCGGGCGCTGTCCCGAAATGGAAGAACCTCGACGACAAGTCGCACTTGTTCGGGGAGAAGATATCGTCCGAGGACCTGCTCGGCAACGTGGTGCTGGTGTACTACTGGGACGTTTCCGAGGAGAACAGCCTCAAGCTGCTCACGGACGTCGAGAAGGTGTGGAACTCGTTCAAGACGAAGAAGTTCCGCGTCGTCGGCAACTACGTCGGCAAGGACGACGCGGCGAAGGTGAAGGCGGCCGCGGAGAAGCACAAGGTGACGTTCCCGGTGTACAGGCAGTTCACGCTCGACCCCGATCCGAAGCCGGGCTGGGGCAAGGCTCCGTTCTTCTGCGTCGTCAACCACCGCGGCACGGCGCTGTACACGGGCGGCGGATCGAAGGAGGGCACCGAGAAGGTCGTCGAGGCGATCAGCTCTATCGGAATGCCCGTCAGCATGTGCGGCGACGTCGAGTTCAAGAAGTTCAAGGGCCTCGCCGGACAGCTCAAGCTCGGCAAGAACGTCACCAACATAATGAAGACGCTCGAGAAGAAGAAGGCGGACAAGGATCCCAACGTCGCCTCCGAGGCGCAGGACATACTCTCCGCCATCGACGATGCCATGCGCGACGTCAAGACGGACATTGAGATATTCAAGGAGACCGATCCCGCGGAGGCGATCAAGGTCATCCAGCTCTTCATGAAGACATGGCCCAAGGACGATGCCGTCGCCGAATTGAAGGAGATGATCCCCGAGCTCAAGGAGAAGGCGAAGGAGAAGCTTAAGGCCGACAAGGCGAAGGCGAAGGAAAAGGCGAAAGAGAAGTGAGCATGAAGACCGACTTCCGCAACATAACGGAGATACTTGAGCGCAACGCGGCCGAGTGGCCGAACGACGTGGCGCTGGTGGAGATCAATCCGCAGGAGCTAGAGGCGCGGCACACGACGTGGAGGGAGTACTCGCTCATCGAGAGCTCGCCCATAGAGGCGTTCAGGAGCGAGATGACCTGGCGCGAGTTCGACGAGAAGGCGAACCGCTTCGCGAACCTCCTGCTGAGCCGCGGCTACAAGCGCGGGGAGAAGGTGGCGATACTCCTCATGAACTGCCTGGAGTGGCTTCCCGTCTACTTCGGGATTCTCAAGGCCGGATGCATGGCGGTGCCGCTCAACTTCCGCTACACGGCTGACGAGATAAAGTACTGCCTTGAACTGTCGGACGCGGCGGCGCTCGTGTTCGGCCCGGAGTTCACGGGGCGCGTCGAGCAGATCGTCGACAGGGTCCCCGCGGTGCGCGACCGCTTCTACGTCGGCGACGACTGTCCGACGTTCGCGATGTCCTACCGCGCGCTCCTCGGCTACTGCTCTTCCAAGTCCCCGACCATCAAGATGACGGAGGACGACGAGGCCGCGATCTACTTCTCGTCCGGCACGACCGGCTTTCCCAAGGCGATAGTCCTCCAGCACAGGTGCCTGCTGCATTCCTGCCGCTGCGAGCAGGCGCACCACGGCCAGACGAAGGACGACTGCTTCCTGTGCATCCCTCCCCTGTACCACACCGGCGCGAAGATGCACTGGTTCGGCTCCTTCCTCGTCGGGGGCAAGGCGGTGCTGCTGAAGGGCGTCAAGCCCGAGTGGATAATCCGCTGCGTCTCGCAGGAGCACTGCACGATCGTCTGGCTGCTCGTTCCGTGGGCTCAGGACATCCTCGACGCTATTGAGCGCGGGGACGTGAAGCTCGAGGAGTACAAGCTCGACCAGTGGCGGCTCATGCACATCGGCGCGCAGCCCGTTCCGCCGGCGCTCATCAAGCGCTGGAAGCAGGTCTTCCCGCACCACGACTACGACACGAACTACGGGCTTTCGGAGTCCACCGGACCCGGCGCGGTGCATCTCGGCGTGGAGAACGTCGACCACGTCGGCGCGATCGGCGTCGCGGGCTTCGGCTGGCAGACGAAGATAGTCTGCCCTGACGGCGTCACGCCCGTCAAGCCCGGCGAGGTAGGCGAGCTCGCGCTGAAGGGGCCGGGCGTCATGAAGGAGTACTACAAGAACCCCGAGGCGACTGCCGAGATAATGAAGGAGCCGGGCTGGCTCCTCACCGGCGACATGGCCGAGGAGCGCGACGGATTCATCTATCTCGTCGACCGCGCGAAGGACGTCATCATCACCGGAGGCGAGAACCTCTACCCCGTGCAGATCGAGGACTTCGTCCGGTCGAATCCGAAGGTGAAGGACGTCGCGGTCATCGGCCTTCCCGACGCGCGCCTCGGCGAAATCGCCGCCGCGATCGTCTCCGTGAAGGAGGGCATGACGCTCACCGAGAAGGAGTTCAACGACTTCTGCCTCGAGCTTCCGCGCTACAAGCGCCCGAGGAAGGTCATCTTCGCGGACGTCCCGCGCAACCCCACCGGCAAGATCGAGAAGCCGAAGCTGCGCAAGATGTACGGCGCGGCAGGACTCGTCGCGCAGCAGAACGGAATCGCCTCCTGAGATGAACATCGGAATCTACGGCGGGAGCTTCAATCCGGTCCACTACGGACACGTCAACGTCGCGCGCCAGGCGATCGAGCAGCTTGCCCTCGACAGGCTGCTGGTTGTCCCCGCGAACGTCAGTCCGTTCAAGGCGGACGGCGCGGCGGATGCGCCGCGCTTCCCGTGGGACAGGCTTGAGATGGTCAGGAACGCCTTCTCATCGATGGAGAAGGTTGTTGTGGACGAGCGCGAGCTGAAGCGCGGCGGCGTCTCGTATGCTATTGACACGGTGCGCGAGATCGCCGCGGAGAACCCCGGCGCGAAGCTGTACTTCATCATCGGGGAGGACTCCGTCGAGGGGCTTCCGCGCTGGAAGGACAGCGAGGAGCTCGCGAAGCTCGTGGAGTTCAGGGCGTTCCCGCGCACGAAGGAGTCGTCGACGGAGATTCGCCGTCTATTCGAGGAGGGGAAGGTTGTCCTCAATTCCGAGGAGAAGGTCGTCAAGGTCGTGAAGGACGGGCTTGTGCGAAAGGCGGGGTTCTGCCCATGCCGGCTGCCGAAGCTGCCCGAGTTCTTCTGCCCCTGCGACGAGTTCAAGGGGCAGCTTGCCGACGCGTCATACCACGGGCTCTGCCACTGCCGTCTCTACCTCAAGCCATGACTGTCCGCCGGGGGCGCGCGGTCCGGATTTATGGTATAATATCTCCTCAAAACACCAGCTTTGAAAGGAAGCATACACGATTATGAAGAAAATCATTGCCATTGCCGCCGTCGCCGTGTGCGCGAGCGCGTTTGCGGAACTCAAGATCGGCACCGTCGACATGATGACGCTTGTCAGGAACCACAAGAGCTACGAGACCAACAAGAAGCTCCTTCAGGACGCCGAGAAGGACTACCAGAAGAAGCTCGACGCGATGAGGGCCGACATCGACGCCATCCAGGATGAGGGCAAGAAGATCGCCGACCAGGCGAAGAACCCGATGCTGGCCCAGGCGCAGAAGGACAAGATCGAGAAGGATCTCATCGAGGTCCAGAACCGCTTCGTCGGCGCGCAGCAGAAGCTCCGCAGCGAGGCGATGGAGTCGCAGCAGAAGCTCCAGGAGTTCGAGACCCGCCTCCTCAAGGTCACGACGGACGACATCCGCGCGATGGTCAACAAGTACGCCGAGAAGAACGGTTACGACATCATCGTCGAGTCCACCGTCACCGCCTTTGCGAAGAAGTCCCTCAGCGTGACGGACGATCTCCTCAAGGAGATGGGCGTGGACCCCAAGAACGCCAAGGGCAAGGAGAAGGACAAGGATGAAGGCAAGTGAGCTTGCAAAGGTCCTCGGCGGGACGCTTGAGGGCGACGATGTCGAGCTGACGGCCTGCGGCGGCCTCGAGGAGGCTCGTCCCGGCGATCTCAGCTTCTGCAAGGACCCGAAGCACGTCAAGCTCGTCGAGACGACGAAGGCTTCCGCGGTGCTGCTCCCGCCGGAGTGGGACAAGGGCGCGCCGTGCACTGTTATACGCGTGGCGGATCCTAACCACGCCTGCATGGCGGCCGCGAAGATGTTCGCCCCGCCGGAGCCGGTCCGCGCGCCGGGCGTGCACGCGACGGCGATAGTCGACCCCTCCGTGAAGCTCGGGAAGGACGTCCACGTCGGGCCATTCACCGTCATCGAGAAGGGAACCTTCATCGGGGACGGCGCGGTCATCGAGGCGCAGGTCTTCATCGGCGAGGGATGCACCGTCGGCGCGAAGACGCACATCTATCCGCAGGTGACGCTCCGCGAAGGGACCAAGGTCGGCGCGGATTGCATAATCCACTGCGGCGTAAGGCTCGGCGGCGACGGATACGGCTTCAACAACGGACGCCGCGAGGACGGCTCGGTCTACATCGAGAAGATTCCGCAGCTCGGCATCGTCGAGATCGGCGACGGGGTGGAAATCGGCTCGAACACGACGATCGACCGCGCGCGCATCGGCCGCACCTACATCGGTCCGATGACGAAGATCGACAACCTCGTGCAGATCGGGCACAACGTCAAGGTGAAGGGCTATTCGGGCCTCATTGCGCAGTCCGGCGTCGCCGGATCGACCGAGATCGGCTACGGCTGCCTCATCTGGGCGCAGGCCGGCATATCCGGGCACATCAAGATCGCCGACGGCGTGCAGGTGGGTCCGCAGGCGGGCGTCCCGCAGTCGCTCGACGGCTCGCTCAAGTACGTGATCGGAGCCCCCGCTATGAGCATGAAGGACCTCGCGGCGATAACGCTCGCCCCGAAGATGATCCAGAAGCTCAAGGGCGAGGTCAAGGAACTCAAGGCGCAGCTCGCCGCGAAGTGACATGCCGATCTACGTCTACGAGGCTAAGGACGCGAAGAAGAGCTGCGCGAAGTGCCGCGGCGGCTTCGAGATATCGCAGTCGATAAAGGACGACCGGCTGACGGCCTGTCCCGACTGCGGCGCGCCGATAGAGCGCGTCATCCAGGCCCCCGGCCTCACGCACTCGAAGACGGACCTCCACTACCGCGCCAAGCGCGCGGGATTCCACTCGCTCAAGCGCGTCCAGAAGGGCGAATACGAGAAGATGTACTGACGTGGGCGCGAAGGGCAGAGCAGACGCGCCGCGCAGCGACGGAGCGGTCGGGTTCTTCGATTCGGGGCTCGGCGGACTCTGCATCCTCGACGCCTTCAGGGCGCTGTGCCCGGACGAGTCCACGGTCTACATCGCGGATTCCGCGAACTGCCCCTACGGCAACCGCCCGGCGGACGAGATAGTTCGCCTCTCCCGCGCGAATACCGAGGAGCTTCTTTCGCGCGGATGCAAGATGGTCGTCGTGGCGTGCAACACCGCGACCGCCGCGGCGATCGACACGCTGCGCGCGGAATGGCCAGACGTTCCCTTTATCGGAATCGAGCCCGCGATCAAGCCCGCGGCGCTCGAGTCCAAGACGGGAATCGTAGGCGTCCTCGCGACGGCTGGGACATTCGGCGGACGGCTCTACAGGGAGACGAAGGCGAAGTTCGCCAAGGACGTCACCGTAATTGCCACCGTCGCCGACGAGTTTGTGGAGTTGGTAGAGTCCTTTAGTGTCGGGTTAGGGTCGGATAGTGTCGGATTAGGGCCTGCGACCCTAAAAGACCCTAAAAAGACCCTGAAAGACTCTAAAAAGAATCTAAATGACGCCAATGTAATTTCTGTCGTCAAGTCGAAGATAGAGCCGCTTTTGAGGGCGGGATGCGACAGAATAGTCCTCGGATGCACGCATTTTCCGCATTTAAGACCCGTAATCGAGAAAGTCTGCGCGGGACGCGCCGTGGTGATAGACCCCTCCGACGCCGTCGCGCGTCAGGCGAAGCGCGTCCTTTCGCGCCTCGGACTGACCCGCGCGCCCTCGTCCGCAGCCGCGACGCATGTGTTCATCCGCACGGGAGAGGGGCTCTCCCGATAGGGGTTCCGCGGGCGATTAGCCCGAAAATGGCCATTTTACACTACAAATAGTGTTTTATTGCCGCACTGTATACAAGTTGTTGATAAAATTTCATAACTTTACCCTTGTGGAAACACAACATTTAGTGTATCATACTCTGTGGTTTCTACCAATAGTAGTGATTTTGGGTGAAAACCAAGGATTTTGTAGAAAAACTTAACAAACAGCCGCAAAGGAGCGACAGTAAAAAATGAAAGAGATGAAGATCACGAAGCGTAGCGGGCAGGAAGTCCCGTTCGACATCACGAAGATCGAGAATGCGATCCGCAAGGCGTCGCAGGCGGTCGACTACAAGGATGCGCTTTCGGAGGGTCGCATCAAGCTCATAGCGGAGGAAGTCGCTGGCGTGTGCGCGGCGCGCGACCGTGCGATGCACGTCGAGGAGATACAGGACGTCGTGGAGACGAAGCTCATGGAGTTCGGCGCGAAGGAGATTGCGAAGAAGTACATCGTCTATCGCTACAAGCAGCAGCTCCTCCGCCAGGCGAACACGACGGACAAGCAGATTCTCTCGCTCATCGAGTGCAACAACGAGGACGTGAAGCAGGAGAACTCGAACAAGAACCCGACGATTAACTCGGTCCAGCGCGACTACATGGCGGGCGAGGTGTCGAAGGACGTCTCGGCGAGGCTTCTTCTTCCGGCGGACGTGGTGCAGGCCCACAAGGAGGGCATCATCCACTTCCACGACATGGACTACTACGCGCAGCACATGCACAACTGCGACCTCGTGAACCTCGAGGACATGCTGCAGAACGGCACCGTGATTTCCGGCACGATGATCGAGAAGCCGAAGAGCTTCTCCACCGCGTGCAACATCGCGACGCAAATCATCGCGCAGGTCGCGTCCAACCAGTACGGCGGGCAGTCCATCTCGCTCACCCACCTCGCGCCGTTCGTGGACATCTCCAGGAAGGCGATCCAGAAGGAGCTCAAGGAGGAGTGCGAGGGCGCGGGCGTCAAGATGGCGAAGAAGGACTTCGACAAGATCGTCGAGAAGCGCGTCCGCAAGGAGATCGAGAAGGGCGTGCAGACGATCCAGTACCAGGTCGTCACGCTCATGACGACGAACGGGCAGGCTCCGTTCGTGACGGTGTACATGTACCTCGGCGAGGCGAGGAGCGACCGCGAGCGCGCGGACCTCGCGATGATCATCGAGGAGGTCCTCAACGAGCGCATCAAGGGCGTCAAGAACGAGCAGGGCGTCTACATAACGCCCGCGTTCCCGAAGCTCATCTACGTCCTCGAGCCGCAGAACATCACCGAGAAGTCGAAGTACTGGTACTTGACCGAGCTTGCCGCGAAGTGCACGGCGAAGCGCATGGTGCCGGACTACATCTCCGAGAAGAAGATGCTCGAGTACAAGATCGACAAGAACGGAAACGGCAACGTCTACACGTGCATGGGCTGCCGTTCGTTCCTCACCCCGTACGTCGACGAGAACGGGAAGCCCAAGTACTACGGGCGCTTCAACCAGGGCGTCGTCACTCTCAACCTCGTCGACATCGCGCTTTCGGCGCACGGCGACATGAAGAAGTTCTGGGAGATCTTCGGCGAGCGCTGCGAACTCTGCCACAAGGCGCTGCAGTGCCGCCATGAGCGCCTCACGGGCACTCTCTCCGACGCGGCGCCGATCCTCTGGCAGTACGGCGCGCTCACCCGCCTCAAGAAGGGCGAGAAGATCGACAAGTACCTGCACGGCGGGTACTCCACGATCTCGCTCGGCTACGCGGGGCTCTGGGAGTGCGTGCTCGCGCTCAACGGCAAGAAGCTCACCGAGCCGGAGGGCGAGAAGCTCGGCCTGGAGATCATGAAGAAGCTCAACGAGTACACCGCGAAGTGGAAGAAGGCCGAGAACATCGACTACTCCCTCTACGGCACGCCGCTCGAGTCGACGACCTACAAGTTCGCGAAGTGCCTCCAGGCGCGCTTCGGCGTCATCAAGGGCATCACGGACAAGAACTACATCACGAACTCCTACCATGTCCACGTGACGGAGCCGATCGACGCGTTCAAGAAGCTCGAGCTCGAGGCGAAGTTCCAGAAGCTCTCGCCCGGCGGCGCGATCTCGTACGTCGAGGTGCCGAACATGCAGAACAACCTGAAGGCGGTTCTCACGATCATGAAGTTCATCTACGACAACATCATGTACGCCGAGCTGAACACGAAGAGCGACTACTGCCAGGTGTGCGGATTCGACGGAGAGATCGAGATCGTCAAGGACGAGAGCGGCAAGCTCGTCTGGCGCTGCCCGAAGTGCGGCAACACCGACGAGTCCAAGCTCAACGTCGCGCGCCGCACCTGCGGGTACATCGGCTCCCAGTTCTGGAACCAGGGCCGCACGCAGGAGATCAAGGAACGCGTCCTGCACGTGTCGTGAACTACGCGTCGATAAGAACCTGCGACATCGCGAACGGCGAAGGCGTCCGCGTGTCGCTGTTCGTCTCGGGTTGCACGCACCACTGCAAGGGGTGCTTCAACGAGGCGGCGTGGGACTTCGCCTACGGCGAGCCGTTCACGAAGAAGACGGAGAACGAGATCCTCGCCGCCCTCGAGCCCGACTTCATCGACGGGCTCACCCTGCTCGGCGGCGAGCCGATGGAGCCCGAGAACCAGCGCGCGCTGATGCCGCTCCTCCGCCGCTTCCGCGAGAAGTTCGGCGACGCGAAGACGCTGTGGATATACACCGGATGCGTCCTCGAGACCGACCTTAAGGCCGAGTCGCGCTGGCGCACCGAGGTGACGGACGAGATGCTGTCGCTCACGGACGTTCTCGTCGACGGACCTTTCCTCGAGGCGAAGAAGGACATCTCCCTCCAGTTCCGCGGCAGCTCCAACCAGCGCATCATCCATCTGCGCTGACTCGAAGGCGGTGCCGCGAATGGAACAGTCGAGGTTCCTGGCCCTTTCCCCCGTCGCAGTGCTAGGCGTGGTACGGCCGACGCGTATCCTCGTCGGCGTGTCGTGTAGTTTTCAAAACAGGACTGGTGTAGTTTTCAAAACAGGACTCTCCCGGCAATTGTAAACACCTTGATTTTATTGGGGTTTTGTTACGCAGCAAGCTTGTCGGGAGTCCTGTTTTGCTCGGATTCAGCCGTGTAGTTATCAAAAGTGGACTATCGTGGCCTCGTCGGTGTTGTCCTTTGGATGTTTTCTGTCCGTGAACAGAACGACGGGGTATGTGCCGTGTTTCGGGTAGTCCTTGACAATTGAGTGCGAGCCGTCGGTGTGCGAACACAGATAGGCTCGGGACCCGACAGGGGCGTTGACCGTAACCTCGTCGAGGCCAATCCTGACTCTTCGACCTTTTCCGACGACAGTCGGCTCGATGACTGACCAGACGTATTCCCACCAGGGCTCAGCCGGTTTGGGTCTGAGCTTGTTCCGACCGTCCCTGACCGCCTTGTCCCATGCCTCCAAGCCCGTCATCCCGGTTTCGCGGTTGAGGTCGTGCTCCGAGTTCCACACGACGAGAGGCCATATCTCGGAGTTGGCATTGTCGAGGTCCGAGGGGACGCCTATTCTTGCGAAATGCGCGGGAAGCCTGTCTTGCCATATCTGGTGCCGCCGCTCGATCTTCCCCTTCGACTCGGGGGAGTTTGCGAAGACCAGCGTGACCCCGTAGAACTTAAGCCGCGACGCGAGGCGCGTCAGGTGCCTGCCGTCCTGGCTCTTGAAGAACGAAGCCTGGTCGACGTAGATCTGCAGCGGCAGCCCGAAGCGCTCGAACGACTCCTTGAGGAAGTCGATGTATGCCGCCAGGTTCTCGTGGGCGTAGACCTTGCCTCCGACCTGTCTGCGGCTTGCGTCGTCAAGCATGTTCAGCATTGGAAGGCATTCGGATCCTTCCCCGAACCACCTGTACGGCGTCGCGTCGAGCTGCCACAGCTCGCCGACGTTGAGCCTCTGCCAGCGCCTCGTGTGGCACGACGGCCTGTCCTTCGGCTTCGGGCGCGAGAGACCCTGCGAGATGGCCCACAGCCTGACCTGCGCACGGTCCAGCCTCGCGGCGAGCCCAAGCCTGACGGCTTCGGATGCGGCAAAGGCGAAAGAGGAGGGCGGCCTCGTGGAAAGGGCCTGGCGGAGGAACGCCTTCAGCTCCTCCGTCCAAGGTGCCTTGTGTGCTCCGCCTGAGCCCGAAGGTTTCCAGACCTCGCCGCGGCGGATGGCGGAGAGCCACTCCTTGCGGATGGCGAACAGGCGGCTCCGCGAAAGGCAGAGTTCGCTGCACGCCTGCTCCGATGTCATCGCCCCGGCATTGAAAGTTTCAAGCACATGCCTCAACAGCGGCAGTGCAATTCTCTGGTGTAGTTGCTTGCTCATGATAGTGTACATGGTACAAGTTTTTCAGCCGGAGGGGAAGGGTCGGGCGCTCGGCCCTGCGGGCCGCCCCTTCGGGGACGCGCCACTCCCTTCCCCTCCGGCTATGCCGGTAGTACCCAGGCACATCAATGGCACCTAAAGAAAGAGTCCTGTTTTGATAACTACAACAAGTCCTGTTTTGATTTCACCCCGACACGTATCCTCGTCGGCGTGGCGGGGTGGCGGATTTTTTGGTAAAATATTCTCCAAATTTCAGAAGGGGAACCGTTTTGAAGGAGAATATATGAAGAAAATCGCATTGATGGCAATGGTTGCATCCTGCGGCGCATTTGCCGCGGAGGTAAACGACTGGGAGAATCTGGAGGTCAACTCCATCGACAGGCTTCCGGCGAGGACGTACGCGATGCCGCTCGCGGACGAGGCGGCTGCGTTCACGGACGCGCTGGAGCCGGACACGCCGTTCGTCATGTCGCTGAACGGCGACTGGAAGTTCAGCTGGGTCGGCGACCCTGCGCGGCGTCCGCTCGACTTCTGGAAGACGGACTTCGACGACTCCGCCTGGGCGACCATCGACGTGCCGAGCTGCGTTGAGATGCGCGGATACGGCATTCCGATCTACACGAACATCCGCTATCCGCACAAGTTCGAGTGGCCGAAGATTCTCGACCGTGACTCCGGCACGCCGGACTACAATCCCGTCTCCAGCTACCGCCGCACGTTCGTCGTCCCCGAGGAATGGGAGGGTCGCGACGTCATCCTGCGCTTCGACGGAGTCTACTCCGCCTACTACGTGTGGGTCAATGGCCAGCGCGTCGGCTATGCCGAGGACTCCAAGCTCCCCTCCGAGTTCAACATCACGCCTTACCTGAAAAAGACGGATGCGGGCGAGGCCGCGAACCTCATCTGCGTCCAGGTGTTCCGCTGGTGCGACGGAAGCTACCTCGAGGACCAGGATATGTTTCGCTTCTCCGGCATCTTTCGCGACGTCAAGCTGTGGGCGATGCCTAAGGACGGAATCTGGGACTTCAGGGTAAGTTCAAATTTGAAAGTGGAAAGCGGAAAGTGCAAGGAGGCGTCCATTGCGGTAGAAGGCATTGCCGGAGAGTGGAGCGCGAAGCTGTACGACGCCAAGAAGAATGTCGTCGCGACGTTCGACGGCCGTCGGGCGACGGCAAAGATAGCGAACGCGCGCCTCTGGAGCGCGGAGGATCCGTATCTGTACACGCTCGTCGTGAAGAAGGGCGACGACATCCGCGCGAGGAAGGTCGGCTTAAAGGAGCAGAAGATCGTCGGCAACACGTTCTACGTCAACGGCATGCCGGTCAAGCTCAAGGGCGTCAACCGCCACGAGACGAATCCGGACAACGGGCGCGCCGTATCGCTCGAGGACATGGTGAAGGACGTGACGCTCTTCAAGCAGTTCAACATCAACACGGTCCGCACCTGCCACTATCCCGACCACCACCTCTGGTACGACCTCTGCGACCGATACGGAATCTACGTGATCGCCGAGGCGAACGTCGAAGGTCATGAGGCGGGATACGGAGACAAGGGGCTTGGGCGCTTCAAGGAGTGGGAGCCGTCGATTGTGGAGCGCAACCGCCGCCATGTCGAGTTCTACCGCAACCATCCTTCGGTGACGATGTGGTCGCTCGGCAACGAAACCGGGCACGGAGACTGCTTCAGGGCTGCCGTCAAGGCCGTCAAGGCGTCCGATCCGACGCGTCCCGTCCACTGGGAGCAGGGCAACAAGGACGTAGACGTCGACTCCACGATGTATCCTGCCGTGGAGTGGCTCGAGAAGCGCGGTTGCCTCGGCGACGAGAAGCCGGACGCGAAGGGCCTTGCCGAGAAGTACGGCGACCTTCTCGACGGACACACCGCCGGCAAGCCGCACATAATGTGCGCGTATGCGCACGCGATGGGCAATGC
>JAEEGG010016557.1_pt1 | contig 15297 bp, 10 predicted proteins | sample 9134161 | NCBI WGS metagenome assembly JAEEGG01 (sample SAMN16246543, study PRJNA631951) | gut metagenome | biome: gut microbiome; feature: rumen; material: CR-attached | host: Bos | place: Iran: Karaj | collected 2018-10
ACCGGCGGACTGGGCTTCCAGTACGGCGCCGAGAAGTTGGGCATGCCCACCGTGCCCGCTGCAGCAGGCAACTCGCTGCGCCAGATCAAGTTCATCAAGGACTTCGGAACCACGGCCATCCACGCCATTCCCAGCTACGTGACCCGTCTCTACGAAGTGATGCAGCAGGAGGGCGTAGACCCGCGCCGCGACACCAAGCTGAAGGTGCTGGCCATTGGTGCCGAGCCTCACAGCGAGGAACAGCGCAAGCGCATCGAGGAAATGATGGGTGTGAAGGCATACAACTCGTTCGGCATGAGCGAGATGTGCGGCCCCGGCGTGGGGTTTGAGTGCCCAGAGCAGAACGGACTGCACTTCTGGGAAGACTACTACATCGTCGAGATTGTAGATCCCGAGACACTGGAACCTGTGCCCGACGGCGAGATTGGCGAACTGGTGCTCACCACGTTGTGCCGCGAGGCCATGCCGCTGCTGCGCTACCGCACCCGTGACCTGACACGTGTGCTGGGTCGCACGTGTCCCTGTGGACGCAACCACATCCGACTGGACCGCATGCGTGGCCGCAGCGACGACATGATTGTGCTGCGAGGCGTGAACATCTTCCCCATCCAGATTGAGAAGATCCTGATGAAGTTCCCCGAAGTGGGCACCAACTACCTCATTACGCTGACCACGGAGGACAACAACGACCAGATGACCGTAGAGGTGGAAGTAAACGAGGGTACCGACGATTTCGCTAAGCTGCAGTGGTTGGAGAAGGAACTGCGCCACCAGTTGGGCGACGAGATCCTGCTGAAGCCCCGCGTGCGCCTTGTGTCGAAAGGCACGCTGCCCGTCAGCGAAGGCAAGGCCGTGCGTGTGGTCGACAAGCGAAAGGTCTACCAATAACTTAGCCCCCTAAGTTCTTGCCTCGCAAGTCAGCAGAACAGGAGCAAGGGGGTTGGCAGTCTGAACAAGCGCAGATGACCAATCCCCTTAACCATCACACAAATACTTTAACGGTGGGTTTGCATTCACGCTTGTTCAGACCCCCATCCCCCTGACTTAGGGGCATAGAAACATGACAATCAATCAGCTTTCCATTTTCATTGAGAACCGTTCGGGCACTCTCATCAAGGTGCTCAATGTACTGAAAGAGGCCAAGATCCAGATCGTTGCCTCGACCATTGCCGACACGGCAGAGTATGGCATCTACCGTCTTATCTGCTCGGAACCGCTCCGGGCCTATGAGGAACTGAAGAAGGGTGGAGTGGCCGTGGCACTGAGTGACGTGTTTGCCATTGAGCTCGACGACGAGCCTGGCCGTGCTGCCGATGCCATCCAGTCTTTCAGCAATGCCGGCATCAGCATTGCCTACCTGTACTCCTTCATCCTGGGAGGCAAGGGCATCCTGATCTTCCGCACTGACAATGCCGAAGAGGCAGAACAGGTCATTAAGAAGAGTGGCCTGAAGTCAATCTCTGAAGAAAACCTGGCAGCCATTGCCTAAAGCCGGACGCTTAGTTTCGGGCACGGGTTCTTGCGTTTCAAGAGTCCGTGCCTGTTTTTTTATGGATGATTGGTGTAAAAAACGTCTTTGCAATGCAATAAACCGTGTACGCGACCGTTATAATGTTGTGTTAAGGCGAAATCTGTGGATATTGGCCCTGTTGTTCCTGCCCTTCGTAGAGGCGGCAGCACAGTATGACCCATCGTTCAGTCACTACTGGGCGATGGAAACGTCGTTTAATCCCGCTGCGGTGGGAAAACAGGACAAACTGAACTTCGTTGGAGCCTACAACATGACGCTTACAGGCTTCGAACACAACCCACGTACCATGTTCTTCTCGGTCGACGTGCCCTTTGCATTCCTGAACAGCTACCACGGTGCGGGTGTCAGGGTGATCAACGACCAGATCGGCCTGTTCTCCCACAACACCGTGTCACTGCAGTACGCCTACAGGCCCAAACTGCTGGGTGGACGACTGCACGTGGGTGTGCAGGGCTCGTTGCTGGGCGAGAATTTCAACGGTTCGAAGCTAGAGGTAATCGACCAGAACGACCCCGCTTTCTCCACGTCAGACATTACGGGCTCGGGCTTCGACCTGAGTGCGGGCCTCTACTACATGCGGCGCAACTGGTATGTTGGTGCATCGGTGCAGCACCTGCTGAATCCCACCGTGGAAATAGGCGAAACCAACGAGCTGGAGATAGCGCGTACATATTATTTTACTGCCGGAGGCAATATTCAGCTCAGAAACCCGTTTTTATCTGTGCAGCCGTCTGTCTTGGGACGTAGCGACGGAGTGGGTTACAGAGCCGACATCACAGGACGCCTGAAGTACACCCATGACAACAAAATGATGTATGTCGGACTGGGTTACAGCCCTACCAACTCGGTGACGGTGTTCCTTGGCGGACTGTTCCACGGAGTGACCCTGGGCTACAGCTATGAAGCCTATACCAACGGTGTCAGCCTGGGCAACGGCTCCCACGAACTGTTGGTGGGCTATCAGATGGATATGAACATCTTCAAGAAAGGACGAAACAAGCATCAAAGTGTAAGAATATTATAATATTGCTATAATGAAAAGAAACGTAATCATAGGACTTTGCCTCATGGCTCTGCTCACCATGACGAGCTGCTTTGGAGGAAAGTCGGCAATGGCGGACGGCGGCGAACTGACAGGTGCCGGCGGTCGCGCGTTTTCAGAACCAGCCCCCTACGGCATGGTGCTTATCAAGCGTGGACACCTGCGTATGGGCCTTGAGAACCCAGATTCGCTTTGGGGACGACAGACTCCAGTGAGAGACATTTCAATAGAGGGATTCTGGATGGACGATACGGAGATTACCAACTCCGAGTATCGTCAGTTTGTCAACTGGGTGCGCGACTCCATCATCCGTGAGCGTCTGGCCGATCCAAACTACGGCGGCGACGAGACCTACAAGATTGAGGAAGACAAGAACGGCGATCCCGTCAAGCCACACCTGAACTGGAAAAAGCCACTGCCCCGCAAGCCGAGCGAAGACGAGCTGCGTGCATTGGAAAGCGTCTATACGACCAACCCCGTCACGGGTGAGCGCATGCTTGATGCCAGTCAGATGAACTTCCGATATGAAGTCTACGACTATACGGAGGCAGCCCTGCGCCGCAACCGTCTGAATCCTGAAGAGCGCAACCTGAACACCGACTTCAAGGTCAATCCCGACGAACAGGTCATGATCTCCAAGGACACGGCCTACATCGACGATGAGGGACGCATTGTGCGCGAGACCATCAACCGTCCGCTCAGTGGCCCGTGGGACTTCCTTAACACGTACATTATTAATATATATCCCGACACGACCTGCTGGGTGAATGATTTCCCCAATGCAGACAATGAGGTGTATATGCGCAATTACTTCTCGAATCCTGCCTACAGCGAATATCCCTGCGTGGGTGTCACATGGGAGCAGGCCAATGCCTTCTGCGCATGGCGCACCGACTATCTTCTCAAGGGACTGGGACCGGCTGCACGCTATGTGCAGCGCTACCGTCTGCCGACTGAGGCAGAATGGGAGTATGCCGCACGCGGAAAAGAACAGAATGAGTTCCCCTGGGAAAACGAGGACGTGGCTTCTGGAAAGGGATGTTTCTTTGCCAACTTCAAGCCCGACAACGGTAACTATACCAAGGACGGCAACCTGATTACCAGTAAAGCTGGTCTCTACACTGCCAACTCAAACGGTCTTTATGACATGGCTGGTAACGTGGCCGAATGGACTTCCACCATCTATACCGAAGCCGGTGTCGATGCCATGAACGACATCAATCCGCAGCTGAAGTACAATGCTGCTCTGGAAGACCCGTATCGTCTGAAAAAGAAGAGTGTGCGTGGTGGCTCATGGAAAGATCCTGAGAGCTACATCCGTGCTGCATGGCGCAGCAGTGAATACCAGAACCAACCCAGAAGCTACATTGGCTTCCGTTGTGTGCGCAGCCTGGCCAACACCATCAGTGAAAAAGTCAAGCCCACAAAGGCTACGGTGAAGAAAAAGAAATAAGTGACTAACAGAAACAAGAAAACACGATGACAAAATATAGCAAACTTAATATAATCTACCTCTTACAGAAGTGGTTGGACAGCGTTCCCGGTCAGACGTTCATGAACTACGCCTATAGCTGGGGTGCCTCTATCGTGATTTTAGGTGCACTGTTTAAGCTGACTCACCTGCCAGGAGCCAACGTAATGCTTTTCCTGGGCATGGGAACCGAGGTGCTGGTGTTCTTTATCGCCGGTTTCGACCGTCCGTTCGACAAGACTGAGGACGGCAAGGAGATTCCCACACACATGGAAGGTGTTGTACTGGGCGGTGGAGGCATTATCGGTGGAACAGGCGAAATACCTGAAGGTATGGAGGCTGCAACCAGTGCTGAAGGCGAAACTGTCACGGGTGGAAGCGTGGTCATCGGCGGCGGTGGTACAGTTATCGGTGGCGGCGGCACAGTCATCGGCGGTGGCGGTACAGTCATTGGCGAAGGTGGCACAGTCATTGGCGAAGGTGGCGGCAGTACAGTCATCGGTGGCGGTACAATTATCGGCGGCGGTGGCGGTAGCGGCACAATCATTATGGGCAGCGGTGGCATCGTCGGAGAAGGTGGCGTGGAACTGACCGAAGAGGAAATGGCTGCACTGGCTCAGCAGACAAATGCCGGAGCTACAGGTGGTGTTGCAGGCGGCGGCGTTATTGGTGGCGGTGTCATTGGCGGAGGCGTCATTGGCGGTGGTACTGCTGTACCCGAACTGCCTGAGATTGACGGCGAGAGCATGGAAGAAGCTACCACCAACTATGTGGAACAGCTGAAGACGCTGACTGAGACCCTGCAGAGGGTATCGGAACAGAGCGAGCGCCTGACACGCGATTCCGAGGAGATGGAGAACCTGAACCGCACGCTGACCGGCATCTGCAAGGTCTACGAAATGCAGCTTAAGGGTGTCAGCCAACAGATTGGTACCATCGATGAGATTAACGACCAGACACGCAAGATGGCCGAACAGATAGCAGAGCTGAACCGAATCTATGCCCGCATGATTGAGGCCATGACAACCAATATGCCAAGCGCTTCGCTAACGAATAACGAAAAGTGAACAACGAGCAATTATGGCAATAAAGAAAAGACCCGTATCTCCGCGCCAGAAGATGATCAACCTCATGTATGTGGTGTTGATGGCAATGCTGGCTCTGAACGTCTCCAATGAGGTGCTCAACGGCTTCCTCATCGTGGGCGAAAGCATCGGCAGGACTACGGAGAACTCCATGAAGGACAACATGACCATCTATAAGGCTTTCGAAGAACAGATGAAGGCCAATCCGCAGAAAGTCAAGGAGTGGTATGAGAAAGCCATGCAGGTGAAGCAGATGAGCGATTCACTCTATAACTTTGCTGCTGAGCTGAAGTTGGCCATTGCCCATGAAGCTGACGGTAAGGATGGTGATCCCAACAATCTGAAAGGACAGGAAGACCTGGAGGCATCCAATCAGGTGATGCTCGCCCCAGGACGTGGCAAAGGTGAAGCATTGAAGCTGGCCATTGACTCCTATCGTGAGCGAATCCTCAAGATGATTCCCGACACGGCCAAGCAGCGCAGCATAGCCAGCGACCTGACTACTGAGGTGCCTCGCAAGGCCCGGTTAGAGGGCAAGAACTGGCAGGAAGCACAGTTCGAGGCAATGCCTGCGACTGCTGCTGTGACAATTCTTTCGAAGTTGCAGGGCGATGTGCGAAATGCTGAGAAGGAAGTGCTGCACACCCTGGTACAGAACATTGACGTGAAGGATATTCGTGTGAACCTGCTTGAGGCGTTCGTCATTCCCAATTCACAGACCATTGTGCGGGGTGACAAGTTCACGGCAAAGATTGTCATGGCTGCCGTCGACACCACCCAGGTGCCGGAAATCTACATCGGCAATCAGAAGGTCAACCTCAACAACAATGTATATGAGCGCATCTGTACCGCTACGGGTGACTTCACATTGGCTGGTTACATTGAGACTGTCAACGGCAACGGTGACAAGCTGCGTCGTGACTTCGAACAGAAATACACTGTCGTTGATCCGAGTGCGACGGTGAGTGCCGACCTGATGAACATGCTGTATGCAGGCTATTCGAACCCCATCAGCGTCTCAGTGCCCGGTGTTCCCTTGAACAAGATACAGGCCACCATGACCAACGGTACGCTAACACCAACGGGACCAGGCAAATACATTGCCCGTCCTGCAAAGATCGGACAAGACGCCGTGATTACAGTCACGTCGACTAACACGGGTCATCCGCAACAGATGGGCCAGTTCACGTTCCGTGTGCGCCGTCTGCCTGACCCCACCCCGTTCATTGCCATGGCCGACGAGAAGGGCAATCCCACACGTTTCAAGGGTGGTGGTATGGCCAAGCAGAGCCTGATGGGAATCGACGGTATCGGTGCAGCCATCGACGATGGTATCCTCGACATTGGCTTCCGTGTGCTGTCATTTGAGACTGTGTTTTACGACAACATGGGTAACGCTGTACCCATGGTGGGTGAAGGCGACAAGTTCTCAGCTCGTCAGAAGGACACTTTCCGCAAGTTGACGCGCAACCGCCGCTTCTATATCTCGCGTGTGAAGGCCATCGGTCCTGACGGTATTGAGCGTACACTGCCTACGTCAATGGAAATCATTGTCAAATAATTAAAAAATTAAGAAATTGAATCATTAAAAGAGTAAGACGATATGAAACGAAGCATTATAATACTTGCATTTTTTAATTTTTTAATTGCAACAGCAGTGGCCCAGCCCAAGAAGAGCCGCGTGCAGAACAATACCGAACAGCAGCAGCAACAACAGAAGCAGCAGGCAGGCGGTCAGGGCATGACACAGCGCATGCGCATCATGTACCCCACGGCACTCGACATGCCGGAGGATGTGGTGTGGCGTCGTGATATCTATCGTGAAATCGACTTGAACAAAGAGGAAAACTCGGGCCTGTACTTCCCCGTCGAGCCTGTTGGCAAGCAGCTGAACCTCTTCACCTATATCTTCAAACTGGCACTCAACGGCTACATTCCCGTCTATGAATACCGCCTTGACGGCAACGAGGTGCTGGAGGCGTCGGCCAAGGTCGATATGAAGACCGTGCTTGACAACTATCACATTTTCTATGAGGAGGACGGAGGCAAACTGAAGGTCGACAACAGCGACATTCCTTCGGCTGAGGTGACCATGTACTACCTGAAGGAAAGTGCCTACTACGACCAGGCCAACTCTTCCTTCCACATTAAGGTGCTGGCCCTGTGTCCTGTGATGCTGCGCGAAGATGATTTCGGCGGTGAGGCTGCCAAGTACCCGTTGTTCTGGGTGAAGTACAGCGACGTTGAGCCATACCTGAGCCGCCAGTCAGTCATGACGAGCGACAAGAACAATGCCGCCACCATGACCATGGACGACTACTTCACGCTGAACCGCTACAAGGGCAAGATATATAAGACCACCAATATGCTGGGCAAGACACTGGCACAGATTGCTGGCAATGACTCTACTAAGCTCTCAGCCGAACAGAAACGCATCGAAGCCGAACTGGAAGCTTTCCGCAACAATATCTTCGGCGACAAGCAGAAGCGCGACTCGCTCGACAGCATTGCCAACGTAGACCCCAAGGCTGCCAAGAAACTGAAATCGAAGCGTGGTGATTCGTCGTCTTCATCCACTTCAAAGGCCAGTCGTGGCAAGAGCAGCAAGTCGTCGACATCGTCGGCCAGCAACTCTTCGGCACGCGTTTCCGTACGCCGCCAGCGACATTGAGCGGGCTTCGCCCTAACGAATAACGGACAATGAATAATGAAAAGAGCGATGCGTAGGACAGAACCGTCTTTTTTGCGCTGGATAATGACAATTTTCATTATTCACTGTTCTTTTTTTGTTATTCCCGCGAAGGCCCAGGTCAACTTTGGCTTCAAAGGCGGACTGCAGTTGATCCAGATGGACTTCAATGCCGATGCCCTTTCCCGTTCCAATCGTGCGGGGTTCTTCATAGGTCCCACACTGCGCATCACCACTCCCATTCTGGGCATGGCTGTCGACGTATCCGCCTTCTACGACCAACGTCAGCAGAAAGTGGCTGACCACAAGCTCACCCAAGAGAGTATAGTCATTCCGGCCAACCTTCGCATAGGGGCCACCCTTTTCGATCGTCTGGGCGTGTTTGTCTTTGCCGGACCGCAAGTCAGCTTCAACATCGACGACGACATGAAACAATGGATCAACGACAAAGGTGAGCACCAGCAATATCTCCTGCAGTCCAACTCGCTCAGTCTGAATCTGGGATTCGGCATCTTGGTGGGCAACATCGAAGGAAGCGTTACCTACAACGTACCATTGGGCAAGGCGGGCGACTTTACCTGGGACACACTCAGCTCACAGCTGCAAAACGAAAGCTGGAACCACGCCAAATCAACGGTCAACGCCTGGCGGCTGGCTGTTGCTTACTATTTCTGACCTCATCTCTTTTCGCCTTGAACTACGCCGACATCATATTGCCAGTGCCGCTCGACGGGCTTTTCACCTATGCCATTCCAGACACACTGCAGGGCAAGGTGGCAGTGGGCATACGGGTACTGGTGCCCTTCGGCCGCAACAAGACATACGTGGGCCTGGTGGCTCGTCTGCACGACCAGCAGCCCGAAGGCTATCAAGTGAAAGCCATCCTGCAGTCACTCGACAGCCAGCCCGTCCTTCTTGCTTCACAGCTCAGCCTCTGGCAATGGCTGTCGGATTATTACATGTCGCCCATCGGCGAAGTCTACAAGGCAGCCCTTCCCTCAGGCCTGAAAGCAGAAGAAGGCTACCGCCCCAAGACCGAGACCTGCATCCGGCTGGCCAAGCCCTACCAGAACGAGCAGGCCCTTCACATCGCAATCAACATGCTGGCCCGTGCCTCTAAGCAGCAGGAAGCTTTCATCGGCTACTTGCAACTGTCGGGATGGGATTTTGTTGGAAGTGAAGGGTTCAAAGTGAGGAATGAGAATATAACTCGGGAGGAGCTCATGAACGCCACGGGTTGCACTCTGCCTGCCATCAATCAGCTGGTAAAACGCGGTCTGTTGGAGGTCTACGAAATCGAGGTAGGGCGCTTGAACCATGGTGGTGAACCACACTTCGAGCACATCAAGCAGCTCAGCGAACCACAGCAGCAGGCTTACAATCAGATTCTCTTTTCCTTCCTACAGAAGAAAGTCACCCTGCTCCACGGTGTCACGTCGAGCGGAAAGACCGAAATCTACATCCATCTCATCAAACGTGAACTCGACCAGCACCGCCAGGTGCTCTACCTGCTGCCTGAGATTGCCCTGACCGTTCAGATGACAGACCGCCTTCAGCGCATCTTCGGCAACCGCTTAGGCATTTACCACTCCCGCTACAGCGATGCCGAGCGCGTGGAGATCTGGCAGAAGCAACTTTCGGCCAATCCCTACGACGTCATCCTCGGTGCCCGCTCGGCTGTGTTCCTGCCCTTCCAGCGGCTGGGCCTTGTCATCGTCGACGAAGAGCACGAGACCAGTTTCAAGCAGCAAGACCCCATGCCGCGCTATCATGCCCGTTCGGCAGCCATCATGCTCGCTTCGCTCGCAGCTCACGACTCTCAATCAGAACCCAAGGTCCTCCTGGGCACTGCCACCCCTTCGCTCGAATCCTACCACAACGCCCGTACTGGCAAGTACGGACTCGTTACGCTCACCACCCGCTATCAAGGCATTGAACTGCCCGAGATTCAGGTGGTCGACACCCGCGACCTGCAGCACCGCAAGATGATGCGAGGTCCCTTCTCACCTCTTTTATTATCACGTGTGCGCGAGGCTCTTGAGCAGGGTCAGCAGGCCATTCTCTTCCAGAACCGTCGCGGCTGGGCCCCCATGATCGAGTGCCGACAGTGCGGATGGGTGCCGCGCTGCGAACACTGCGACGTGAGCCTGACGCTCCACCGCAACACCAACCAGCTCACATGTCACTACTGCGGCCACACCTACCAGATTCCCACTGAGTGTCCTGCCTGTGGCAGTAAGCAGCTCAAGGGGCGTGGCTTTGGCACCGAGAAGATAGAAGACCACATTCGCGAGATTTTCCCCGATGCCCGTGTAGCCCGCATGGATCTCGACACCACCCGCACGCTGGGAGCCTACGAACGCATCATTACCGACTTCTCAGCCGGACGTACCAACCTGCTCATTGGCACGCAGATGATTTCAAAGGGCCTCGACTTCGACCGTGTCAGCGTCGTGGGTATCCTCGATGCCGACACCATGCTCAGCTATCCCGACTTCCGGGCCCATGAGCATGCCTTCATGATGATGTCGCAGGTCAGCGGACGTGCCGGACGCAAGGGCCGTCGCGGACTGGTCATCCTGCAGACCAAGAACCCCGACCTGCCCATCATCCACCAAATCGTACAGGGTGACTATCAGACGCTCTATCAGAATCTTGTACAGGAGCGTCAGGCATTCCACTATCCGCCTTTCTACCGCCTCGTCTACGTCTGTCTGAAACACAAGAGCGATGCCCTTGTCGACACCGCCGGTATTGAGCTGGGCACTCGCCTGCGCCACTGGTTCGGCAGTCGTGTGCTGGGGCCCGACAAGCCCTCTATAGCCCGTGTAAAGACCCTGAGCATTCGCAAGCTCGTGCTCAAACTCGAACTGGGCATCGACATGCCCCGGGTGCGCCAATACCTCCGCATGGCCCAGCAACAGATGTTGCAGGACAAGCGCTACGCCGCCCTGCAAATCTACTACGACGTAGACCCGCTGTAAAAACAGAGCAACAATAGGTGGTGGTAACTGTCTACTTGACTTTCCAACCGTCGAGCCGTTTGGTCATTGTGGAGAAGTTTATGCCTATTTTGTATATATGACGCTTGTCGTGTTCAAATGGCTTGTCGTATTGCTTATCCTCAATCTGGCTCAGTGCCTCGTCAGCATTTTTATCAATTTTGAACTCAATAATGTAGACATATTCAGCAGTCTTGATGAACATGTCCATACGGCCATCGGTAGTGTGGCGTTCCACTTCAGTGTAGAAACCAATCATTTTGAAGACTATCCACACAACATTCTGGAAATATAGTTCGGCATTGCCCATTACCTGATAATCACCATCGGCAAACAATGACTCCAAACGTTTCATGAAAGCCTCTACCTTTCCTGCCCTCAGTTCTTTTACGAAGTTGGCAATAAAAAGCTGCCCTTTGTCTGATTTCAAGTTCGTGTAGTATGGAATGAGATAGCGGGTAAATCCACGTTCCACTTCCAGATTGGGGAATCCTAATTGGTACATATCGAACTCCCTGTCAAAGCCTTTCAGGGTCAAATAGCCACTTTGATAGAGCATTGGCACAGGACTTTGGTCGATGGTGTCAATATTTCCCAGCACATTTGCCGTCAGTTCTTCTTTTCCTAAGCTGTCCAAGGGATAGTTCGTCTGCTTGAGTTGCTCAATGAGATATGAAGGTGTGCCAGTCTCAAACCAATAGTCCTTGAAAGACTTTGCCGATAAGGCGTTCAGCAGACTATAAGGATTGTATATTCCTACGGTATTAGCTTCAAAATGATAACCGTCATAATATGTCTTTAGCTTGTCATAGCACTCCGTTTTGCCGATGCTGTTTGCCTCTGCCATCTCACCTACTTGGTTATCGAGTACGCTCCTGATTTCTTCTTCCGTAATGCCACAAATCTCCACATACCGCGCATCCATCGAAATATCCGTAAGGTTGTTAAGATCGCTAAACACACTCACCTTCGAGAATTTGGTAACACCAGTGAAGAACCCGAACTGAATATACTCATCCAAAGGTTTGAGAATGCCGTAGAAAGCCTTTAGCTCTCCTCGCATTTGTGACTGTAGCTCCTTGTCTTCCAGCGTCTGGAGCAAAGGCTTGTCATATTCATCGACAAGCACCACCACTTTCTTGCCCGTGGTCTTGTAAAGGGAGATAATCAGGTTCATCAATCTGATGGAAGGTGTTTCCCCCATTGCATCGACATCATATTGACCACACCAGATGTCAATGGCATTATGAAGCACATCTCTAAGGACCTTTACAGACTTGTAATTATCCACATTCAGCGACAGCTTCAGCACAGGATATACTGTCCATTCGGTTTCCATCCTGTCTATTGCCAAGCCTTCAAACAGATTCCTTCTACCTTTAAAATAAGCTTCCAGAGTAGAAACAAACAGACTCTTTCCAAAACGTCGCGGTCGGCTAAGGAAATAATATCTGCCACTCGTCGCTAACTGGTAGACAAAGGCAGTCTTGTCCACATAGAGGTATCCGTCATCGCGGATACTGTCAAAACTCTGTATGCCCAATGGATACTTCATACACCATCTATTATTTTTGCAAAGATAGTCATTTTGTGATTGACATGCAAATCTTTCAACAGAAAAGTTCAAATCCCCCACCCATACTCCCGTTGCTCATGGGCTTTTCGGGAAGGGGTGGGGGATTTCTTCAGTCTTTAGTCGTTATTGACGTTGACCCACTGTAAGGTGTTGTTGCATTTATTTCAGAACCTTCCACGCCTTCTGTCCGTTGCTCACGATGTAAAGGCCGGGCCTCAAGCCCGTCAGCAGCGTCTCGACACTGCCTCCCTGCTGCGTGGCCACCATCCGGCCGTTCAGCGAGTAGATGCGCAGCATGCCGTCATTTGCTGTTGCCATTATTGGCGTCTCTATGCCAGTGACGTCCTCGCCCGTTTGCAGCGTCTGTTGCTCACCGTAGAACGTCTCACCCTCGGTGGTGGTCACAAAGGCCACATAGCAGTAGGTGCTGCTATAGTCAAGCCCCGTCAGCTCAGCTTCCATCACCACGCCCTTGGCTTCCACGGTCTGTGCGTCCTTCGGCACGCTCACGCCACTGGCCATTGCCCGTGCGTTGTTGGTGCTCTTCCAGTACTTGAATCCCTGCTGTGCCGTGTTGTCAGAGCCGCGCATCGCGTAGCCACGCACTTGGGCAGTGTTGCCGTCCACTACCTGCAGGGCGTAGGTATGCACTGTAGGCTCAAAATACGAAGTGTTCGTCGGGTCCAGTCCCATCCATTCGCCATAGTATCGCTTGCCCGAAGCACTCTCGTAGTAGGGTCTGAACTTCCACAGCTTATCCGTGTTCAGGTTGCGGATGTATCCTTCCATCGTTCCTTCATACAGGAAAGCCTGTCCCGAATTCGATGCAAAGTCATCCGTCCAGTCCGTGCGTCGCCACTCAAAGCCCACATTTGTCTCCGCATCATCTATGTTCGAGGTGGCAGCTACAATCACATTGCCAGGAGTGGCTACCTTAGGCTGTAGGGTGGTAAATTTTAAAGATGCAGTTGTGTAAGATATTTCATCGTTAATTACATAAGTATATTCCTTGTCTGTCTTATCTATAGCTACATTAAGACGCCCTTTATAATTACTATTAGGAGTTAATCCCGTCAATGAAAAATCTATTGTATCTGTTGTCTCTGTAGCCTTCGTTGGTACTAAAGGAATTTCCTCTTTATTTGAATCAAACCAGTAATACAAATCTTGATAGATGGAACTAATCTTCGCTTTCATTGTCGTAGGTGAGGGATTGTCTATGTTGACGACTTGAAAATAAGGGGGATACAACCTATTGTCAGTTCCCAATTCGTAGGGAGTGTATCCAGCCTTCCAAAGAGTCAGCAATCCATACGACTTTTTATTGACATAGATTCTACATTCATCGGTCTTTGGGAATGGCGTGGGATTTTTACTTTCTAAATGTGTCAAATTATCAGAAACAATAATGCATATTAGACCGGAACAATCAGCGAACGCATAGTCGCCAATCTCTGTTACGCTGTTGGGTATGGTGATGCTCGTCAGACCACTGCAACCATAGAACGCATAGGTGCCGATGCTTGTCACGCTGTTGGGTATGGTGATACTCGTCAGGCCACTGCAAAGTACGAACGCACGGTCGCCGATGCTGGTCACGTTGTTGGGGATAACTGTATTAACACAACCAACGATTAATTCATTCTCACTTGTCTTTATGACGGCATTGCAATTTTCACGGGAATCATAGACTGTATTTCCCGATTCTACTTGTATGCTCGTCAGATTGCTGCATCCTGCAAACGAAATGAGACCGATGCTGGTTACGCTGTTGGGGATAGTGAGGCTCGTCAGGCCACTGCAAAGTATGAACGCATAGTCGCCGATGGTGGTCACGTTGTTGGGGATAATCAAATTGGTAATTTCTGTTTCGTCATCAGCGTAAAGATGATTTCCGTAAAAGAGGGGATTAGAAAGTTCAGACTTAAAATCAATTTTACACCATGCAGCCAAATCAGGGACAATCACTTTAGTCAAACCACTGCAGTCATCGAACGTCCAGTTGCCGATGCTTGTCACGCTGTTGCCAATGGTGATGCTCGACAGACTGCTGCACCCACTGAACGCATAGTTGCCGATGCTTGTCACGCTGTTGGGTATGATGACGCTTGTCAAGCCACTGCAGCCTTGGAACGCATAGTTGCCGATGCTGGTCACGCTGTTGCCGATGGTGATGCTCGTCAGGCCGCTGCAGCCTTGGAACGCATAGTTGCCGATGCTGGTTACACTGTTGCCGATGTTGACGCTCGTCAAGCCAGTGCAGCCTTGGAACGCATAGTTGCCGATGCTGGTTACACTGTTGCCGATGTTGACGCTCGTCAAACCAGTGCAGCCCTCGAACGCAGAGTTGCCGATGCTAGTTACGCTGTTGGGTATGGTGACGCTCGTCAAGCCAGTGCAGCCAGAGAATACAGAGTTGCCGATGCTAGTCACGCTGTTGGGTATGGTGACGCTCGTCAAGCCAGTGCATTCATAGTATTTGCAACTTATTGTATACCAATTTGTTCTGATTAAAACGGTAGAAAAATGACGACTCTGATTCTGCTGAAGGCGGAACAAACGCGAATTTAACATTTTTAACTCTTATAAACAAATCGCGAATTCAACTGGCAAGTGCAATCGCACTTTCTATTGTATGAAGTCCTCTTCATCCTCCAAGACCTCCTTCACAGTGACGGTGAGGATGTCTGTGCAGGCGTTTAGGATTTCTTCCTTTTCCCATTGGTTCTGCTCGTCATCTTGACCGCATGCCTTCATATATTCGGTCTCAGCTGCGCTGAACTGCCGGTAGGCATCCTTGAGTCTGTCGTAATTGTATCTTTTCATCTTCTTTTCCGTTTTGTGTGCAAAGTTACTGTTCTTATTTGATATTTGAGTGACACTTTTTGAATTTTTCTTCAA
>JAEEGG010016563.1_pt1 | contig 15293 bp, 15 predicted proteins | sample 9134161 | NCBI WGS metagenome assembly JAEEGG01 (sample SAMN16246543, study PRJNA631951) | gut metagenome | biome: gut microbiome; feature: rumen; material: CR-attached | host: Bos | place: Iran: Karaj | collected 2018-10
TTGTCCTTTATAGTTTTCTATCATTTGAGTCAGTATTATCTGACCATAGCCTTTGCCCCGTAACTCTTTGCACACGGCAAAGTACCAAAACCAGTTGATAGACTTACGTGGATAGACGATGGTGAAGCCGATGAAGTCTTCGCCATCGTAATATGCAGTGAAATCCAACGGCATTTCCTCAACCACGCGCATTAGGTCCTTCCAAGGGATTTGTTCGTCTTCAGGGAATGCCGTTTCATACAGCTGCTTTATCTTTTCATCAGCATGAGTTGCTGTTATCTGTCTTGTTGTCATTAACTTACAATCCCATAATCTTACCGCACCAACATATAACTAAAAAAGCTCTGTCAAATGAATCTGAATATCTCTATTTTTTACCAAACAGAGCCTTCAAAATTGTATTGCCAATTTTTCGTTCAACACCTACTTTAGTAAGAGGAATTCCTGTTTGCCTTGAAATCTTTTGTTTTACTTGAGTTATACCTAGAGCCCTTTTCCAAGAAAAGGTAAGACCCGGGACAATTGATTTCTTTCCCATAATATTACATTAATTAACGTTTTATAAAATCACTACCTATATTTAATGCCAGGTTCATTACCCGTCTTTGCAATGTTATACAAAACATCACATAGCTCATCCTTGTGGAAGATGCCTCTTTGGACAAATAATGAGTTGTCTGCGAATCCATTCCTACATATGTCAGAAGTTGTTAAAGCATCATAAGATGATGACGATAAAACACACGAATCATCTAATGCAAAACCAAAACAGAAAGCATTAGCTTTTATCTCGTTATAGTCATTATTACTTATAGTAGAATAATGACAACCTATATCAATTATTACTGGAGAACTTGATTGGTACACTTCACTGATATTATTATGTTCTGATATCCATTCTTGAATGTACTTATTAACTTTTGATAATACTACATGTTCATTTGTTTCATAGGTTTGAAAAGACGGTATAACCCATAAGGGGCAAGTCAATGGAATTGTCAAAAAACCGCCAGCCCCATCACTAATTGTTTTTATTGTCGTTTCAATTTTTACTGGATTATTACATAAATCAGAAAGCCAATTAGAACAGATTTCTTCACCGTTATTACAATCCAAAACCATTATAAAACATCGATTGCGTACTCTATCTCCACAAAAATTCATCAGTATAAGATTGTTTATAATCTTATTACAGTACAGTGATTCAGTTTCACTTCTATCTGTTAGAAGTATTACAAAACCCGGTTTAGCCTGACTCCAGTTGTGCAGTGCCTTATAAGTTATCATCTTTTAGATATGCGTTGGGATTATTGCTCAATTCTTTCTTTTTTTCCTCAGCCCATTTCTCTACAATGATTTTAGCAAATTCTTCTCGCTTATCTTTCAATAGCTCAGAAATATAGTTATTAAGTTCATCTTCATACACCTTATTAATCTTTATCTTCTGAACCTTGTCATAAGTGCAGAATTTATCGGTACTGTTATTTATTTCATTTTCCAATCCTTTAACCCATCTTTGAGCAATCTTGTCAATAACGGCCTTCTGAGATTTAAGGATACAATCAGACATGTATTTTGATATATCCGCTTCGAGTTTCACACGCGCAGCTTCACGATTCTTAATAATAGTTCTATCTGCATTTGCTTTTTCATCGACAAGTAGTTTACCTATAGCTTCTTTGTTAGCATTTTTTTGCTTTAAAAGTTTTGCGTAGCTCTCATTGCCATTTGAAAAATTAACGGGCAGAAAACATAGAACCAAATCAACTATACCGACTATTGCCGCTATAACTATGATTTCAAAATTCGCATGATGTAAGTGTTTAATTCCTCCAAAAGCAGGAAAAGAGATGCCCCAGAAAACAAAACCAGAAATCGCAAAAGTCAAAAGGATTTTCGACAATGTAGACTTTGAAAACCTGCAAAGAAACATTATATAGAATAATAATACCACAAGAGCAATAACAGCACTCAGCCCTTGTTTTAAAATGTATCCTGCTGAAACATATGAAATAACAGCAATAATAAGCGCAACAAATATTCTTTTTCGCTGTTTTGAATATTCTGTTGGACAGAGTTGGAGGATTTCGTAATCCGCACCAAGTAAAAAACTGAGAATAGAATTTATAATATTCATTATTCGTTATTTGTTGTTGTGTTAATGTATGACGATGGATTATTCTTTACTTTTTCGAGTTCATGTTTACGCCACTCTTCAATGGCGACTTCTATAAGTTCAGATTGAGCTGTTGCCAGCTTCCTGAGTATATCCTCGTTAGCTTTAAGTTCTGCTTCTAATCTTGCTTTATTCTTTTCTGTGGATATAGCAAGTTCATTTTGTACATAATCATCAACTTCTTTAATTCTTTTATCTGACAAAGCTTTAATTCTATGTTTTTCCGCGAGTAACATGTCATCATATGCACTAGCAGAGACCATCATTTTAAACAAGGTTGGAATCACTTCTATTGCTATAAACAACAATGTAATAAAAAGCCTAGCGAGAAACAAAGAAAAATTGTCCAAAGCCGCAATCTCGTTTAAAGCATTGATCTGTGCACAGAAACCTGTTAATGCTTTCTGTCCTTCTGCACCTTCTTTTTCAATCTCTGCAATTTTCTCATCGACCTCCTTTAACCTTCTGTTATATTCTTCTATTTCATTCTGAACACTTATAGTTCTTTGTTTGATATAGGATTGATTATTCGCGTTGTTTTGTTTCTCTTCATTACGAAGATTAATCAATTCTCCTTTTAAACGATTAACCTGGCTTTCTAATTGTTTTGCTGCTGGGCCATACCCCTTCTTCTTTGTTACGCCATCCCCATTTGTTTCTCTATACAAACGGTCTTCAGCCTCTCTGAGTTCTTTTTCTTTATCAGCAACCCTTCCTGAGACTCCATCAAGTCTTCCTGCACGCAAATCCGTCAGTTGGTTATTTCTGGTCGATACTTGATCTTCAATGTCTTTACGTCGCTGATAAAGCAAGTCATGAGCCTGCCTTACTTCATCTCCGACTTTACCTTGATCAATAATAAGTTGCGATTTTATCTTATCTTGAAATATTCTTATCTCCAAAGGTGTTGAAATAACAATTCCAAGAAAAATAGCTAAAACTAATCGGGGGAAGCCCCCCCAAAACTCTGCCTTGCTTATTGTATGTTTACCATCGGAATACATGGTATTAACCATGAATCTGTCAAGATTAAATATCATTAATCCCCAGATTAAGCCAAATGAAACGGGCACATATATAGGTGCTTCTTGAAAGACAAATGATATGGCATATCCACCAGAAATTGCAGCCATAATTGCAGTAAAAAGAATTGTACCTCCGGTTCCTGCATATTTTGCATAATCTGATGGACATTGTCTTAAAATCTTTCTGTTAACACCAGAACAAATCCATAAGAATTCATTAACGAATCCAGCCCATTCTACAGGCTCCTGGTTGTTGTAAATCGAAGACTGTTTATTATTATTGTTTGATTGAGACATATTACATTACTTGCAAAAATAGTGAGAAAATAGACTTTTTATTTCCGACAAAAAACTTGGTCGAGTGTTTTTTGATATATAATCAAATATTCCATTCATATCAGGGAAATCTGGAACCCTAAAATTCACAAAAGGTATGCTTATCTGTGGAAATTTAAACTGAGTTTCAGGTTTTGGGACATTTATAGTAACATTTAATGGTTTATTTAATTCAGGCATAGGCACAGAAATAGATTTCACCATTGGCAATGGAAGCATCTTTACCACAAGAGATTTCTCTTGTGTAGTAAATTCGTCTGTAACAACAAGCGTATATACAGTTTCGGCTTTTGCCTTTACTTGTTTTGAGCCTTGGGGCGAAACCGTTCCATAACCTTTAAGTTCAACATTATTGGAGTTCTCAACATTCCAAGATAACACTACTGGAACTTCTGGTATTGTATATTTTCGGTCTGAAGAAAAAGAAATCTTTGCTTCATTAAAGACACTAATATCAAGAAACTCTTCAAAAAAGGTTTTACTATCTAAAGCTATGCATTTTAATAAGATTTTTGTTGACTCAGTTAATTGAATATCCTTAGATCCTTTTTCTTTTACCGACTCTTGTTTACCATTTAATTCAAGTGAAATGTTCGACGCATTTTGTACATCCCAAGTAATGATAGCTTTCTCTTCTCTATCTTTATTAATTTTCTTTTTGTCTGTTTTGAACTTTATTACAGGCAATGGAAGAGTTTTGACATTTAAACTATAATCCTTGGAACCAAATGCATCGGTTACTTTTAACATATACAGAGTGTCTTTTTCGGGACACATAACTTTTTCTCCTTTGTTGGTAACAACTCCCACACCTTGAAGTTCGACCTTAATAGCATTTTCAACAGACCATGAAAGAGTTACTGGTTTTTTTGAGAGAACCACATTCGTGTCGGAAACAAAAGAAACTTCTGCAGGTGAATAAACACCAACGGTAACTTCTTTTTCAAAAACTCTTTTTTTGTCTAAACCTATAACTTTTAGCGTATAGGTAGTCGTTTCTTGGGGATGAAGCTTCATGTTACCTCTGGATTCAATTTTTATGTTTAATCCATCATAACATAAGAATACTTCATAAGAATTATCTACAGACCATTCAATGACAGTCTCTTCTTCTGAATTTCTATGAAGATTGCAATTACTCGCAGTTATCTGGAGATTAGGAATTGCATAGGCTGCAATTTCAAGTGATTTCTTTGACTCTTTGAACTCATTGGCTGCCTTTAATGTATAATTGTTCTTTCCCACTTTCGATAAAGTCCGTTCACAACAACTAGACTTTATGCTTTTACCATCTAAATAAAAATCTGCTTCGCCTTCGACAAGCCATGATAGTTTAATCTTATCCCCAACATATAAATCATTAGATGGAGAAGATTTAAAAGACATAATTACAGGAGCTTTAGTCATACGCTCCATAATTACATCAAAAGGCTCTAAGTCATCTATAGTATTTTTAGATAGATATATTTCAAGAATACCTAACAATATTGGAAATATAGGATTAAGATCCTTCAAGTCCTTATAAATTGTAGAATGCTTAATGTCGCCAAAGTCTTTTGATTCGAACAGCATGTGTTCAGTGTCTTCTACTTTATATTTTTCAGCCAAAGATGGATTGTACGCGATTCCTAATATACTAGTATAAATAATTAACTCAGAAAAGTAATCGATCTTCTCTGATGTTACTTTATTTGATTTTCTAACAGGGTGCTGATAATCCTTCAAACCTGTAATAATATCCTGTTCTCCAGCTAATTTTGGACAGTAGAATGAATCATAATCAACAAGAATAATCTCGCCGTGTTCATTTACAATAATATTGCCGTGTTGCAAATCACCATGGGCAAAAGAATGTTTGTGCATATCTTTTGTCATGTGTAAAAACTGATCTGCCAATTTTAAGAGTTTGCTTTGAAAACGACAATTAGAAATAATATACTCCTTTATCGTTATTCCATCCACCCACTTCATTCTTGTAGTCGGATAACTTCTCCCGCCTACTACAATACCAGACTGGACAAATTCAAAATCCAATAAAAATGGAAGATTTACACGTTTTAGTTCTCCTGACAGAAGTTTAATTCTTTCTATAGCGTCATCTAAAGTTCTATGCCAACACCTAAATGCCCATTTTTCGCCATGAACTTCAACAGGGAATACAATTGAGAAACCTCCAACATAAGCTTGGAGGTCTCCATTCTTAAGTTGTACAAACGATCCCTGCCTAATAAAATTATCTTTTATAAGTGCAGGAACCGATACGCTATTAATTATATCTTGAACATCTAAAATCATGTTACAAATACTTATTTATTCCATTTGGCTCGGGTGCTAGTGGTGTCAGGAACAAATTCTTCTTTTTCTGGTACACGATTCCATTTACCTCTAATTCCGGCACCAATCCTTTTAGTTTCAGGAATTATAGCCTCTTCAAGAGGTAAAAGATCTTCTATGCTATTGCAATTAAGAGCTTTCTTTATAGCAATAGATAAATCTTTCAATTGTGGATGACTCTCTAGCTTCCTGAAAATATAGCTGGAACCACCAGATTTGATATCATCAGCTGAAAAAAGCAGTGTTTCAGTGTCTTCAATTTTTAACTCTTGCCATAGACTTGGAAAATATGACAAAGCCATGATACTTGTATATATAATAAGCTCAGAGAAATAGTCATTCTTCTCCGAAATCAAAGTGCTTTCCCATCGAGAAGGATGTTGATAACCTGCCAATCCTTTAATCTCATCTTTGTAACCTTTTAAAGAAGGAACATAGATGGAATCATAGTCTACTAATACAAGTGAACCATTTTTTCTCACTAAAATGTTACCATGTTGGAGATCTCCATGAGAGATATTTACTCTATGCAAATCTTCAACCATCGTTTTAAATGATTCAGCAAGGTTTCTTAAACCATCTGGATCACTTAATTTAGCTTGGAGATAGTCTTTTAATGAATTCGCTTCGACCCAATCCATTAACACTATGGGTTGCACACCAAAATTAGTTGCTATTCCATTCTTCTCATATTCAAAATTGACAAAATATGGCAGATTCACTCTCTTAAGTTCATCTGCAATTAATCTCGTACGCTCTTGAGCATCTTCTACTCGTGCTATCCAGCATCGAACAGCAACTTTCTCTCCAGAAGACTTATAGTAAGGAAATACAATACAAAAGCCTCCAACATAGTTTATCGTGATACCAAACGAATTTTTCTCAACGTGTCCTCCTGATAACGAATTACTTTTTATCAATTGGGCATTGTTTATTGAAATTTCATAATCCTCGCATGAAGGGAGTTTAGCCATGACTATTAAAAATTATTTCTTCAAGTTCAAACCAAAATTTCCTAAAACACTCTTGAGGAGTATCTCTCCATTTCCTCGGTGCAAGAAAGGCATTGTGAAAAGCCGTCGAATGTTTTTTAAACAAAGCATATGCCGTAGGTAACAATTCTTGAAATTCTTTTCTGTCTATACCATCTGAAGAGTTTACAGAAGAAGGAATCACAATTTCGTCAGGTTCGTTGACGACTACTTTGTTTTCCACTTTTTCCGTATGTCCTTGGTTACAAGTTCTTGCTGCTTCGGCTGAGCCTGTTGGCTCGGCACTTGCTGTCTCGGCTGAGATTGTCTGCTTTGTGCAGGCAGCTTCGGTTGAGCTTGCTGGCTTTGTGCCTGTTGCGTCTGCTGAGTTTGTCTGCTTTGTGCAGGCTGCTTCGGCTGAGCCTGTTGGCTCGGCACTTGTTGTCTCGGCTGAGATTGTCTGCTTTGTGCAGGCAGCTTCGGTTGAGCTTGTTCGCTCTGTACCTGTTGCCTCAGCTGTATTTGCTGGTTCGATAACTGTTGCCTCGGCTGAGCTTGCAGGCTCTGTGCCTGTTGCGTCTGCTGAGTTCGTCTGCTTTGTGCCGGCTGCTTCGGTTGAGCCTGTTGGCTCGGCACTTGCTGTCTCGGCTGAGATTGTCTGCTTTGTACTTGTTGCTTCGGATGAACTCGTTGCTTCTGCCTTATTACCTGAATCGTTTTTTTCCAAACGACCTTCAGATAATGTTTGATTATTTGCAAGAATGTTAGGTTGTCTGCACCTATCAGAGTCTTCAGAAGAAGGTTCGGGCTGTTCTTCTTTACCATTCCCATGAACACTTTCTGAAGACCTATTTTTAATAATCTCAATACGATTTACAGCCTCTTGACAATGCAACCCATTTGGAAAAACTGACAAATAGTGTTTATATGACGAAATGGAATCGGCATCTTTAGCCTTATCCCATTCTTTTTGTTCCTCCTCTTCTGTAATTAGTACTGAAATACTAGTTTCTGCTTGCTTTTTGTAAATCTTCAATTTACTTTTTTCTAAATAATCATTGTAAGAATCTTTAGTATTTACATCTTTTGCTTTACGCCAAAGTTCTTCTTCTACTTTTTGTTCTAATTTTTTCTTTGCCTCTTCTTCTTGTTCAGCTTTAAGTTCTTGTTCTTGATGGGTCTCTAATGAGAGTCCTTCTTCAATATTAAACTCAACATTGCCATCATATTCAATTACCACCAATGTACTATCGTCATTATGCATATGATAAAGTTTACGATAATCATCTACTAAACGAAGATAATCATCATAATTCTTTAATGACAAAATGTTTTGAATAATAATCTTTTCTTCAGACGAATTTTTGAAGTTTTGAAATAGTTCAGAAAAAGGGTCTGACACTAAAAGTATTTTTTGACTGCTTTTAAGTTCTCCCTTCACAGACTTGACAACACCTCTCTGCTCCTTAAAACTATCAAAATAATCAGGTCTGTTGTCAAATTCGCCTTCTTTTGAAGATATAATATCGGTAATTTCATTGTTCTCATTGAGTAAAACTAAACAAGAGTCGCCTAGAATTTTTGCAGTCCAAGAATAATTGTCATCAAAGACGATACCACAGAATGTAGCACCAGCACCGTCTCGATTGGTGATACAGTTTTCCAACATCCATGGATTTTTACCTTGGGAACGTTGGTCTTTAAGGTATGACAATGCTTCTTCTAGCCATTTTTTTTGTAACGAAGAAACGCTTTGCTCTGGCTCCCAACTGTTATCAAGAAATGCATTCACAAGGATTTTTGCCCATTCCAAAGGCATAATAGACTGCGAAACGCCATCGGAAACTGCCACCTTCTTTTGTTGGCGGCAGATTCCGAAATAATCAGCACAATCCGAATATTTTTCGGCATCCTTGTGCGTTATATAAGCCTTTAATTTCATTATGATTATTTATCGCCTTGACCTTTGCTCGAGCCAAAATCAATCAACTTTATGAGTTCGACAGCATCTGCGTTAAAGATACAACCTCTAGAACCTTCTTTTATCTCAAGTTCATTCTTTTTAGCAGCATCTTTGTATCCTTCTGGAATAACACTAGAAATATCATATAAAAATTGTGCTGGCTTACCAGCTGAAGCAACTTCCTGTTCACTGCTTGGTGTTATGATTTTATGACCGCCATCACCAATCTCTGCATTAAAAATAAGCACATGACCATCTTCATTGGATATGTTTAAAATTTCCTTTGCAACAGCAGTTGTTTCTTGAATACATGCATCGCTATTCTTGTGGTCATAATAAGGAACACCGTCAGAGATATTGATAATTACTGGTGCTGGACATTCTGGCTTATCAGAAATCCAATCTTCAACTAGCTGTTTCGCCATTTTGAAACCATCACGCATGTTAGTCCAAACATCCTTAGTAATTGGTTCAACCCAAATCGGTTGATTAACAGGAACATCTACTAAGCCACCATTGCCATCGTTAACCTTTTGAGTCTTGTTTTCAACACGTATAGGATTGTTGTACAAATCTTCCAAGAACCCCGAACAAAGTTCTTTAACTTCGTATCCGTAACCAATAACAGAAATAAAACAGCGGTTTTTGGGTTTGTCTTTATTAAAATTCTTTTTAATGATTGTATTGATAACACGATTGATAACTTTGGCTGAAAAAACAGTTCTTGAGTCACCATCACAATACTGATTCATCATAGAGCCAGATTGGTCTACTAGAATAATAAGAAGTCCTGGTGTGGCGGAACTCCATTGTTTGTCATTATTTCCCATTCTCGTATTATTTTTTATGCTGCCGCTGGAACCAATACGGCAAAATCATTTACTGATTATCGGCATGGGGTTCCTTTGCATATACAAATTAATTGTAATAACGCAACCACACCTTATTAGACTGTATGCGCGTGCAAATTTACAAATATTATTTGAAACGAAAGAAAGAAAGTCAAGAAAAAGAAAGAAACAGTTTATAAAAAGCTCTATATTTCCTCTTTTGACATCTCTTTTTGACATTTTTAATCAATTTCAATCAACAATTTGTTCATCCATTTTTCTTCTGCGTGATATTCCTTTTCGATGCAAAGATATCGCAAATAAATAAAATAAAAGTAATCTGGAAATATCAATTGTATGAACACCCCCAAAAAATGTATGAAAAAGCTGTAATAAATAGTAGAAATGATTAATGCCAATAATATTACTATACTTATCCTAACTTATAACCAAATAAATCGAACGGCTCCTATTGCGTGTTCAAAATGATATTTAACAATTCCCAGGTCGATTTGGGTATAACCAACCAGAGAAAATCCTTTGGTAGCTTTCACATAGTGTCTATTGTCCTTCATTCCAACATACTCAAACATAAATTTCTGTTGATTCACTGCAGTTGGAGCAAGCAAAGCTGCTTCAACGCCTTTTCTGAACCATGTAGGTGTGATGTCGCTTGCATTGCTCACTTGATCGACGGTCTTGATTTTATGGCTGACACCTTGTGTCTCACCATAGCCAAGCGTAATCATGCAGACAAGCTTTTCATCTTTTCCAACATTGTATGCCTCTGGAACCTTGCGGTAAGAGAGCCCCACCCAACAGGTGTTGAGTCCCAATGTCTGAGCAAGAAGGACGATTTGTTCTCCATAGTAGCCCACTCGTTCATAGAGGTCTTTGGATTTTTTACCGATCATTACGAGATAGTTCTTAACTCCGCTAAACTGACCATACGACAGTATTCCTGTGAAAGCCCTCGTCTCATTCAATACCAGCTGTATGTTTAGATTGCCGACCTTGTTGAACTCTGCGATCTTATCTTGGAGAGCAACAATGATGTTTGCAGGAATTTCCTTGTCGATATATTTGCGTACGCTGTGCCGAGCTTCTATAGCTTCTTGAAGTGTCATAATTTTTGTTTGACTTGGTTATTTTGTTGTCAACATCATCTTAAAATCAACATTGTTTTTCAAGCTATTAAATCCCCCATCTTTATCAACTAGAACTATTTCTTTTAATGAAGAAATTGGAGTATTTCGAATCCAATTAAAAATTATTCTTATGTTGTCTAGTTCCGAATAGCCACAAGTCCTTATTCCGTTCATTGATACCGATTTATATCCGTTTGTCGACAAAGCATCCAATAGATTAACTAAAATGTTTTCCACTTCAGCAAATAATTTCTTTCCATCAAAAACGTTTTCATGCGTTTCTCTGAAATATAAGGCACGGCAATTGCCTGGCAAGTCATCTTTCGTGATGAAGGCTCCTTTTTCTGAATTGTGCAAATTCTCCAGCAACTTATGTGATTCATAAGAAACTGCTTCTAGGTTGTATCTATTAAAAATTGCAATAACTTCGCATCCGTAACATCTTAAGACGTTCCCAGATACAGCAGAAATTTTCACTCCATCGATTTCAAATAATAGTTCCTTTTCCCTTCCATACATCCACAAACCAGCTCCATCATCATAGATTTTCATCATATAACATTGAGGATCTGCGCTAAAACCATCATGCAAAAGAGTTTTTAAAGGCTCTACCCAATCAGCAAAAGGATTCTCTTTCATAAAGCAAAGGAAATCTTTTTCTGTAGTAGTTTCAATCAATTCTTTTATTGCTGTGAAGCCTAAACTTTTACAATAGTTTCGATATGCCATTGCACCACATGTAGTACAGTACGGGTTTGTACACATGTTTTTCTCATGAACGTAAACAAATAAATCCAAGATTGTCCTGAAGTCTTCCATATTACTTTTCTCTTTTTTTCTTTAACGGTCCAGAATGCTTTCCACGGTTAAGTTTTATGCCATACTTGTTCAGTATGCGGAACACTGAACTGCGGCTATGGAAACCACTTGCTTTCCAAATGTCATCGATAGGATGACCAGCTGCATAGAGATTGATAATCGTCTTTTCCCTGTCCATACGTCTTTCCTTCGCAGTAGAGACTGGAGGCAACTGAACTATCATGCGTTCCTGAAGCTTGGAAACATGTTCAGATGCCTTGCGAAGTACAAGTGCTTCGTCTGGCAAGGAACCTATCATCATCAGAACATCCGATGGCTTTGTCTCTGGAAACAATTCATTCTTGGAATCTATACGGTCATGAATGCTGATAACACGTATAACTTTCACCCGGCAAAATTCCAGAAACATTGCCAGTTCTCGTGCGCCACGAATGGCATTGCTGAATTTGCTGATGACGAGTTCATCGCCACGTTCAAGGGCTATCATTAGCTGTTTCCACAACGGACGGCTCTTCTCATCCGCATCATTTTCTTCAACAATCCTCACGCAACCATAGTCCTTCATCCATTGGCTGTCTTCTTCAACCTTGTCGTAGTGAGCGGCTGCCATGATATAACCTATTTTTGCCATAATCAATATGTTATTGGTTCCTAAGAGTATTCTCAGATGACTATTTTCAGTTTTTTGTCTGCAAAGGTATGAAAAATAATTGGATTAGAAATCATACTATGCTCACTATTATACTTTTTTATAAAACGCGAGTTTATCGGCAATATTGTTTGATGTTTCAATTAATCATACTTTTGTGAGTATGATTTATAAAATAGCATAAAGTTTAAATCAAACTGGCATAACTTATGATTTTTCTTTGTAACTTTGCACCGCAATTTAAACAGATACGCCCATGAAACAAAGACCACAAACGGGTTTATACCTACGTTCAACATCGATTTCTGCACAGCACAAGAACGGCGCAAAAAAGCAGATGAAAAAAAGTCAAACAAGTGAAAGAAAAAATACTCAAACGAGTCTAATCTTTCACTTGTTTTTTTTATGTCTTATTCTGAGCATGACTTCATGCTCTGTAAAGTCTGATTATCAATTCAAGGATTCAACCGATGCCTTGAAGCAATACAGAGGTTTTCATCACCGTATTGCTGAAGAACATCAGGCAAATGCCGAGAGGCTTTCCGACTTCATCTGCCAGTGGCAGGAACTTTCTGATACAGTCTTTAACTATATCAAGAAAGATCCTGCCTTTACTGCTCACACCTATCTGTTCCTGTCCTTCCAGGAAACTTCAGATTCCGTCCGTATTGAACTTCTACGGCTGGCTTCTGGATGTAACCTTTCTGATGTAGCCTACGTCAAGATGCACACCTCGCCTTATAGGGTTGATACAGAACTTGACAATACCAAGAAGAAAGCTGCAACGTTCTTCTCGGCATTAGGCAAACAGCCTATATATAATAGAGGTAATGCGCGTGAAAAGATCAATCTCTACCGCACCTTCCTTGCTGCCACAAAGGAGCATGGCATCAACAACCAAAAGGAACTTCTAACTTTCCTCGAAATGGAAGACCGCCATTTCCGCACCTTCCTTTCCAATATCGGTTATTACACTGATGTTGGGCTGAAAGACGTAACGAAAATGACAGAATCTATATGCGCTGATATATTCCATGCCGCTTCCGAAAAGCGACTGACAAGTGAGGATGCGATAGTTTACATGAGTATGCGCACATGTCGCCGCTTACTTCTTAATGCACAAGTCTGCGAGAATCTTATAAAAACAGGGAAAATGAAATCAGAGAGTCAAGCAAACGCTTACTTGTGGATGACTTTGCAGCCCTTCCTCTCAATGGATGCCCTTGCCATCAGTATGCTAACGGAAGAACAGCAACAGCAGATGGCTAACATTGCCGCTTCATACCCAGAGATTTCTCAGCGACTTGCTGCCAAGGGCTATGCAGACCCGGAACATCTGTCCCAAATTCCGACGCAACTCATGCGGCTATACATCGCCATTCTTTAAGACTGTAATCATAACAATCAAACTTTATTTAACGATGCAAGATACTATGTTAGAAGAAGCAATCTACAAGTTTAAGGTCAGTGGGCCGACCATCATGCCCTCTTTGTTCGACAACTTCTTCCTGAAGGAAACGGAAGAGTGCAATGGCTATGCCATACTGACCTATGATGTGAACCGTCCTTTGCCTATAGATGAAGTGCTGAACATCATGGATGGGGATGCCTACATGCGCATCCTGTACTACACCCATCCGAATCCAGCTGCCATCAAGACTAAGTTCGGACAAAGAGCATGTACTTACTTCATGCCGGAAGAGCAGCGTAACATCAAGATGAATTTCTCTACCGACGACGACGGCTTGGTAAAGATGATACTCGTTACTGTCTATGGCTCCATCGACATCATGTACCCAGACCTGCTTAACGACCTTCGGCTTAATACCAGAGGCTCCATGGTCGTGAAGGAACGCAGAAGCGAAGCTGAGGTAATGAACGATTTCAATAACAATCCATAGACTCGTATTCCTATGCATGGACAAGGCTTTATTCTATCACATTGCAGATGTAATCCAAGAACATCGCAGTTGGATTGAGGTCATTGACACCCACGACACTATCCAGTGGAACTACTATCTCGACGGGGAGTTTCGCCACATCGATTACCAGGTGATAACACTTCGCAATTTCAGAAACCAATACTGCTGGCAAAAGCCACATATCTGGAAAGTCAACGAGCATGACCTGGCCGATGGTCTGAGGAAACTCATAGTGCACGACCCGACAGCAAAGACCCGTGCCGACACGCTCTCACTGACGAGCAAAGACGTGGAATACATCATCCAAAAAGCAACATTTGAAATCTTAAAACTCGAATTATATGAATTTGAATACTAACAAACAGAAGTCCTCCCTGAAGGGAGTGTACGCATTCTACAGCGTAATCATTACCCTCTGTATTCTTGCGCTGTTCGTGTTCAACCTCAACATTTACGCCAAAGCGGTACTCTGCACCTTTGTAGTGCTTTGCGTATGTATCATGCGCAGTCTCAAACATGCGCTGCCTATACCTCCAGACAGCGATACGGAAATGCAGCAGGAGGTTGAGGAAAAAGAGTTCAACGAAGCAGGAACCGTGAAAAACGACACGGAGAGTTCCAGCTCCACCGTCAGGGACGGAGAAGCCATAGACACATACCTTTCACTTCTTATCGAGACCGACGAGGAACTGTCAAACGACCCAAGCGTTGACAAATCCTCACCCAGTTATAATAATCTACTCAATCATCGCATCGGCATGAAGCTCGAAGCCATGTCGCAGCGTAATAACCTTTCAGATAAAGACTAACGTATGATACAGACAATCCAACTGATCAAGTTCTTCTATCCCTTCATTATTCTGGCACTCTTCTTCTGCCTGTATAAGAAGGAATACAGCTTCACCCAAAGGTTCTGTTGGTGCATGACAATGTACTTCAATGCTCGAAGGCTGTTCGCTTTTCTGTCGGTCGGCCTGCTCATATTCATGAACTGGTGCTGCTACGTGACAAATCCCAACCATGCAGTCTTTTTTTCCGCTGTTATCACCTGCTGCCTTTTCTCTTACCGAGTGACAGATGCCGCGCTTCACCGGCTGCATGAGAGAACGCGCCTTTGGGC
>JAEEGG010016567.1_pt1 | contig 15289 bp, 12 predicted proteins | sample 9134161 | NCBI WGS metagenome assembly JAEEGG01 (sample SAMN16246543, study PRJNA631951) | gut metagenome | biome: gut microbiome; feature: rumen; material: CR-attached | host: Bos | place: Iran: Karaj | collected 2018-10
GTGGCATACGCTGTGAAGAACATGGACAAGGCCGTAGAGGAATGGGCAAAGGAGGCTGCGGTCATCACTGAGACAAAGACCGCTGAGATGATCAACATGCTCATCCGATATATCGGCGAGATTATCTATCAGGTCATCTACTTCGGAATGCTGCTCGGACAGGCGTTCATGATGAACGTACTGAAGATTTTCTGTCCTGTTGCCTTTGCACTATCGATAGTCCCACCTTGGGGAAGTGCATGGAGTCAGTGGATTTCCAAATATGCGGCATTGTCTCTGTGGGCACCATTGATATATATGTGTAGCATCTACGCGGACATGATTCTGAAATATACCATCCTTCAGGACACGACGGCCTACACTACCCTGCTTGGCAGTGCCAGCTATACATGGGGAGAGATAGGTGGTCTGGGTATGCAGGGTATTGGCTCTACCTGTATGTATGTCGTAGGACTGCTCGTAGGAGCTATGCTCATCAAGTTTGTTCCTGAACTTGCTTCATGGATTATCCCCGGCGGTGCAAGTTCCAGCATCGGCTCTGCCGTCAGTGGAATGACTACCACGGCTGCTGCAACGGCAGGAGGAACGGTAGGCGGATTCGTTGGCGGATCAATCGGTGTTACCAGACATACCATGGGCGGTATCGTCAAAGGTGGCGTGGAAGGAACAATCGCAGGTGCCAGCAACGGCAGCGGATTCTCAGGAACTGTAGCCAGTGCCATCAAAGGAGGTGCTTCTGGTTCTGTTTCAGGAGGTAAACGTGGATTCGAACGAGGTATGGACTTCAACGCAGGAACGCACCTTAGGGATAAACAATTCAAGTAATAGTATAACCAACAAACAATAATAGCAATGTTAATAGAAAGTTTAGAGAAGAAGACGAAGCTCGCAATGGTTACGGTGATGCTGGCATTAGGTGCCAGCACCGTGATCTGTGCGGCATGTTTCTACTTCTGCACGAGTCTCGTGCGTGAACAGCAAAGTCAAGTGTATGTCCTGGACGGAACCATTCCGTTCATGGCAGAACGCAGCAAGAATGAGATGACGTTTAATATTGAGGCAAAGGCTCATATCCAGCTCTTCCATCAGTATTTCTTTGACCTCTCTCCCGATGACGAGTACCTGAAATGGACCTTTTCAAAGGCCATGTACCTTGCCGATGAGAGTGCCTTGCGCCAGAAGCAGGCCATCGAGGAAACTGGATTCTATTCCCAGTTACTATCCAGCTCTGCCGTCGAGACGATTATTTGTGACAGCATACATCTGAATGAGCAGGAGATGAGTTTTACCTACTATGGCACTCAGATGATCAAACGACGTACCAGCAGCATCAAGCGTAGTATCACTACCGTCGGAAAACTGCACAACGTGCCTCGCACACAGAACAATCCTCACGGACTGATGATTACCAACTGGCGTACACTGGAGAATAAGGATCTGAAGTCCTACTAATTGATAATTGACAATTGAGAATGGATAATTGACAAAGCCATGAATATATTCAAGAATAAGCAGACTCCTGAGTACAAGGAGAAACAGAGACACCGTCTGCGCTTGGCCCGCATCTGGGGCTATAGGATTGGTAAGAAATACCAGATTGGCGAGCGTATTGGTAAAGCTAACGCCTGGGCAAACACTCACCGTCGCAAGGCTGCGGGCATCACATTGGCCGTTAACTTCTGTATATACCTTATAGGGGTCGGAATGTGCTTTGCTGACAGTAAGGCTGACAATGGACTGGCAGACCCGATGCAGGACTTTGCAGCAGTACAGCCGATGTTCGCACAGCTGCACCGTATCCACGACATGAAGCAGGCGGAGAAGAGCTCTTTTGTTGCATTGAGTAACAGGGCCGTTAGACTGAAACATGAAGTAGACTCGCTGATGGCCATGCCGGGAAAGACGCATCGGGACTCAGTCCTGGCACTCGAAAAATATGATGAACTCAAAATGATAATGAACAAATAACCAAACAAAAGAAGAATCATGAAGATAGATTTCAGGAAAATCGATTTCAAGCAGGGGAAATACTGGTTCCCATTGGTGGTATTCGTACCTATCGTGGCTATCGCCTATTTCTCCTGTCAGATGTTTACGGGAACGACCTCTGACACAGGTATGGTGAAGGAAAGCATCAACACGACGATGCCGGCTCCAGAGGGTAATGGGCTGTTGAACAAGTATGCGGAGATGGAGGACAACCTTGTCCGTGGCAATGGCTATACGGCCATCAGCGAACTCGGAGAGAATGATGTCGAGGATGCGGAGGATAACGTATACTCCGAAAACGAGATGGACAGAATCGACCGTGAGAAGGCGGCCAAAAAACGCGAGGAACAGCAGATGGCGGCTCTTCAGCAACAGCTGCGTGAGTCCAGACAGCATATCAATGCCTACGATGACCATTACACGGGAAGCTATTCCAGTGGAGGACAGCAGCGTGACATGGAGCGTTTCGAAGAGGAGATGCGACAAATCCAGGAAAGAAGCAGGAAGATGGCTCGGGATATCACGGAGGATAGTTCTGATAGAGAATCTTCCGGTAATGGTCAGAACCAGCCATACCCGAATGCAGGCGGTCAGATTACCGGCTATGACATTTACGGCAATCCTGTTTATGCACAACAGCCGAAGAAGGATACTGTAGCTGTTGTCACCAAGGCAGATACGGGTAATGCTGACAGCTTCAATACCGTAACCGATGAGGAAAAGCTCGATGACCCGCTCATCAAGGCCATGATTGACAAAACGACCAAGGCACATGAGGGAACGAGATTGCGTTTCAAACTGTTGGATGATGTCATTGTAAAGGGAGTGAAGCTAAAGAAAGGTACTTATCTCTATGGTACTGTGATTGGTTTCGGCCAGCAGCGTGTGATGGCTGACATCACAAGCATCCTGGTCAAGGACAAGTTCCTGAAGATACACTTGTCTGTTTATGATCTTGATGGTATGCAGGGATTCTATGTGCCGGAGTCGGCTTTCCGTGACATGATGAAGAATGCTGGAAGTGCTGCCATGCAGAGCAACATCAGCTTTGATTCTGGTGGTGGAAGCGGTATCTCAGCCGAGGCACTTGCCTTACAAGCCCTGCAGAACGTCTATCAGTCCACGTCTAGCGCCGTTTCACAGGCTATCAAGAAGAACAGGGCAAAGATCAAGTATAACACCATCGTTTATCTGATTAATGAGCAATAGGAACAAAAAAGGAACATTGTATAACCATTAACACACAAGAAAGATGAAAAATATGAGAAAGTTAATTTTAGCAGCAGTGGCTTTCGTAGCCCTGAGTACAAACAGCGTAATAGCACAGGACAAGGTTCTGACAACTCTCTATGTCAACAAGGAGGTGACCACTCACCTGATTATGCCTGAGACTATCCGTCTGGTGGATATTTCCACAGATAAAGTCGTGGGCAACCAAGTGAATGACAATATCGTGCGTATCAAGCCAGACACCATCCTCACTGATGGTGAGACAGCTGCCGTGGTGACTGTCATCGGTGAGCGTCATATCGCTCAGTACAAGCTGGTATATAGTGTCTTGCCCAACATCGTGCATACCCGGTTTACCATCCCATACTGCGACACTCAGGAGTACATCAATCCTGATGTATCGATGTCTGTCGGTGAAATGAGCCGCTATGCCATCCGAATGTTCAATGCCAAGCGTTCTGTCCATAATATCCACAGCAAGAAAGATAAGATGAAGGCATGGGTGAATCATATCTGTTCGGCAGGCGATTACTTCTTCATCGACTTCTCGCTAGAAAATAAGACCAAGATTCCGTATGACATTTCGGAGATACGAGTCAAGTTGGAGGACAAGAAGCAGAAGAAGGCCACCAACTACCAGAGTATCGAGCTGACACCTGAGTATATGCTTGCTTGGAATAAACACTTCAAGAAGCGCTATCGTAATGTGCTGGTGATTAAGAAACTGACCTTCCCTGATGCCAAGGTCTTGAAGATTGAGGTTTCTGAGAACCAGATTTCAGGACGAACCATTGAGCTGAACATCGATTACAAGGATGTACTCAGTGCAGATTGTTTTGACGATTAAGCAACCACTGTAAGAGAAGCATTATGATACAGGAAACGCACGAACAGCAGCAGATATACAACCTTTTCAGGAGTTGCATCTACATCTTTCTGATTCTGGAACTCATCGTAAACATGCCCATTGGCATCGGTTCGTCCATCATGCAGGGATTCATTGCCATCCTTGGCAAGCTGGAGGTGTTTGGATCAGTGGTGATATGCAAGGTAATGGAACTTATCTGCGTCATCATCACTTGTGTCGGCACGACGGCACGCAGGAGTCTGAACTTCGACGTGCATAAGAAGGTGACGTATCCTTGCGTCATGGGGATTTTGCTGACTGTCCTGTGCTGTTTCCTGCAACCGGGACACTGGGGACTCGTTCTGGATCTCTACCCTATTAACCGTATCCTGTACTTCATCTCTTCCGTGCTCGGAATCATGCTTGTTCACAAGGGGCTTGACGGAATGGCTCAGTACTTTAACTGCAAACTGGGTGAAGATCGATTTAACTTCGAGAACGAGAGCTTCCAGCAGTGTGAGCAGCTGGTGAACAACAAGTATAGTGTGAACATCCCGATGATCTATTACTACAAGGGGCGTATGCACAATGGCTGGTGTAATATCTCCAACCCTTTCCGTGGCACATGGGTTGTCGGAACACCTGGCTCTGGTAAGTCGTTTTCTGTCATAGAACCCTTTATCAGACAGCACTCGGCAAAGGGTTTTTCAATGGTAGTTTATGACTACAAGTTTCCCGCTCTTGCAGAGATGACTTTCTACCATTTCAACAAGAACAAAATGCTTGGAAACATCCCTGAAAACATGGAGTTCAACATCATCAACTTCACTGATGTGGAATATTCAAACCGTGTGAACCCGATCCAGAAGAAGTACATTCCTGATCTGAGTGCTGCATCTGAGACTGCGGCCACCCTGCTTGCTGCCCTGAATAAGGGAAGTGGGCAGGCAGGAGGCGGTGGTTCGGACAAGTTCTTTACCAATTCAGCAGAAAATTTCTTAGCCGCTATCATCTACTTCTTCATCACTTTTCATCCTGTGGCATGGAGGAATGGCAGAAAGCTGCACCACTGTATCATCTACGATGGTCATAAGTATGAGATCCGCATCGTCATGTGGAATGACTACATTGCGGTGGATGAGCAGGGAAATGTGGTGCTGGACTTCATCGATAAGGATGGCAGACACCTGAGCGTGGATGAGGATGGTATGCCTGTTACATTGAAGAACTTTTCTTATGTTGACAGGGAGAGTAAGCTGATTATCATCGAGGATGAGTTCTACGAGAATGACTGCGGGGAGAGAGTGGAGCCAGACACCTTTACAGGCGAGTACTCTGACATGCCTCATGTGCTGAGCTTCCTCCAGCACTCCTACGATGATGTATTCAATATTCTGATGCAGGACGAGACGATTATGTCACTGATGGCTCCGTTCAAGTCGGCATACGACAACAATGCCATGGATCAGCTGGAAGGTATGGTTGGTACGCTGCGAGTCAATGCTGCACGTCTGGTATCTCAGGAGGCTTACTGGGTGTTTTCCGGCGATGACTTCGATTTGAAGGTGAGTGACCCGCAGCATCCGTCCTACCTGATTATCGCCAACGACCCTGAAAAGGAGCAGGTCATCGGCTCGTTGAATGCTCTTGTACTGAACCGTCTGACAACGCGTGTAAATAGTGGTCAAGGCAGGAACGTGCCTGTGAGCATCATCATCGACGAGCTGCCGACGCTTTACTTCCATAAGATTGACCGTCTGATTGGTACGGCACGAAGTAACAAGGTGAGTGTGACGATGGCATTCCAGGAATTGCCACAGCTGGAGGCTGACTACGGCAAGAATGGTATGCAAAAGGTGATAACCACCTGTGGTAACGTTTTTAGCGGCTCTGCCCGTAACAAGGAGACGCTGGAATGGCTGCAAAACGACATTTTTGGAAAGGTGAAGCAGACCACGCAGAGCATCAGTATCAATGATGAGCGTATCTCTACCTCCATCAACGAGAAGATGGATAACCTCGTCCCTGCAGCTAAGATTGCGGACATGGCTACGGGCTGGATCTGCGGACAGACGGCTCGTGACTTCACGCCGACGGAGGCCAGTGCTATGCAGAAGGTGAACCTGGAAGAGACGGATGAGTTCAAGACAACCAAGTTCTTCTGTAAAACGAACTTCGATATGCGACATATCGAGGAAGAGAAGAAACACTACATCCCCCTACCAAAGAAGTACAGCTTCGGGAATGAGCATGAGAAAGAGGTAATGCTATCGAGAAACTTCCGACGTATCAATGAGGATATCAACAACCTCACGTCAGAACTTCTTGGAAAGGGGAATTCTTCAGAAGGTTAGTCACTCTTCATCATCGGGGAAGTCATCATCATGAAAGTCATTGCACATGGCTTCCATGTGTGCTTTCCAGATTTCTGTCATCCGTTGTTTATTGAGTTCATCCTTTCTGATTCCGGCGAAGAAAGACTTCTCCAGTCTGGTAGGATCACCTTCTGTATATTTCAGAATGATGTCTATGGCATAATCCATAGTAAGTCCTTCCTCACAATCAAAGCCTCCCTCAGTGACGGCAAGGAGATAATAGTCAAAGGCAGCAATGAAGAGATTAAGGAATGACTCTGTACTATCAGAACTTACAAAATCATCCAGCAATGATTCACAAAGACTCTCTCCGCTATGACCATAGTCCATAGCATCACGCCATTCCCTCTGCTCACACTTAACATAGGCCAGATGAGTCTGAACGACTGCCAAGTCAAACCGCATGTCGAATTTTGAATCAATGAAGAAGTGTTGGGCTTCGTAGCCATATTTCTCAGCCTTTCCAAAATTTTCACCGTCAATATAGGACTCTATCAAGTCAGGATAGACTTTACCTTGATGTTTTTCGATGGTTTCTTCTTCCTCTGGCGTTTCTGGTCGTACAACCATCTTATAGGCTGCAAGGGAACGTTCAAAACATTCCAGAGCCTTGTCTCTTTCATCTATGTCCAGATATACCTGGCCCAAGGAATGCAAATGGGCGGCATACCCTTCACGGAAAAAATCCTGTTCCTCCTCTGACATCATTCCGTATAAATGCTCAAATGCATCATGGCATCTGAGGGCTGCATCAATGTAATTTTCACGCAATAGCCATTTATAGGCACACTCTGCCAGGATATATCGTAGTGCCATTTCTTGGAGTGTGGTGACAGTCTTACCGACAGTTGTACGTCTGAAATAATGTACGGATGACTCCCACGCTTTCTGACTGTCTGCTTCAAAGTCTGTGCTGTGAAGACGGATCCCTTCAAAGCATCTCAGTTTGAAGGCAAGGGTCAGATACTTGTCTTCTTCAGCCGTCATACACCACTCGTAGTGGTTGATTGCTTGATCCACATTCAATATAAAGCTTTTCAGGTCATCCGTTGCATCATTGACCATAGACATGGTGAAATAGACATCTGCCAATGCATCATGAAGCTCAAAGCTGTCAGACAAGTCGTTTGTATAGCTAATGATGGCATCAGTAAGCCTGTCCAAAGCTATAGAATAGTTGGCCCTGTCATGATGTATTATCTCTTTGGCCTCACTGAGCAGTGCATCACCTGAAGAGCGTTTGATTTCATTCACAATATCCGTTTTTCGCTGTTCCGAATATAGCGCAAAGGCCTCGTTGATTTCCTTGTAGATGGCCTCCCTGTCTTTTAACTTGTACAATTTGGGATGGTTATCAAGGAACTTCCGCAGTTTCTCTATCTCGTCGATAGCTTCTTCTACCCTTCCACAGAAATAGAACAGGTCAGCATGAAAGAACACATCGGCATGACGGGTCAGGGACGTTACCTCCCAATCCTCGGTTTCTATGTCAACGACTGCTGGATCTTCTACTATCTCATAAAGCATATCAGCGTATTCTGCCTTGGCATACGCTATATCTCCTTCAATCAAATGCCTATGAGCATCGTAGAAAGGTATCTGGTAACAGAAATTCTTCTTGGTCGGCTGGAATAAGATGGCACGAGCCAGATGGTCCTCCAGAAAACGTTGGACATCCTTCTGCTGTACTTTACCTTTATACTCTTCCATTACATTTGCCTGGCATTTATGCCTCTGATTGTGCAAAGGTAGGAATAATATACGTAAATTAGCCGAAGGATGCCCGAAAATTAGACATCTTTATGAATATTGATGCTATAATGACGCTGCGATGGCGCGGATTTTGGCATTATAATCATTCATATTCTCAGCGTACCCGATTCTTTTCAGGAAAGCATAATAGTCTTTATCTTGATTCGGATCATACTTGGACTGTACCAGCCGGACATAGGCAGCTACAGACTCTTCCCAAGTATTGAAATGATAATAGTCTTTCTTACGGCTATCGAATAATCCGAACAGATTGCAATACCTTACACACAGGTTCGATGTCATCCAACCAGATTCTAATACACACTGAGCCGCGACTATCTTGGGGAACTTGACACCATACTTGGCCATCACCTTATACAGGTTATTGATATTGAGCGGCAGGCTGGGATGAACATCAAAGTGCAGGGCATCCATCTTCTGCTGCAAGCCTACTATATAGTTATTTAGGTACGCGAGAAACGGCTCTGGATCAACCTTCTGCCATGAGCCTCCTTGTTCGTTCTGACTCCATTTTGACATCTCCAAATGGAGATGCTCAGCAGTAGCACGACCGCTGCGTCCTGATATTCCCACAATAGTTCCAGCCGTCACTATCTGTCCTTCACTTACCGCAATCATACTCAGATGGGCATAGCGTACGCGGAGGTTCCCGTGATTGAGGATGACATTATTGCCGTAGCCAGTCGCCTTTCGCTCGACCTTTTCGACAACTCCAGGGAACATGGCATATACATGGGCATACCTTGCTCGAAGGTCAACACCTGAATGCCAGCGTGAGCATTTGGTAAACGGATCTGCACGATAGCCATAGTCGGAGGTGACTTTCAGGAAGTCCAGAGGCAAGGCAACATTCCTACGTCTGCCTAATAGCTCATACATCATACTGTCACGTACGGAAACAAACAAGGGGTTGTCATACTCGATGGCTATCTCCTTATGCTTTGGCATGTCAAAGTACTCTTCAGAGGGATTTAGTTCCAAGTCGAGCGAGTCTAAAACTTTGGCGTTTTCCTGATGGTTTTCAACCTGCACGTTTTGGCTGACAGCTTGCTTAACATGCTTATTCTCAACGGTATAAAACTGCGCATTGACTGTTATGCATACTGCCAAAAGCGCTAGCGAACTTGATTTCCTTTTCATTGCTTCGTATATCTTTTTGAGAGTTTATAATTTTGCACCCCGAAAGCGATATACTAGCATCCATATGTGATAGCGGGTGCAAAGGTACGCATAAAAAGGTTCAATACAAAAGAACTATCAACAAAAAGAAGTACAAGTACATGAAAGAAAAAAGAACAATGTTCACCAACAACGAGATTCCCCTGAAGGACTTCGAGAAAGCAGGTCTGGATATAGGCAAGATGCCTGCCGACATGCTTTCGTCTCTCATGAAGGGGGAGATAAGCCAGGTCATGGAGATCAGGCCTGTGCTGAAAAGCGGACGCAAGGAGGCGCTTCCCGTGAAGCTACGCCTTACCCGTGATGAAGACAATCGTGTCGTGCTGATGGCCTACCCAGTCCACCGTGACATCGTAAACAACATCAGGCTCAATGATCAGGAACAGCAACGGCTTCGTCAAGGCGAGACCATCCGTAAGGAGGTTCGTGACGGAAAGTACAGCCGCCAGATGTTCATTCAGCTGGATAAAGACACGCGCTGTCTGATGATGCGCGATGAGCGCTCCATAGAGCTGAACAAGCGCATGGATGAGCTGGAGCATGTCAAGGACATCACCCTTGGTCAGAACCAGCGACAGGCCATCCGAGAAGGTAAGCCTATAGAACTGGAGGTCGGCGATACCAAGGTCACTGTAGGCGTTGACCTCAGCCAGAACTCAGGCTTCAAAGCTATCGAGGGTGACATGCAGGAGTGGAAGCGCAAGCAGCAGATTGCATGGGACATCGCCAATCCCGGTGCCGTAGGCTTCTGGCAGACTGAGGAGAACCGATGGGAGTACAAGCAGACGCTTAACAAATACAAGTATAAGGACGAACGCCAACCTGAGAAAAAGGAGGAGCATAAGTCCGAACGCAAAATCAGACCATAATGGCATTAGATAGGTAATTAGTTAGTAAAAAAGGAAAGAAGAATTTTCAGGATAAACCTTAGTAATCGATACCATTAAAAGCAGTAGTGTCCTGGCCTCCCCTTTGGCCATTTTGGGGAGGCTACGGCACTCTTTTGAAAGGTATTTGGTATTGGTGGTACAGTAACAAACAAAATCAGGATAGCACAATGGAATCATATGAGGAATTGACACAGCTCCGTGAAGCGGACATCATCGGATGGCGTGAGTTCATCCGACGTCAGCCGGAGCTTGAACAGGAATACTATGCGTGGTGCGTCACCAACGACCTCGACATGAACGAGGACACCGCAGAGGCATACATGACGTATATCGAGGAATGTCTCTTCAAGGACTGAGCGTAAGCTTGAGTACAACCATAAAATGATATATCATGGAAAACGAGAACAAGGAAAAACAACAGAACACAGATCAGCAGACTCCTAAGGCTGAGCATAAGACGATGGCAGAGAAAGCCGTCGAGCGGTTCAGCGAGATGATGGTCTCACGACTGGAGGAGATGAAAGGTCAGCAGTGGGAAAAAGGCTGGATAGACGGTGGGGGCAAGACGCAGGGACTGCCCCAGAATCTTTCAGGCCGTCGCTATTCCGGTCATAACGACTTCTTCCTACAGCTGCATACGGCCATGAACAGCTATCAAATGCCCGTCTATGCGACCTTCAAGCAGATCCACGAGGCAGGTGCAACCATCAACAAAGGCGAGAAAGCGATGCCTGTCATCTACTGGAACATCACCCACAGGGATGAGAATGGACAGAAGGTTACCGATGAGCAGTTCGATGCCATGACCAAGGCTGAGCAGGAGAAATGCAAGTCGATACCCATTATGATGGGCTACTATTGCTATAACCTTGACCAGACGAACTTTAAGGAGGTCAAGCCTGAACAGTATGCCCGTCTACAGGAACAGTTCAAGGCTCCTGAGATAAAGGACACCAAGGGTATGTTTATATCCCCTGAGTTCGACGCGATGATTGAAAAGCAGACGTGGGTCTGCAAGATCAACGCCATTGAAGGGTCTGGGGCTTTCTACAGCAAGTCCAAGGATGAGATTACCGTTCCTTTGAAGGCGCAGTTCAACATACATGAGGATCCAAAGGAGGTCTATAAGGATGGCATGGAGTACTACAGCTCCCTGGTTCATGAGATGGCGCACTCTACAGGCATAGACAGCCGACTCTCGCGTGATATGGAAGGTCGGTTCGGTGACAAGAAGTATGCCAAGGAGGAACTGGTCGCAGAACTGAGTGCGGCAATGGTCGGCAATTCAATGGGCTTTGATAAGCGCATCCTCGACAACAATGCCAAGTATGTGGACTCTTGGATTGATACGTTGAAGCAGGAACCGAAGTTCATCATCAGCGTCATGGCCGATGTCAGCAAAGCTTCAGGCATGATCCTCGAACATGTGGACAAGCAGCGACTGGAACTGGGCATGGCCACGCTCCAGTCCAAAGAGCTGGTACTCGACGAGAAAGGACAGACTGTCAAGGATGTTAAAGAGGCAAAGACTGTGAATGACGGCAAGGAGTCAAAAGCGGAAAAGCCACAGACTAAGGCAGAGGAAAAGGCTGAGATTGCAAAGGAAGCTGCCCATGTCTGGCACAATCTGAAGGAGAAGCATCCCGATGCTGTCCTCCTGATGCGCAAGGGCGATTTTTATGAAGCCTTTGGTGAGGATGCAAAAAAGGTTGCCAAGTCAACCGGCTTAAAGGAGCAGCATGTGGTCAAGGAGGGTTTTGAAACCAAGGAAGGTGAAAAGGGAGTTTCCTATGTCAACTTCAAGAACAGCAGTCTTGACAAGTACCTTCCCAAGCTCGTTCGTGACGGCCATCGTGTGGCTATCGTCGATAATCTGGAGGATATGGCTCGTGACCGTATTGCTGACAGGAAGAAACAGGAGAAGTCTCAGGAGCAGCCTGTGGCTGCCAAGCAGACAACTACCGTTGCCAAGACCATTCCTTTGGATCAGTTCAACAAACTGGAAACTGATGATGGCAAGAAGATAGACCACTTTGCCGTATTCCGCATGAAGAGCGGCAACTATGGTGTCCGTGCGATGGTAGATGGTCAGCAGCTTGGCGTAAAACCTCTGAACAAGGAAGACCGTAATGCCTTCTTTGACCATACCACAACCAAGGCAGCCCTTGTACAGAAGTACTACGGCAAGGAACTCTCTGAGTCACGTAGCCGTTCCCAAAGCAGAGCGATGGGAATGTAACTGTCAGCATTGAATCATTGCACATTGAATCACTCAATCGTTTGACATGAATGACAAGTACACAACATTCAAGGCCAAGGTGGGAATCGACGAGATCGCCTCCTACCTCGGCTATAAGCTGGACAGAAAGGCTGGTGTAGGACGGTACATCGAAATGTGCCTGCGTGATGGTGCCGGTCGCAAGACCGACTCCATCATCATCAGCCATCCTAACGACAAGTCTTCCCAGACCTACTTTCATCGTAACGGTAGCAGCGGAGGGGATGTCATCAGTCTGATTAAGGAGAATCTGAATACCTTTGGCGTGGTCGGTGAAACGGAATATGACATGATTGATGCTGTCATAGACAAGTTCACGGGAACTGACTACACTTTCAAGCGTGAGTATGACCTCGCTAAGAGTACATCCTCCAAAATCTTTGATGATTCACGCTACGTCATCGAACCGGCTGCGAAGCATTTTGACTCTGTGATGTCGTACTTCCGGCAGCGCAGTATCGATGAGGAAACAGTCAGGGTGTTCCTTCCCTATCTCGTTCGGATTACCGATACCAAGGCTGAGTTCAAGTATCGTAACCTCGCCTTTCCATACAGTCAACCTGGTTCTGATACCATTGAGGGCTGTGAGCTGCGAGGCTACAGTGGCTTCAAGATGAAGGCCGAGGGAACGAACAGCTCAACGGCTGCATGGATAGCTGACTTCTCTGATGGCAATGCCGAAAGTGTCCGAAATGTCTATTTCTTCGAGAGCGGCTATGATGCTATGGCGTTCTACCAAGTGAATAAGTCTCGTATTGACCTTCCGACATCGGTATTTGTCTCTACTGGCGGTTCCTTTTCGAACATGCAGATCCGTAAGGTCACAGACTACTACGCTCATGCCCGATACTGGGAATGCTTCGACAATGACAAGGCGGGAATACTCTACGGCATACGCATGGAGGCACTTCTGAACCGCGTCACGCTGAACATCGTGAGTACAGGCGAAGGGGCTATTATCGAGCACCGAGGCATCAAGACGGTCAAGATCACCAATGACGAGCTTTCTCTTAACAGGGTGGCCGGTGAGTTTCACCTCACACGCCATGTCTCTGTCTGGAAAGCGCCGAAAGGCTACAAGGACTGGAACGACGTGACAATGAACAAGCCAGCAAATACTCTCGTCCAGAAGACGAAGTTCCAGCGTGACGAGAATTTAAGGGAGAACAGAATAAAGAGACCATTATGAGAATAGGAATACGATATGCAACAACATGTTTGCTGCTGATGGCAACGCTTTCGGGCCACGCCCAGCAAACTGATCCTGCCCTGACGGCAGCGGTGGCAGCACAGACTGTTACCTTGGGAACACTCTTTGATGCCCGTAAGAAAACTCAGGAGAAGATTCTTGCTGCTACTGGTATTGAGGAGGTGCAACTCAAACAGCTTCATGACATCGAGAAAAAGGTTCTCGACTATATGGCCAACGTCTCTGGTCTGATGCAGAACCTCTATCAGGTGAAACGCACGACAGAGCTGGTTACGGTGGAGATACCAAGGAACATCAGTGAAGTCCGAAAGGCCTGTAAGGGTCATCTGAAGGGAACGGCTATTGCTTTGGCAGTATCTGACGAGATACGGAGTGTTTATACAGAGATTGGCAGTCTTTCTGCCCTCTGCACGTCTCTGGTCAAGACCAAGACGGTTGACGGCAATAAGGTGAACCTCCTGAATGCCGCTGAACGTTACTGGCTGTGCGAGAAGATTGTTTCATCATTAGAGGATATTAATAGTGCTCTCTACATCCTCTCCTGGCAGATACAGTACCTGTCTTGGGAAGACCTCTGGCGAGGACTCGACCCAGATACCTGGGCAAATTACATGCAGGGTAAGTGGATGGCTGAGTCCTGTATCAGAGACTGGGATGACCTCTTCAAATAGCAACAGCCTTGTAGTGTTACATTTCTACAGGATAACAGAATCATAGTTTTACAGAATTACATCTTTAACACATTTATCATGGATAACACAAAGGATTTGGGCCTGTGCCCCAAGTGCGGCAAGGGCCACATCATCGAGCATCCCTTCGGATGGTCATGTAACAACAGCGAGAAACAGCCCGACGGCACATGGAAAGGCTGCGACTTCGTCATCTTCAAGAACAATAACTACGTAGGTGAGGTTACCGAGGATATGGTGCTGCACCTCCTTACAAAGGGTGAGACCAGTGAGATGGAGATGCACAACAAGGCTGGCCGTCCCTTCCATGCCAAACTCATCCTGAAGGACGGAAAGGTGGCATTGGGATTCAACGAGCACTATCTGGAGGGAAGATGCCCCGTATGTGGTGGTCGTGTAAAAAAGACGGCCAAGGGTTATGCCTGTGAGCATTTCTTCGAGGAGGGTGGCAGTCACTGCAACTTCTACATCGGCAACTTCATCTGTAACCGCATGATTACGGAACAGGAGGCAGAGAACTTCCTTGCAGGACGCAAGCAGGTACTCGACGGATTCGTCTCAAAGGGAGGAAAGCCATTCTCTTCCATGCTTGGTCTGAAGGAAGACGGCGGTGTGTTTCTCAACTCCACCATCTGTAAGTGTCCGGTCTGTGGCGGTGACATTCATGTCTCGCCCAAGGCATACAACTGCTCCAACTATGCCAATGAGGACGTGAAGTGCCAGTTTTTCGTATGGCGCAACCTCGACGGTCATATCGTGACTCCGGAGGATGTGAGACAGCTCTGCGAGAACGGACAGGTGGACGAGGTACTGCGCTTCTACCGGGAGA
>JAEEGG010016568.1_pt1 | contig 15289 bp, 14 predicted proteins | sample 9134161 | NCBI WGS metagenome assembly JAEEGG01 (sample SAMN16246543, study PRJNA631951) | gut metagenome | biome: gut microbiome; feature: rumen; material: CR-attached | host: Bos | place: Iran: Karaj | collected 2018-10
CTGACCAGCCTTAGTGAAGCCAGGAGCAGGGCGCAGGGTGAACCGCTGGTGCCAGCCTGGCAGACGCCGCGCAAGCCGATAGACTTGTCGCAGCTGTATGTGATGAAGATTGACACTGCGATGACTTCAGTGGCAGAGGCCGTGGAACGGCTTCAGGACTTAGAAGATGTGGTGTATGCCCAGCCCAACTATATCCACAGACATGAGAACGCAGTAGACGCCGGAACCCCAGCCACTACGCCACAGCGCCGCGCCTCGGCCGATGGCATCGACTATGCTACGACCGACCCCTATCTCGCCGACCAGTGGTATCTGGCGGCCATCCGTATGCCAGAATTGTGGGAGCAGCCCATCATTCACGAGCGACGCCCCGTGGTTGCTGTCATCGACACGGGCGTTGACACCTTGCACGTCGACCTGAGAGACAACCTTCTGCCGGGGTGGAATGCTGAAAATGAAACAAATATTGTCTACGACTATGAGGGCCACGGCACGTCATGTGCCAGCGTCGTCGCTGCCGTAGGAGGCAATGGCGGCATGGTGGGAGCCAACCCTTTGGCACTGCTGCTGCCCATCGCCAAAGGCTATGACGATGTGTCAATTATCCGAGCAGTGGATTATGCCGTAGCCCAAGGTGCCGACATCCTCTCGTGTAGTTTCGTCTTTTACGATTTCCGGGAGAACAAAGCGATGCAGGACGTGTTCGCCTTGGCGATGGAGAACGCCATCGTAGTAGCGGGAGCGGGAAACTCGTTCGCCGACATTGCAGAGAATCCCCATTTCCCCGCATGTTATCCCGGCATCATTGGCGTCATGGCCACAAATGAGGACGGTGCCCTCGCCATTTTCAGTAATCATGATCGCGACGGCAGCTACTATTCCAACAACGGCTCGGGTTATAATTATGAGTTGCGTGCCCCTGGTGCCAACATGCTTGTGGCACAAGTAGGTGGCGACTATTTCTTTTCGGAAGGTACCTCGTTTGCCACGCCACTGGTAGCTGGGGCTATATCGCGCCTGCTGATGTGCCGCGACTACAGCAGTCGCGAGCAACTCCTGCGTGCGCTGGTCGAGAGTTGCGGCAGCCATTTCGACGCTATGGCGGCTTACCACTATCAGCAGCCACTGAGCGGCACCTTCACACGGAATATTTGCGGGCACGACATCACGTTTGTGAAGACCGACGAAAACTGTCTGACGATGGGCGATGGCGTCCATCCCTGCCTTGAGGGTACGCTGAAAGCATTCACCATTCCCGACGCCGTGGCAGGCTATGCAGTGACCGCCATCGCTCCCAACGCATTCAAGGATGTAACAATAGGCCGGCTGACCCTGCCCTACATGCTGAGGGAGATAGGCAGCGGAGCCTTCCACGACAGTCATATTGATACCTTGGATGTGCATGGCCTGAAACGCCAGCCTGCCTGTGCCGACGATGCGTTCTGCGAGTGGCATTTCCAAAACACCTTTATTGCAGCCAATGGCGTGTATTTGGCCGACTGGCTCACCGATAGCCTCTGGAGCCGATTTGCCAAGTGGGATGTTGATTACTTCTATGCCAATATCAGTGGCGCGCCGACCAAGTTCTGCTTCACCGACGCAACACCTCAGACCCTGATATTAGGCATCAATGGTGAAACCGCCATCCCATTTTCTTTTGAAGGCACCTTTGTCATCCCCGACGAGGTGGCAGGTTTTCAGGTCACCAACGTTGCCGGCTATGCCCTCAGCGAATGCCCGCAAATGAAGGGCGTCGTGCTGCCCAGCTGGCTCACCGACATTCCTGAAGGCCTCTGCCGCTACGACGCGTCGTTGCAGCATGTCGCTATCCCTGAGGGCGTGCGCAGCATCGGCATGTATGCGTTCAGTGAGTGCGCTCTGACCGAGATTGAGCTGCCCGCGAGCCTCATTAGTCTGGGCCACGAAGCCTTCGCCTCGAACCCGCCCTACGTGATGCAGGTGGCTAATGCCACTCCTATCGACCTCAAGGATGAATATGGCGACGACAGCCACCCCTTCGGCGATGCCACTCTCCTAAAGGCGTGCACGCTGCGCGTGCCTCAGGGTAGCAAGAGTGCCTACGAAGCCGCACCTGGATGGTGTGAGTTTGGCACCATCGAGGAATACGTCACCAGCGGCGTCACACCGCATCATGCTGGCGTGGAAGGCCCCGACGGTCAATGGTATTTTGACATGCAGGGGCGTCGGGTGAATGTCCAATCGCTTCGTAAGGGCGTATATGTCAGCCCCCACAAGAAGAAACACATCAAGCAGTAGCACTATGAGCATAAAGTCACTCTTTGCCCGCTTTCGTGCCTGGCAACGCCAACCGTTCAGCTACGGCAAGGTAAGCAGCGATGTCCACCACTGCTTGAACTGCGGGTATGACTACACCGGTAATTACTGTCCGCGCTGCGGACAGGAGGCCGATACACGAAGACTCGACTGGCATGTCATTGGGGATGGGCTACTCGATGTGTTCGACGTCGAGAAGCGCTCGTTGCCACTCACCATCTGGTATCTTCTCTTCCGCCCCGGCTACCTCATCAGCGACTATCTCGACGGGCGCCGCCGCAACTGCTATTCGCCCGTCATGCTGATATTCATCCTGTCCATCGTCTTCACTTTTGTCGATAAAATGAATAGCGCCGGCAGCACGGCTGAGGTGCAACAGGAGGCCACCACCGTTACTGATGCTTTCTCACATTTGGGAAATGTGGCCTGGTATTTCCTCATCAACAGTTTGTTCCTCATCCCTCCCACTTGGATTCTTTTCCGCCATGCGCCGCGCCACACGCGCCACACGCTCTCCGAGGATTTCTTCATTCAGATGTTCATTGGCTCACAGATGATCTTGCTCAACATGCTGGTCTTCATCCTGCCCTTTAATATTATTTTGGCACTATTGCTCTTTCTCTTCCTGTTCAGCTATGCGCCCGTCTTCGGCTATGGCATCTGGGGCACCGTGTGGCGTTCAGCCGCCTGTATGTTTGCGGCCGTCGTCGTTCCCCAAGCAATAATGATTTGCATCGACTGGGCCATGGGCAACATGGTCATCGATGCATTTGCCAGAGAACGCCTTCTCATGGCAGTGGGAGCCATCATGGCGGTGGTCGTAGGATATTTTATTGGACAACATACCGAGCGCCGCCGCTTAGCCCCCTAAGTTAGGGGGTTGGGGGTCTGAACAAGCGCACAGGTTGACGACTGACGGTGAACCTGTTGCCGCTAAAATGACGAATTGACGAAATCATGAATTTCGTTATAATTTTAGGTGATGATATAGGAGTTGACCCAATATAGGATAATGGTCTTACAGCAGGGCCATGACCTCCTCGTCGGTGGCGAGGTTGAAGTCGCCGGGTATGGTGTTCTTCAAGGCTGAGGCTGCCAGCGAGTAGTTGAGTTGCTGCTGGTCGTCGTTGGGGAAGGCCTGGATGGCGTGCAACAATCCGGCCATGAACGCATCGCCCACGCCCGAGGGGTCTACGACGCCATTGATGTCGTGGATGGGGGCGCGCAGCAGACGGTAGTTCTCGCCGTCGTCGCTAGTGTAGAGCAGGGCAGTGAGCAGATGGCGGCTACTGGCCACCATGTTGCGCATACCCATGAGCCACTTGCGGCAACGCGGGAACTGCTGGTGCAGTTGCTCGAACCATTCGCCATATTCCTGCATCTGCATCTCAAAATGGGTGTCGGTGGCAGTATAGGGAGGCTGGCGGCGCTGGCAGAGGTATTCGAATTCGATGGCGTCGCCAAACATGAAGTCACAGCGCGAGAGCAACATACTCAGTGTGGCGCGGGGGTCGGCACCATCATATTTCCACAGGTTCTTGCGGTAGTTGATGTCGTACGACACGCTGACGCCCATCTCGTCGGCCACGTCGAGGGCCTCAAGGGTCGCCTCGAGCGAGCTGCGGCTGATGGCGGCGGTGATGCCCGAGATGTGCAACACGGCAGCACCCTGCAGAATCTGATGCCAGGGCAGCATGCCGGGACGCAGTTCAGAACAGGCCGAGTTGGCGCGGTCGTAGACCACCTTGGCCGAGCGCATGCCGGCGGCAGGCTCGAAGTAGTAGGTGCCGATGCGGCTGCCGCCGAAGAGCACATGATGACAACTTACGCCCAGCTCTTGCAGGCGCAGCACGCCGGCACGCCCCACGGGGGTCTCGGGCAGACGTGTCACATACTCCACCTGGTCGCCCAGGGTGGCAAGGCTCACAGCCACGTTGGCCTCGCTGCCGCCATATTTGCTGGTGAAATAATCGCCTTGTGTCAGGCGTTGATGTTGGTCTTTGGAAAAACGGAGCAATAGCTCACCAAATGTTACAATCTTTTTAGTTTTCATGTTTTTGGGGTGCAAGCTTCGTAAGTTTCCCAATCTGCTTGCGGGCTTCTGACTTACCCACCTGTATCATACGAAGCATATTGTCGTTGCCGAAACTCGAAGCATCATAATCGGGTAGGGGAGGATTGATGTAGATGTCGGCACGCTGACGGTTCTCGTTGTATTTGGTAATGTCGGGGCGGTTGAACACCCAGTTGGCAATGGGGCCCAGGCCGATAAGGTCGGCAAGGCCGGTGATGAGGCTGGCGTCGCTCTTGCGGTTCTGGGGCTTCTCCTGTTGCAGGTCGACGGCGATGACGATGTCGGCCCCCATCTCCCTGACGACATCCACGGGCAGGTTGTTCATCATGCCGCCGTCGACGAGCTGCTGCCCGTCTACCTCAACAGCCTTGAACACGCCCGGTATAGACATCGAAGCCCTGACGGCACGTGGCACTGTACCCTCGCTGAGCACCACCTCCTCGGCATCCATCATCGATGCGGCCACACAGCGGAAGGGGATGGGCAGACACTCAAACTCCACGCATCCCTTCAGGGCGAGCATGGAGTCGACCACCTGCTCTACGCGCTTGCCACCGAGCATGCCGAACTTGTTGTTGCGGGTGTCGATGACGGGGAAACCAAAGATGTAGGTGATGCCCTTCTCTTGCTTATAGGGTTCGCCGCTCAGGTCTTCGCGGCGGTCGGTGAGCAGCGATATCCACTCTTGCTGCGAGAACATCTGCTCCAGCTCGGCTGCACTGTAGCCCGCCGCATAAAGGGCTCCCACAATGCTGCCGATGCTGGTGCCTGCAATGTAATCGGGGCGGATGCCGGCATCTTCAAGAACGCGCAGCACGCCCACCTCTGCAGCACCCTTGGCACCGCCGCCGCCCAACACGAGGCCTATCTTCTGGGCTCGCGTAGGGACAAAGGGAAACAAAAAGAGAATAGTGAAAAGAAGAACTGCCACCAACACGTGCTTGCATCTTGCTTGCAGCACTTGTGCCATGAATGCAGTGGTTCTTTTCACTATTCTCGCGTTACTCGGCGTTAGTCTCGAAGGAGGGGGTCGTTATTTCACCAGCACCTTCTGGCCCTTCACGATGTAGAGACCGGCACGGAGGTTCGACACCTCAGATGCAGGTATCTGCGATGCCACTTTGGCTCCGGCAGCGTTGTAGACATCAACCTTCTCGTTGGTGCTGGCGATAGCGTCGATGCTCGTAGGATCGCCATAGCCCAGGTGCTGAGCAGTGACCATCTTGCTGGTGCCCGACGATAGGCGGATGTAGCAGCGTGTGGCATAGAAGCCGTTGGTGTTCATGCCCTTAACCGATACGAATTTCACCTCGCTGTTGTCGCGTGCCAGCACACCATAGAGGCCCTCGTCCTCAACGTGTGTGCGTGCTCCTTCCATCGTCACTTCCTCGCCGCTGTTGGTGATGAAGGTGAGGGCTGCCTGACGGTCGGTCACTTCGGCTTCCTTGGCGATGCGCTTGGTGGCCTGCTCGCCCGTATAATAGAGCATGTAGGGGGTGTTGGCCTGAATGCCTTCAGCCTTGCAGTCGATGAAGTTGAGCATCACACCTGCGCCATTGTCCTCAGCACTGGCCAGACGCTCTAAGCGGCAGTCGCTGCCGAAGACGTTGTTAATCTCTTGCTCGGTCATCGAGAAGGGCAGGGCAATGGTGTTCCATCCTGTGAAGACTGCGCGCTGCACACTGACATTGCAAACCTTTCCGTCGTATTTGGCGAGGTTGGTGCCACTGTAGGTGCTCAGATAGAGCTTCTGCTGGGCTTGTGCGCCCACTGTGAGAGCAGCCATGGCTGCGATGAGTAAGAACTTCTTCATAGTTTCTGAGTTTAATGTGAATGGTTTGTGTGTTATTTTGTTGCAAAAATAGTGCTTTTTTGCGAACTAACCAAGAAAAAAACTGAAAATTTTCTTTCTTCACCCCACTTATTTACACTTATTTGCAGATTTTCGCCAAAGATTCAACATATTTGACAAACATGGCCGCTATCTTTGCGCCAAGGCTTCGATGGGACTGCGGAGGATGCGGCCTAGGGAACAGCCTTCGAGGGTGGCGGCCTGTCGTAACTGCTCCTGGAAGTAGTAGGCGATGCTGCCCACGGCTGCGATGGGCAGGTCGGGGCGATGGTAGGGCACCAGATTATGGCTGATGAACGAACGGAAGTTTTGCACCACCAGGTTGCTGACCTCAGGCTTGTCGAGGTGTTGGTGGGCGAAGGGAGCCAGCGAGGCCAGCCAGCGGTTGGCCATGGGCTGTCGGTAGACGCGCTCGATGACATCGGACATCGACAAGGAGTAAGCTCGTTCAAACAGCTCCCTTGCTCCATCAAACAATCTTTCTTTATAGATGGCATTGAGCAGCATCCGCCCCAGCACGGCGCCGCTGCCCTCGTCGCCCAGGATGTAGCCCATGGGCGGGGTGTTCTGTACGATGTCTTGTCCGTCGTAGAGGCACGAGTTGGCACCAGTGCCCAGGATGCAAGCCAGTCCCTCGTGGTGGCCACAGAGCGCACGGGCGGCACCCAGCATGTCGCTGCGCGCCTGAATGCTCCGGGCATGGGGGAAAACGGTGGATAGCAGACGCTCCAGCTTGCTTTCGAGATGGGGGAGCACGCCGCTGCCATAGAACTCCACCGACAGCACGTCGGCAGGAGCCACCTGAGCCTCGCCCAGCTGGGGCAGCAGTTCATGCTGCAGGATGGCGAGGATGGTGTCCTCGCTTTGGTGTATGGGGCTGATGCCCTGTGTGGTGGCCCTGAAAGTCGCCAAGGCCCAGTCTGTTTTCGTGCTGCCGCTGTCGGCAATCAATGTGTATGTATTCATAATATAATAAAGACCCTTCCCCCTCCAGACCCACCCCCTTACCCCTCCCTATAGGGAGGGGAGCGGTTAGTTTTGCTGATGTAATCCGTTACAAGGTTTTACCCCTGCCTGTATGATGTTTCTTCTTGGCCCTTCTGTCATTGGCAAGTCTATATACTCCCCTCCCTATAGGAATGGGTAGGGGGGCTGCGGCATGGTAGTTCACTCCTAACTCCTAACTTCTAACTTCTAACCCCTCACTCCTAACTCTATTGTTTTACTTGTCTGATATACTGTTGGTAGCGGGCGCGAATCTTGTCGACATAGTCGGCGGTCTCATTGCCGCGCATATAGCCATGGCGCACCAGCGTGTCCTGATAGTATTGAGGGTCTTTCAGCCGCAACACATATTCTCGCACATCGTTCCATCTCTGTGGGTTGCGATGGTCGCGCTCGGCCAACCGCATGGCATCCTGGAGGTGGAAGATACCCCCGTTGTAGCTGGCCAGCACCATGTTCTGCCGCTCTGTGCGGTCGTGTATGTAGTTGAACTCATGCTCCAGCTCGTGCAGGTAGCGCGTGGCGGCGGCAATGTTCTGTTCGGGGTCGTTCATCTGGTCGCGGGGCAGTCCCAGATGGTCGGCCGTCTTGGGCATAATCTGCATCAGCCCCTTGGCTCCTGCCCACGACACGGCGTCGGGGTCGAAAGTCGACTCCTGGTAGCATTGCGCTGCCAGCAGACGCCAGTCCCAGCCGATGCCTCGGCAGTAGCGCTTGAACAGCTCGTCGTAGTAGCTGATGACACCTCGGCGCAGCATGGGGGCGTGGACACGTCGGCTGACGCGTGGTCGCGAGAGCTTCTGTCGCTCGTCGGCCAGCACCTCGGTCAGAAGTTGTGGCGAGTACCATTCGTCCACTGCTTGCTGCAAAGCCGTCTTCCCCTCGCCCAGCATCCATCCCGTGGACAGCGAGTCGTCGGCCAGGCGCATGGCCACCATGTCGGCATCGCCGTCGGCCAGGCGTCGCATCATCTCAGCGGTGTCGCGGCATGTCTCCATACGTAGCCTGACACCGAGATGGCTGGCAAAGCGCTGGGCCAACAGGTACTGCACGCCCAGATGGGCACCCTGGAAGTCGTAGTAGGTGGTGGGGCCTGGGATGGTGAGGGCGATGAGTTCACCCGCATGCTGTATCTGCTCCAGGTCGAAGATGGCCTCATCGGCTGCAGTGTCTCCACCCTGCCAAGGGGGCGTGGTGGGTACCGAATGCTTCGTGCAGCCCACCAGCAGCAGAAGAAGCATCGTAAGGAGAAAGGCGGTTGCTGTCAGTCGTCTCATTGTAGTCGTCTCAGAAGCTGCTCGTAGTCGTTCGCCTCCATGATTTCGCGCAACGGCTCCATCACGAAAGGGCGTTGGGCCATGCGAGGGTGAGGGATGGTGAGGTCGGGGGTGTCGATGCAGATGTCGTCGTAGAGCAGGATGTCGATGTCGATGGGACGGTCGTGGTAGACGGTGGTACCCGTTCGCTCGGTGGCATGCTGACGGCGTTTGCCCAGCGTACGTTCTATACGTTGCGTAGCCTTGAGCAACTGCCGAGGCGACAATACGGTTTGTACGCCGACCACCGCGTTGAGGAAACGGTTGTCCGACTCAAACCCCCATGGCAACGTATCGCAGTAAGCTGACTGGCGCACGATGTCGCCAATCAGCTTACCTATCATTTGGCATGCTTGGTCGAGCATTTCTTTCCGGTTGCCCAAGTTCGACCCCAGCCCCAAGTAAACAATGTGCTTCTCCTCCAAGCTATTCACTCCTAACTCCTAACTCCTAACTCCTAACTCCTAACTCCTCACTCGTTTAGTCGTCGAGAATCAGCATGCAGTCGCCGTAGCAGCCAAACAGGTAGTCGTTTTCCAACGCCTTGTTGTAGGCCTCGATGGTGAGGTCGTAGCCTCCGAAGGCAGCGGTGAGCATCATCATTGTCGACTCAGGATGATAGAAGTTGGCCAGCAGAGCATCGGCGAGTCCGAAGTCGTAGGGAGGGAAGATGAATTTGTTGGTCCATCCGTCATATTCCTTCAGCATGCCATCGGTGCCCACGGCGCTCTCGGCGGCACGTGCAGTGCTCACGCCCACCACGCACACCTTGTTGCCGGCGCGCTTGGCTTGGTTCACCACCTCGCAGCATTTCTTTCCCACAATCATCTGCTCGGAATTCATCTTGTGCTTCGTCAGATCTTCCACCTCGATGGTGTCGAAGGCACCGAGCGAGCAGTGCAGGGTGAGGAAGGCGTTCTGGAACCCACGGATCTCCATTATTTTCATCATCTCACGACTGAAATGCAGTCCTGTGGATGGTGCGGTGACGGCTCCCTCGTGGCATGCGAAGACGGTCTGGAAGTTCACCGTGTCGTCGTCCTCGGGTGGCCGGCGGTCGATGATGTAGCGTGGCACGGGTGCCGACCCTAATGCGAAGAGCTCGCGCTTGAACTCGTCGTGCGGACAGTCGTAGAGGAACCGCAGGGTGCGTCCTCGACTCGTGGTGTTGTCGATGACCTCGGCCACCATTGGCCCGTCGCCGTCGAAGAACAGCTTGTTGCCGATGCGTATCTTGCGGGCAGGTTCCACGAGCACGTCCCACAGGCGCAGCTCCTCGTTGAGTTCGCGCAGCAGGAACACCTCTATCTTCGCGTCGGTCTTCTCCTTCGTGCCAAAGAGGCGGGCAGGGAACACGGCGGTGTCGTTGAAGAGGAAGGTGTCGCCCTCTTGGAAATAGTCCACCACGTTGCGGAAGTTCAGCCACTCGTCGGTGTCGTTGCCGTGGGCATCTTTCTGAAACATGTCTATCTTCTCGCTCTTGCGGTGCACCACCATCAGCTTGCAGCGGTCGCGCTGATAGACGCGCTCCACCGTTCCGTCTTCGTTTTCAAAGATTTTGTGGGGCGGATAAAGGGCTATCTGCTCCTCGGGCAATTTGAATTTAAATTGTGATAGCTTCATCTATGATATGTTTTTCTGTTTCTGAGGAATAATGATGTCTTGCTGGTCGAGCCAGGCAGGAAACTCGTCGAGGGTGAGGCACTGCTCGATGCGCACGTCGCCCAGACGGGTGCGACAGAGCGCGGTGAGGAAGGCTCCGCTGCCCAAGGCCTGACCGATGTCGCGTGCCAAGGCCCTGATATACGTCCCTTTGCCACACACCACGCGTATCGACATCTGCATCGTCTGCGGGTCGAAGTGCGTCAGCTCTATCTCGTCGATGAGCAGCGTCTTCGCTTTCAGCTCCACCTTTTCACCTTTGCGAGCCAGCTTGTAGGCACGATCGCCGCCTATGTTGCACGCCGAATATTCGGGTGGCACTTGGCTGATCTCGCCCACAAACTTGCCGAGCACGCTTTCTATCAGTTCGCGGGTGATGTGGCGGGTGGGGTAGGTCATGTTCACCGTGTGCTCGCGGTCGTAGCTGGCGGTGGTGGCCCCCAGCTGTAGCGTGGCGGTGTATTCTTTCGAGGCATACTGCATCTGCTCAATTTGCTTGGTGGCCCGTCCGGTGCACAGGATGAGCACGCCAGTGGCCATCGGGTCGAGGGTGCCGGCATGGCCGGTCTTCACCCGCTTCACGTGTATCTTGCGCGAGATGAGGTAGCGGATATGCGCCAGCGCCCCAAACGACGACATGCCGTAGGGCTTGTTGATGCAGATGATTTCTCCTTCCTGAAAGTCCACCGTTTTTATTTTCTTTTCACACTGCTTGACTTTGCCACTTGCCTACGAAGTGAAGCAAGGATTAAGCACACATTATTATATATATAAGGCAGATGTCAATCTACCATGACGAGCGATTGCCCTGTGAGCAGCATCAGGATGATGATGGCACCCACGATGATGCGATAGACACCGAAGGCCCTGAAGCCATACTTGGTGAGGAACGCCACAAACCACTTCATGGCCAGCAGCGCCACCACGAAGGCCACCACGCAGCCCAGCACCAGCATGGCGATGTTGTGGGGCGTGGCCCAGGCCGTGTCTTCCTTCATCAGGTCGAGCAGGTCGAGCAGCGTGGCACCAGCCATCGTGGGCACGGCGAGGAAGAACGAGAACTCGGCAGCACGCTTGCGGGTGAGGCCCTGCGTCATGCCGCCCACGATGGTGGCCATCGAGCGCGACACACCGGGGATGACCGATATGCACTGGAACAGGCCAATCTTGAAGGCACGCTTCTCGTTCACCTTGTTCGCATCGCTGCCCTTGTTGAACAGCTTGTCGCAGAACAGCATAAACACACCGCCCACCACCAGCATGATGGCTACGACGAGCACGCTGTCGAGCAACCAGTCGAGCAGACCCGACTTCTTGGCTACCAGACCGATGATGATGGCAGGCAACACGCCCACTAAGAGCAGCCAGTAGAAGTTGTACTTGTGCTTCAGCCGCTGCAGCAGTCCGCTGCCCTCGGGGGCTGGCGTGTGGTCGAACTGGAAGAAACGCTTCCAATAGAGGCACACCACCGACAGGATGGCACCAAACTGGATGATGAACGTGAAGGCATGCACGAAGGCGTCGCCTTGCGGGATGCCCAGCATGTTCTGTGTGATGATCATGTGGCCGGTCGACGACACGGGCAGGAACTCCGTCAGGCCCTCCACGATGGCGATGATGATGGTTTCAAGCCACGTCATTTGGCTGTCCTCCCTTCTGTGTCTTTGGGTTTATGCACGATGGCATAGATGATCGACAAGAAGCCCACCAGACACACGATGGGTGCCACCTTGATGCGGCGCGCACTGAAAATGTCGGGATTGTAGGCCTCGCTGGTCGACGAGCCGCCAGCCATCAACAGGAAGCCGATAACCACCACCAGCATTCCCACACCCAGCAGGATGAAGTTAAGCCGACCGAAAGCAAAATTCTTTTCTTCCATAATATAATAATGTTTTTTAATTTCTTTTATGAGGCCCCCAAAGCCCAATCAGCCTCGAGGAAGCCCCCCTTCAGCCCCCGAGGGGGCTACTATAGTTTTGGAGGTCGTGTCTATTGTGCCCCCTCGGGGAACATTGAATGGTGTGTGGAGGAAAGAAATGCGGTAGCAAATTCTTCACTCTTCGTTCTTCATTTCTTTTAGTTCTTATACAGCTCCCCCGCCGTCATGCGCAGGAACCTGTTCACCGAGAGCAGGGTGCACACCAGCATGATGACGAAGCCGAACACGAAGACGGCCACGCCCGTGATGATCATCTCGGTGGTGCCGATGAGCTCCTCGCTACCCGGCTGATAGTGGTAGAGCGTGTAGATGCATGCGCCCAGCACCATACATGCCAGCAGCGACGCCACCAGGCCGATGACGATGCTGCGCAGCAGGAACGGGCGCCTGATGAGCGACCATCGCGCCCCCACCAGCTTCTGCGTGTGGATGGTGAAGCGGCGCGCAAAGACGCCCAGCAGCACCGAGTTCGAGATGAGCGTATAGCTGATGATGATGAGCAGCACCGACAGCACCAGCAGGATGGTGCTGATGCGCTGCACGTTGCGGTTCACCTGGTCTATCTGGTCGGCTTGGTAGGCCACCTCCACCACGCGGTTGTCTTTCAGCAGACGGTCGCTGATGTTGCGCAGCGAGTCGCTGGTGGCATAGTCGCTCTTGATGCGTATCTCAATCTCGGCCTGGAAGGGGTTCACGCCAGCGAAGTCAACAGGGTTGGCACCCATCTCGGCTGTCATCACTTGCAGGGCTTCGTCCTGACTGATATATTTCACCTCGCGGGCGTAGGGCTGCTGCTGCTGTTGTGCCAGCAGCGCCTGTCCCTCGGCCACACTGATGGTGTCGCCCAGCACCAGACTGATGGAGGTGTGCTCCCTCACGCTGGTCGACAGGTTGCGCGCAGTGAGTACCGACAGCACCACCAGACCCAGCAGGATGAGCACCATCGTGGTGCTGATACACAAAGTAACGGCCTGCATACCTTGGTGGCGGCCGGTCGCTTTTCGTCTTCTTCTCATTTGCAAATGGGCATAATAAGCCAATTACGATGCAAAGGTAGTGAAAAGTTGGGAGTTGGGAGCCGCTTTATGCTACTTTATCTCCTCGTTTAACTTTTTTTATCCTTTCGTTGTCAAAAAACTTTCTGACACTCACACCTAACTCCCAACTAATTCGTAACTTTGCAGCTGTTATGAGTACGATTATATATCCCTCGCCCATCTTCGGCCCTGTGCACAGCCGCCGTCTGGGCATTTCGCTGGGCATCAATCTTCTGCCTGCCGATGGCAAGGTGTGTTCTTTCGACTGCATCTATTGCGAGTGCGGCTTCAACGAGGCCCATCGCCCTCAGCTGCCCCTCCCCACGCGCCAGGAGGTGGCCCAGGCGTTGCAGCAGAAGCTGCTGCAGATGCAAGCCAGTGGCCAGCTGCCCGATGTGCTCACCTTTGCCGGCAATGGCGAGCCTACCTGCCATCCCCATTTTGCCGAGATCATCGACGACACCATCCGTCTTCGCGACAAATATTGTCCCCGGGCCCGCGTCTCGGTGCTCAGCAATGCCACCCTCATCCATCGTCGCGCCGTACACGATGCGTTGATGCGCGTGGACAACAACATCCTGAAGCTCGACACCGTGTCGGCCGACTATATCCGCTTGGTCGACCACCCGCAGGGCACCTACGATGTGCATCAGGTGGTGGAGCACATGAAAGCCTTCCACGGCCACCTCATCATCCAGACCATGTTCATGCAGGGCGACTGTGGCGGCGAGTCTGTCGACAACACATCCGACGACTATGTGCTGCCGTGGTTGCAGGCCGTGAAGGCCATACGCCCACAGCAGGTGATGGTCTACACCATCGACCGCGAGACGCCCACGCCAGGCCTCCGCAAGGCCACCCACGAGCAACTCGACCGCATCGCCGCCTTGGTCGAGGCAGAGGGCATACCCTGCACCGCCAGCTATTAACCCCCCCGCATTCATGGAGCAGCTGCAAGCGAAGATCTACACCAGCGGCGACGAACTGCCGCCCGGACTGATGGACGATGACTTCTTCCACAGTCCGCGCTTCTTCGTCATCTGTCAGCAGACGCCCCGCCACCGTCCCTACCTTGTGACGTTGCAAGACCAGCACGGCCATGTGCTCTCGCAGATGCTCGCCGTGGTGCGCTATCGCTCGTCGTGGTTCCCTCCTTATTTATATATGCACTGCCGCATCATGGGCGAAGGTGCCTATGCCCCAGATGCCGACCGCACCACGTGCTTTGCCACCATGCTGCAGACCATCACCTCGCGTCTCGGGCCACGCATGCTCTATATGGAGATGAGCCATCTCAGCCAGAAGATGTTTGGCTACAGCCAGCTGCGCGACCAGCGCTATTTCCCCGTGCGATGGATGAGAATCCACAACTCCCTGCACTCGCGCACCCCCGAGGCACGCATAGGCCCCAAGCTGCTGCGCCGCATCAACAATGCCTACGAGCGCGGCGTCGTCACCGACGAGGTGCAGGACGATGCCGACTTCAAGGAGTTCTACAAGCTGCTGCGACAGCACAACTGGCTGAAGCCCAAGCGCTATATCCCTGCCGAGAAGTTCTTCAGCCAGTTCTTGGAATCTCCCCAGCATGGGCGCCTCTTCCTCACCCGCTATCGCGACCATGTGGTGGGCTGCTCCTTTGTGGTCTACAGTCATGGCCAGGCCTATCTGTGGCATGCCGCCTATCGCCGCAAGTCATTCGTGTGGCTCCATCCCCGTGAACTCACCATCTGGCATGCCATCAAAGACTCCTACGACCGTGGCTGCGAGCACATCTTCTTCATGGATGTCGGCTTGCCCTTCCGCAAGAACGCCTTCCGCGAGTTCATCCTCCGTTTCGGCGGCAAGCCCGTCAGCACCTACCGCTGGTTCCGCTGCTCCATCAAGTGGATCAACTCCCTGCTCACCTGGATCTACCGCGACTGACAAGTCGCCCACAACAGCGATGGCCGTCGGCTATCCCCGTTTTTCCAGAAAATCCGAATAATCCGAAAATTCCGAATAATCCGAATAATCCGAATAATCAGAATAATCAGAATAATCAGAAAATTCCGAAAACTCCGAAAACACCGAGAACCCCCGGCTCCCGCCCCCCCCCGCAATTTGCCC
>JAEEGG010016569.1_pt1 | contig 15288 bp, 10 predicted proteins | sample 9134161 | NCBI WGS metagenome assembly JAEEGG01 (sample SAMN16246543, study PRJNA631951) | gut metagenome | biome: gut microbiome; feature: rumen; material: CR-attached | host: Bos | place: Iran: Karaj | collected 2018-10
AACTTCTCTAAAACTTTCCCGTCAATTTGGATCACTCTGCCAGCTGAAACAGGGGAATTATTCCGATGTGGATCAACTTTTCAGCGGTGTTGAATTAGACGGGGCTCTGCTGGATCTGGGCTGCAGCTCCATGCAGTTTGACCGGATCGAACGCGGATTCAGTTTTCAGGGCGATGCTCCTTTGGATATGCGTATGGATCGCACACAGGAGCTTACAGCGGAGTATGTTGTGAATGAATACTCTGCGGATGAACTGGCGGATTTATTTTTCTACTATGGAGGAGTGAGGGAATCCCGCCGTTTGGCTCGTGCCATTGAAGAGGAAAGAATGCTGAGACGCTTTGTCAGCACGAAACAGCTGGCCTCATTCATAGAAAGCAAACTGCCCAGAGCCGGTAAAAAGATCCATCCGGCCACTCGCATCTTCCAGGCTATCCGTATTGAAGTCAATCAAGAGTTTAAACATCTGCGTTCGGCTTTGGATAAATTGATCCCCATGTTGAAAACCGGTGCGCGGCTGGCGGTGATCACTTTTCATTCGGGTGAAGATAAGATCGTCAAGGATTTCGGAAGAACTCTGGCCAGAGATTATGTAGTGGAAGGGGAAGTGGATATCCCGGAATTTCGTAAAGAACGCGCTCCTTTGCTGAAAATCCTGACTCGGAAACCTATTGAACCGACAGAAGAAGAAATAAAACAAAATCCCCGTTCCCGAAGCGCACGGTTAAGAGTTTTTGAAAAAGCAGGTTAGAACATGGCAAAAAGAAGATACAGCGCGGCGTTCAAGGGAGAGAAAAAGTCTCTTCCGTATCTTTTTTTTGTACTGACGGCGGGAACGGTCGTTTTGTTGGTTCTGATCCTAGGACTCGTCCGCATCCGTCTGGACCAGAGGAACCATGATTTAGGGGAGAGGATCCGGGCTTGTGAGATGGAGCTGCGCAATATCAAACAAACCAATGAGGTTTTGGCCAAAGAACTTATCTTGCTGAAGTCTCCCGATAATATTTTCAAACGCGCGGAACAAGAGGGCATTTATTGGAATTACACTTCCCCTACACAGACAGTTCGTTTGCCGGAAGTGGAAGAAACGTTTGAATGGAATAAGAAAGAATGAATATACTGCCAACAAGTCAAATCAAATGGCTGCAGTTCATCATCGCAGGGGTGATGTTCTGCTTTGCTGTTCTGGCTTGCCGTCTAGTTTATGTGCAGTATTTTCAGCATGAATACTATAAAAATCTGTGTGATAACAATGTAAGCAGGACGGAATTTTACGCTCCGCGCCGTGGTGCTATCAAGGATGTCAAAGGCAACCTGTTAGCCATCACAAGAGATGTGCGGAATATCGTGATCAATCCCAAGCTGCTGCATCAGGTCGATCCTCAGGCGCGTTCGGCGTTTTTAACTTTGCTGTCCTCTCTGACCTCTGTAGATAGAGAGGAGCTTGTGAGAAAAAGCTGCTTTTATCGCCCTGTTTGGGGAGGAACTTGGACACCTTGGACTAATGAGAATGGTTTCCCGAAATTATCTAAAGAAGGTTTGCCCATTTACGTTCGTTCGACAAACGGAATACCTAATACGAATCTCTGCGCGGTCTGTGTCAATGATTCTCAAGGACAGGTGCACACCCCGGAGGGGGAACCTGTTTATGCCCAGCTCAATTCCAAGTATCAGATCATTACCAATCAATATGTGCGCATCTGCAGGAATGTACCTTTGGAAAACTGGCAGCATTTACGCAGTGAGATTGCGAAATTCCCCATTACCAACTGGCCCGGATATGATAAAACGACTGCTCCAAATTACAGGGCTTTAAGAACATCTGTAGTATCGGGAGAGCCGGATTACAGACGTGAGTATCCGAATGGCAAGTTTATGTCTCATGTGCTGGGTTATACTAAAGCCATGGAATTAAAGGTCAATGACAATAAGAGCGTGCAGCTTATTGAGGGAGCGGATGGCGTAGAACGGTTTCTGAATGATCAGCTGCTGGGCAGCATGGGCTGGCGGGAGAAGACTATTCGCCGGGATGGATCAGAGATAACATCGCACAGAGGCCACAATTTTGATGCCAGTGACGGCTTAACGGTTGTTTTAACTTTGGACTCCGCTATCCAGCAGATCGTAGAAGAAGAACTGGAAAAAACAATGGAAGAGTATCATCCTCTGACTGTTAGCTGTGTAGTTGCAGAGGTGAAGACGGGACGTATTCTGGCTTATGCCATTACTCCTGATTATGATCCGAATCATCCTTCTCTTTTTCCGGCCGAGACTTGGCGCAACCGTATCATCGCGGATCTGATCGAGCCGGGTTCCACGTTTAAAGTAGTCTCGTTGTGCGCGGCGTTGAACGAGGAAAAATATACTTTGAATACTCCTATCAACTGTTCGACATGGAATGCGGAATGGGGAAAGAGACCCAGAGAATCCAACCATGGCGATCTGGGTGTTTTAACTTTGGAAGGAATTTTGATCAAATCGTCTAATGTTGGTTTTGGCAAGTTGGGCTGGATGTTGACTCCTACGGTTGAAAACAAATATATACGTAATTTTGGTTATCGTGCTTTAACGGGGATCATGCTTCCCGGTGAGCGTTCCGGTATTCGTGACGCGATCCAGCCGACGAAAGACAAACTCAGCATCAGCCGCGTTCCTATCGGACAGGGCATCGCGGTGAGCCAGTTGCAGACGACTATGGCTATTGGCGCGGTGGCAAATCTGGGGATGCTGATGCGTCCTGTGATCTTGGACAGAATTGAAGACTCTAAAGGCAATATCTGCAAAGAGGAATTTCCACAGCCGGTGCGGCGTGTCATCAGTGAAAAGGCGGCCCGCGATGCTATCAAAGCTATGCGTTCTGTAACGCTTGGTGATACGGATATGCGTGGTACGGGTTACCGGGCAGACCTGACCTATCACTCTGTGGGGGGAAAGACCGGAACAGCTCAAAAAGCGGGTGCCGGTGGTGTAGGATATTTACCCGGAAAGTATTATGCTTCTTTTGTGGGATTCTTTCCGACCGAGGATCCAGCCATTGTAATGAGTGTGATGGTGGATGAACCAAAGACGGGAAGCACTTATGGCGGTGTTGCTCCTGCGTTGGCATTCCACGAGATCGGGGAGCGGGTCGCCAGATATTTGGATATCCCGCCGGATAAAATCAAGGTAGCAGTGGGAAAGGTGAGATAAATGAAATTACGTCAGATCATAGCTCCGTTGGGTAAAGTGGAAGTTGTTGGTTCACTGGATAAAGAAGTGACCGGTGTGGCTTATGATTCCCGTTGTGTGACACCGGGAAAATTATTTGTCGCGATCCGTGGTGTAGAAACAGATGGACATCGTTTTATTGCCTCTGTTGCTGAAAAGGGTGCGGTCGCGGTCGTTTGTGAACAAAAAGGGACCAGCGGCGGCAAGATGACCCGCATCATTGTTCCGGATTCCCGCAAGGCACTGCCGCTGATTGCTGCCGCGTTTTATAAGAATCCCGCTGATCACCTCTGGATGATTGGGGTTACGGGAACTAACGGCAAGACTACGGTCACGTTCTTAGTCAAACAGATCCTGGAAGCCGCCGGTATCCATACCGGTCTGCTGGGGACTATCCGTTATGAGATAGGAGACCGGATCATTCCGGCACAGCGGACGACTCCAGAATCTCTGGATATTCATGAACTGCTTTCTAAAGTGGTTGCGGCCAATGGAAAATGCTGTGTGATGGAAGTCAGTTCTCATGCATTGCAGCAGGGACGGGTCAAGGGGATATGTTATAGGACAGGTGTTTTTACCAATTTGACACGGGATCATCTGGATTATCACGGGACAATGCAGTCCTATTTTGAGAGCAAGAAGCGCTTGTTCACAGAAGGAGCTGCCGCTCGTGAGGATTTTTGCGGAGTTATCAATGTGGATGATCCTTTTGGCAAGGAGTTGACGGAAGTTTTGAAAGACCGCCGGGTGATTTCCTATGGTTTGAATGAGAAAGCGGTTCTGAACGCAGAAGGTATTCATTTTTTTCCGGATCACACGGAAATGAAGATATCCACTCCGGAAGGTGTATTTCCGTTAAAAACGCCGCTGATCGGACGCTATAACGTATCCAATGTACTCGCGGCTATTGGCGTGGGAATGTCTTTGAATGTGAATATGAAAACGATCCTTGCCGCTTTAGAGAGTGTTACTCCGGTGCCGGGACGTTTGGAACGTGTGGATGCGGGACAGAATTTTAATGTGCTGGTGGATTATGCGCATACCGATGATGCCATGTTCAATGTACTCAGCACACTAAAAGAGATTACAAAAGGACGTGTCCTATTGGCATTTGGATGCGGCGGCAGTCGTGATAAAGGCAAGCGTGTGAAGATGGGTGAGGTAGCGGCTAAGCTGGCAGATTACACCGTTATCACAACGGATAATCCTCGTAAAGAAGAACCTGCTGAGATCGCGGCTCAGGTTGAAGCCGGTTATGTAACAGTTCGTCAGGATGGATATGAATTAGAACTGGATCGCTCGTTAGCGATCGAGCGTATCATCAGAATGGCGAAGGAAGGGGATTCCGTGCTGCTGAGCGGAAAAGGTCATGAAACCTATCAGGAGTTCAACGGATTAGTTGTTCCGTTCGATGATAGACTCCACGCGATAAATGTATTAGATAGTTTAGGATATCGATTGAAATAGACTGATGATGGAAGAGCGGACACTGGAATTCATGCGCAAGGCTGCTGATGGCAAGATCCTGATGGGCAGCGGTGAGACGATCGTGAAAGAGATTTTCACTGATAGTCGTGCTCCTGTTCTGGGTGGAGCCTTTCTGGCTGTTTGCGGTGACCGTTTTGACGGACATGACTTTATTGAGAGCACAGCTCAGGCAGGGTGCCGTGTCTTTATTGTCAGCCGTACCGAGGGAATCCGTTTCCCAGAAGGCAGTTCTGTTTTGTGTGTAAAGGATACGACACTGGCTTACGGACAAATCGCCGCGGCTTACCGAAACGATTTTCCCGGTTTGAAAGTAATTGCTGTTTGCGGTTCCAACGGGAAAACAACAACAAAGGATCTCATTGCGGCAGTGCTGGCCAAAAAGGGGAAAGTGCTTTCTAATCTCAAGAGTTTCAATAATCATATCGGTGTTCCTCAGACTTTACTGCAAATCACTTCTGATCATCAATATGCGGTAGTCGAGGTCGGAACGAATCATCCTGGGGAGCTGGTTCCACTGCTGAAATGGATCGCTCCAACGCATGGAGTCTTGACGAGCATCGGGAATGAACATTTAGAATTTTTTAAGAATGTGGACGGTGTCGTTGCTGAAGAGGGTACTTTGGCGGAGTCACTTCCAGAGAACGGCGTGTTGTTTATCAACGCTGATTCTTATGGTTATGAGACGATCTGCGGCCGATTGAATCCGAAAGCCCGCAAGATCAGCATTGGCTGTAAAACGGCAAATGCTGATTGGATCGGCAGATTACTGGGAATATCCTGTCAGGGAACCACATTTGAGATTTTCCACAAAGCCAAGGAGATGGGGGGATTCCAAGGGGATATTCATGTCAAAACTTGGCAGGTTCGTCCTCTGGGCGCGCATCAAGTGACCAACGCATTACTGGCGATCGCCGTGGCAAGGGAATTGGGTGTGCCGGAGAACGATATTGCTGATGCTTTAAGAGAATGTCCTCCCTCAGATATGCGTGCGCAGGTGCGTTCCGTAAACGGAATGACGCTTCTCGTGGATTGTTATAATGCCAATCTGGATTCTGTTTACGCTGCGCTGGAGACCTTGAGGAGTCTTCAGCCGGAAACAGGAGGGAAAAGAGTTGCGATCCTGGGCACAATGGGTGAGTTGGGCGAGACTGCGTGTGAAGTCCATAAAAAAGTTGCTCACCGTGCGGCGGTATCCGGAGTGGATATCGCGCTTTTCTGCGGTCAATATGCAGATGAAATGAAGGCGGTTTTTGAAAGAGAGGGTCAAACTCCGTCGGATGCAAAATCTTTCGATACGTTGGAATCTCTGCTAAAGGAGGTGGATTCCAACGTATCGAATGGTGATTGTGTCTTGATAAAAGCCTCAAGGGCACAGAGGTTTGAGAAGATAGTTGAGAGGTTAGAAGGGAAGAAGTTATGATTTATTGGCTTTCACAGCATATTTTGGATTTGGCAAGAGATCAGGATTGGGAAGGTTCTGTATCATGGCTTCGCATTTTTTCTTATGTGACCGTGAGAGTCGCGGGAGCGGCACTGACCTCGTTCCTGTTGAGTTTGTTTTTTGGAAATAAGATCATTAACTGGCTTAGAGAAATCGCTGCGGAACATTATGTTTCGCTGGCGAGCATGGGCAGCAAAGCAAAAGTGGGCACCCCGACTATGGGGGGGATCATGATCGTTGGTTTTTTGGATATCAGTGTGATTCTTTGGGGTGTGTGGAATGAGTTGTTGATCCTGACATCATTAAGTATGATCGTTTTGGCCGGCTTGGGATTTTATGATGATTACAGAAAAATCACCTCTGCCCAGGGAGAAGGTATTGGTGAATGGCTGAAGATCATTGTGCAGTTTCTGTTAGGCGCGATCTTGGTCTCTTATTTATATTTTGATGATGATGTGTCCTTTCTGCTGAAAGAAATCATGTTGCCTTTTAATAAGAATCCCATTATGCCGGTCGGAGTTGTTTCAACCATTATAGGAGCGGCTATTGTGATACTGGCTGTTTTCGGCAGCAGCAACGCGGTGAATTTGACTGATGGACTGGACGGACTGGCTATCGGATGTACATTGATCTGTGCGACTGTTTTTCTGGTGATCACTTATGTGACTGGACGCGTAGATTTTTCGGAATACTTGAATCTGACTTATGTGGCGGGTGCATGTGAACTGACAGTCTTTTGTTCAGCCTTATGCGGTGCCTGTTTAGGATTTCTTTGGTTTAATTGTCATCCGGCTCAGGTGTTTATGGGGGATACTGGTTCATTGGCCATTGGCGGTACGTTTGGTATTATGGCAGTGCTGGTGCATCAGCCGTTCATCATTGTGATCGCCGGAGGTGTGTTTGTGCTGGAGATCCTTTCATCAGCAATGCAGCGTTATTATTTCAAGGCGACCCGGGTGCTGACCGGTCAAGGCAAACGGCTTTTCAGGATGGCTCCTTTCCACCATCATTTACAGAAATTGGGTTGGAAAGAGACTCAGGTTGTCACGCGTCTTTATATTATCGCGGTCATTTTTGCTTTGCTGGCTCTGGCCACATTAAAAATCAGGTAGAGAGAATGGATATCAAAAACAAACAGATCGTTATTCTTGGTTTAGGAGGCAGTGGAGAAGCTGCTGCCCGTCTCTCCCTTCAGCAGGGAGGGAAAGTATTTGTTTTTGATGAAGGTCGTTCCGAAACTGTGCTGAACAGAGCGCAAAAACTAATGGACTTGGGCGCGGTGGTGGAATGTGGATGTCAAACCGTCCCTCAGATCAAAGCGGATCTTGTTGTGATCAGTCCCGGTGTTTTACCTCAGGGGGTCCTTGGCAAATATGCCGAGGATTGCGGTGTGGAAGTGCTTTCTGAGCTGGAGTTTGGATGGAGATTCATGAGTGGTCTGCCGCTGATAGCCATTACCGGGACAAACGGAAAAACCACAACCACAGAGCTTTGTTCTGCGATTTTAAATGGGAATGGAATGAAGGTCTGTTCATCGGGGAATATCGGATATCCCGTTTCTTCGCTGGTGGCGCAGGCCGGACAGATGAGCCTGAATGTTTTTGAAGTGAGTTCCTTCCAGTTGGAACATATTAGTTCATTCCATCCAAAAGTGGGAATCTTGACCAATATCACTCCCGATCATTTGGAACGCTATGATTCTTTTGAGGATTACATACGGGCCAAACTGAATTTATTCAGCCAGCAGGGTGCGGAGGATTGGGCTGTGGTTCAGTGGGATGCTTTGGAGATTATTCGGAAGCGTTTCCCTGATTTTACTTTTCGATCCAAACTGATTACTTACAGTGCAGAATCTCCCGAAGCCGATATCATACTGAGAGACGGCTGGATCGTTTGCAAAGGATGTAACGGTTTAGAGATGGGAAATTGGCTGGAAGTGAAGCGCTTGAAATTGCTTGGCAATCACAATGTAGAAAATGTGATGGCTGCCGTTACCGCTGCTCATGTCATGGGAGTTCCTCTGACGGGTGCGGTTCACTGTGCTTCAGCATTCCTGCCTTCGGGGCATCGGTGTGAATTGGTGGGCGAATTGGACGGAGTCAGATATATCGATGACTCGAAAGCGACGAATGTGGATGCCGTCCGTCAGGCGCTCAAGATGATGCCGTCCGGCCGAAAGACCTGGCTGATTGCCGGAGGAAAAGATAAGGGATTTGAGTTTGACGGATTGGAAGATCTACTTTCTTCGCGTGTCCATGAAGCGATATTGATAGGAGAAACACGCTGCAAGATTCGTGAGCAATGGCAGAAGTCCGTTCTCTGCTCCTACGCGGATACTTTGGAAGGAGCCGTGCGGTATGCGGCCGGTTTGGCGAGAAAAAATGAGGTCGTTTTACTGTCTCCGGCTTGTTCCAGTTTTGATATGTTCAAGAGCTACGCTCATCGAGGAGATGTGTTCAAGAAGACCGTAGCTCAGCTGATAGATGAAAGGGCATCGAAAAAACAAAAATTTTTTTAAAAAATAACGATTCGGCTCGATTTTCTTGGGTAAGAGATTGACTAACGAATCACAAGATATATAAAATAAGAACAGACGATAATATGAGTCAAAATATTCAGAATACATTCGAACAACAAGGCTCCCGGTTGCAGCAGCTTTCCAAGAGCAGAAAATCAAACTTGGCAGTTGCTGTCTTCGCGATCCTGGCATTCCACGCCGCTGTTTTTGGCGGTTTATTGATCCAAGGCTGCAAACCTGAAACTAAGGATAATAATAACAACAAAACTGAGACTAATCAGATTGGGGCACTTGTGATCCCTGATGAAAATCCAATATTTACGGATGATACTACTATTAACGTATCCAACGTGATTGCGGATCTGCCTCCTGTCCAGCCACAGGTCGAAACGAATGTGGCTACCAGTGCTATCCAGCCAATTCCTCCGGTTCCGGTACATCCGCCCGTAACCACTATGACTAATGCGGCGGCCACGCCGACTGAACCGAAGGGCGCATCTGCGGCAACAGAATATTTGGTTGTGAAGGGTGATAATTTTTATACCATCGCCAAGAAGTTCCCCGGTGTCAGTGTGTCTGACATAAAAGCCGCGAATCCTAATGTGGATCCCACCAAGATGAAAGTGGGACAGAAACTGGTGATCCCTGCGCCTAAAGAGACACCTGCCAAAGCGGGAGAGACCGCAAAGGCAGCGGAAGATTCCGGGAATACTTATACAGTGGTTGCAGGAGATAACCTGACGGTGATCGCCAAGAAGTTCAAGATCACTGTGGCAGAGCTGAAGAAAGCCAATAACATGACAAGTGACCGTATCAATGTAGGTCAGAAACTGAAGATACCTGCCGCTTCAACAGCTGCATCTGCTGCCACTGCCACATCTGCGTCTGCGCCGGCAGCAAGCAGTAGTGCCGCCGCGGCTCCTGTCGCTGCACCGGCAACATCGGGAGCTCCGGTCGTGCAGGCTCCGCCTTCCGCAGCTGCGATCACGAACACGGTTTCAAAGATGCCGCTTTGATACTGACGGCGGACGAACAGAAAAACAACTTTCTGTGTTTTGATTTGCGCGACGCCAGTATCTATGACTGGCGTCGTTTGTAAGGAGGAATGAACAAAGGAGCAAACAGTAAACATTGTCAGCAGGTATGAAGTGGTTCATCGGTTGTATCGGAGTATGTGTCGCCATGCTGATTACTTTTGGGTTATTGGCATTGTACAGTGCTACCTATTCCAAATTGGAACCCAGAATGAGCAGTCAGCAGACAATGACGTCCCAGCAGCAGGTTGACGGGCTGAATGCTTTGGCCGATACAACAGAGGCATCCTGGAAAGTGGCTCCGCGCAATATCCAGGGCATGGAGAGTCTAAAGAAGCAGGCATTCTTTGCGCTGTTGGGTGTTGTTCTGTGTATTTTGATTGCTACTTTCTTCGATTACCATTTTTTAAACCGGCCGGAAGTTCCAATTATCTTATTGGTTCTCAGTGCGATACTCCTGACGGCTGTGTTTTTCCCCGCGGTAGGCGGATTGCGAGTCAAAGGAGCCAGCCGGTGGATCCAGTTTGGGATCAGCTTCCAGCCTTCTGAGCTGGCCAAGCTGTCCATTATCATTTTCCTATCTTGGTATGGCTCCAGGTATTTTTCCTATATCACTCATTTCTGGAGAGGTCTCATTGTCCCCATGGTAATCATCATGCCGTTGGTTCTGTTGATTTTCAAAGAACCCGATGCCGGTTCGACGATGTTTTTGCTGGCGATCGCCTCCTGTATGTTGCTGATCATGGGAGCCCGCTGGTTCTATTTGGCTGTTCCGGCCGGAACGATGTTTATAGCGCTGTGTGTTTGGCTTTACTATGACCCTGTCCGCCGGGCGCGTCTGTTCAGCTGGTTAGATCTGGAAGAAACTAAGTATGGGACCGGACTCCAGGTTTATGCATCTTTGATCGGTTTAGGCAGCGGAGGTATTTTTGGCAAAGGTTTGGGAACCGGTGAGCAGAAGATGGGATTTATCCCGGAAGATCATACGGATTTTATCCTGCCGGTCATTGGGGAAGAGATGGGGCTGGTAGCAACGCTTTTGATCGTGATATTGTTCGCGGTGTTTGCCTATTGCGGGTTCAAGATTTCTACGCAGACACACGACCGTTTTGGCTCTTATCTGGCTATTGGCATCACTTTGATGATCTCGCTTCAGGCTATCATCAATATAGGTGTAGTTACTAATTGCCTCCCTAACAAGGGAATGCCATTACCATTCATCAGCCGGGGGGGCAGTAATATCGTTATATTGATGCTGGCGGTGGGATTGCTGCTGGCAGTGGCGCGCGACAATATGCGCCATGAGCCTATCGAGGAATCTTTTGAGGAGGAAATACCAGATCTTCGGTATCCGATCCAGCCAGCCAAACAATCACGACCATCACGAAGAAAAAAGAATCCATTTGAGGGCAAAGAATATCAAGATGGAGAATTCTAAGAAAAATCCATTGACAGTCATCGCATGCGGAGGATCCGGCGGGCACTTTTATCCGGGGTTGTCGGTGGCTCGCAAGCTTTACAATGCGGGATGCGATATCATTCTGGTTGTTACGGAAAAAGAGGTGGATCAGGTGATCACCGGCGCGGAACATGGTATCCGAGTGGAGCGGATGCCGGCGGTGGGGTTTTCCAAAGAACATTTTTTCAGATTTTTTATCAATTTTTTCAAGTCCTACCGCAAAGCTCGCAGGTTGTTTGCCAGTGAACATCCGGGTGCTGTGCTGGGAATGGGGGGCTTTTCCAGTGCGCCTACAGTCCTGGCGGCACCGAAGAAGAATTGTAAGTCCTTCATCCATGAAGGAAATTCGATTCCCGGAAGAGCGAATCGGCTGGTTGCGCCTTTTGTTCATACGTGCTTTATTCATTTTCCCGATTCTGCCTCTATGCTGCGCTCTCATCACAAACTGGTGACAGGAATGCCAGTCAGAGATGTCTTTGTGCCGATGAATGAAGATGGTGTCAAAGGGTGCAGAATGGCTTTGGGGTTGAATCCTGATTTGCCGACTTTGCTGGTCATGGGTGGAAGCCAGGGTGCCCGTGCGATCAATCATATCATGCGGGACAGTTTGAAGAAATTGAAGAAAAAGATGCCGACCTTACAGATCATCCATCTGACGGGGAAAAATGATTTTGCCGAAATAAAAAAGAGTTACGAAACCAAAGGGATCCAGGCTTTGGTAAAGGAATACTTTTCTGAAATGGAATTGGCGATGGGAGCCGCTACGTTAATTGTAAGTCGTTCAGGAGCTTCATCTTTAGCGGAATCTGCGACAATGGGAGTCCCTTCCATCCTGATCCCGCTGCCTTCGGCGGCTGACAATCACCAATACTTTAACGCGGCGGCATTTGAAAAAACAGGAGCGGCGGTACTCTTGAAGCAGGATACTCTTACCCCGGATATTTTCACGGGGAAGGTAATAGAACTTTTACGGGATGGGAAGCGGCGTTTGGCGATGAAAAAGGCATTGTCAGAATGGCATGAACAGGAAGCCGCCGAGACAGTAGCCAGACAGATCATCGAGGCCGCGTTCCCGGATGCCGGGTTGAACACGGACTGGAGCAGTGAACCGATTTTGTAGGAGGAGACGATATGCAGCAGAAACAGACATACGGAAACAGGGAAGACAGAGCAGTGTTTGAGGCTCTGTTGAAAACGGGAAGAAATAAAGAAGGGGCTCGTTCCAGGGCTTATTTGTCCGGTATTGGAGGGATTGGGGTCAGTGCCATTGCTCATATCCTTTTGGACGCGGGCTGGAATGTTTGCGGTGCCGATGTACAGGCCAGCCGTGTTACTCAGGAATTGGGGGAAAGAGGAGCGAAGATCTATCTGGGGCATTCCGCTGAGAGTTTGAAATATGATCCGGTGGATGTCGCGATTTATTCTTCCGCGGTTCGGCGGGACAGTCAGGATATATTGGAGATACTGAACCGCAAGATACCGCTGCTGCACCGCGCGGAGGCTTTGGCTTCTATCCTCAAGCAATACAGGGGAATCTGTGTGTCTGGAATGCATGGAAAAACAACCGTCAGCAGTTTGCTGGTCTGTGCTTTGAATGGTTTGGGAGCGGAGCCGGGATACGCGGTTGGAGGCAGCTGCTGCCAGTTCGATCCTCATGCCAGGATATCACGGACTTCCTCGCATTGGTTTGTGGCCGAGGCCGATGAAAGTGACGGCAGTTTGCTGGATTATTTCCCTGAACACGCTTTTATTTTAAATATCGATCGGGATCATTTGGATTATTACCGTAGTGATGAACGGATCGGCGAGACTTTTGTTCGTTTTGCCGGACAAGTTCAGAAACAGATCTTCTGCTGCGCGGATAATCACTGGGTGATGAGTCTGAGGACACAACACTTTGCTGACAGGGGAATCACTTACGGATTCCATCCCGACAGCGACTACCGGGCTGTTTTGAAAGAATTCCCGGCTCAGGGCGGACAATTATTTGAAGTTTTTCGTCACGGGAAAAGCCTGGGCGATTTCAAGATCCGCCTGATGGGTGAGCACAATGTCTGTAACGCGGCCGCGGTGATCGCGCTCTTGACGGAGCTGGGGTATTCAGCCCGTGATATTGCCGGCAGCATCAAAGATTTTACGGGAGCACGCCGCCGTCAGGAACTGCTTTTCTCCAATGAGAACTATCGTATCATTGATGATTATGGACATCATCCGGCAGAGATACGAGCAACGATCCGTGCCGTCAAGAGACAGGGAGGCCGCTTGCTGGTTATCTTCCAGCCTCATCGCTTCAGTCGCACCCAGATGCTGTTGAATGAGTTTTCCACTTGTTTCGAGGGTGTGGATCAACTGTTTCTGACGGATGTTTACGCGGCCAGTGAGAATCCGATCCCTGGCGTATCCGGCGAGTGCATGGCTCAGGCTATCCGTGCCCGTGGTCAGCAAGTGGAATACCTGCAGCGTTTGGAAGATGTGGGCAAGGCCGTAGAGCGTATTTCCAAGCCGGGCGATGTGATCCTATTCCTGGGAGCCGGAGATATCACGCACCAGGCTCATCAGTACGCGGATGTTTTGCGAAAAGGAAAGATTGTGAATGAATAGCGAGGAATCAACACTGAAAGCTTCTCTGCCTCAAAACTGGCAGGATGAATTGGAAGCCCTTTTGAATCCGGGAACTCTGCGCAGACGGGATTACCCGATGAAGAAGCTGACCACGCTTCGGATCGGCGGACCTGCTGATTTTTATGTGGAACCTTCCGGGGTGGAGGAATTAAGAACGATCCGCGATTTTTGTAAACAGAAACAGATCCCTGCTTTTTTGCTGGGTCGCGGTTCCAATCTGCTTGTCCGGGACGGAGGCATCCGCGGAGTCGTTTATTCCCTGAAGCATTCTTCTTTTACACAAATAGAATTGATTGGTAATCATCTGCTGCTCCGGGCCGGTGCGGGTGCCAGTATGCGGAGCATTTCCCTGTTTGCTCAGACCAACGGATTAGGTGGATTGGAATTTATGGAGGGCATCCCCGGTTCATTAGGCGGCGGGCTTCGCATGAACGCGGGAGCCTATAAATCCTGCTTGTTTGATGTGCTGGAATCAGTCAAATTCCTTTCAGAGGATGGTCAGATCCAAGAGCTTCCGGCCAAAGAGATCGAACATGCCTATCGGAGCTGTCCTTTCTTTAAAAATCATTTGGCTTTATCCGCGGTATTCAGAGTTTATTCAGAAGATCGGGAGAAAATTCGTGAAAAGATGAATGAACTCCGGGAGAAACGCATGGCTACTCAAACTCAGTCACCCAGCGCGGGATGCGCTTTCAAGAATCCGGAGGGCGGGTCTGCTGGTCAGATCATTGATTCTCTGGGGATGAAAGGACTGGCGGTCAACGGAGCTCAGATTTCAGATAAACACGCGAATTTCCTCATCAATCGGAACAACGCGACGGCGAAGGATGTGCTGACACTTATCCAAACGATCCGCGATAAAGTTTACGCGGAACGCGGGATAAAATTGGAAACAGAAGTAATGATCGTAGGAGATGATTTAGAGATGAAAGATAAAAAAATCAATGTAACAGTATTCGCTGGAGGTATTTCCAGTGAAAGGTCTGTTTCTTTGGCTTCGGGCAAGATGGTAGTGGAGGCCTTGCGCAGTAAGGGTTACGAAGTGAATGTAGTGGATCCGGATCCTGTCAAAGGATGGACTCTGCCGGAGAATACAGATGTTGTTTTCCTGGCGCTGCACGGAACTTATGGTGAAGACGGACAAGTGCAGGCGGAATTAGACCGTCTGGGAGTGCCTTACACCGGATGCGGAGCGGAAGCCAGCCGGATCGGTTTTGACAAACTTCTGACCCGTCAGCGCTGCGAAGCGGCGGGGATCCGAATGCCTCGCGCGCTGGTACTGGATCAGCCTTTGGAAAAAATGCCGGAAGGCTGGAAACCACCGGTCGTGCTGAAGCCGACTCGTGAAGGTTCCAGTGTGGGATTGCAGCTGGTTGATAAAGAAGAGGATTTTGCGCCGGCACTCAAGGCGGTTCTCAAATTTGGCGGTGTTGCCATCATGGAAGAGAGGATCTTTGGTCGGGAACTGGCAGCCGGCATACTGAAAGGCAAGCCTCTGCCTCTGGTGGAGATATGTCCT
>JAEEGG010016571.1_pt1 | contig 15286 bp, 11 predicted proteins | sample 9134161 | NCBI WGS metagenome assembly JAEEGG01 (sample SAMN16246543, study PRJNA631951) | gut metagenome | biome: gut microbiome; feature: rumen; material: CR-attached | host: Bos | place: Iran: Karaj | collected 2018-10
CTTCCACAAAACTGGAAGCGAGCCACCTCTCCGTTGGTTTAATTTCCAACCATCCACCGATTTTTCCAAAAAACTCACAAATCCTTCTCCGCACGTCACCTCGAAACGTATCACACCGAGGGGTTACGTTTTTTGTTGGACAAACTTTCTTCTTATTGCTATGATATCCATTTCTCTCTGGATTTTCTTTTTCTTGAAACATGGTTATTTTAGGTGGATCAACTCCTATATAGAATCAAATCCAGTGAAAGCCAGCTTTATCTCATTATTTTTAGTGCTTTCTGGCTTTGTTGTTTTCTTTCAAATAACAGCAAAAAAGACAAAAGCCGTTGTAGGGGACGAAGACAGATGATTTGCACAGGGTGTTTTGGGTAATTTCGGTTGGAATACGATACAGCGTAACAAGCTCGCCCATCTCCCTGTTCTGTCCTCATGCTTATTTGAGTCCCGCTCGACGATCAAACCAGAGAAGTTTAAACGACATCATGGCGTTTGATGAACTTCCGCGCGTTTGTGGCGTGGTATGTATTGCCGTGTTTTGTCAGCTCCTCAGCGATTGTCCGCGCGCTTTTCCTTTTTTACTTTAGGGAAAGGATCTCTTTCCTAAACGGAAAGCAAAGCGCTCTGCCCCGGCCCATATTTTACCTCGCAAAAAAATCGAGAGATATGGAAAGGGTATGCTCGCCAGTTTATGATAAAAACCTTCGGAAAAAAATCCGACTTCTCTATGAGGCCAGATTCTCAGCATAAAGGCCGGGAAAAGCGATTCTTCGTTTTACGTCCAGCTCATTTGTCATTATTCGAGATACCCCGGAAAACCAAAAATTCGGGAAAAAATCAAAGTATAGGTCGCGTGAACGGCGTTTTCGATACCGCAAAAAGAAATTCAGCGCGGGAACTATGCGAATTTTGAGGGGAAATTCCAGAATGGGCCCCAAGATTCCGAACTGCGCTGATTACGAAAAACACGGTTTACGTGTCGAAAACAGCGCATAACGTCCCCAAAACGTGATTTGAGTTCGCGGAAACCAATAGGTCGCCGCCTATACGAAACGGAGAATTCCGGCGGAAACTGGACCCGGAGACGCCGCGAAGGACGCGGAGAAAAGTTCTCCGGGGAGAATCCCCTGCGGGATCATTCTTCGCGCAAACCTCGAATTGAGGCGGGATTAGCGGAAAACAAAAAAGCGCCATCTGTAGGTCACATGGCGCTGATTCTCGAAAAAATGGTGGAGGTAAAAGCGTTTAGCAATAAAAATTTTACATACGCTCACTTAGAAATATATCACGTAACTATTGAAAAGTCAAGCGATAAATCAAAAAAGCTTAATATTTCTTTATTTTGAGCTCAAAATTGTTTTTACAGGAGCATAGAGTGAGCCAATAGTATATTTCCAAAAAAGGCCCGAATGGGTGATGGATTTTTAAAGAAAGAATCCAAAAAATGATATGCGGGGAGAGCGCTTCGGCGAAGCCTTATCAGATCCGGGCGATCCCGCATTCAAGCAATTTGATTTCTTTACAAATCCTCTTCGCTTAATGGAGATTGCACATCTTCTCCCATTACCACAGTGATGGGTTTGATATCCGTCACCACCCCGTCTTGACAAAGTAAAATTCTTGTAGTATCTTATGTGTAGTTTGTTACTTTTTTCAATCCGCGTCTATGAAGAGACGGGGAAAGGGGAATTATGTCAAATCGTCGTAAGTATCTGATTTGCAAGAAGTTATACAAATGGTGAAGCTATGCGGCACTTGCGGCCGCTGGAGCGTTCTTCGACGCTACCTCGAAGCGCATCTTTGAGGAGACAGGGAAAGGAATGCTCGCCAACCTGTAATCAGCACAGTGTAAACTCCACACGCCGTGGCGGGATGACCGTTGCGGCGTTTTTTTCTTTTTCCGGCTTGCTTTTTCGCGGGCGCGGGTATATTTTATAGAAAAAATCGACATAAACGCATAAACACAACGTGAAAGGTCTACCACGAGCACTACTCCGCGTATCTCCCGCTGGACAAGTAAGCCCGAAGGAAAGGAATACTGTGAAGAACTCCGCCGTGAAGATATTCACCGCCGCAGTCATCGCACTGGCGATATGGACCGCCGTTTCCGCCTCGATCACGTTCGGGGCGGACAACGGCGACGACACGTACACCAACCCGGTCCTGTTCGCCGACTACCCCGACTCCGAGGTGATCCGCGTGGGCGACGATTTCTACTACCAGTCCTCGTCGTTCCACCTCGTGCCCGGCAATCCGATCATGCGTTCGCGCGACCTGGTGAACTGGGAACCGGCGGGGTTCTCCATTCCTGACTATAAGATCCTCGAGGATGCCCGCTACGACCTCGACGGCGAGCACGGGAACGCCTACGGGGCGGGCAGCTGGGCACCGTCGCTGCGTTACCACGACGGGATGTTCTACTCTGTATGCTACGTTTGGGACAACCGGCCGGAAAACAAGACCGGCGTGGACGGCGTGTTCCTGGTGTCGCGCGCGAAGACCGTGGCGGGGCCGTGGAAAGTGAACGCGATCCGGGCGAAGATGTACGACCCGGGACTGTTCTTCGACGACGACGGCCGCGTGTACGTGTTCCACGGGCAGAACGAGCTGAAGGTGACCGAGCTCGACGCCGGTCTGACGAAGGTCGTCACGCCCGAGAAGACGATCATCCGGGGGACGATCTGCGAGGGCACGCACGCATACAAGATCGACGGCAAATACTACCTCTTCAACCCCGGCGGCGGCAAGCAGCACTGTTTCCGCTCGGACAGCGTCTACGGCCCGTACGAACATAAGGTCGTCTGCGATTCCCAGCTGACCTACGAAGGGTCCGGGCTGCATCAGGGCGGCCTCGTGCAGCTCAAAAACGGCGACTGGTGGTCCATCATCTTCCAGGACCACGGCAAGCTCGGGCGCATCCCTTTCCTGCTGCCTGTGGAGTGGAAGGATGGTTGGCCCGAGGTGAAACCCGTCCTCACGCACAAAAAGCCCGCGGTGTCCGGGACAAGCTCCATCAGCCTCGACACTCCCGCCGCCCGCGGGATCAGCATGGACCGCCCGGGGCGGGCATCCGCCGTCCGTAGAAACCGGGAAAACGGTCCCGACCGGTGGCGCAGCGACGAGTTCGGTTCGGGCAAGCTCGGTCTCCAGTGGCAGTGGAACCATCATCCGGCGGCGGACGGCTGGTCGCTCATGGAACGTCCCGGCTGGCTTCGGCTGAAGCCTCAACGCACGTCCTCCGCAATCCGCGAGACACAGAACGTGCTCGTTCAGCAGATCTTCGGCCCGGGCGACTCCGCGCAGGTCACGCTGGATTATTCCGGGCTGAAGGACGGCGACGTCGCCGGGCTCGGTCTCTTCTCGCAGCACTGCACGTTCGTCGCCGCCGTCCGCGAAAACGGCAAAACGCGTCTCGCCGTGATGCGCCAGCTGCAACGGGACGGCAAATACACCTCGGAGGAGCTCAAGTCCGTCGACCTCGAAGAGATCGGCCCGGACGATTCGTCCAACACGCTCAAAAAGAGGCAGGTCCTGATCCGCGCGGACATCCCGTACCTTCAGTACGCCGTGCGGTATTCCTACAGCGTTGACGAGGGAAGGAGCTTCCGCGATCTGGGCGACTCGCTCGGTATGCCGTGCGAGTTCTTCTCCGACTGGCTGGCGATCCGCTACTGCCTCTTCTGCTATTCGCGGAAGGAAACCGGCGGGCACGCGGATTTCGACGAGTTCAAAACGGAGCAGAAATTGTACGACTATCGAGGTGCAAACGACGGGATCACCTATCACGCCCAATTCTGCGACGCCTATCAGGATATGTCGAAGCCCGCGTTCGTGTGGGTAACCGACCCGGACGCGCCGCCGAACCTCTATTTGAAGTGGCCGAACACCTCCCGCATCGGGACCGGCATCCACGACGCGGCCTCCTGGGCGGAAGCATTCGAGACGCGCGAACCACGCTGGCTCCACTTCGACCGGGTCATCTTCGACGAACAGGACGGGAGCAAATCGACAATCACCGTCCGCGCCTCCGGCAAGGGACGGATCGTTCTGCGCAGAGATGCGGCGCTCGTCCCCGCCCCTGTGCGTGTGGAAATAATCGGAACGCTGTCCCCCGGCGAGATCGCTTCCATTCAGGTGGATTCCGAAGAGATGAGGGATTACAAGTTCGAGCTGGACAATCCGGCCATGCGGGTTTCCACGGATGGCCTCCGCCAAATGGGACGCGCTTACTTCCGCTCGGTTACATGGCCGGTCCGCGTTGACCTGGAACCGGAAGAAGGTTCGGTTCTGCGTTTCAGAAGTCTGAAGGTCTCGCAATAAAAAACTGCCTGCACCTCAAAAGCTTTTTTGGGGGCGGTGGCAGTTTGAGATGCTAATTTGGAAAAGGCGGGCGGTTACTGATTGATGACCTTTTTGCCGAGACGCTGCACGAGGACTTCGTTGTGTTCGCCGAGGACGACGATCTTCGGCGCGTGCGTGACGGCTTCCTCCGGCGTGTAGTAGCCGAAACACATGATCGTCACGACGTCGCCGACGCTGCCGAGGTGCGCCGCCGCTCCGTTGAGGCAGAAGACGCCGCTGCCGCGTTCGCCGTGGATCGCGTAGGTCTCCAGGCGGTTCCCGTTGGTGGCGTTCACGACGAGGATGCGTTCGTAGGGCAAGATGTTCGCCAGGTCCAGATAATCCGGGTCGATGGCGAGACTCCCCTCGTAGTTGAGGTCGCACGCGGTCAGACGCGCGCGGTGTATTTTGCCTTTGAGAAGTTCCAGTGTTATGGTTTCGGTCGTCTCTGTGAAAGAAGTGAACATATTAATATACACCGCTTTCCGGAAAATACGAATAAAAAACGGTTTTTTCCCGGTTTCCGGCGCGTTCCCCCATGTGCGCGGGCGCATGCCGCGCATTGCTTCATTCCGCGGAGGGGGCTGCAGGGCGCGGCCGCCGGATGAGGATTGAGCCGGACGGGAGACCGACCGGCTCCTGAAAAAACCTGCCTTATCTGTAGTGGAAGTAGTCGACGCTCACGAATCCTTCGTCCACGTCGTCGTTGAACGTGTAGATGCCGATGCGGTCGCCGCGGTAGTTGCCCCACTGCAGGCGGTACGGCTCGCCGATCGGCGTGTAGCTGATGCCGTCGAGGCTGTAGGAATAGTGCGATTCGCCGTCCAGTCCCCAGGTCGAGCGGAACCAGATGTAAAACGCCGTGGCAAAATCCTTGGCTATCCCGGCGCGGGCGTACACATGGGCGGGCTTCCGAGCAAGTTCCGGACCGCGTTCGATCCTGTCGTTGCGGCGAAACTCCACATGGAGAACGTCGTCCTCCATGGCGACGCCGATGGCGGAATGGTCGGACGAGAAATGGCACAGGCCGGCTTTCTGCCCGTTCTCCATCCCGTCAACGCACAGCTTCACGATGACCTCGTTGAACGGCTTACGGAAACTGCGCTGCGTGAGGGTGTTCCCGGCTTTCATCAGCTTGTCTTTCTCCAGCGGCCGGAACGCTTTCAGAGTAAGCGTTCCATCGCGCCGGATGCTGAAAAACTCCTTCCGTGGCTGGTAGTTCCACTGCCACTGCGGATTAAGCACCCCATCCGTCCGGTCGAACTCGTCACTGGTCTGGAGATATGGCTTGTCCGCCAGGGGAACATTCTTTTCGCCCTCCGAGACCGGGATCCTGCCCTCCCACTGCATCGTGCCCATGCCGTCTTCCCCGACCTTCCCGATGATAGGCCAGCCGTCGATCCAGGTCACGGGCAGCAGGCTCACGATGCGTCCGCTCCAGTCGCCGTTGCCGTGGTGCGTGAGGAAATACCATTTGCCGTCCCTGCCCTCGATAATGCCGCCCTGATTCGGCTCGTGCGCGTCCGCGCTGGCGTGGGCGAGCTGTTTTTCCTCCGTGTAGGGCCCCTTCATGGATTTGGAGCGCTTCGCCATCACGTAGCGCCCGATGCCGTTCTTGTGCTCGCTGAACACGAGATAATACCAGTCGCCGTGCTTGATGAGCTTGTTCGCCTCGCGTCCGGAGCCCTCGTTCAGGAGCACGCCTTTGTCGCGGTCGATCTTCTTCCCGTCGGGCGTCATGGGGAACATGTATGTCTTATAGTTGTCCTTGAAGCACGTCCCCACGAAACACGCCTCGCCATTCTCGTCCCACATCGCCGTGCAGTCGTCCCAGCCATTTTCGGCGAGCAGACAGGTGAGCGGTTCCCACGGGCCTTCGGGCTTCGGCGCGGTGGTCATGAAATACCCCTCGTCCGGAGTGCCGAAGAAGAGGTAGAACTTGCCGTCGTGGTAACGCAGCGTGCCCGCCCAGATGCCGCGCGCGGGACGGTCCATCTTCGTCCAGTTCAGCGCCTCGCCGATCTGCGTCAGGTCGGGCACGGCGTTGCCGGCGATTCGCCAGTTCACCAGGTCCTTCGAATGGATGATCGTCATGCCGGGCGAGAACTGGAACGTGGAGGTGATGGCGTAGTAATCGTCGCCGACCCGGATGCAGTCCAGGTCGCTGTAGTCCGCGGGGATGACCGGGTTCAGGTAGCGCCCGTCCCCGATGTCGCCCCAGCGGTCCCATTTCCCCCACTCGCGTTTTTCCTGAGCGTTCGAAGCCAGCCCGGCGCACAGCGCGAGCACGGCGAGGACGGCGAAGGAAGCGGTTTTGATATGATTCAAGTTGAAATATCTGTTCATGGTGTCGTACTTTCTTTTGTTTGCTTATTTCTTCTCGAATTCGACTTCGTAGCAGAGGGAGATCTTGAGGTTCGGATCGGCGTCGGGCGCGGTGATCGTGAGCACGCCGTTTTCATTGGTCCACTTCACGGGCTTCTCCGAGCCGAAGAGCTTCACACTTTTCACGGGCGCGTCGAGGTCGGTCACGACGACCGGCGCGCCGGGCTTCGGGATGAGGAGCGTGAAGACATAGAGCTTGCCGTTCTTCGTGGTGAAACGGAGGTCTTCGGTCGTGGCGGCTTTGCCCTGGCCCTCGTTGAATCCCTGGTCGCGGAGCGCCACGCCGGCATCCTCGGCCTGCGGACCGGCGCCGTATTTCTTCCAGGTGTCCGTGCCGTAGATGCCCTCGCCGTTGACCTTCATCCATGCGCCGACGCCCGCGCAGGTGGCGCGGACCTTTTCGTCCACCTCGCCGTTGCCGCGGATGGGCACGCTGAGGAGCAGGTTGCCGCCCTTGCTGACGATGTCGATGAGCATGCGCACGACCGTTTCCGGCGACTTGTAGCCGTTGCGGTCGTAGATGCCACGGTCGTAATGCCAGTTGCCGATGCAGGTGTCGGTCTGCCAGTGCGGCTTCACGATCTCGTTCGGCACGCCGCACTCGATGTCCCACACCATGCCTTTGCGCTGTTCCTCGTTCAGGACCTTGCTGCACGCCACGACTTCCTGTCTGCCGTGGTTGAGCTGGTACATCTTGTTGTAGAAATAGGTAGTAAGCTCGATGCCGTCGTTGAACGTGGGGTAGAACGGCGCGACCGTGTCGTCGTAGTACACGACTTCCGGCAGATAGTCGTCGATGAGCTGTTTGTGACGCTTCATGAACTTCGCGCGGTACGCCTCGGAGGGCGGCGGCACGATGTTCGGGTCCCAGTTCCAGTGGCCGCTGTCCTTCGAGGGGTCGTGCTGCTGGGCGTATAGTTCCTGCGGATCGAGGCTCATTTCGCCCCACCACGTTCCCGCGCCGTCCTCTTTCGTCAGCCGGCCGTCGTAGTCGCGCGATGTCTCATACCAGTTCCAGGCGTGCGACGCGTGGATGCTCACGCCCCAGTGAAGCCCCGCTTCGCGCACGGCCTTGCTCCACCCGCCGATGATGTCGCGCTGCGGGCCGACGCGGACGGAGTTCCATTCCTGATACTTGCTGTCCCACAGGTCGAGGTTGTCGTGGTGGTTTGCCATGGAGACGACGTACTTCGCGCCCATGCTTTTGAAGAGCTGCGCGAGCTCCCGCGGATTCCACTTGTCGCCCTTCCACTCGTGGATCACGTCCTTGAACCCGAACGTCTTCTGGTCGCCGTATTTCTCCTTGTGGCGGTTGAAATGCCAGTGGCTCGGGATGTACATGTTCCGGGCGTACCAGTCGCCGGATTCGGGCTGGCACTGCGGCCCCCAATGCGTGAAGATGCCGAACTTGGCGTCCTTGTACCACTGCGGCACCTGGAAATGCGCCTCCATGGATTCGATCGTCGGGGCAAACAGCGGTTCGACTGTTTCATTTTTCTTTTCCTCCTTGCAGGACGGCAGGACGCATGCGGCAACCGTAACGAGGACAATCATGGTCGGGACGAGCAGTTTCTTCATTTGCGTGGCTCCGTATTTTTTCTACGTTATAGTTTGTTATCGTTATTTATCAAAGGGGCGGTTACTGTTTTTTGAGGCGTAAGACGAAGCCTCCGCGTCCAAGCGCATCGACGGTAATCTCGTCACCTGCCTTTGCTGTGCCATCCGCGAATCCGAACGAAGTGCGATTTTCGCCGTCACCAATTTTCTCCCAGGCGAACGTTTCGCCGGACTTGCCGGGTACTTTGAACTTGAACGTGCGGGATTCGTTCTTGCCGTTGATGCCGCCGATGTACCAAGTGTCGCCTTTACGGCGAGCGAGAATGGCGGAATCGCCAGGTTCGCCGCCGAGATACTTCGTGTCGTCCCATGTGGTCGGGAGCGTGGCAAGGAACTCTTTGACCTTGTAGGGAAGCGACCGGAACGAGGACGGACGGTCGGCCATGTGCTGGGCGGCGGATTCAAAGACCACGGGAAGCGCCAGTTCGTGGGCGTGGGAAGTCGTGTGCCTGTGCTGGGAATCGGTGAACGCGGTCGGCGTGTAGTCCATCGGACCAACGACATTGCGGATGAAGGGCAGCGTGGTGTTGTGTTCGGCTCCGGCCTCGGTCAGTACATCGTTGTTGTTGTACATCTCGGCTCCGAAGACTGCCTCCATGGACATGAGATTCGGCCAGGTACGGGACCAGCCGCGCGGCAGCGTGCAGCCATGGAAGTCGACCATGACCTTGTGCGCGGCGGCATCGCGAAGGATATCGACATAATACTTCATCATATCCTGTTTGTCGCCGCCGAAGAAGTCGATCTTCACGCCCTTCACGCCTTTGCTGTTCAGCCACGCGAATTCCTTTTCGCGCGCCTCGTGCGTGATGAAACGGTCACGAGGACCACCCATGACGCCTGTGTGTTCTCCGCCGGAGTTGTACCAGAGCCAGACGCCGACGCCTTTTTCCTTGGCGAGCGCAAGCGCGTCATCAATGTTGCCGCCGTTGCCCATCACATCCCATTCCCAGTCGATCAGGACGTTCGGCCACTTCATATCGACGGCGAGGTCGATGTAGTCTTTCACGACTTGGAAATCGCGACTGCCGCTGTTGTGTGCCCAGTAGACCCAGGCGGCCATGCCGGGCTGAATCCAGGAGGTGTCGGCGATGGCGCATTCCGGCGCAAGGTCGTCGATGAGCGTGGATTCCACGATGTTCGCGAGAGAACCGATGATCGCGGCGCGCCACGGAGATTTCCACGGGAGCGTGGTCTTCGGATTGACCGCGCCATGTCCGTTGCTCTCCCACTGTTCCGGGTAGGTCGTGCGGATCACGCCTTTTTCCTTGTCGCTGATCTTCAGCAGGCATGCACAATAGGATCCATCGAATCCGGTTTCGGAGATCAGGCCCCACACGGTTTTGCCCGCATTATGGAAGAAAATCGGGTATTCCACGAGCTTATCCGGCAGACTGGATGCCGCATATTCCGGATAAAGGTCTTCGTAGCCGAGTTCGCGTCGCTGGAGACGGAACGTATCGGTCTCCGGGAAATGGTATGCCGTCGACTCGCCCTGGAATTCCACCGAAGTGCCGGCAGTGCCGTCGAGTTCATAACGGAACGCGAAGGAATCCGCACCGAGACGAACCGTCACACCGATCTCGCTTCCGTCCTGATTCGAGAAAACAAGCGTCTTCTCGTTCATCCGGTAGGAACAGTCGGAACGCTTTCCGCTGACGGCTTTGTAATGTCCGGCGGCGAGTGTCGCTTTCTTCGGAATGCCGCCTTTCAGCGTCATGGATGCAATATCGTAATTCGCACGGTCGGATTTCAGCCCCAGCTGGACTTTCATGACTTCTTCATCGCCGCGTTTCACCTGTAGCATGTTACCATCGGCAAGGTATACGGCGAGGGTGTCCGGCGTGGAGTACGAAGCATCCGGCGCAGTAAGGATCAAGTTTTCGGGGAGATTTTCATCGTCACATGCGCTAAATATCGCGGCAAAGGCGGTCGCGAGCAGAACGGCAGCGCATGGCAGAGTTTTTTTCATGGAGAAAAGTTTCATCGGGGAGGCCTCTTCATGTTGTTATAGGGGTTCGTTATTCGGAGTTATTCTCGTGCATTGAAGAAACAATAGCATAGTTTTTATCCGTTTTCAACGATGTGAAACGATTTTTTTGCGTTAATAATACGTTAAAACGATATTTTATCGCAAATGGTAACGTTAGATAACATATCAACGCAATACAGATTCCTCCAGACAAAGCCTGCGGGATGCCTCCCACATCCCGCTTCGTCGATCACTCGGCAATCCTGAACTTACCCTTGATCACGCTCCCGACGATGCGCGGGTGTTCCTTCGTGACGATCTCGCGGTTGTACGACTGCGCGTGCTAGATGTCGTCCACCTGGCGTTCGCCATCTGGGGGATTTTCGCGTGGAGAGAAAAGGACACCCGCCTCTCGAAGTGAGGGGCGGGGCTCTCAGCCGCTTACAGCGACGCGAGGAGGCCTGTCGCCGATCCCGCACAGGTCTCGGCGAAACCGAGTGCCGGTTCGGATTCGGGCATGGCGAGAGCGGATGCAACCGCATCTTCCGCGATGAACGAGTCGACCTCGACATTGTAGTACGCGCGTCCACCCTTCGAGGCGTTCGTGGACTCCATGGAAACATAGTACACGCCTGCGTCGAGCGAGAGCAATTTCGTGTCCGCAGAATACAAGCCGGTTTCCTTGTCCTTCTTCAGCGTAGTCGCCTGAAGCGACTTCTGCGTATAGACGATGTTGCCCTTCTTGTCTTCCTTCTCGTCAAGCCGCCAGATCGTAAATTTCGTGGCATCGGTTGCCGCGAGAGCGAAGCTCAGCTTCGCGTTGGAATTCAGACAGATCTTTTGGAAGTCGGCGGCATCCCCAAATCCGACGAAGTTGTCCCAAGTGGTCCCGCTCTCATCTTCATACGAACGTTCATCCAGCCAGACCGACACCGTTTCGGAGTCGATCGTCCGCGCGGAGCCTTCGTACACATTGAAATTGAGCGGATTATCTTTATTCTTCTTGTCGTACAGATAATTGTTCCATCCGTTGTCGCTGGCGGCAAAATACTCGCAGTCTGCCTGATTGACTTCGACGTTGTAATACGTCGCGCCACCTTTCTTCGCGTTGGTTGACTGCATGGAAATGAAGTAGTATCCATATTCGAGCAGGAGGGGTTTCGTTTCAGCCGTGTACAGCCCGGTTTCCCTGTTCTTCTTCAGCGTGGTCGTCTGGAGATTCTTCTGCGTGTACGTGGTGTTGCCCTTCTTGTCCGTACCTTCGACAAGCTTCCAGATGGTGAACTTCGCGGCGTCGGTCGCATTGACCGTAAAGCTCACGCGTGAGTCGTCGTACAGGTAGACCCGCCCGAAATCCGTGTCGTCGCAGAATCCGGCGAAGTTCTTCCACGTGCCGGTTTCATCAGCGTGCAAGACCCCGCTGTCCAGCACGACCTCAGAAGCGTTGGCGTAGATATCTGTGGTTATGAAGGAATTCCGGTTTGGATTAAGAGGCTCATCCTGTTTCTTGTCGTACAAGTAGTTGTTCCAGCCATCGTCTCCGTCATCGTAGATGATCGTGTAATTCTTCGCGCTTGTGTCCCCGTTGACCGTCACGTTGTAGAGCGCATCGCCGCCCTTCTTCGCATTGGTCGACTGCATGGAAACGTAGTACACGCCAGCCTCAAGGAACAGGTTCTTTGTCTGCGCCGCATACGTATAATCCGTCGCGTTCTTCGCCTTCTTCAGCGAGGTCGCCTGAAGCGATTTCTGCTTGTACGTCGTCGCGCCGGTTTTCTTGTCCGTGCTGGACGTGAGCTGCCACACCGTGAACTTCGTCGCGTCCATCGCGAACAGATCGAAGCTCACACGCGCGCCATGCTCCAGCGTGAGTTTCGCGAAGTCGTACTCGTCGTCTGCCCCCACATGGTTGTGGTAACCGGCACTGTCGACCGTCCCGATCTTGTCGAGACATATTTCATCGTGTGTCGTGCGGAGATAATTCCCGTTTTCATCCGTGACGTTGGTATTAAGCACAGGCTCCGGCGGGTCCTCCTTTGCTTTCGTTGCATCGTACAGGTAATTGTTCAGCGGTTCCTCGGGGCCGTTCGGGGTAACGATCGTGACAGCGAGACTGCTTCCGTTCAGTGCCAGCGTGTATTTCGTATCGCCGATCTCAACCGTGCCACCATCCACTGTGAGCGTGCAGAGTTCGGTCCCGACTGTATTCATCACCGTGATCGTCGAATCAAAACCGGCCGCCCCTTCTGCGAGTCTGTACGTTCCCGCGGTCTGAGTGCCGCCGACCGTGAGCGTGTAGGTCACATCCTCTCTATAGAAAAAAAGAAAATTGTTCACGAGTTCGGCATTGGCAGGGGCGAGTCCGGAGATGTCGAAGTCGATGACAATTATTCCAGCAACATTGACGATTGCGCCGTCCGCAAACGTCATCTTTCCGGTGATGGTGCTACGGTCGATGTTCAAACGGCCGCCAGAACTGACCGTGATGTCCTTGACCATGCAGCCTTTGGAGACTTTCAAAAAGCCGTCGTTGTTGACCGTGGTATTGCTGGCCACGCCGCCGCGGACATCCAATCTGCCATTGTCATTGATCGTGGTTTCGATTGCCACGCCGGAGCTGACAGTCATACTGCCGCCGTTGTTGACCGTGGTGTTGCTGGCCACGCTGCCGGAGTTGATATACATACTGCCGCCGTTGTTGACCGTGGTGTTGCTGGCCACGCCGCCTGAGAAGACTTGCATCCTGCCGACATTGACAGTGGTTTCGATTGCCACGCCGTAGACATTCATACCCATACTGCCGACGTTGTTGACCGTGGTGTTGCTGGCCACGCCGCCGGAGTAGACATCCAATCTGCCATCGACATTTACTGTGGTTTGGATTGCCACGCCACCACTGTAGACTATCATCTCTTTGTTGTCGCTCAGCGAAAGTCCGGTGCTAGTCACACCGCTTTGAACAACGTAATCTTGCATTTTGAAACCCCTTCAGATATTCGTTTAATATTATGCGTGTACAATCATTAATATATAAGACAATTCTGCTTTTTTCAAGAACAGCAAGTAAAAAACTCGCGGGATGCCTCCCACACCCCGCTTCGTCTGTCACTCCGCAATCCGGAACTTGCCCTTGATCTCGCTCTTCACGATGCGCGGGTGTTCCTTCGTGGCGATCTCGCGGTTGTACGACTGCGCGTGCTGGATGTCGTCCACCTGGCGTTCGCCATCTGGGGGATATTCGCGTGGAAAGTAAAGGACACCCGCCCATCCGTGTGATGGGCGGGGAAACACTTACTGAGGCGAGAATTATAGAAAAACCGCTTACTTTTTCTATATTTTCCTTACATTTCGGCGGTTTTTTCCAAAACACTTACAAAAAAAGGCAGCCTATCTCCAATATCCCGCTATTTGAGAGATAGACTGCCGAATGATTACGGAATGATGCGGTTATCTGTGACCGCCGCGACCGCCACGGCCACCGCCCATGCCACCGCGGCCCCCCATGCCGGGACCGCCCATGCCACCGCGGCCACCCATGCCACCGCGGCCACCCATGCCGGGGCCGCCCATGCCACCGCGGCCACCGCCCATCGGACCACGACCGCCACGGCCACCGCCCATGCCTTGCGGACCCATGCCGCCGCCCATCGGGCCATGACCACCACGGCCACCCTGCATTTGCCTGGGTCCCATTTGACCGCGCATGCCCATCTGACCGCGTCCACCCATCATCGGGCCACGCTGTCCGCGAGCTTCAATGTTCTGGATGCCTGCTACGGGAGCCTGAGCGATTTCCTCCTGCGCAAAGCAATCAGGGGTCGTTCCAAGGCAAGTGAGAGCAAATCCAATTACTGCGAGTGTCGTGATTTTGTTCATAAGAGTGTCCTCCTTCTATGTCTTGTTGGTTGAGTGGCTTCACTTTGTAAGAACGGCAGATTTTCGAAAAATCAACAGGATGGACGGTTTATTTTCAAAAAAAAGAGTGTTTCTGCAATTTGTTTATTGTAAAGTAGGTCGACAATGCGACCTACTTGCAAGTCTGCGAACTTAGTCGGCAATCCGGAACTTGCCCTTGATCTCGCTCTTCACGATGCGCGGGTGTTCCTTCGTGGCGATCTCGCGGAAGATGGAGCCGTAGAGCGTCTGCTCGGGTGTCTTGCATTCGGTCGGAGTCCAGAGCTGGCGTTCGACGATGGCCTCGATGAGCTCGCGGGTATTCATGTCCGCCTTGGTGTCACGGAGGACGATCACCGCGGCGTTGAGCAGGGACAGGCGCTTGACCGGTTTGTCGGACTCGTGCGCGGGGTTGATGACGTATTCGTCTTCCTCGTCGTCTCCGGCAGGCGTGAACTCGTCGACGGGGTCTGCGACGGGTTCCTGTTCCGTGACGGGTTCCTCCTCGACCACGATCCTGCCTGCCGTGACGACGAACTCTTTGTTTTTGGCAACGCTGGACACGCGGAATCCGTCCTCCAGGATTTCGACGACTTTGGCGGGGACGATATTCCGACCGACTTTGACATTGACGATGGTACCGACTTTGATTTCGCTGATGCTCATTGATAGCCTCCTGTGGTTGTTTGGTGAGCGTGGTTGAGCGGACGCTTTACATAAGCATGCGTTCCGAGCTTAATCCAGTCGACTTATCGATAAAACCCGAATAAAAACGAATCTTTCCGGCGTGAGCATGGTTTTGTGCTTATTCAAGCCGGAAAGCGAACGAAAGGAGAAAAAAACATTTATGGAAAAACAGAAGAACCTGCTGGCCCTGACGCCGGAACAGCTCGTGGACGTTCTGGTCAGGTCTGGCTTCCGGGACATGACGCTGGAACTGCTTCACAGCGATTTCGAGCTGGGAGCACCGCGGAACCCGGATGGTACCGTTAACCTCATTCACTACATGGCATGGACGATCAAGGAGATCAATAGCGATGCTGAATCCGACCAAACTCAAGCCGATTGAAATCGTGC
>JAEEGG010016572.1_pt1 | contig 15286 bp, 4 predicted proteins | sample 9134161 | NCBI WGS metagenome assembly JAEEGG01 (sample SAMN16246543, study PRJNA631951) | gut metagenome | biome: gut microbiome; feature: rumen; material: CR-attached | host: Bos | place: Iran: Karaj | collected 2018-10
CTTTTTTCTTTTGTGCAATGATTCTGTATTGCTCCACATTGCTTCTGTTGTTTACGGTTGCCGTGACTTCGATGTATTTCTGTGTATTAACCCATGGCCACCAACTCGGATGTGAAGGTGTCTTGTGCTTTTCTTCAATCTTGCAGCTTTTCACTCGGACTGCCGTATTGCAGATTGTCGATATGTTCTTTATGGTTACGATTCCGTTGCCCTTGTTTTCGAAATATATGCTTTTTACTTTTCCCGGGTCGAAGCCGCTTGCTTCTGTCGTGAATTCATCGATGTTGAATATTTTTAAGGTGTCTGTTAGTGTTACGTATTCGCTAGCGTAGAGCTCGTCTCCCAGCCCTTCGCTGTATAACCTTATTTGAACTTCGCTATCATCGTCGTTTTCTGCTTCGATTCGAATCTGTGCTCCTCGCAGATTTACAGTTCTGCTAAACGCTGCAGATTGCTGGCTGGATGCACCATAAAGTGTTATATCGCCATTTATCTTTTCAACCGTGGTGCAGGAATTGTGTACTCCGGTCCAGAACACGCCACAATGGGCGCTGTCGTTAGCCCACATCGATTCCTCGGTGCTGGAACTGTAACTGCTTTGGCAATCAAGACCGACCTTGGCTGTTTTTATGTCGATCCCGTTTTCATCAGTGTAACCGTGCTTGCCATTACTAGTTGCGCTAAAGTAATAGCCGTTGGAGCTACAGGTCGTGTAACCATAATTGTCACCGCTACAGGCGTCGGTTCCTTTGTAGTAGTACATTTCCGTGCAACTGGTTTTGCTCCAGCCTTCCCATCCGGAATAGCCTACCCAAGGCTTTACAAACTTTTCTCTCGGGATGACGCCGTTCTGTGCTACAGCAGCAAATGAACATTTGATGGTGGGGTAGGTGTTGAAGCATTCGTAGTTCGTGCTTTTCCATCCGATGCCGTAAAGCTTGAATTTGGGGCTTGCCAAGCGGAGTCCTACGTATGACCCTTGGTAGTTTTCACTCCAAGAGCCTAGGCTGAAGTTTACATTTGACCTAGTGCTTTCGTTATCCTTGGTGACCGAGACCGTTACTTTTTCAGCGGTGATTTCGGCTTCAATCATGATCATGTCGTCTTCTGTAGCCGATGTTGTGAAGGCCTGTTGATCGCATATCAGTGAGCTTTCGTTACAGAGCTTTGCATTTACGAAGCCGGTGTTGTCGATGAAAATACTGAGTATTAAGTAGCGGCTTGCATTTGCATTGGATCCGAGCAAAAAGCCCGATTGTGCGTTGCCTTTGGGCAGGCGAGCCAATGCTTTCAATGTTCCGTGTGTACCTGCATCCGCATTGATTGTGCTCATCACGGTGACATCTCCGTTTTTTACGACGGATATTTTCCCGTTGCTGTAGTCAATCATGTTGATATTACCCTTGATGAGGTGCCATTTGGCGTCGATATAGCTTGTCGATGTTATTGCGGATTCACAGTAATCGGCCGGATAGCAGTAATCGATGCAATACTCTTTCTTTTCGTCCAGGCGGAGGTCCCTGCAGGCGGCAGCGCTGTTTTTAAACGTGTCGAAGAAACAGTGCTTGTCAATTTCGTTAAACGTCAAGGTTATAACGGTCTCGTTGTCGGAAACGTTAAATGACGGGTAGGTCTCTGAGCTTAGCTTGCCGATGTTTGGAGGGCAACTGGCACCTTCGCATTGCCAATAGCTGAAGTCTTCGTTCTCGCTATTGCTTTTTTCGATGTAGGCAGAAACGGGGCCGCCTCCGTATACATTCACTAAGCACTCGTGAGCTTCGGTGTCGTTGTAGTCGCAGATTGTCGTTTGGCTACCGCTAACGATTGTAAATGATGGAACCTTGCCTGTTTCGACATTTTTGAACTTGAACTTTATTTTGTTCACTTTGGCCTTGGCCGAGGCATGCAATGTGCAGTCGTTTTGAGAATCAGTAAAAGTACAAGTTTCATTCTCGGGGATGACGATGATGCAGTTCTCATTAGAAGAAACGTCCTTGAGTTTTACATCGGTATTCCCGTTTGTGGTGATGAGCCAGGATTCGTTGGTGGTCACGGTTTGGAATCCGGCTCCATCCGGTTCAATCCATTTATCACTTCCGTCCAGTGCGCAGTCAGGCCAATTGTAACGTTCGCCTTCGGTAGGGCAGTTGTCTTCGTGAGAGGTGCAGTACGAATTGATTTGCTCGGTATTGGCGTCTTCACGGTAAAGCGAAGCGACAGATGATATATAGAGACTTGAGACGGATGGCTCGCCCAAGATGTAGTTGTCACCTTCGAGAAGCTGGAAGTTCATGGTGCCGCTTGTAGCGCCTGTTGTTCCTATGGTGAATAGCTTTATCAGCTTTTCTGTTTTCCCTGGGTTCGATACTGTAAATGTACACGTTTCCCCAACAGAAATATCGGTAGGATAGGTGTAGGTCCAGGAACTTGGCGGATTAGGGCAAGACACGTTCAAGTCGATTGAAGGTATATTGGGCTGTAAGCGTACGTAGATGTCTTTAGATCCGGTAGGACCGATGTTTTGGCTTGCTTCGGCAAACGAAATCCTGTGCAACGAACGCATCTGTTGATTGTCGATGGCTACAAAAACCGGAACAGGATTGTTGTAGCCTGTCGCGCTGATGTTGCATTTGTAGGTTCCCTTGGTAAGCTTGTTCCCATCGGGGTCGTAGAGCTTGGAATTTAGACTGCTTATATCTAAGGTTGCGGCTCCATTTATCTTGGTGCAGTTACCAGAAAGGCTCAGGTCGGCCTTGGTGAGGGCTGCTGCGTTTTGGGGCTTGTTCAAGGTGATGACGTTGATGTAGTCTACGAGCGAACCATAAGGGTCGCTGGGTAACGAGATAACGCGGGGCAAGATGATGAAAGAGGGCTCGAGATTGCTACTTGCGGTTGAACTTTGCAAATTTTGCACGTTTTCAAAACTCTTGCTTTGAGATTCGAGCGAAATACCCAATTGCGGAGCCATCGATATGTAGTAGTGGTCTACTCCGTCATCGCCGCTAGATGCGCTTGAAGAGGCCCCGCTGCTGCTACTTGTTGCAATTGTAGAGCATTGGTCGGAACCGTCGTTGTCGCAGATAATACTGGCATCGGTAAGGTCATCAGTGAGGGCTTGGTCGAAATAAACCTTAATGGTGTTGTTGCCCCCGGTATTGAATTTGGAGCACTTTGCCATGACTACAGAACCGTCCATGGGTTGAGTAAGGTCTTTCATGTCGAATCTTTTTATATCGCCTTCGCTATAAACGAAATAACGATGTTTTTTGTTTTCTTTTTCTGCAAATTCAATAGGCTGGTTGTCGCCCGGCCAACCATCCGGCAAGTAAAGCATGACTTTATAGTTGCCTTCGGTAGCAGGGAGATACTTTTGCTGAACAGCTCCTTCTACATTAATTTTTATAACAAAATTGCCTTTTAGTTCTCCTTTCATATTATTGGCTTGCCAACCTTCATTGGAATTGACTTCCATTATAAGCCAATCGTTGTTATACAGGTGCCCGTTTGCTTTTGCGTAGTTGTAACATTCGTTCATTAGGCCGACTGTATTGCTCCATTCGGACCATATATTGGTATTGCACCCTTTGGGGGTGTTTTTACTATGCGTTAAGCCCAAATCAAAAATTTTTTTATTTATCTGAATAGGTGTTTTGGCTGTATTGCAGGTGCCTTCTTTTTCTTCAATCTTAGATTGATATTTTGACATTCTATCGGCATTCCAGTCAGCCATGTCTTGTGCGGATGGTTCTGAATCTAGGAATGTGCCTTTATATCCAATCCATTTTTTGTAACCGCCGGACCTAGCGCAGGTGTAGCCGTCTTTTTGGCATTGGGTGTTGGTCGTGTTGTTTACGGCGACATTAGCTGCTGAAGTTGTAGAGCCGTTTTGATAGTGGACAAAACCTTTTAGCCAAATTTTATCGTCTTCTCCTGAGCCAAATTTGGTTCTCGGGACGGCATCTCTTCCGTCACAAGGGCTTGTTGTACAACCCATGTATCCGGGGGAATTGTCTCCGACATATACATTGCGCTTTATTTGTACCTTATCTCCAGAAATCCACGTTACACCTTGCCAATGTGTTGTTGGAAATTGCATATAGCTGTTTAAAACCATGCTTTTTTGACCAACAAAATTGCTAGAGCCTTTATTGTCGAAATAGATAAAGGGACCGTTTGAAGTGATGTTGCCTTTGACTTCTGCACTTCCAGGGGTTAGGCTTCCGCAGCCTCCTGTTAAGGTTGTGTAAGGGTAAGCATCTCTAAGGTTTATTCCGCCATCTGTGTAAAGAGATCCTCCGATAGTTGATTTTACGTTACCTGGATAAAATACGCCGCCCATATATATGTTGCTGTCAATGTTGATTCCGGAACAAGTTCCTACATCCCCTGTAACATACAGATTTTTTATCTTGTTGTAGTCGTTGGCGTAGAACGAGCCGTCCATAATAAGGTAATCAGTTACGTTAACGCTGTTTATGGCTTGTCCGCCAGCGTTTTTTACGTTCATCGTTTGTGTAATGACAGCCCTGTCAACATCTAGTACGTCAATAGATTGCATTTGTCCGTGGAACGCTTCTGCAAAATTTGAAGATGCCTGAGTTACTGGAATCCTGACCCGGTACAAACCATCGACGTTGAATATGGCGACTTCTGTGTGACGCGTATTGTTTCTAGCTTCGCCGGAGGAGAGAATCTTGAGCTTGTATGTACTTTTGTCGGTGTTGACTCCGGTTAGCCAAACGTGATAGTTCTGGCCCGCCCTTTGCAAAGTTCGTAGCTGGTTGTCTAGGTTTATGGCCTTGCCGTTATCCTGGAATTGCTTGATGAGCGCACCCACATCGTTGGCATGGAATGTCATCCAGCTGCGGGCGTTTTCGATACCGGCCTGTGCGCTTTGGTAAGCCTCGCGTTTAAGCATACGGCTTGTACTGGAGAACCCTTCACTTGTAATAAATTTCCAAGTGGCAGTTGCCGCGATTGTCGCGACAAGCATAAACATTAGTACGGCAATAAGCGATACGCCCGCTCTGTTTTTCAAATAATCCTTGTTCATACCTAAACTCCGTTTCTTACGATGACTAGTCGCCAATTCCGTTACTTGGGATGGGAATGACGAGGTCCACATCGCCGGTTTCGCCTTTACCGCCGTTCTTGGCCCCTCGGCTTATTTGCAGCCTGACTTTCAGCGCCTTAACATTCTTCTTTTCTTTTTTGTTGTTGCCCGCTTCTGGGTTGAAACCGTTGAATTTGTAGTTGGCTGAAGCCACCTGGTTTACTCTTAAGTCCTTGATGGTTATATGGCCTAAGGATACTAGAGGTGAATAGAATGCAAAGGTGAATGCGAGGCACACATTATCGACCTGTTCGGGTACCGTGAATCGCATGGAACGCTTGCCCGCGCCTTCTCCATTGTTGACATCGAGAGGCGGATAGAATAAAAAGTCTGTCATGATGATATTGTGTGGCTCGTTCGTTGACTTCACGTAGCTACCAGAAGCTCTTCTAAAGCCGACCGACATGTGGTCTTTGGCCGGGACGAATGTAACGCTTCTGTCGCCTGAGGATTGCGATGTGACTTCAAATGAAATCTCATAGACGTTGTCGGGACTGAATGATATGTTGCCATGCTCTAGGCAAAGCGTTTTCCAATCGTAGTCCAAGTTATCCGTGTAGTTTAAGGCTATGGCCTGGTTCACTCTCTGCTCCCCGTCGGAGAGGATTGCATTTTCGATATTTTCTTCCTTGTTCTGGTAGTTGGACCAGAAACCAGAAAGCGTAATTTCGCTACCGTAACTTAGCGCCTCGCCTGCAGCGTTTTCCGAGACGAACGAGACGAAATTTCTGTTGTATTCGCCGCTTGGATCTAGACGCGGAAAAAGGATGAACTGGTCGGATCCGTCTTTGGGGAATATCTGCGTCTGGTCTTCCTGTGTGCTGGGACTTGCGGCTTCGACATTGAATATTGAAATCCCTGTTGCCATTTCCACAGGGGATGCGTCCGCCCCGACACCGACACAAGGGTCGTCATCGGTCAAAGTAAAGCCTGTAGCCGGCTCTAGCACGACGCAGCTGCGCTTTAGCACGCCATCTTCTACATACCAGTGGACTGAATCTATTGCCTGATAGTAGCCGTTTTCGTCGTAGCGGGTGCGCTTAAATGTCAGTTCGCTAAAGTTATTTCCGTCTTTCTGGATTAGGAATGATGATAGGTCCTTCTTGTTTTCGTCTGTGTTGTCTGGGTCCATGTAAATTCTTTTGCTTGTGGAAACAAACGTATTGCCGTCTCCCTTGGCGCTCTTTGTTCCCAGCTGTTCTACATCGTCTTTGAAAATTGTTGCAACGTTTTCGGCATCCTGGTTGGCCCTTATCATGTTGTCGGTGCGAATGCGGAACCTGGTAGAATTGCTGAATGCCTCGCCGGCAATAATCACGATGATACCGACGATTCCGATGTAGACCATGAGCTCCATGAGGGTAAAGCCCTGTTTTGACATTTGCTTTTCGGGTTTCATCTGATTACCCCCGAAACTGTTATGGATTGCGTGGTACTCTTGAACATCCAGCTGATTTTGACATCGAGCCTCTTGGCGTACACATGCTCTATGCTGTCTGTTCCCAGAAGCATGGATGACGCCTTTGTCTTGTATTCGTTGTCATCCGAGACGCGAATTTCGGCATTGTAGTAGATCGTTATCGTATTTGTGACGGCTCCTGGCTGGCCTTTCCAGGTTCGTGCGATGGAGTCGATTCTTATGGGCTTGACATGGCCGTTTTCGTCTTTTTCAAGCTTGTCATCAGAAACGCTTGCGAGCCCGAGCGCTCCAAGTGAATCAATAAGATTCTGTGCAACTTCTGTAGCCCCGTCGCGGCCACGGATACGTAGCAATGCATCGTGGTTGCCCCCGTGCATGTTCATGACAGCCATATACATAAATCCAAGAACAGCAGCGGCCACCAAAACTTCAACAATGCCAAAACCTTGTTTGTTTTTTTGGCATTTTTGCACGCCTGTGCCTACGTCCCTTATTAGACTCAAAAAATCCATGTTCTGCCCCTGCCGCTTTTTTCTGTAATAGCTCTAAAACCATGCTTTGTCGCATGATACTCTTAATTTAAAAATAAGATTTATATAATTAAAAATGATAAAAAATTCTTTTTTAGTGTCCTTTTTTACCATAAAAAATGATAGAGATCAACAAAAAAGCTCCCCTGACAGGGAGCTTAGGTGAAAAAAGTCCGTGCTGTTTAGTGATTAACGGTCACTTACCATGCGTGCATGCAATACATACCTGTACCCTGCTGTTGTGCATGTTCTTGGTCATTGGGGTTGCTTTGAACTGGGGGTAATATTGTAAGAGTTGTTTCTTGATCGTTTTTGCAGGGGTCATCGTTTGAACCATCTACGGTTTGTCCTCCAGTATTTGATGCGCTTAAATTGACTGTCGTTCCGTTGTATTGGATCCTGCAATTTGAATAACCCCATTGTGCAATTGGACATTTACAAACTAATCGTCCGCCAGCACCACCGCATTTAATGTTATGTGTTCCTTCGCTAAAGAAATGCCAATCTGCTCCATAATCGAGCAATATTGATTCACTGCTTTGGCTCTTGAATGAAACTGTAAAGTTGCAGGACGCTTTATTTTCATTTTTGTCTGTTGCTTGCAGGAGATACTGTTTTGTTCCTGAACCATTATTGTCATAGAATACAAGGTCCGAGCTTTTTTCGAGTCCCTCGTCAAAAATCTTGTATGTGCATCCGTCGCAATTCTTGACTGTTGGCGATACTGTAATTGCATCACTTGCAGATTGATTGGATATTGTGCTTGGACATTGAAGTTCAATAGGTGAGCTTACAGTTTTGGGTATGGTACATTCGCTATCTCCAATCTTTGCTGTGTAGTAGTATGTTCCTGCTTTTCCTGGTGCATAAGTATAATAGATCGGATCGCTTCCGGAACCTTGTTCGGTGCTTCCGTCGACCGTATTGGTGTTTCCGAGTGCGTCAACTACTATTTTGGTTGTAAACGTACATGCGTAGGATACATCATCAGGATTGTTCACTACGGCTGTGAATTTGCCATTATCACTGACATAGCTGCTGCCACAATCAATTGTGGGTGGTTGTTTTGTTTTGTCTTTGACAGTGAATTTTGCTGTGCAAGATTGTGTTGTATAGCCAAAGATGAAATCTACTTTGTACAAGTGATCGCCAATAGATGGTTTTTCATCAGATTCTTGTCTGGTGTATGTTTGCTGTTCTCCATATTTTGCAGATCCATTTTCAATGACTGTTGTATTGTCTAAAGACACTTTATAATTCGTATTAAAGTTCCATCCTGCAGTTTGTTGTCCGAATTGGAAATTGAAATTTGGTGCTTTTGTCCCATATTCAATACTTTGTTGATCGTCTGGAATACTACATGAAATATTGTTATTCCATGTTTTTGTTCCTTGAATAGTGCAACTGACTGTTGCATTGTTCTTTGTTGCCGTGACTGTGAATGTAGGGATTGAATTGAACATCCAGCCCCAATAATTTTCATTATTGCTGTAAGTCAAGGTGACATTTTTACAAGCAATGATGTCACTTTGTGGTTCTATACTGTTGTCTGTTGAAGTGTAGGAACACTTGACATCATTAGGTTGATTGTTTGTTTCTATTTTCCACCCTTTGTTGGCGTTGTCGTAAGTGGCGCTTTCACATTTAAGGTCCAGTTTATTTGGACAATCGCTTTTTATATGCAGTCTTGAAATTGTTATGCTGTTGTCGCTTGTGATAATAACTTTTGAAACCTCTTGCGGATCGAAACCGGTTGTTCCGATAAGATCGTTAACGTTGATGTCGTGAGCCCCTGATGTGTTGATTGTTCTTGAGAGACTGTTCATTCCATTTGTTGATTGCAAATGAATTTTTATGTTTGCATCAATGGACTTGTTTTCAGGAGATTTGTTGTCCATATGAATGTGAAAGTGCAATTTGGCGTCTCGCATGTTGAAACCTTCGTTGCTAGACACATTGAATTCGTATGGCACATTGCCGCTCATGTATTGTGCTTCATCATTGATGTCGATGTCTTTGAAACAACTTTGCGTTGTTCCGACATGGAATGTTCCGCAACTGTAAAAGTCTTGGGCAAGGTCTAAACTTCCGGCATCTCCTGGACATACAACTTTGATGGATGCGTCCTGGGCTCTTTTGTTTTCTCCAACAAGGTAGCCGTGCTGACCTTCTTGTGAAAAATTATATGTGTCGCCGCTGAGCGTTGCTCCTATTTCTCCCGGTTCACCATTATTTGATCCGGAACAATTGTTTTTATCGGATGTCTCGTTATCGCACCCGTTGTAATGGTATTCGGTAGTGCATTGTTTTTCTGTGAACCAAGTAGAAATGATTACCTTAGGCGTGACATATTCGCCTAGAGGAACGATTTTGTATTTGTCAACGAAATTACATTTGATAGTTGGCACTTCCCAACATGTTTCATCCAACGCTGATGAAACCCAGCCGTTGTCATAAATTTTAAATTCGGGATCTGCTAAACTGAATCCAACATAGGTGTGCGTATTATCATTGCATCCGAAATCTTTGACATTGACTTCACCTTCCCAGGATTCGTCGTTGACTTTTGCTGAAACGTTTAAATGGTCGTTCTCATTAAGAGTTAAACTGATTTTGATGAATGAATTGCTGGTTATGGAAAGGTTCGAAACACCTTCTTTCTTGGTGACCATTTTGCAATTGCCTTGAGTTGTATTGCTGATTGATTGTCCTTCGATTTTACATACTCGGAATCTCAATTCGCCTGAGTTTCCTGGCTTGCTAACTCCATAAACGTTTAAAATCAAATGTTCACTGCCGTTACTTCTAAATATAAGTCCTGAGTTCAATAGGTCACTTGTGTTGGATTCTTCCAAAATAGAAGTCTTGACAAGGGCGAACATCGTTCCGTATGTTCCGACGCTTTTATTTCTTAAAATGATGGATGGCTTGTCTTGAGAACTAGATGCAAAAATAGAACTTGTACCAAATGTGGGACGCACATAGCTAGCATTGTTGCCTGAACCATTGTTGTGGTACGTCATGAGCCAATGTGATTTGGCTTGTTTGCTGTTGCGTGGTGCACATGCTTGCGAACCATTCAGCACTGTAGCGCATGTGTCAATACAGTCTTCTTCATCTGCAGCGCAGAATGCAGAAGTATTTGCAAAGTCATCGTAATAACAATGGGATTCCTTGTTGAATACGGCTATAATGGTGTCCTGTTCATAGAATATGTACTGAGGTTCTTCTTCGTTGCTTGTTTCGCTTGTACAGTCGTTGCCCTTGCATTGCCAGTAGTTGAAGTTGTTCTGGTCTTCGCCATATTCGCTGTGAGAGAATGAAATTGGGGTCCCTGCGAAGACTTGGTATTTGCAGGGGCTATTTTCTTTAGTGCATATTTCATTCAAAGAATAGTTTAGCTCTTTGACATGTACATAAGAATCTTTATCAAGAGCGTTTCTTAAATTGACTACCAGCTCGACTTTTTTGCGCTTCAGAGAGGCGTACAAGTTTTTTGATTCGCCACCGACAGGATTGTTAATGGAGTTGTTAACTGAAGGAATGATGATTTCGCATTCAGATGGAATTTTGTCGGCATGGACGGATTCGATTGAAATGGCGGTATTTGTCAGGCATTTCCAACTGTTGTTTGTTGATTCGACAGTGCAACTGGTACCATTGACTGTTACCCACTCGTTGACATATTCGCAGTCCGGATGCTCTAATTTTTCTTGGAGCGAAATATCGCAATTGTCTGGATAATCATCACAATAGGTTTCTATTGGCGATCGGTTGATACTTATTCTTGCTCTAACCTTGACATGATAGGTAAGTTCATTGCCTGCGCCTAGTTTACAATTTTCTGTAGGAGTGCTAAGAGTGATGTAAGAATCTCCATCATCGGCGTTGCTTCCTGTGGATATCGTTAAAATTTCAATATCTTGCTCTTCTGTAGCGTTGGGTGTGACTTCTACGGTAAAGTAGCGGGTTCCGAATCCGCTGCCGCTCCTTTCAGTAACGTTTGCCTTGGGCGTGAAAGTCCAGTCGACATTATTTGTGTTGCTTACTGAAAAGTCAAACTTGATGTTGCCGCTGCCAGCATTTGATTTGCCGACATGTACAGAAATTGTCGTTGCATCGCTTAAGTTCAGAGACTGTTCTCGTGGTTCTTTGAATTTAACTTCAGGAACTTCTCCTGTGGTGTTGCTGACAACGACGTAGAATGGTATGGAAGCGTAGTTTGTAGAAGCGTATTCGCATTTGTACGTTCCTGGAGTCAGCTGAGTTGTGCTAACAAGTTTGTCTGTTGTAGAAAATGAACCGTTACAGCTTACTTTTGATGGAGTTTTTGTTTCGTTTGCTCCGTTTAAGTTTACAATAGAATAGTAGTCTGCAAGTTTCCCTTTGGCATTTCTTGGTAGGTAGATGATACGCGGAAGAACCAAAATTGATGGATTGATTTCACTGGATTCGCCTGTAGGTGTGGATTCAGGAGCTTTATATTGCGATTCAATTGAAATATCCAATTGCGGGGCTATAGATATGTAGTATGGGTCTTTTCCGTTGATATAGTCTTCGGAAGATGCAGAGCTTTCAGGGCCTGCTGCAGAAGAAGAACTATATGCCGGCCCTCCGCAGTTTGTTACGGATGCGTCGCAAATGATTCTGCTTTGGTTTAGGCTGTTCATTAATTCTTGATTGAATTCCATTGTTTTGGCAGACCAAAGCTGTGATATTTTAGCACAATTCTTTGCTACGGCATAGATGGATCCATGGAAAATTGCGTTGTTGAAAAGCAATCCGCCTTCTGGATAAATGGTGAAGGATCCATCATCTGCACTGGTATATTTGTTAATCTTGCCTATGTCTGCCGGTGTGTAAATGAAGTAATTGTATGTTTTGTTGTCTGCCCCCTGAATTGTGCTTGCGCCTTGCTCTAGGTAAAGGAATACGTAGTCATCATCGTCTTTGGTCGATGGAAACATGACGGTATGATCAGGGTGGTTCGATAAAATAATGATAAATTTCCCATCGAGCGATTTTTCATAGTCGGTTTCTTGAACAAGCTGGTCGGAACTGACTCTTACAACAAGATAGCCGTTGTAAAGTTCAGTTTCTTTTTTTGTCGCGTCTCCAGAAATGGCTGAGTAGCAACTGTCTGCCAGTTTCGCGAAATTTTTGTCGAGTTTGGTGATTTTGCTAGAACATTCCTTGTCGGCATAAGTAACGAATTTGTCATACGCTGAAGTCAGAATATCTTTGACCTTGAATTTGGGCGTCGGGAATCCGGGCTCTTCGCATCCCGGTGTCTCTTCCCATATGTCGTAACAGACATTTCTAACAGAGTCTGCGCAGGTTACTGGTTTTGGTGTTGGCAAATCTCTAGAGAGTGTTCCGTTTGATTTGAACCAAGGGGTCACATGAAGTTTGGGTCGGCTAGCGTCTTCATCCTTGTTGCAGTAAGGGGAACGTTTTTTAGTAATGGTGCCGTAGTTGTAGTGGCTGGGGTATTGGTTGCCTCCGACATAATAGTTGGTGCCATCGAACGATACATCTGTTATGCCCGGTTCCACATAATAGAAGTAATATTTATTAACATCTGCAGATACATCAACGTATGGTTTGTAATTGTTCCACCAATTGTATCCTGGGTCAAATGTTTTGCTATTGCGCATTGTGACGTAATCGCTGTGTGGATAAGCGTCAGGAATGTAGATTTTTGATTCTGTGCTATTCCCAAGAACGAGATTCGTGTAGTTGCTAGAAAAGTCTCCTCCTTTGGCGTAAAAGGCGTTAGGATGGGTTACCCAGACATTGCCCTGGACTGTAAATGGCTTAAATGCGGTTGTTGATGAACCTGCTTGTTCACCAATTTGAATTTGGGATATGGCTGAATCTACACAAAGGTTCCCTCCGATAGTGATTGGGTTGTTACCAGAGCGCATGTGTGTTTTGAATTCGTTTTTGATGGTTGCATTGCCTCCGATAAAAATGGGCATGGATTGAGCCTGTTCGACAATTCCATCAAAGTAGGCGTGATTCGAAATGCCTGGCTTGTCTGGCTGTGTTCCGAATTCCCTTGCTGTTCCGTTGATGTAAACGTTTTTGGCATCGAATCCGTTTTTTGCATAAAGGTCACCGCCGAAACAACCTGTTCCAAGAATGTTTATTTTGTTACCGGAAAGTGACGCATTGCCTGTGATGATGAGGTTCTTGTCGATGTTTAGAGGGTTCCCTTGCCAGTTTCCGTTAATAAGCATGGAGGACAAAGCCGCATCTCCGTTGTTTCTGACGGAACCGCCGAAGTATGTGTAGTCATAGACGATGTTTTTTATTTTTTCTTCTTCCGCAGGAGGTGAAACCTGATAAAGTCCGGAAACGTTAAGGATGGCCGCTTCGGTATGGTTTGCGCTGTTGCGCGAGATACCTTCGGAAATAATTTTGAATTTGAATAGACCGTTGATTTCACTTATACCGGTCAACCAAACGTTGAATTTTTGTTTGCTGTCAATATGATTTTTTATGCGATTGTTGAGCAGAATAGGCTGGTTTCCGCCTAGGATGTATTGACGGACTAACGCACCGACATCGTTTGCGTTGCTGGTCATCCAGGCTCTTGTGCCTTGAATACCCGCGATTGCACTTAGACGTGCTTCTTGAATCTGCATTCGTGCGGATGATGAACGATTTTCGGATGTGAGCCATTTGAACGTCGCCGTGGCGGCGATGGTTGCTATAAGCATGAACAGAAGGACTGTTATGAGAGATACACCTTTTTTATTAAACATAACCACACTCCTAAATTCTAATCTCTGGGTCCGTTGCTTGGAATCGATATGATTGCCGTTTCTGCACCGGTTTCGCCGTTTTTATTGATGGATAGTTCCATCTTGATGGCTTTCACATTTTTCTTGTCAACAGTGGCGATTGTTTCGTTTGTGAAAGTGTAGTTTGAACTTGGAATTTTTTTGAGCCTTATGTTGGTAAGATAGATGTTGCCGGAGGATGCAATGGGTGAGAAAAATGCAAATGTAAAGCCAAGACAAACGTTCTTGATAGTATCTTTTGCTGTAAAACGCATTTTGCGTAAACCTGTGTCTCTGTCATCTCCGACTGTTGGCGGATAAAATTGAAAATCGCGAAGTAAATCTGGCGCAAGTCCGTTTTCGGCGTATCTAAATCCTACAGACATATGATCTCGGCCTGGACAGAACATTCTGCTGGGGTCATCTGTTGTAGAATAAGGCATTGAAAAAGAAATTTCATATTCTATGTAAGGGTCTAAAGTTACCTGAGTGCATTGTGCATTCCATGAGCTTAGGCTACTGCCTGTATTAGCGACGAAAACCTGATTGCCCTTAATCATGTCGGTGCTGGTAAATGGAGAGCTAGTTTCAAAGTCGTAATTGATATAAAAGCCGGAGAGCCTAGCTTGTTCGCCTCCGTTTTCCGGATCGACATTTACTCGTTCGTAATTTTCCTCACCAAAACGAGAGACTAATTTAAAACTTTTGTCAGTTTCACTTGCTGAAGGAAGTACGTTGACGGAAGAAACTTCTGTGCATGGTTTTGCCGGTGTTAGCTTGAATTTATCGACGTTTTCGGCGATGGATACGATGCTTGAACTGTCTGACTTGCATTCGTCGGTTGAAACGCCTTCTAGACATTTGCATGCCCTTTTTAGGACTCGGTCCTCATCAACAAGCCATGTTACTTTTTCGACAGCTTCGTATGCGCCTGGATGGTCGGCATTTGCGTCTTTGTAGCGCAGGCGTAGCATGATAATGGTATCTTGCTCGTCATCGTGCCCTTTTCTGATGTCAAATGAAGAGGAATCGCGTTTGGTTAAGTCTGTATTTTCGGGATCTATGTAGACGCTATGCTTATGGGTGGTGTCGAATACGTCCGAATCTATGGCTTTGGCGCTTTTTGCTCCAAGCTGTGCGATGTCGTCTTTGAGTATTGTTCCGACGTTACCGGCTGTCTGGGATGCTTGCAGCATGCTCTGGGTGCGTACACGCATTTTCGTGCTGTCGCTAAAGGCTTGGCCTGCAATGAGCACTATACCGCCAAGAAGAGCTATGTAAACCATTAGCTCTATGAGCGTGAAACCCGCTTTTGAATTAAAATTCATTTTAATTCCTCATTCCAACATCTTTTTACCATAAAAGATAAGTTTTTTTTGAATGGAATGAAAACTTTTTTTTGCAAGATTGCGGGAGGTCACTAAAACAAAAAAAG
>JAEEGG010016573.1_pt1 | contig 15285 bp, 8 predicted proteins | sample 9134161 | NCBI WGS metagenome assembly JAEEGG01 (sample SAMN16246543, study PRJNA631951) | gut metagenome | biome: gut microbiome; feature: rumen; material: CR-attached | host: Bos | place: Iran: Karaj | collected 2018-10
CACCTGTTCTGCCGCCTACACCAAGGAAGGAATGGTGCGGGCGAAATACGAATACCACCATGGGGAACTGAGCATCGTGCTGGAAGACACCGGCATCGGCATCAGCAAGGAGGCCCTCCCCCACGTGTTCGACCGCTTTGCCCGGAATGACATGGGTCTGCTGAGCAGTACCGGTCTCGACATGCCTATCGTGAAGGAACTGGTGGAGCAGATGGGCGGACAGATCGAGATACAGTCGGAACTCGGAAAAGGTACCACCTGCTATATCATGATCCCCTGTGAGATGATCAGCAGAGAGAAGAAAACAGAGATGATAAACTAAGCAGCCCCATGAACAGCATCAGCCTACATATTGCCCCCCTCCTGATAGGATCCTTCGACACCACCTCGGTGCTGATCGTCAGTGTGACGACCATCGCCTTTATCATCTCATGGGTGGCTAACCGCATCAGCCTCCTGCGAATCCGCAAACGCGTGAGTGAGAGTAAGGAGATCTATGACATCATGCAGCACACCCTGGACCTGAACGACAACTACGTGCTGAGACTCGACCTGCGTGAACGCAAGGCCTACAACCTGCACGGACAGATGCTGCCAGAGTCAGGTATCGGCTATGAGGACAGTCTCCAGTATATTCACCCCGAGGACCAGCACATCTACCGCGACTTCCTGATCACGCTGAGCAAAGGGCAGGCCAGAACAGCAGAGTGCGTCTTCCGCTGGGATGCCAGTGGGGAGCATCATACTGGGAAATGGCGCTATATGCACGACCAGGGTGTCGCGGAATACATAGAAGGACAGAAGCTGCCCACGAACATCTTCTGTACACTGACAGACCAGACCGAACGGATCATACAGGAACGTGAGGAACAGGAGCTAACCGACAAATACCGCAAGACCTTCGAGCAGTCGCTGGTGGGACTGGCCTTCTACGACAAGGACGGTTACCTGCTGACAGCCAACCAGAAGATGCGAGAGATCCTGAAGTTCCAGTCGGAGGATGACCCCTATTACTACGAGAACGCCCTCTATGACATGCCCACCTTCAGGGATGTGCTGTCGAACCGCCATGTGGAAGAGCTCTACTTCTGTTCGAAGAGTGTCATCATCGACCGAGGCGTGAACTGCTATACCGAGTTGCGCGTACACCCCATCTACGACGAGAAAGACGAGCTGGTGTATATCACCTTCTCCATCCGCGATGTGACCCAGGAGCGAGAACTCTACCTGCAGAGTAAGCAGAATGCCCTGGAGATGAGGAAGGCCAATGAGGAGATACAGAACCTAGAGAACGAGATCCAGTATCTGATGGACAGCTGTGACATGCACTTCTGGCGGACAACCTTCGCCGACAAGACCGTGACCTTCTATCAAGGTCTGAAGACCGCCATGCCGCCCATGAGCTTCGATGCGCTGAGAGACCACTTCGTGCAGAGCACCTTCAAGGATGACCTGCTGGATCCGGAGAACAAGCTGCAGAAGCCCAAGACCGAGCTGACCCTCTGTCGCCCCTTCTTCGACGAAGGCGACGAGCTGCAGTGGAACATCATCGACAGTGTGCCCTATCACGATGCCGAAGGCAAGCAACTGGGTACCTATGGTATCATGCGCAATGTGACCCCGCTCATCAAGAAACAGGAACAGCTGAAGCAGGAGACGGAGCGCGCCCAGAGCTCCGGACGCATGAAGAGTGTGTTCATGGCCAATATGACCCACGAGATCCGTACCCCACTGAATGCCATCGTCGGTTTCAGTGACGTGCTGTCGATGATGGAGACACCAGAGGAGAAACAGGAGATCGTCAGGGTGATCATGAACAACTGCGACATGCTGCTCCGCCTGATCAACGATATCCTGGCCCTGTCGGCCATCGACGGAGGCAGCAGCATCCAGATCCATGCCGTAGAGACAAACTTCGCCAAGGACTTTGAGGATATCTGCACCTCGCTGGCCCAGCGCATCGAGAATCCCAATGTGGCGTTTATGAAGGAGAACCCCTACACCACCCTCATCGCCACCCTCGACAAGGAACGTATCCAACAGGTGATCACGAACTTCGTGACCAATGCCGTAAAATATACCACCGAAGGCCATATCAAGGTGGGCTATCAGCAGAAGGACGACGGACTGTATTTCTATTGCGAAGACACAGGATCGGGTATCCAGCAGGAGGATCAGGACAAGATCTTTGAGCGATTCGTGAAACTGAACGACTTCGTACAGGGTACCGGTCTGGGCCTGAACATCTCGAAAGCCATCGTAGAGACCCTGCATGGTAAGATCGGCGTCAACTCAGAAGGCGTAGGCCATGGCTCCACCTTCTGGTTCTGGATCCCATGTCAGATAAAAAGTGAAGCATGAACACCTATTATAAATATATAAGGTATATCGTCATCGCCGTGGCCGGTCTGTGGTCGTGGCAGACACTCACAGCCCAGGAGGAGACAGCGAAAACCTATACCACGGAACATCCCCTGATCTATGAGGATGCGTGGGACCTGTGGCCCTACGTCTTCCTGAATGAGAACGGAGAGCCAGACGGTTATAACATCGACCTGCTGAAGCTGATCTTCAAGGAACTCGACATCCCCTATGTGATCAAGCTGAAGCCCACCTTAGAGGCCCAGGCAGACCTGACGAACGGGAAGAGCGATCTGATGCTGCGCATGGATGCCGAGTACTCACGGGTGAACAGCCAGTACAGCAAGAACATCGTGCAGCTCTTCACCCATAGTATCGTGGTGCCCAAAGACCAGACCTACCATATCAGTCAGGTGAAAGACCTGAAGAATTACCGTGTGATCGTGCATGGCGGCAGTTTCAGTCATCACTACCTCATGAAACACGGCTTGGCCAAGGAGATCACCGCCTATGACGACATGAAGGGCGCCATCCAGGAACTCATCACCCAGGGCAACGGGATCATCCTCTGGAACACGATGTCGCTGAAATGGCTCATGCGCAAGTATCACTCCGACAAGCTGGCACTGGTGCCCATCGACATGCCCTATGGCGAATATAAGTTCATGTCGCCCGACCACCAGCTGCTGGAACGTATCGACAGTGCCTACGTGGCCCTGAGGGCTGCAGAGAAGCTGCAACCCATCCAGAACAAATGGTTCTATCCCGACCGCCAGGACACCGGTATCCCCGTGTGGGTGTGGTATCTGGCAGCCTCCTTAGCCGTTGTCGCCCTGTTCCTGTTGGTTTACTATATCGTGTATCGGAGCAGGGAGCGGCGTCTGACACAGGCTGTCAGAAAGAGCAATGCCCGCCTGTCGCTGATCCTGAAGACCAGTCATGTGAGCCTGTGGACCTACCATATCCTGACCAAGCAGTTCACCTGGATGGACGAACAGGGCAAGGCCCAACAGACCACCACCCTCGATGCCTTTGTGTATCGTTACCGACCCAAGGATGTGCAGCGCCTGCAACAGGCCCTCGATGCGATTGCCCAGAAGAAGGAGGACCATGTGAACCTGAACATCCAGGTGTTTGATGATGAGGGCGAGGGGGAGGCACATAACTACACGCTGGCCCTGAGCGTGCTGCGTCATGACAAGAACGGATATCCCACCACCATCCTCTGTACCCGCAGTGATGTGACCAAAGAGCTGCTGCGACAGATCAAGGTGAAAGACACGCTGTTGCGCTATCAGGCCATCTTCAACTCTGTGATGGTGGACATGGTGGCCTATGATGCACAAGGCTATATCGTGGACATCAACCAGAAAGCCTTGTCAGCCTTAAAGGTAGACTTGCAGGTGATCAAAGCGCAAAAGATCTCCATCAAAGACGTGGTAGGTGATCCCGACCTCGACGTGGAGCACTTCGAACACATGTACGTGACCCAGATCTACACAGGCGAGGACGACCGTCCGTTACACAAGATGCTGAAACGCAACAGGCTCTACTACGAGCTGCAGCTCACCCCGGTGCGCGATGCAGAAGGGAAGTTGCTCGCCATCTTCGGTACAGGGCGCAATGTGACAGAGATAGCAGCGTCGTACCACCATCTGTTGCAAGATATCCAGGAGTTGCAGAAGGCCAACGACGAGGTGTCGGACTATATTCAGAACATCGACTACGTGTTGAAGGTTGGCGGTATCAAGATGGTGAAATACAACCTGACCACCCATACGCTCACCCTCTTCAGCGAGGCCAACAATGCCGGTCTCTCGCTGACGCAGACCAGGATGCTGAACCTGATCGACCCGAAGTGGAAGAAAACCACGGAGCGCACCCTGAACAATATGGACAACAAGAGCGCCACCAGCGTGCAGCTCGATGTGAAGACCACCATCAAGCGACAAGGCGAGCCCCTGCATGTGCAGTTCCACTTCATCCCCTTCTACAATGACAAGGGAGACGTGAAGGAATACTTCGGCATGTGCCGTGACATCAGTGAGCTGAAAGCCATCGAGGAGAAGCTGGCCCAGGAGACCCTGCGTGCCCAGGAGGTGGAGGTGGTGAAGAACGCTTTCCTCCATAACATGAGCTTTGAGATCCGTACGCCACTGACTACGGTCGTAGGATTCGCAGAACTCTTCCAGATGGATCACAGTGCCGAAGACGAGGCTGTGTTTATCAGGGAGATCAAGTCGAACTCGGCCCAGTTGCTGAAGCTCATCAACGACATCCTCTTCCTCTCGCGCCTGGATGCGGAGATGATCACCATCAACCCACAACCGACAGACTTCACGACAAGTATCACCGTACGCTGTGAGAGTACGTGGGCCAACCTCAAGAAGCCCGGGGTGGACTATATCGTGAAGACCCCCTTCAAGAAGCTGGTGCTCGACATCGACTTCAATCATATCGGGATGGTGGTGGAGAAGATACTCAACAATGCCGTGCAGCATACCACCCAAGGCTCCGTGCTGGTGCATTACGACTATATGGGCGACCAGCTCGCGGTATCCATCGAAGATACGGGACGCGGTATCCCCGAAGACAAGATCAAGCATATCTTCGACCGGTTCGTGACTGACGCCTCAAGCAATGGAGCCGGTCTGGGACTGAGTATCTGTCAGGAACTGATTCAGCACATGGGTGGAAAGATCAACCTGTCGTCCACAGTCGGACGAGGCACCAACGTGTGGTTCACCATCCCCTGTAAGCTGATAGAGATGGAACGTAACTAACCTGCAAAAGAGATGCGAATGATGACTAAAAAGATATTGCTCCTCACCTGTCTGCTGTTCTGCGGTCTGTGGCCTGCAACAGCACAATGGGCTCGCGACTATACCGAAGACCACCCACTCATCATCGTGAGCGACTGGGAGTTCCCACCCTATGAGTTCCGGAATGACAAAGGTGATCCTGACGGCTATAATGTGGAGGTGCTCGACCTGATCCTCGACAAGCTGGAGATTCCCCACAAGTTTGTGATGCAGGAGTGGTTTCAGTGTACCAAGACCTTTGAGAACCGTGAGGCAGACCTGATCCACGCCCTGACCAGCAACTATAAGAAGTCCCCGTATGTGATGACGCAGAACATGATCACCTACTATCCCCTGAAAGTGGTGAGACGAAAAAGTCAGAAGGTGATCCATCGTGTCAGTCAGTTCACCGACAAAGACACGCTGATGGTGAAGGAGAACGACTACGCGGCTCTGCGCATCCAGGCCATCGAGGATAAGCCCTTCCAGACAGAATACCGCTCTCCCAAAGAGGCTTTGGCAGCCATCCGAAATGGTCATCGCGCCTATTACATCTGGGGAGAGATCCCCCTGAAGATGAAGATCAGGGAGTATGGTCTCGACAGTCTGAAGCTCGACGATATCGATATCATGCCGGCAGAGTTACGGATCATCGGTTATGACAGGGAGCTGATCGACGCCATCGATGATGCGTATGCCCGACTGGAGCAGTCAGGAGAGCTGCAACCCATCCACGACAAGTGGTTCAACCCCGAGCGCGTGCATAACGACTCCTCACCCATCGCCCTCTTTGCCCTGATCGGTTCGGTGATCGCCATCATCATCGCCTTCCTGCTGAGCCGGTTGATCCATGCCAAGGTGAAGGACACTGCCAGACGCTCAGAGGATATCAACGGGATGATGAAACAGGCCCTGCAGATGGGCAACTTCTACGTGTTCGAATACGACATCAAGACTGGTCATATGAGTAACACCTATGGCAAGCTGATTCCTGAGGAGGAACAGACGCTGGAGGCCTTTGTCAAACGCCTGGATCCTGCCATGCAACAGGATTTCATGCGCCATACGCAGGTGCTGATGAATGGGGAGGAACAGGACCGGTACTTTAACCGCCGCTATAACATCGGTACGGAAGAAGCACCAGACTGGCGTCATCTGGAAGGGACAGCCATCGTGGAACAGGAGAATCACAAGCCCCGCTATCTCGTCTATGCGGTGAAGGACATCACCCAGGATGTGGAGTCGGAGCGCATCAACCAGGAGATCGGCAACAAATACGCCCGTATGTTTGAGACCAACCTCATCGCCATGTCGTTCTATGACAAGGAGGGCTGGTTTGTGGATGCGAACGAGAAAATGCGTGAACTCTGTGGCTTCGATGACAAAGGGTATGAGTTCTTCAGAAGCACGAACATGTTTGATACGAGCATGCTGGTGAACATCTATGAGAAGGGTTCACAGGAGCCGCTGCACATCTGCAGTCACATGTACTACCCGGAGGTGGATATCGACAGGTATATCGAGCTCAGGATCCGTCCTATCCTCGATGAACAGGGGGAGTTGTTCTTCTATGTGATCACCTCACGAGACATCACCGCCGAGCGCACGATGTATCTCGAGAAGATGCACCATGACATCGAGATCCGCAAGACCTATGATGCCATCAACATCTATGAGCAGCAGCTCACCTATCTGCTGGAGAACAGTGAGATGTTCGTCTGGCGCTCTAACCTGCAGGAGCGTACCCTCTCCTATTCCCGTTCGTTGCGCAAGCCTGAGTTCCAGGAGACCATCGATGAGTATATCCAACGTATCTTCCCGGGTGAGGAGCAGGAGACCCTGAAAGCCTTCAGGGATCCGGAAACCATGAGCAAGGCCTTTAACGTGATTCATCACTACCGCTATAGCCACTACAACAAGAAGCCTTCGTGGCATGCCGTGAGTGGCATCCCCACCTTCGACAAGAATGGTCATCAGATCGGTTACTTCGGCGTGTCGCGTGACATCACCAAACTTATCGTGGCCCAACAGAAGCTGAAGAAAGAGACCGCCCGTGCCGAGGACTCCGGTAAGATGAAGAGTGCGTTCCTGGCCAATATGACCCATGAGATCCGTACCCCGCTGAATGCCATCGTGGGCTTCAGCGATCTGTTGCCGATGGTGGATACCCACGAGGAGCGCATGGAGTTTATCCGTATCATCCGTAACAACTGTGATATGCTGATGCGTCTCATCAACGATATCCTGGAGGCCTCGAACATGGGACAGGCCCTGGCCATCAAACCAGAGAAGGTGGATTTCGCCACCGTCTTCGATGATATCTGTCAGACACTGGCACAGCGTGTGCAGGAGCCTGGCGTGGCGTTTATCAAAGACAATCCCTATGAGCACTATGTGACCACCCTTGACAAGGGACGCGTGCAGCAGATCCTCACGAACTTCACGACCAATGCCGTGAAATATACCCATGAGGGGCATATCAAGGTGGGGTATCGCTATGAACGCAGGATGACGCTCGATGAACAGGGGGAGGCAGACGGGCTGCTGTTCTATTGTGAGGATACCGGTGCCGGTATCCCCAAAGAGAAACAGGCCAGCGTCTTTGAGCGTTTCGTGAAGCTGAATGACTTTGTGCAGGGTACGGGATTGGGCCTGAGCATCTGTCAGGCCATCACCGACCGTTGTAACGGGCATATCGGGGTTACCTCCGAGGGCGAAGGCCATGGCTCCACCTTCTGGATGTGGATTCCTTGTGAGAGGCAACCTCTCTTCTAAACTTGTTCTTCATTTCTTTCATCACTGAAAGAAACGAAGCAAAGAAAGGTGCAAAAACGTCCTGAGCTCAGAGGCCGAAACCCTATTTTTTCAAATCACTCAATGAACTCGCTTCGCTCAAACAGCATTTCGTATTTCGTTGCTCAGATTGCTATTCGCAATCCGAGACTCAATATCGATTCAAAAAAATAGAATTTCTCTAAAGACCTCTTCGTGCGGAATGTTTTTGATTTTTGGCTGCGCATTGGCTATTCGCCTCGCTAAACCGAGCCAAGCGAGCAAGCTCGTAACCGAACTGTGCTTCATGTTTTTTCGAATGAATTCTCAAAAACATTCCGCACGAGGAGGTATTTATAGGATGTACTATTATCGGAATCTTCTTCGATTCTTGGATCGCGGAAGCGAGACAAGCAAATCGACATGAGAAGCTGTCTGAGCGAAGCGAGTTCTTCGAATGATTACGATAATATTACAGCCGACCTCCGAGCCCAGGACGTTTTTGAGAATTTGTTCGAAATGATCAGGCAGAAAGGAAATGAAGAGAAAACCCTCCTCTTAAAAGAGGAAAGTCTTCTCAAGCCAATAGCAGAAGATGCCTGCCAGGTAGCCGGTAAACGCTACCCAGGTGATCTTCTTCATATACCAGCCAAAGGTGATCTTCTCAAGACCCATGACCACCACACCGGCAGCAGAGCCGATGATCAGCATCGAGCCACCCACACCGGCACAGTATGCCAACAGCTGCCAGAAGATGCCATCGACAGCCATATCGCCGGCAGCAGCCACTGGATACATACCCATGCAACCAGCCACCAGAGGCACATTATCCACGATGGAGGAGAGGACACCGATGATGCCGGTGACGAGGTAGTGATTGCCCTCGAAGACGGTATCGAGCGTCTGTCCCAACAGGGTGAGCGCACCGATGGTCTCCAGACAGGCCACAGCCATCAGGATGCCCAGGAAGAAGAGGATGGTGTCCATGTCGATGCGCGACAGCATCTTTGACACGCGTTTCTGGGGACTGTTCTTCGTGTCTTCGCCTTCCTGGTGGATACGGCAATAGAAGATCTCCGTGACCGTCCAGAGCACACCGAGCACGAGCAGGATGCCTACAAACGGCGGCAGGTGGGTGATGGTCTTGAAGATAGGCACGAAGATGAGACCGCCAACACCAAGGAAGAAGATGACCTTACGCTGGGCAGGCGTCAGAGGGTCGTCGTCATCGACAACAACCGTCTCCTGCACAGGCTGAAGGGCACCCTTCAGCGAGAGGGAGAGGATATAGGCGGGGATGACCATCGACACCACTGAGGGGATGAAGATCTCCATGATGACACCGGCAGCGGTGATGACACCCTTGTTCCAGAGCATGATGGTGGTGACATCGCCGATGGGTGAGAAGGCACCACCGGAGTTGGCGGCGATCACCACAAGGGCGGCATAGATAAGACGGTCCTCCTTGTCGCTAACGAGCTTACGCAGGATCATGATCATCACGATCGACGTGGTGAGGTTGTCGAGGATCGCCGAGAGGATGAACGTCATACAGGCGATGCGCCACAGCAGGGCGCGTTTCGACGTGGTCTGCAGCGTGTCGCGCACAAAGTTGAAACCGCCGTTCTGATCGACGAGCTCCACGATGGTCATGGCGCCCATGAGGAAGAACAGGGTGGTGGCGGTGGAACCGAGGTGATGCTCGATCGTGGTGCTGACCACCGAGGCTTTCATGGCATCAATGGCATCAGGCAGATAGGACTCGGGCGCGATCATGAAGAGGGTCCATGTGGCCACGAACATCAGCAGGGCAATAGCGGCCTTGTTGATCTTGGTAACGCTTTCGATAGCTATGCAGAAATAGCCGATACAGAAAACGATGATGATAGCGATTGACAATGTTGACATTTGATTTGCTTTTTAAATTGTTCTAATTTGCGTGCAAAGGTAGCAATAATTTACGATTTACGATTTACGATTTACCTTTTTTTGCACGGCGGTAGCAATTTTTTCACTTTTCACTATTCTCTTTTCATTTCTTTTTCGTAACTTTGCACACAATATGAACAACAATTTGCAGGAGGTCAGATGGACTGAGAACGTGATCCTTGTTGATGCCGACTACATCGACAGGGTGGCATTCAACCTGATCGTGAACTTCGAACGGATGCTGGGGCGCAGGATTCCACAGGCTGACATCGCACGATGGATAGACTGCGTGGCACTGGACGGCGGCATCCGAGAGGGGGCACACGAGACACAGGTGGTGCTGATTCACCAGAAAGAGAAGCTGGGACTGGACAACTTTGCCCCCAGCAGCTATACGGATCTCGATGGCAAGGCCTTTAAGGATCACCTGGGGGAGTTTGCCATCAACGCCTACCCTATTGAGCAGATAGCCGGTGGAGAAGACTTTTTCACGGATGTGCTGGCACTGGTGACAGCACAGAAGGAGGTGAAACGCGTGATGGTGATTCCGAATCTGGAAGACGAGACTATATATAATAAGGTACGCGAAACGTTAAGGAGGGTGGACGACGAAGAGAAACGCGTGACGCTCTTTGCGATGCAGCCTCTGACTGGCGGTAACTACCGGCAGGAGATTCTCGGTTACTCGCTGATGGCTGCCCTCGGCATCCGAAGTGAGGAAATCAGGGAAAAGTAAAAAGGTAAAAAGGTAAAAAGGTAGAAAGGTAAAAAAAAGTAAAAGATAGAAGAATTATGGCTAAGGTTTTAATGATTGGCGCCGGTGGCGTCGCTACGGTAGCAGCATTCAAGATTGCGCAGAATGCGGATGTGTTTACCGACTTTATGATTGCAAGTCGCAGAAAGGAGAAGTGCGACAAGATTGTGGAGGCTATCCATAAGGCTGGTTATAAGATGGATATCCAGACCGCACAGGTGGATGCCGACGATGTGGAGCAGTTGAAGTGGCTCTTCAACAGCTACCAGCCTGAGCTCGTGATCAACCTTGCCCTGCCCTATCAGGACCTGACGATCATGGATGCCTGTCTGGCATGTGGTTGTAACTACCTGGACACAGCCAACTATGAGCCGAAAGACGAGGCACACTTCGAATACTCCTGGCAGTGGGCCTACAAGGACCGTTTTGAGCAGGCAGGACTGACCGCTATCCTGGGCTGTGGCTTCGATCCCGGTGTGAGCGGTGTCTATACCGCCTATGCCGCCAAGCATCACTTCGACGAGATCCATTATCTCGACATCGTGGACTGTAACGCCGGTGACCATCACCATGCCTTTGCCACGAACTTCAACCCCGAGATCAACATCCGCGAGATCACCCAGAAGGGACTCTACTATAAGGACGGCCAGTGGATTGAGACAGAGCCGCTGGAGATCCACAAGCCCCTGACCTACCCTAACATCGGTCCACGCGAGAGTTATCTGCTGCACCACGAGGAGCTGGAGAGTCTGGTGAAGAACTATCCCACCATCAAGCAGGGACGCTTCTGGATGACCTTCGGTGAGCAGTATCTGAAGCACCTCGACGTGATACAGAATATCGGCATGAGCCGCATCGACGAGATCGAATACGAGGCACCATTGGCTGATGGAACAGGCACTGCCAAGGTGAAGATCGTGCCCCTGCAGTTCCTGAAGGCTGTGCTGCCGAACCCACAGGATCTGGGCGAGAACTACGAGGGCGAGACCTCTATCGGCTGTCGTATCCGTGGTATCAAGGACGGCAAGGAGCATACCTACTATGTGTATAACAACTGCAAGCATCAGGAGGCCTACAAGGAGACTGGCATGCAGGGCGTGAGCTACACCACCGGTGTGCCTGCCATGATCGGTGCGATGATGTTTGTGAAGGGCATCTGGAAGAAGCCCGGTGTGTGGAACGTAGAGGACTTTGATCCCGATCCGTTTATGGAACAACTGAACAAACAAGGTCTGCCCTGGCACGAAGTGTTTGACGGCGACCTCGAATTATAATTATTAACGCTTAAATTTCTAAAAGCTATGGCGAAGAAAGAAGAGAGTGCAGAGCAGATGACTGCACAACAGGAGAAGATGAAGGCGCTGCAGGCTGCCATGTCGAAGATCGAAAAGGATTTCGGTAAGGGCTCCATCATGCGCATGGGTGAAGAGAAAATCGAGAATGTGGAAGTGATCCCCACAGGTAGCATCGGACTGAATGCTGCCCTCGGTGTGGGTGGTTACCCCAAGGGACGTATCATCGAGATCTACGGTCCGGAGTCGTCGGGTAAGACCACGCTGGCTATCCATGCGATGGCGGAGTGTCAGAAGGCCGGTGGTATCGCTGCCTTCATCGATGCAGAGCACGCCTTTGACCGTTTCTATGCAGAGAAGTTGGGTGTGGATATCGAGAACCTGTATATCTCGCAGCCAGACAATGGTGAGCAGGCCCTGGAGATCGCAGACCAGCTGATCCGTTCGAGTGCCATCGACATCATCGTCATCGACTCAGTGGCTGCGCTGACACCGAAGAAGGAGATTGAGGGTGATATGGGTGACTCTGCCGTAGGACTGCAGGCCCGTCTGATGAGTCAGGCGCTACGTAAGCTCACCTCTACCATCTCGAAGACCAACACCACCTGTATCTTCATCAACCAGCTGAGAGAGAAGATCGGTGTGATGTTCGGCAATCCTGAGACGACGACGGGTGGTAACGCCCTGAAGTTCTATGCCTCGGTACGTCTGGACATCCGTAAGTCGCAGGCCATCAAGGATGGTGATAACGTGATCGGTAACCTGGTGAAGGTGAAGGTGGTGAAGAACAAGGTGGCACCTCCCTTCCGCAAGGCTGAGTTTGAGATCACCTTCGGTGAGGGTATCTCGAAGGTCGGCGAGATCGTGGATCTGGGTGTAGAGTATAACATCATCAAGAAGAGCGGTTCGTGGTTCTCTTACGAAGATGCCAGATTGGCACAAGGCAGGGATGCCACCAAGGCCCTGTTGCAGGATAACCCTGAGCTCTGTGACGAGCTGGAGGCCAAGATCATGCAGGCCATCACTGACAAGGCTTAAGAAGTGTACGATACCAAAAAATCCCCAATCTCGTGATGAGGTTGGGGATTTTTTATGATTCTCTTCGTGATTATTCCAATGGTGTGCCTCTGGCCACACTCATCTTACTGGAGTTGGTCTGAGCGGCTCTTCTGCGACCTGAGGCAGTGCCTGCGCCTGGCTTGCCACCATCCCTGGTATAGGTCTTTGTCACCACGCCAGAGCCGTCGAAATCTACAAACAACAGCTTGTTGTTAGAGCGCTGATACACCCAGGTGTATCGGCCGTTATCACCCAGTATCACCCTATCAGGCTCACCTGCTGCCATCATCGTCTCATCCTCTGAGAAGCCAATACCCACGTGTCCTGCACGGATCATCGCACGACTACCCTCGGAGGTCTCCACCTTCTTACCAGGACCCAGGGCAAAGAGATAGCCGAAGTACTCCGTCTGATCCTGTGCCAGGAACTCGTCGAGCAGCATGTCGATATAGAAAAAGGTGCCCACGGTGGTGTTCTTCAGCTTCAGTGTGAACTTATCGCTGTTCTTATGCGGGGTGATGGTCTCTATCTGATACTCCGTCAGACGAGGGATGGACTGTATCTTCTTAGTGAACTCATTCAGCATCTTGGTGGGGAACTTCGTGTGGATCAGCTTACCCAGGTACTGACGGTAGTTGAAGCTGTTGATATTCATCACATCCTCTACCAGTTCGAAGGAGTTGGCAAACAGATTCTTGGTCTTATCCATGACAAACTCTTCGTCGCGCATGCCACTGTTGGTCTTCGAGATTGCCACATTCTGATAGAACTCATTGCCCTCCTTATCCTCGACGATAATCTTCACAGGGAAGCTGCGCGTGCCAACGCCAACGGCTGTCACCTTCACCTGCATGTCCTTGTCAACCAGCACATCCTTATAGCCATCGCCTTCAACCTCGGTATCGACACGGTATTCGCGCGTCTTCGTGTAGAGCTCCTTGCCTACCAGCTTCTCACGGGCGATATCCACATCACCCAGATAAGCCAAGGTGGGAACTCCCAACTTGCCAAAACAGTAGTCATCGAAAGAGCCGCTGGGGATCTCGTAGTAGTACATACGATTGTTATCCTGGCAAAGGAAATTGATATGATCACGGCCATCTATGTCTGTCTCGTGACCTTTGTAGATCATGATCTTATGACGCAGCTTCATAGAGCTTACACCCTTGTCAGTCTCAGCATCGACGAAGGTCTTCATCACCATATCAAACTCATCAGGAATCACCATGAACTTCATCCCCTCCTGCCAGTCGCACAGACTGTAGAATTTGAAGTTCTGACCAACAAAATCGACTGCTGTCTCTTCTTCCTGTTCTTCTGCCTCTACCTGCTCCAACTCAGCTTTATGCTTGGCTCCCCGCGTTTTCACGATATAGGAGTTTTCCTGAGCGTAGGCCACCAGCAGGATAAAAGCCATACAGGTCGTTAAAAGAGTTCTTTTCATGACTATCGACAGTTTTTTATATTATTCTGTGTGCAAAGATAGCACAATTCCATAAAACTCCCAAATTATTTATGCCAAAATGACGTGACAGACGGAAAAATTTCCGAAATTCGCCATTTTGGCACATGGTTTGCACAAGGGTTTCTGACAATTTTGAATTAATAACAAATAAAAATATAGTAATTATGGGAAAGATTATTGGAATTGATTTAGGAACTACCAACAGCTGCGTTGCCGTATTCGAGGGTAACGAGCCAGTAGTAATCGCCAACAGCGAGGGTAAGCGTACTACACCTTCTGTCGTTGGTTTTGTAGAGAACGGTGAGAGAAAGATCGGTGATCCTGCCAAGCGTCAGGCCATCACAAACCCGAAGAACACCGTTTACAGTATCAAGCGTTTCATGGGTGAGAACTGGCAGCAGACCGAGAAAGAGATCGCCCGCGTACCTTATTCAGTCGTGAACGAGGGTGGTTATCCACGTGTGGATATCAACGGTCGTAAATATACGCCGCAGGAGATCTCTGCCATGGTGCTGCAGAAGATGAAGAAGACTGCCGAGGACTATCTCGGACAGGAGGTGACAGAGGCTGTGATCACAGTGCCTGCCTACTTCTCTGACTCACAGCGTCAGGCTACCAAGGAGGCTGGACAGATTGCCGGTCTCGATGTGAAGCGTATCGTCAACGAGCCTACTGCCGCAGCTCTGGCTTACGGTGTGGACAAGGCTAACAAGGATATGAAGATTGCTGTATTCGACCTCGGTGGTGGTACCTTCGATATCTCTATCCTGGAATTCGGCGGCGGTGTGTTTGAGGTGCTCTCTACCAATGGTGATACCCACCTCGGTGGTGATGACTTCGACCAGGTGATCA
>JAEEGG010016574.1_pt1 | contig 15285 bp, 8 predicted proteins | sample 9134161 | NCBI WGS metagenome assembly JAEEGG01 (sample SAMN16246543, study PRJNA631951) | gut metagenome | biome: gut microbiome; feature: rumen; material: CR-attached | host: Bos | place: Iran: Karaj | collected 2018-10
CGGTTTCTACGGCGGAATGCTCTGGCAGCTTTATCATTCGACCGGTGAAGAGATATTTGAGAAGGAAGCGAGAGTCATAGAAGAGAAGCTCGATACGGCGCTCCTTGATTACAACGGAATGGACCATGACGCGGGCTTCAGATGGCTTCCGACGTCGGTGGCCGCATACCGTCTGTTTAAGAACCCCGAGTCGAAGAACCGCGGCCTGCTCGCGGCCGAGATCCTTGCGGGACGCTTCAATCCCAACGGCAATTTCATCCGTGCCTGGAATGACTGGGGTGACGGAAGGGATACGACCGGCTGGGCCATCATCGACTGCATGATGAACCTCCCGATACTATACTGGGCTTCGGACGAGCTTAACGATCCGCGTTTTAAGGCGATCGCAATGCTCCATGCGGACACGGCGGCAAAGAATTTTATCCGTGAGGACGGCTCGATAAGACATATCGTTGGCTTCGATCCCGCGACCGGAGAATATCTTCGGGATTACGGCGGACAGGGCTACGGCGAGGGCTCGTCGTGGACGCGCGGACAGGCGTGGGGACTGTACGGATTTACTCTTTCCTACCTGCATACGCGTGAGCAGAGATATCTGGATACAGCGATTAAGATCGCGGACAGGTTTGCCGGGCGCATCCCGGAGGACGGCCTGATCCCGGTTGATTTCGATCAGCCCGCTGAGCCCGCATACAAAGATTCCACTGCTGCTGCGATCGCGGCGTGCGGCTTCCTGACTCTGGCGGACTGCGTGAGCGACGGACGGAAGTACCTTGGTGCGGCAGAAAAAATGCTCTCGGCACTCGACGATAAAGACTGTGATTACGATCCTTCGCATGACGAACTGCTCACACGCTGCACGGCTGCTTATCACGACGCGGAGCATGAGTTCCCGATCATTTACGGAGACTACTATTACATTGAGGCAATATGGAAGCTGACCGGCAGAGAGTTGTTTATCTGGTAATTCAAGATACGGGCAAGACATGGGGACGGTTCTTCTGTCCGCGGTGTCTGCGTACAGAAGAACCGTCCCCATGTCTTGTGTGGTTTGCACCGTACTGCCGATAAACCTGACAAAAGGAGATCATCATGAGATTCACACCCAAGACAACCGACTACAAACTCAGTCCTTTTACCGGGCTTACGCGCGAGAGCTGGCTGGAGGCCGCGGAGTACCTGATGGAGGGGATATTCTCCAATATACCCGATATTGAGGCGCCCGTGGTGATGCCCAGATACGAGACCGAGGTTACCTACCCGCATGAGGGCGACCCCGAGTGGAGGTTCAAGGCCGAGATATTCGAGGGGCTTACACGCTCGTTCTTTATCGCGGCGCCGCTCATCAAAAACAGGCCCGATGTCACGCTGAACGGCATCTGCCTGCGCGAGTATTACAAAAAGCAGGTACTCTCTGCGGTAACGCATAAGGAAAAAAATTACGTTTTCAATTTCACCGACATGAAAAAAATGGCGGCCCCGGACAATCCCGAGGCATGCTTCCAGCAGACCGTCGAGACCGCGGCGCTGGTCATCTGCCTGTGGATGAGCAAAGAGCAGATATGGGACACCTACACCCAAGAGGAAAAAGACAGGATAGCCTCGTTCCTGCATGATTTTGCGGTATCCTATACGGTTCCGCAGAACTGGCGCCTGTTCAATATGCTCGACCTCGCGTTCCTGTACATGAACGGCTATGACATCGACGAGGATATCATGCGCGACCATGCGCAGACGATACTCAATTATTACGCGGGCGACGGCTGGTACAGGGACGGACAGTGCTTCGATTATTACTCGTGCTGGGCTTTTAATATGTACACCGCGATCTGGAACAACTGGTACGGCTATGAAAAGGAGCCTTACATCGCGGCCCGCTACGAAGAAAACTCCAACAGGCTGATGGAGAATTATCCTACGTTCTTTGACCGCGACGGCTTTACGAACATGTGGGGCAGGAGCTGCATCTACCGCAACGCTTCCACGAGCGCGTTCGACGGAAATATGATGATGCGTGAGTCAAAAGCCGATCCCGGATTTACCAGAAGGATATGCTCAGGGTCGCTCATGCAGTTCCTTGCGCGCGAGGATTTCCTGATAAACGGCGTGCCCGCGCTCGGCTTCTACGGACCGTTCTCTCCGCTGGTACAGGGCTATTCCTGCGCCGAATCACCGCTCTGGCTCGGAAAGGCGTTCATGTGCCTGTGCCTGCCCGCCGACCATCCTTTCTGGACGAGCACAGAGAACGAGGGCTTCTGGGTACAGCTGGCACCGCAGCAGACGCAGGAAACGGTGCTTGACGGGCCGGCGCTCTGCACGGCAAACCATGCCGCTACGGGCATCACCGAGCTGCGCACCGGAAAAATAGTCAAGGCGCCCGATGACATTCACGGTATGGAGAATTATTCCAAGCTCGTTTTCAACACCAAATTTCCGTGGGAGGCGCAGCCTGCCGAGAGCGTACGCTCACAGGAATATGTGCTCAGTTACGGACGCGGAGACATCCGGCCCGCGAACGTCACATTCTGGCACGGATATAAGGATAAGGTGCTCTACCGCAGACAGTTCTTTGATTATGACCTGAAGACCGAGACTCACTGGAAGACGGCCCTGAACCTGGCTGATTTCGCGATGCCCTGCGGGATAATGCGCGTTGACAGGATAAGGCTGTACCGCTATCCTTCGCGCATCTCGCTCGGAGCCTTCGGATTCCCCGACAACGGCACCGAGATAAAGCATCTCGAGCGCGACGGATATAAAGCCGTGATACTCAAAGGAACCGACAGCACAGGTAAAGCAAAACAGCTCGCGTTTACCGTGATGGACGGCTGGGACGGCATAGGACTCGCGCACAGCGTGGGGACCAATCCCGACAGCAGGGAATCTTACGTGCCCTACGCATTTACCGACAGAAAGAAGCAATACGGCTGCGAACAGTCGATCCTGATATCGCAGGTACTCACCAAGGAGAGCGAAGAGGACTTTACCGAGGATGAGATATTCCCGGTAAAGGAAGTGATATATACCGATCCCCAGAAACGGGGAGGCTACGGCCCTGTAAAGATCGTCCTGAAAAACGGCGACGAAAGGACCGTGGACTTCTGCGGCATCGAAGGCCGGCTGGAACTGTGACTTTTAAAAAAGGTGCCTGTCACCATGGTTGGCACCATGTTTTATGTAAAACTTACAGAAATTGATATGGAAAATATCGATAAACAAGAGCTCGTAAAAAACGATTTTAAAACTCGCAAACCCGCATAAAAAGGGCGTTTGCGAGTTTTTTACAAAAACGGGAAAACAAGACGTTTTTTAGGTGAATCCTTACAAAACAGGTTGCTACCACGTTAATTGAATAAAGTTATTGTGCATATTGCACAGATTATGCAGATTTTAACGCGCGAAATTATATATATTTATTATAAAAACGTTTTTATCGGGTTGCAAAGGGCCTTGCCGCGTGCTAGTATTTGGGCATGCAAGGGAGAAAACGTTTTTCTTCCGGATCCGGTTAGTGGATCACATTTATCTTTACAGGAGGATTTTTATGAAATCAGTTAAGAGAGGGTTAGGACTGCTTCTCGTAGTTGCTATGCTCGTCGGCGCTCTTGCGGGATGTACAAAGAATACCGATCCCGGCACACAGCAGCCCGCTACAAACAACACAGGCAGCACCAACACGGATTCGAAACAGGGCAGCAGCTCCGATTCGAACAACAGCACCGGCGATCAGGGCACAGATACAGCACCCGTTGACGCGGTTCCCGTTTATGAGACACTTGATAAGGACGTAGCAGGCGATATCTCGATCATGGTTTGGTCGGGTGACAGCGTGTACTACGAGGATCTCGGTCACAAGGACATCGCGGTTGAGGATCTTACATCACAGAACGTTGCGGCCGTATACGCTATGGCTAAGGCATTCAACAACAAGTATCCCAACGTTAAGATCAACCTCTGGGCCAAGACAGACGACCCCAACGCAAATGATACTTCATGGTATCAGGAGATGGAAAACTTCAAGGCTGAGCACGGCAAGTATCCCGATGTTTACGCATCGACCGACCTTGTCGGTGACGTTTCGAAGGGCCTTGTAGCAGACCTTTCCGTATTTGCTGACGATCCCGTTTACCAGAGCTTCAACAAGTCCATCATGGACATCATGAACTACTACGGATTCCAGGCAGGACTTCCCCAGTTCATGCAGCCTTGGGCTATCTGGGTAAACAAGGACCTTGCAGAGCAGAACAACATCGACGTTCCCGAGCCTACATGGAACATCGACGAGTACACCGAGTTCATCACTTCCGCAGACGGACAGACCTTCTGGGGTGAAGTTGAACTTCCTATCAAGAACATCGACACCGGCTGTGATACACTTATCAAGTCGATGGCTAACTACAGCGGCACAGGCGACAGAGTTGATCTTACCTCCGAGCAGGTTGACAAGCTCTTAAGCTACATCCCTACATGGTCCAAGTACACCATCTGGCAGCAGTACGGTCTTGGCAATGTTCCCCAGGAAGTTATGGATGACGGCTGGTGGTGGGGCTACCGCTTCTTCTGCCGCAACTACGTTCTTACCTCACAGGGTGATCCCTGGATGATGGGCGCTGCAGCAGCTCCCGGAGCTGAGGTTAACGTTGTTGAGTCTTCCGACTGGGATATCTATCCCCGTCCTTCCACAGATTATGTAGGAAACAACGTTGGTATCGTTATCGATCCCATGGCTATCCACAACTACGCAATGGATGACGGCAACCCTGAGTGGAGCGACGCTGAGATGGCTCAGTTCAAGCTTGCTTACACCTTCGGTTCATTCTGGTGCGGTTCTACCGAGTCCTTCCAGGCAAGAGCAGATCAGATGTTCAACGACAACGGAACATTAAAGAGCTGCCTTAACGACTCCTTCCCGCTTGTTACGGGCGCTGAGTTCGACAAGCAGATGGATATCTGGTACTCTGTAGGCATCCACGAGCGTTACGGCGATGCAAAGCTTATGCCCGGTTTCCAGTATGTTCTTAAGCTCTGGCAGGAAGGCCAGCTCTGGGACGTATCGGATAAGTGCTATCCTTACTTCGTAACCGAAGACGGCGCACAGAAGGCCTGCCTCTATGAGTGGCTCAACTGCTATTCGGCAGATGTTGCCGGTGTTGACGTTACCGAGGCTAACTGGCTCGACAACGTAAAGGCTCGTCTGGCAGACTGGAACGAAGTTATCAACGCAAGATTTGTTCAGGCAGATGAAGGTTTAAGAAGCGGTCTTACAAAGTACTACGGATTTACCGATGCCGATTTTAAGTAATTAAAAGATTTTTTGGAAAAACATATAGGGACTGTTATCATGCAGTCCCTATGTTTTCCTTGATAAGAAAAACGTTTCGACAGGAAATAGGTGGCGTGATGAAAAAACGTATCATTGCAGCAGTAATCATTTGTGCGATCGTGATCGCGGGCGGTGTGTTGCTCTTTACGAGGAACAATGCCGAATATGTTGAGAAACCGGACGAGACCCAGGTAGCGTCCGCTATTGCCCTGCTTACGAACGCGCTCGGCGAGGATGCCATGTACTGTGACTGGATCGACGGTCTCGGCACGGACCCCGCCTCACTTTACGGCAGCGGAACTGCGGTATCCGAGCCTGCCAAAACTGCGTCTGCGGCTGAAAACGTTTCGAACGCGCCCGAAGGATTTGTTTCGATCGATTACAACGAGAGCGTTACCTATCATGTAAATGTAGCCGAGACCGGCCTCTACGCAATGAAGCTCATGTATGTGCCCACGGGCAGCACGATGTCGGATTTCGCGGTGAGCATGAGCATAAACGGCAGCGTTCCCTACCATGAAATGAAGATCATCGCGCTGCCCCAGATGTGGAGCGATGAAACAAAGGATTATCTTACCGACAGCTACGGCGACCAGATGGCTCCCAAGCAGGTAAGAGACGATGAGATCAGGGAAAGATACCTCTACAGCAGCACCTATATCTCGGATGAGCCTCTGATGTTCATGCTGAACGCGGGCGACAACGAGATAGAGCTTACCAATATCGCGGCGAACGGACTGGGACTCGGTACACTTACAGCCCTTCGTCCCGCTGACGAGCCGGTCGGATACGGGACCTATATCGCGGGATTCTCCGGAATGGCCCGTCCCACCGAAATGATCACGGTCAACGCGATCGACTATACGAAAAAGAATTCCACACAGGCCATTTACATGACCGAGGCGGATCCGGCAGCCTTACCGTACGACGTTCACTATAAAAAACTGAACACGGTTAAATTCACCGAAGCCGGAACGGAGCTCTACTACGAGCTCGATGTAAAGGAAGAGGGCCTCTACGCGCTCAGTTTCCATTACACCAACGAAAAAGAAGAATACGACGCTTTTGAAAGCATATATATAGACGGAGAGATCCCCTTCGCAGAGCTGAAAAGCTACGCGTTCGCCCCTACCGGAACCACGTGGACGAACGCGACCCTCTCCGATAAGGACGGCAATCCGTACCTCATCTACCTGAGCGCGGGAAAGCACGAGCTCTGCCTCAAGGAAGAGCAGGAGAATGTGTACCGCGCGTGGAGATACGCGAGACTCATCTCCGGACATGTAGCGCAGTTCTCGCTCGAGATCGGCAGGATCATCGGCGCCGACAAGGATAAATACAGAACCTGGCGCATGACCAAGTACATCCCCGAGATCCCGGATTATCTGGATGCCTACACGACACTGATCGACTACATCCGCTATCTGTCGCAGGACAACGCGACATTCGGCATCAACAGCGCGCTGCTCTCGGATATGGATAAGGCCATGATATTCATCAGGCAGATGCGCAAATATCCCGACGAGATAGCGCTCTATACGCAGAAGCTTACGGGCAGGGACAATTCGGTACTCGTTTCGATGAGTAATTTCACTTCCGAGATCCTTAACTGCAAGTTCACTCTCGACATGATCTACGCGGGCGCTGAGGGGGCGGAGCTTCCGAAAGCCTCGGCAGGATTCGGGACGAAGCTCGGCAACGGCATAAAAAAGCTCCTCCTGAGCTTTACCGACAACAAATACAGCACCGACGTAAACGACGACGAAGCCGTGACCGTATGGGTAAACAGAGCGGTAACGCATGTCGATCTGCTCCAGAAGATGATCGATACAGACTTCACAGTGAATACGGGCATCAAGGTCAAAGTCAGCATCATGCCGGACGCCAACAAGCTCACGCTTTCCTCGGCGGCCGATGAGACACCCGATGTAGCTCTCGGACTTTCGTCGCATATGCCCTTCGACCTGGCCTGCCGTGACGCGCTCTACGATCTGACGCAGTTTGAGGATTTCTGGAAGGTGGCCGACAGATTCGTGCCCGGAGCGTTCGTGCCTTACGTATTCAACGAGGGAGTGTACGCGCTCCCCGAGACGCTGAATTTCTACTCACTGGTTTACAGGACGGACATATACAAGAACCTCGGACTTAATCCTCCCGATACCTGGCAGGAAGTCGTTGACCAGCTCCCCGAGCTGCAGCGCTACGGCATGAATTTCTACCACAATATTTCCGCCGGAGTCGGATACAAATGGTTCTATCAGACAGTGCCGCTCATCTACCAGAACAACGGCAGTCTGTATACGGAAGACGGACTGACCACCGCCATCGACAGACCCGAGGCGGTTGCGGGCGTACAGGCGCTCGGAAATCTTTTCCTTGCTTACTCGCTCGACAAACAGGTCAACTCGTTCTTCAACTCGTTCAGATATTCGATCCTGCCTGTCGGCATCATCGATTCGAATGAGTACATCCTCTTAAAGAACGGCGCTCCCGAGCTCGAAGGACAGTGGGCCCTGGCAGCATATCCCGGTACCGAACAGGCCGACGGCTCCGTCAGCCGCTGGTATGTCGCAAACGGTACGGGCGGCATCGTATTTAAGGATACGAAGCATGCCGACGAGGCGTGGGAGTTCCTTAAGTGGTGGACAAGAACAGACACACAGATCAACTACACGTTTACGCTCCGTTCGACCTACGGAAAGGAATTCTTCTGGCTCTCCTCCAATGTTGAGGCCTTAAGGGAAGCTCCTATCGACCAGGCCGACAAGGACGTTATCATGGATTCGATCGCATGGCTTCGCGATGTTCCCAGATCGATGGGACAGTACCTCGTAGAGCGTTCTCTTTCGGACATCTGGAACAAGATGATCAGCGAAGGAACCTCGGCACAGGTAGCGATCGACGAGCAGACCATTCCGATCAACCGTGAGATCAAAAAGAAGATGCAGGAGCTCGGATTTATGGACGAGAACGGAAAACTGCTGCAGTCTTATGTGATACGCGATGTTGACTGGATCGAAGAACAGATAAAGAATGCACGCGGACAGTAAGCAGAATGCTTACTTAAGACTGCAAACGAGAGGTTTACTATGAGCATGCTTTTTTCAAAGGACGACAGGTATAAAAGAAACGTGCGCGAAAAGCGCGAAGGCCGGCAGGCGGCGCTGCTCCTGCTGCCGTACGCACTGCTTTTTACGCTGTTCATACTGGTTCCGGTAACCATTGCGATAGGACTCAGCTTCACCTATTTCGATGTTATCAACAAGCCTACGTTTACCGGCCTGATGAACTACATCTACCTGTTCACGCAGGATACGGTCTTCATGAAGAAGGTACTTCCGAACACCTTCCTATACGCGCTGATCGTCGGACCCGGCGGATACGCGATTTCCTTCCTGCTGGCCTGGATGCTCTCACAGATACAGGCGATACCGAGAACAATCATCTCGCTGGCGATATACACGCCTTCAATGGTAGGACAGGTATTCATCGGAGTCGTATGGAAGAGTATCTTCTCGGGCGATCAGAGAGGTATCGTAAACAACATCCTCTTAGAGCTCAACATCATCGATACGCCGATACAGTTCCTGCTGACAAAGGACTACTTCATGCAGATCATGATACTGATCTCGCTCTGGTCGGCGATGGGTATCGGATTCCTCGCGATGATATCGGGTATCCTGAACATCAACGAGGAGCTATACGAAGCGGCGTATGTGGACGGTATGAAGAACCGCTTCCAGGAGATCATCTACATCACGATTCCTTCGATGAAGCCCCAGATGCTCTTCGGCGCGGTAATGGCCATCGTTAACGCCTTCAACATGGGCTGGATCGGAGTAACGCTCTCGGGCGCGAACCCGACGCCGGAATACGCCGGTCAGCTGATAACGAACCACATCGACGATTACGGCTTTATCAGATACGAGATGGGCTACGCGGCAGCTGTTTCGGTAATGCTGCTGATAATTGTTTACCTGTTCAATATCGTGGCTCACAAGTTCTTCGGCTCGAAGGACGAGTGATCAAAGACAACTGCCAAAAACCAAACTGCGGGCGGTCTGCCCGGAAAAGGAAAATGACATGAAAAAAAGGCGCAGAAGATCGAAATTCATGGGTGCCAAGATCAACCCCAAATACTTCTCGGCGAGTCAGATCAAGTTCTATCTGATACTGATACCGCTGGCGGTATTTATGATCATCCCCGTTATCTACGTTATAAACCAGGCGTTTAAGCCCTTGGGAGAGCTGTTCGCATTCCCTCCGACCATATTCGTTAAGAATCCCACGGTCAAGAACTTCAAGGATCTGTTCGAGCTCTCCGGCACGACGGGTATCCCGATGTCGAGATACATCTTAAACTCCGCGATCGTGACGCTGATCACGATCCTGCTCAACCTGTTCATCACGGTGCTTGCGGCATATGTGTTCTCGAAAAAGAAGTTCCGCTCGAAGAAGGTGCTGTTTGAGATCAACCAGCTCGCGCTGATGTTCGTTCCCACGGCCGTTGCGGTTCCGAGATTCCTCGTTATCGTAAAAGCCGGAATGATCGATACCTGGTGGGCACATGTGCTGCCTCTGGCGGCGATGCCTGTCGGACTGTTCCTGGTAAAGCAGTTCACCGACCAGATTCCCGACGCGCTCATCGAGGCTGCGGTAATGGACGGAGCAAACGACCTGACGGTCATCAGAAAGGTCATCGTGCCTCTTACGAAGCCCGCTCTCGCGACCAGCATCGTGCTCACTTTCCAGCAGGTATGGGGCGCGGTCGAGGCATCGAACAACTTTATCACAGATGATTCGATGAGGACCCTGGCGTTCTATCTTTCATCGCTCTCAACGAACAATACGGTAGCTGCCGCGGGTATGCAGGCTGCGGCGAGCGTTATACTTTTCCTGCCCAACCTTGTCATCTTTATCGTAATGCAGTCACAGGTTATGAACACGATGAGCCATTCGGGCATCAAATAAGTATTAGGAGTGTCAACATGAGAAGACTTAAATTTCCGGTATGTATGGCTTTGATAGCCCTGCTGCTCGCGGCTTTCCCGTTAAGGGCCGCGTCGGCGCAGGCAACGACCAGCTATACCTATACGCTTGAGAAGAAATCGGGTTCGTTCAGCTTCCCGCGTACACAGGATGCGTATCTGCCGGATAAGACGGTGACCGATCTCGGCCTGTCGAAGCCCGCCGATATCTTCGTGGACAATGAGGATATGATGTACATCTGCGATCCGGGCAATTCGAGGATACTGAAGTATGACATCTCCAAAGACGAGATCACGGGCGAGATAAAGGGCGGCGGCTTAAAGACCCCGATGGGCGTTTTTGTAACAGCTGATGGCACGATCTATGTTGCTGACAACGGCGCGAAAGCGGTTCACAAGTACAACAGGTCGCTCGAGCTCATCGAGAGCTTCGAAAGACCCGATGCTCCCTCGTTTGCGGACACGAACTTCGCTCCCTTAAAAGTGGCTGTCGACAACGCCGGCAATATGTACATTGTCAGCGAGGGTGTTTACAACGGCATCATCCAGCTGGCCCGCACGGGTGAGTTCCTCGGATACTTCGCGGTAAACAAGACGATGCTTTCCTTCTCGCAGATGCTGCAGAAGATACTTTTCACCAGAGAGCAGCTCAGCAACATGACCGCCACGGTTCCGACCACATTCTCGAATGTGTTCGTGGATCCCGAGGGTATCGTTTATTCGACCAGCATGAACACCGAGGAGACTTCACTGCAGAAGCACAACACCTCCGGCGGAAACATGTTCAAGGACGGCATCATCGGATGGAACGACATGATGGACGTTACAGTTGACAAGAACGGCATCATCTATGTCGCGTGCCAGCGCGGATATTTCGAAATATACTCAAAGAACGGCGAATTCATATTTGAGTTCGGTTCGACGGTAACAAACACCGATATCGCGGGCCTGTTCGCCTCGCTTCCTTCGGTAGCCGTGGATTCCAAAGGCTACATCTGGGCGGTGGACGGCGACAAGGGTTACCTGCAGTCGTTCAAGCCCACGGATTACGCGAACATGATCTACAGCGCCATGGGCCTCTACGAGGAAGGACGCTACGAGGAAAGCCTTGACGCATGGACCGAGGTATTAAGACTCAATCAGATGTCGATGCTCGCTCACAACGGCGTGGGAAAAGCGCTTTTCCATGCGCAGCGCTACGAAGAGAGCCTTGAGCACTTCGAGGTGGCGGAGAACAGGAATTTCTTCTCCGAGGCTTTCTGGGAAGTAAGAAACGTAACGGTGCAGAAGATACTGCCTTACATATTCTTTGCGATCATCGCGCTGATCATCATTTCAATAGTTGTTAAAAAAGTGGATAAGCGCGGCAGAGTGGGAGCGTTCAAGACCGCTGCCGCAAACAGACTCTTAGACATCCCGGTACTCGGAGATGTGCTCTATATGTTCAGGGTGGCGCGCCATCCGAACGACAGATACTATGACATCCGCGTAGGAAATGTGCAGTATCACACCAGGACACGCGGCGAAGGACACGGACGCGCGACGGTTATCGGCGCGACGGTGATCTACCTCATCGCCTTTGTGACCTACATGATCTACAAGACGCAAAAGGGCTTTATTTACCAGTACATCGCGGTAGAAGACATGGACATCGGAGGAACGATAGCAGGTTTCTTCGTGCTGATCGGACTCTTTATCGTATGCAACTGGCTCGTGACCTCGATCAATGACGGTGACGGCTCGTTAAAGACCGTGTACATGCTTCCCGCGTATGCGGCGGCTCCGGTCATCATCGGCATGATCGCGATCGTTATCTTAAGCTACGGCATGACCTATAACGAGAGCTTCATCCTGACCCTGATACTCATCGTGAGCATCATATGGAGCGTTGTATGTCTGTTCTGCGGACTTATGAACGTGCATGACTACACCTTCGGTGAGACGGTCAAGAGCTTTATAATGACATTCTTCTTCATGCTCGTTGCCGTGGTCATCGCACTTATCGTAACAATCATGTTCGAGCAGCTGCTCAACTTTATCGTATCCGTAGGAAGGGAGATGGTGCTGAATGTCATCTGATAAGAAAAACGGCCGCAGGAAGGCCGCAGGACGTACCTTAAGACGCATCGCCGCACTTGTGCTCCTGACCACGCTCTTTGCGGGAGCCACAGGCAGCTACGCATATATCGATACGGGCCGCGACACGAGACCCGCTCCCGAAAAGGCAGAGTACACCCTGGCAGATACCGGCTCATACGAGCTGCTGTATGAGACCGACACGATGAGCTATTTCTTCCGCGATGACCGCGACATCATAGCTGCGGTCGACAAGCGTTCGGGATATACCTGGAAGACCGGCATCGACGTTCCTTTCTCAAAGGAGCTCAAGGCAAACATCGCTGCGGCAAAGACAGACGCCGAGAAAGCAGCGGCATCCGAGCCTAAGGAGAAAAACCTCAACACGACCTACATCGGCATCGCGAACTCCCTTGTAACAGTGGAGTACAGCGAGCTCGAGACGACCAAATTCGTTTCCTCGGCTTCCGAGGAGGGCGCAAGCTCATCGCTTTCAAAGCTTGAGGGCGGCAACAGATGGCGTCTCGACGTGGACTTCGATACGATCGACCTCAACGTGGCGGTTTACATAACTTTCGGCGAGGACTCGATCAGCTATGACGTTCCTTTCTCGGAGATCGGCGGAGAGGGCATAAAGTCCGTTACCGCGATCATCCTTACTCCCTTCCTCGGAGCGAGCGGAGGAGAGGCTGAGATCTACGATCCCGAGACCGGAAAATACGGCAGCGCGCAGCCCAAATACAAGATCCCCGGCTATGTGTTCGTTCCCGACGGCAGCGGAGCATTGATCCGTTTCCAGGACAACAGCGTGGCGTTCACCCCTTACATCGGTGATGTATACGGTACGGATCCCGCGACCGAATCATATTATTACAATGAGCTCTGGGACTCGGTTCCCGTGAAAAACCCCGTGATGCCCGTATACGGCATAGCTCACGGAAACGGTCAGGCAGCATTCGTTGCCTGGGCGGAAAAGGGCGCAGAGTACATGGATATCGTGGTCAACCCCGAGGAAACCAAAAAGGTCAAGTACACCTGGGCTTACCCGAGATTCGAGTACAACATGACCTACTATCAGGTCTACAACAACGCAGGTTCGGGTTACTTCACCCTGATGGAGAACCCCAGCAATTTTGATATATCGATGACTTACCGTTTCCTTTCGGGAGACGGGAGCACCGGATACCGCGCCGACTACACCGGCATGGCACTCGCCTACAGAGAGCATCTGATCGATGAAGGCATACTGAATGTCAGGGCGGAAAATGAAGGCGACATCCCGATGAGAGTCGATTTCCTGATGTCCGACGTTAAAAAGAGCGTAGTCGGGACCGAGCAGGTGGTAACGACCGATACCGACGGCGTGAGGGACATCCTCGATGACCTTTCGGCAGAGGGCATTACCAATGTCAATTCGGGTCTTATAGGCTGGCAGAAAAAAGCGGAAACGCTCGCCAAACCCTATGCGTACAAATTTACGTCGAAGATCGGCAGAAAAGGCGAGTTTGAGGACCTGTTCACCGATTTCGCGGCTAAGGGCGTCGATATCTCGTATTCACGCGATTTCGTGACGATCAACAAAAAGATGATCAGCTTTTACACGAACGCGGCAAAGCATGTAAATACCTGGTACCTGATGACTGACAAATCGGTCCTCTACCCCGCGAACTGCCCGATATTCGAGACCGGATACGCGCTTCCGTCAAAGACGGCGGAGTGGATCGAAAAGCTCTCCGGAAAGGTTTCGGATTACAGCGGATCCTTTACGATCACCGGCGCTTCGAACATCCTGACCTCGACCTACGACAGAAACGGCGTGGTAAGCTCTCTTACCGATGCGGAGGAGCTGATAAGGGGTGCGGTAGCCAAGGCCGGCGAGAACATGAAGATCAATCTCGTAAATCCCAACCAGTACCTCTGGGAATACACCGACAGATACCTGCAGGCTCCCGTGGGAACCTCGCAGTACGTATTTGAGACCGATTCCGTACCGTTCCTTCAGATGGTGCTGCACGGAACGATGGAGGTCTACGGACCCTATTCGAATTTCTCGTTCTATACGGATTCGGATATCTTAAGGATGATCGATTACAATATCTCACCTTCGTTCATCTTTACAAAAGAGCCTTCTTACCTGCTGGCCGATACGGTTTCATCGGACATGTATTCGACAGAATACGAGCAGTACAGAAAGCTCGCAAAGAAAGTATATAACGGCGTCAATTCGATCCTCTCGCAGATAAAGGGATACGAATGGATCGACCGTGACGTGCTTGAGAGCGGCGTTATCGTAAACACATATATGAAAAACGGCGCAAAGGCACAGGTTATCATCAATTACACGGATTCGCCCGTAAGTTGCCTCGGTACCGTAACCGAAGCGCTTTCGGCATCCGTAGTCAAATGAACTGACAGTTACTTCGCAAAAGGAGTTATTCCATGAAGAAGATGAAGACATGGAAACAGAGGCAGAACAGGAGCGGTTATCTGTTCATGCTGCCCTGGATCATCGGATTTGCGGTATTCACCGCATTCCCGTTTATAGCAACGATAGCGCTCAGCTTTACGAACGTAAACTCGACCATCCTCGGCTTCGAGATCACCTGGGCGGGCATAGAGAACTACATCACCGCGTTCTTTAAGAATGTCGAATTCGTGCCCGCGCTCGGCGGTTATCTGAAGATGGTCATCCCGTACACGTTCGTGATCGTTGTGGTATCGTTCATTATCGCCTATATTCTCGAGCATATCGTGAAGCTCAAGGGCTTTTTCAGAACGATCTACTTCCTGCCCGTTATCATCATGTCGGGACCCGTTATGGCAAAGCTCCTTGATACAAAGGTCAGCGACATGCAGCTTTTCGCAGGGCAGAGCTATTCGGACCTCTTTATCATCCAG
>JAEEGG010016582.1_pt1 | contig 15282 bp, 15 predicted proteins | sample 9134161 | NCBI WGS metagenome assembly JAEEGG01 (sample SAMN16246543, study PRJNA631951) | gut metagenome | biome: gut microbiome; feature: rumen; material: CR-attached | host: Bos | place: Iran: Karaj | collected 2018-10
GCCCAAGCGATAGGCGTGCTCGCCCTGTTCGCGCAGGATGGCAAGCGCGGCGTCGGCGTCCTTTGCCGACACCGTCAGGCACATGCCGACGCCCATGTTGAAGGTGTTGAACATATCGCGGCGGGAAATGCCGCCGGTTTTTTCGATCAGCTCGAAGATCGGCAGGACGCGCACGTCCTGTTCACGGATCCGGGCGCAAAGCCCCTCGGGGATCATGCGCGGGATGTTTTCATAGAAGCCGCCGCCGGTGATGTGCGAAACGCCCTTGATCCGGATCTTCTCCATCAGCGCGAGCATCGGCTTCACATAGATGTGGGTGGGGGTGAGCAGGACTTCGCCCAGAGACTTTCCGCCGAGCGCTTCGACGGGTGTATTGAGGTCTGTGTGCTCCACGTCAAAGACCTTGCGCACCAGAGAAAAGCCGTTGGAATGGACGCCGCTTGACGGCAGCGCGATGACGACGTCACCGGGCTCCGTTTCGGCGTTGTTCAGAATGCGGTCCCGGTCCACCGCGCCGGTGGAATAGCCCGCAAGATCGTATTCGTTTTCGGGATAGAAGCCGGGCATCTCGGCGGTCTCGCCGCCGATCAGCGCGCAGCCCGCCTGCACGCAGCCGTCGCAGACGCCCTTGACGATCTGCTCGATGCGCTCCGGGACGTTCCTGCCGCAGGCGATGTAGTCCAGGAAAAAGAGAGGTTTCGCCCCGCAGCAGATGATGTCGTTGACGCACATCGCGACACAGTCGACGCCGACGGTGTCGTGTTTGTCCATCAGAAACGCAAGCTTCAGCTTGGTGCCGACGCCGTCGGTGCCGGAAACCAGGACCGGGCGGCGCATGCCCGTAAGGTCCAGCTCAAACAGACCGCCGAAGCCGCCCACGTCGGAGCAGACGCCGGGCGTCATCGTTTTTGCGATATGCTTTTTCATCAGCTCCACGGCGCGGTAACCGGCGGTGATGTCCACACCGGCGGCCGCGTACGCTTCGGATTTGGAAAACTCGTTCATGCTTTATTCCTTTCCGTTCCAGCAATAGGTACAAAGTTCGCATTCGGGCAGACCGATCGCCTCGACCACGCCCTCCAGCGACTGAAACTCCAGCGAGGAGAAATGGAAGCGCTCGCAGATATTGGCGCGGAGCTTTTTGCCGCGCTCGGTGCTGCCGTCGGCGTATTCCGAAAGGAAGCGGAAGCCCTCTTCGCCCTCAAGCTCCAGGATCACCCTGCGGGCGATCAGCTCCAGGTCCGACGTTGCCCGGGAGAAGTTCAGATACTTGCAGCCGAACATGATGGGCGGGCAGGCGGAACGCATGTGGACGGACCGCGCGCCGTTTTCGTAGAGAAACTCCACGGTCTCCCTCAGCTGTGTGCCGCGGACGATCGAATCGTCCACAAAGAGCAGGTCCTTGTCCCGGATCAGCTCCGTCACCGGGATCTGCTTCATTTTGGCGATTCTGTCCCGGTCCACCTGCGCGGGCGGCATAAAGCTGCGCGCCCAGGTCGGCGTGTACTTGATGAACGCGCGCGCAAAGTGCTTGCCGCTCTCGTTGGCGTAGCCGATGGCGTGGGGCGTGCCGGAATCCGGAACGCCGCCGACGTAGTCGATCTGCTGCACGTCCGGCTTGTCTTTGTCCGCCCGGGCGAGGATCGCGCCGTTGCGGTAGCGCATGGCTTCCACGTTGACCCCCTCATAGGTGGACGTGGGGTAGCCGTAGTAGGACCAGAGGAACGCACAGATGCGCTTCTCTTTGTCGGGCGCGCGAAGCTGCGTCAGCTTGTCCGGGGTCAGCTCGACGATCTCGCCGGGACCGAGCTCCTTCTCGAACACGAATCCGAGCTTCTCATAAGCGAAGGACTCGAAGGAGACGGCGTAGCCGTCCTCGCGTCTGCCGACGGTGACGGGGAGCCGTCCGAGCTTATCGCGCGCGGCGATCAGCGTGCCGTCCTCCTTCAGGATCAGGATGGAAGCCGTACCGTCGATGGATTTCTGGGCAAAGCGGATGCCCTCCGCAAAGTCCGTCTTCTGGTCGATCAGCGCGACCAGAAGCTCCACGATATTGACCGCGCCGCCGGTCTTGGCGTCGAAGTGACCGCCGGTGAAGGAGAGAAACTGGTCGATCAGCGAATCCGCGTTGTTGATTCTGCCGATCATGCAGACGGCATAGGTGCCGTGATTCGAGCGGATCAAAAGCGGCTGCGGTTCGCTGTCGCTGATGCAGCCGATCGCGGACGTGCCCTTCATCTCTTCAAAGATGTGCTCGAAGCGGGTGCGGAAGGGCGCGTTCTCGATGCTGTGGATCTTGCGCTGCAGACCGATCTCCGGATCGTATGCCGCCATCCCGCCGCGGCGCGTGCCGAGGTGGGAATGGTAATCGGTGCCGAAGAAGACGTCGGCCATGCAGTCCTTTTTGGATGTGATGCCGAAAAAGCCTCCCATGTGGGAACCTCCTGAAATAATGGAATCGGTGCGCGGGGCAGAAAGCCCCTGCCGCTTACGCGAAGAAGAGCTCGGAAAGCGTCATCGGATCGACGTACTTGCCGTCCTTATACACGCGCATGTTGCCGGAAGCGATCTCGTCGATCAGCATGACCTTGCCGTCCGCGTCGTAGCCGAACTCGAACTTGATGTCGTAAAGGACCATGCCGCGCTTTTCCATTTCGTCCGCCACGATCCGCGTGATCTTCTGCGTCATGGACTTGATCTCGTCGTACTGCTCCGCGGTCATCACGCCCAGGACCACAAGACCGTCCTTGGTGACGAGCGGATCGCCCTTCGCGTCGTTTTTGAACGTGGTCTCCACATAGGCGGGCAGATCTGCGCCCTCCTCGATGTATTCGCCGTAGCGGCGCAGGAAGCTGCCGACCGCCTTGTAGCGGCAGATGACTTCCAGACCCTTGCCGAAGACCTTGGCGGGCAGGACCTCCATGGTGGTGTTCCTGAGGTCCGCGGAGACGTAGTGCGTGCGGATCCCCGCCGCGTTGATCTTTTCAAAGAAATAGATGGACATGCGCAGGTTCACGTCGCCCACGCCCTCGATGGTCAGACCGACGGAGTTTTCGCCGGGATCAAAGACGCCGTCCTTGCCGGTGCAGTCGTCCTTGAATTTCAGCAGGTAATTGCCGTTGGGCAGCGCATAGACGTTCTTGGTCTTGCCGGTGTAAACAAGCTTGTTTTCCATAATATTGACTCCTTTTTCAATGGATTTTTATCGTGTTGTGTCGGTTGGTCAGGAATGAGACAATTCCTTTTCAAGCTGCGCGTCTTGCTCCAGGATCGCGGCCGCGGCCGTTTCGCGCTTTTCCCGCAGCCGGCGGGCAAGCTCCGCATCCCCGACGGACAGGATCTCCGCCGCCAGCAGCGCGGCGTTCGCGCCGCCGTTGACCGCCACGGTCGCCACAGGGATGCCGGAGGGCATCTGCACGGTGGACAGCAGCGCGTCCATTCCGTCGAATACGGGACCCTTGCAGGGCACGCCGATGACCGGCAGCGTCGTGTTCGCGGCGATCGCGCCCGCAAGATGCGCCGCCATGCCGGCAAACGCGATCACGCAGGCAAAGCCGTTCTCCCGCGCGGCGCGGGCAAACGCCGCCGCTTCGCCGGGCGTCCGGTGCGCGGAGAAGATATGCGCCTCATAGGGGATCTTCAGTTCGTTAAGCACGTCGACCGCCTTCTGCACCACGGGAAGATCGCTTTTGCTTCCCATGACGATTCCGATTTTTAGCATCGTTTCCGGCTCCTTTCCCGTCAGACGCCCGCCTTGGTCTCGCAGTAGATGCAGCGATAGACCTTGTTTTCGCGGTCCGTCAGCCGGAAGATCTGCTTCAGCTCCTGCTCTGTGGACGTGATGCAGCGCGGGTTCTTGCAGACCAGAACGTCGGTCAGCGTTTCGGGAAGCTCCATCTGCCGCTTTTCCACCAGCGCGCCGTTGCGGATGATGTTGACGGTCGCGCCCGGATCCACATACGCGATGACGTCCAGGTTCACGGGGATGTCGGCGTCGATCTTGATGATGTCCTTTTTGCCCATCTTGCGGCTCACCACGTTGCGGATGATCGCCACGGACAGGTCGGTTTCGTCGAGCTTGAGCAGGTGATAGAGCTTCATGCCCTGCCCTGCGGTGATGTGGTCGATGACCACGCCGTTCTGGATGGAATCGATGTTCATATTGTACCTGCCTCCTTCAGAAGTTTCAGAATCAAAGCCATTCTCATGTATTTGCCGTTGAGCACCTGCTTGAAATAGCACGCTCTCGGATCATTGTCGATGGCGACGCTGATCTCGTTGACGCGGGGCAGGGGATGGAGAATGGAAAGATCGGGCTTGGCGTTTTTCAGCTTGTCCGGGGTGAGGATGTAGCTGTCCTTCAGACGGAGGTAGTCCTCCTCGTTGAAGAAGCGCTCGCGCTGTACTCTGGTCATGTAGAGAATGTCCAGCTCCGGCATGGCGGCTTCCAGATCGGTGGTCTGGGTATAGGGAATGCCGAACTTTTTCAGGCTGCCCTTCTTCACATAGCTGGGCACCTTCAGCTCCTCGGGGGAGATGAGCACGAAGCGGTTGCCGTTGTAGCGGGACATGGCGTTGATGAGCGAATGCACCGTGCGTCCGAACTTCAAATCGCCGCAAAGACCGATGGTCAGCCCCTCAAAGCGGCGCTTTTCGCGCCAGATCGTGAGAAGGTCCGCCAGCGTCTGCGTGGGATGGCAGTGCCCGCCGTCGCCCGCGTTGATCACGGGGATCGTGGCGTTGGTCGCCGCGACGTACGCCGCGCCCTCCTTGGGGTGGCGCATGGCGATGATGTCCGCGTAGCAGGAAACGGTCTTTGCCGTGTCCGCCACGCTCTCGCCCTTGGCCGCCGAGGACGACATGGCGCTTGACACGGAGATGACGTGTCCGCCCAGCTCGTACATCGCCGCTTCAAAGCTCATGCGGGTGCGGGTCGACGGCTCAAAGAACAGGGTCGCCAGCTTCTTGCGGTCGCATGCGTGCGCATACTTGTCGGGATCGGCGATGATATCCTCCGCCGTTGCAATGAGCTCTTCCAGCTCCTGCGTACTCAGATCCAGAATGTCGATAATGCTGCGTTTCATTGATTTCCTCCTATCCAGCTTTCGTCCGAGGGATCGTTGCGAAAGGCGATGAGCCGTTCCACGTCCTCCGGTTTGATATAGCCCTCCCGGGCGGCGACTGATGCGATACAGTCAAAATTTGTCAGCGAATGGTTTTCTACATGCGCGGCGGCAAGACGGTCCAGTCCCCGCTGCATGCCGTAGGTAAAGATGGACACGACGCCGAGGACCTCCGCGCCCGCGTCGCGCAGGGCTTCGACGACCTCGATGACGGAGCCGCCGGTGGAGATCAGATCCTCCACCACGACGACCTTCTGTCCGGGCTCCAGCCGACCCTCGATGCGGTTCTGACGGCCGTGGTCCTTGTTTCCGCTGCGGACGTAGCCCATCGGCAGTCCCATCAGATGCCCGACGATGGCGGCGTGCGCGATGCCGGCGGTGGACGTGCCCATCAGGACCTCGACCTCCGGGTAGTAGGTCCGGACAAGCTCGCAAAGCCCGTTTTCCACGTCGCTGCGGACCGCGGGCGCCGTCAGCGTCAGACGGTTGTCGCAGTAGACAGGGCTTTTGATGCCGCTCGCCCAGAGGAAGGGCTCCTCCGGACGGAAGAAGACCGCGCGGATGGACAGCAGGTCCTTTGCGATCTGTGTTGACAGTTCCATGCCTTTCGTTTCCTTTCTTAATCTATAAACTCCGCGCAGCAGCGCGCGTACGCGGCTGCGGGATCGGGTGCGGCGGTGATCGGACGGCCTACGACGATGTAGTCCGAACCTTCGAGCTTTGCCTGCGCGGGCGTCATGATCCGTTTCTGATCGCCCTTCTCTCCGTCGGCAAACCGGATGCCCGGGGTGACGGTCAGAAAACCGGAACCGCAGCGGCTGTGGACCTTTCCCGCTTCGAGCGGGGAGCAGACCACGCCGTCAAGCCCCGCGTTTTTCGCGTTTTCGGCGTAAGTGAGGACCACCTCATCCATCGGTCGGTCGATCAGGAGCTCGCGTTCCAAAGCGGTCTGATCGGTCGAAGTCAGCTGCGTGACGGCGATCAGAAGCGGGCGGGTGCCGTCGGGGCGGGTCAGCCCCTCCAGCGCGGCGCGCATCATTTCCGCCGTTCCCGCGGCATGGAGGTTCACGATGTCCGCGTCCAGTCCGGACAGGACCGCCATCGTTTTTTTGACGGTGTTCGGGATGTCGTGCAACTTCAGGTCCAGAAAGATCCTGTGTCCCCGCGCCTTGATCGCCCGCACAACGGACGGACCCTCGGCATAGAAAAGCTCCATGCCGATCTTCACGAAGGGCTTCCGCTCGGGAAAACGGTCCAGAAAGGTCAGGGTTTGCGCCGCGGTCGGAAAATCGCAGGCGATGATGACGTCTTTGCCCATGTTATGCTCCTCTCAGTTCACGAAGCTCCCGAATGCCGTACCGGTCCATCGCCTCGGGCAGCTCCTCGATGATTTTTTTGCATGCCAGCGGGTCGACCAGGTTCGCCGCGCCCACCTCGACGGCGGCGGCGCCTGCCGTCAGCATTTCCAGCACGTCCTCGGCGCAGGAAACGCCGCCCATGCCGACGACCGGGATCTGCACCGCGTGCGCGACCTGCCATACCATGCGCAGGGCGACAGGGAAGACCGCGGGACCGGATAGTCCGCCGGTGACGTTGGCAAGAACGGGCTTGCGGGTTTTCAGGTCGATCCGCATGCCCAGAAGCGTATTGATCAGGCTGATCCCGTCCGCGCCCGCCTGCTCGCAGGCCTTTGCGATCGCGACGATGTCCGTTACGTTCGGCGTCAGCTTGATGATCACGGGCTTGGTCGTCACCGCCTTGACCGCGCGCACCACAGCCGCGGCCTGCTCGGGATCGGTGCCGAAGCTCATGCCGCCGCCGTGCACGTTCGGGCAGGAGACGTTGACCTCCAGCCAGCCCACCTGCGGCTGCGCGTCCAGCTTTGCGCTGACCTCCGCGTATTCCGCAACGGAAAATCCGCTGATGTTTGCCATGACCGGCTTATGAAATACGGTCGCGAGTCTCGGAAGTTCCGTGTCGATGACACGGTCCACGCCGGGGTTCTGCAGCCCGACGGCGTTCAGCATGCCCGCGGGGCAGTCCGTAATCCGCGGCGTCAGGTTGCCGAAGCGCGGCTCCCGCGTGGTCCCCTTAAAGGAGAACGTACCCAATAGATTGATATCGTACAGCTCCGCAAACTCCCAGCCGTATCCGAAGGTCCCGGACGCCGGGATGACGGGGTTGTCCAGCGTGACACCGCAGAGATCGACGCTCAGTCTTCCCATAGGATCTCCTCCTTTTCCAGCACGGGTCCCTCTTTGCAGATGCGCTTGTATCCGGTGATCGTTTTGCAGGAGCAGCCCATGCACGCGCCGAAGCCGCAGCCCATGCGCTTTTCAAAGCTGAACGAGCCGCCGGTTTTGATCCTGCGGTACACGGCGCGCAGCATCGGCTCCGGTCCGCAGGTGTAGACGTGGGTATAGTCCTCCGGCAGTGCGTCGGTGACGAAGCCTTTGATCCCGAACGAACCGTCCGCTGTGGTCACGGCGACCGTGCAGCCGAGATCGCGGAAGCGATTCGCATAGAAGATCTCCGCGGCGGTATTGAAGCCGAGGACCGCAAAGACGGTCTTTCCCTCGGCGCGCAGACGCTTTGCCAGCAGGTACAGCGGCGGTACGCCGACGCCTCCGCCGATCAGAAGCGGTTTGTTCCCGGAAAGCGCCGTATCATAGCCGTTGCCGAGACCCGTCAGCACCGGGATCGTCTGTCCCGGTGTCATACCGCGCAAAAGCGCCGTGCCGCGGCCGACGACCTTATAGATCAGCGTCAGCGCGTCGCCTTCGAGATCGCAGACCGAGAGCGGACGGCGCAGAAAAAGCCCGTCCAGCTTCAGATTGACAAACTGCCCCGGCCGGGTGATCGCCGACGTGTCGCCCGTGAGCCGGATCTCATATACGTTGTCCGTCAGACGCTTCTGCGCCGCGACGGTAAAAATCACATCCTTCATAGCGCGCCGTCCTCCGCCGTGTAGACCGTTCTGCCGCCGCAAACTGTCAGCAGACACTTGCCGCGCACCTGCATGCCCGCAAACGGCGTCGCGCGGCCCTTCGTCTGAAACGTGTCCGGATCGATCGTGTATTCCGCGTCCGGATCCCAGACCGCGTAATCGTTTTCCCGAAGCGGGATCCCGAAGCGCGCTCTCGGACGGTACGCGAGCAGATCGACAAGCTTTTCGAGGGGCAGCACGCCCGGAACGACCAGCTTGGTATAGAGCACCGGAAACGCGGTTTCCAGACCGACGATCCCGAATGCGCTGCCGCGCAGACCCTTTGCCTTTTCCTCGGCGCTGTGCGGCGCGTGATCGGTGGCGATCATGTCGATCGTGCCGTCCAGAAGCCCCTCGATCAGCGCTTCGCGGTCCTTTGGACTCCGAAGCGGGGGATTCATCTTGAAACGTCCGTCCTCCATAAGATCGGTTTCATCCAGGACCAGATAGTGCGGCGCGGTCTCGCAGCTTACGTCCAGCCCTTCCCGCTTTGCCTGCCGGATCAGCGCAACGCTTTCCTTTGTCGAGATATGACAGACGTGATACGCGCAGCCCGTCTCGCGGACCAGGTCGAGGTCCCGGCGGATCTGTCCCCACTCGCTCTCGGAGCAGATACCCGCATGACCGTGCGCCGAAGCGTACGCGCCGTCGTGGATGTATCCGCCGCGCAAAAGACGGTTGTCCTCGCAGTGCGCGGCGATCAGTTTATGAAGCCGCTTTGCTTCCCGCATCGCTTCGCGCATCAGATCGTCGTTCTGCACACCTTTGCCGTCGTCGGAAAAGGCGGCGACCCGCGACGCCAAAGCCTCAAGATCGGCAAGCCGTTCGCCGCGTTCGCCCGCGGTGATCGCGCCGTAGGGATGGACGCGCACGCGCGCCTGCGCGGCGATCAGCGCTTCCTGAACGGCAAGCGATTCGAGACTGTCCGGCACGGGGTTCAGGTTCGGCATGGCGCACACGTCCGTGTATCCGCCCGCCGCGGCCGCCGCGGTGCCGCTTGCGATCGTTTCTTTATAAGAAAAACCCGGCTCGCGAAGATGTACGTGTACATCGCAAAAGCCGGGTAGTATGATCATGCGGTGATCGGAGGGGGGCAGTATGCCCGCTTCGACAAGGGGGACGGGTCCCTTGTCGTTTCGGAGAAATGCGCTGATAAAACGGTTCTCTGCCATGGTTTGTCCTCTCATATCCATAGGGGGTTCGCTTTTCCAATCAACGTTTCTACTCTATCACAGGCCGACGCGCCTTGTCAACCCCGAAATGCGTTATATAAGATCGCGGATCGCGGCTTGTTTTCCGCGTTCCCGACGGATCTTCGCCGCAGAGAAAAGGATCGTCCGCATGTATTCAAAATGCGGAAAACGTCTTGCATTTTTTGCCTGAATAGGCTATGATCGAATGTACAGTTGCTTGTACGCAGTATTCTTTCGACATAAGGAGAAACAACCATGGCGCTTTCCGAACTGACGTTGCGTTCCTTCTTTGAGCTGCTCGGATCCGATGCGGCAGCGCCCGGCGGCGGATCCGCCGCGGCCATGGCGGGCTCTCTGGGTTCCGCGCTTGCCGAAATGGTCGGCAATCTGTCCGTCGACCGTCCGCAGTATGCCGCGTTCTCGGAGGAGATCCGCGTCTGCAAGGAACGGTGCGGCGCGCTGCGCGCGGCGTTCCTTGACGCGATGGAGCGCGACGCCGACGCCTTCCACCGGTTCACGGCGGCGCTGAATCTGCCCAAAGGGACGGCGGACGAAAAGACCGCCCGCGCCGACGCGATCCAGAACGCGCTGATCCTTTGCATCGAATCTCCGCTGCACACGATGGAGCTTTCTCTCGACGCGGCGAAGATGATCGAGCGCATGCCGGGAAAGACCAACGCCAACGCCGTCAGCGACCTGGGCGTCGCCGTGATGATGCTGGAGGCGACCGTCCGCAGCGCCTGGCTGAACGTGCTGATCAATCTCGGCTATCTCAAGGACAAGGACAGAGCCGCGGTCTACCGTCACAGGGGCGAACAGCTCCTCAACGATACGCTTGCCTGCACCGGCGCGGTCTACGGACAGGTGCTCGGTCTGCTCTGATCCGGCGCAGGATCCTGCCGGAAAAAACGCATCGCCGGTTTTCGTGCCGCTCAACGCACGCAGAGAAACCGCATCATAACAAAACAGGAGCCGTCCCGATCCGGCGTTCATTGCCGCTTTGGGACAGCTCCTTTTGATTTTTATCCTTTGTTCTGCTTCACCGCTTGCCGCTTGCGGCGTTCGATGTTGCGCTGCGCCTGCTTTCTGCCTGCTTCCGAGACCGTATTCTGTCCCAGCGCTTCCTGATACTTGCGCACTCTTCGATCCTGCACGTTTTCGCGGGACGGCTCAATGTCACCCGCCTTGGTCAGCGCCCACTTCGTGAGCAGGGGACCTACGAGCTCATAGATCAGCACGCTGAACAGGACGATGTTCTTGATCAGCACGCCGTCGGTCGTTCCGAGCTTCGACGCGGTCACGCACATGCCCAACGCAACGCCCGCCTGCGGCAGAAGCGTGAAGCCGAGGTACTTTTTGACCGTCGGATCGCAGTGCGTCGCCGAGCAGCTCACATAGGAGCCGATGTATTTGCCCGCCGAACGGGAGAGGATATAGACGATCCCGATCAGGATGACGGCGCCGCTCGACAGCACGCTGAGCTCCAGCTCCGCGCCGCTCAGAACGAAGAAGAGCGCGAACAGCGGTGCGGTCCATTTGTTGGCGCGGTCCATCAGATCCTGCGCGAGCGGGCAGATGTTGCAGAACACCGTACCGAGCATCATGCACACGAGAAGCGTCGAGAAGGAGATCCTGACGCGTCCGATCTCGAAGGAGATCATCGACAGCGCGACGGTGAGCACGACGAAGGCGATGGTTAACGAAAGACGGTTCGAGTTGGAGAAGAACGTGCGTTCCAGGATCGTGAGGACCCATCCGAGGAACGCGCCGAGCGCCAGCGATGCGACGATCTCGATCAGCGGCTCGACCAGGATCCCGATGAGGTCCGTCTGCCCGGTCACCATGGAGGTCGCGATCCCGAAGGATACGGAGAACACCGCAAGCCCCACGGCGTCGTCCAGCGCGACGACGGGCAGCAGGATGTCGGTCAGCTTGCCCTTCGCCTTGTACTGCCGCACGACCATCAGCGTGGCGGCGGGCGCGGTGGCGGACGCAATCGCGCCGAGTGTGATCGCCGCTTCGACGGACAGCTTGTCGGGCATCAGAAAATGGAGCGCAACGAGCAGCACGTCGACCAGAAGCGTTGCCGCCAGCGCCTGAAAGATGCCGACGACGATCGCCTGTTTGCCGATCGTCTTGAGCTGCGAAAGCAGAAACTCGTTGCCGATCGAAAATGCAATGAAGCCGAGAGCGGTATTCGTGATGACGGACATGCTTTCCACCTCCGCCGTGCTCGAAAACCCGACGCCCGCGATGCCGAGCCTGCCGAGACAGTGCGGACCGATGATAAGCCCCGCGATCAGAAATGCCGTCACGTCCGGCAAATGCAATTTCAAGAGCTTGAATAAACGCGTCATTAAAAGCCCGATCAAAAGCGCGAGCGCCGCCGCAAGCAGTGTACTCATTCCGGTTCCTCCGTTTCGTCAACAAAGATATATCATATCACAACGAAGCAGAAAGTCAAGCGAAAACATGCATGGAAAAGCCACCTGATCGACAGGTGGCTGAGCGTTTTGAAAAGACCGGGCGCGGAAAGGATCAGTCCCTGCCGAGATACCGGATGCACAGCATGGTGATATCGTCGAACTGCTCGGCGCCGCCGGCATGCGCGTCGATGGCGGTTTTGACATCGGCGATGATCTCGTCCGGCGCTTTTTCAGCGGACTGCTCGAGACAGGCGGCAAGGCGTTCTTCGCCGAAGAGATCGTGCGCGGTGTTTTCCGCTTCGGTCACGCCGTCGGTATAGAGGAACAGCCGGTCGTTCTTTCGGAGCGTAAGGCTCTGCTCGCGGTACGGTACGCCTTCCATTCCGGCAAGCACCAGACCGCTCCGGCGTTTGATGAATTCCGGCTTTCCGCCGGAGATCAGCACGGGCGGATTGTGTCCCGCGCAGACGAAGTCGAGCGCACCGGTCGAAAGATCGAGCACGCCGATCCACGCCGTTACGAACATCTGCGCCGTATTGTTGCGGCAAAGGCTGTCGTTTGCGACCATGATCGCTTCGGAAAGCGAGGGATAGTCGCGCACGCAGTTCTGAATGGTGGTCTTGGAGGTCGCCATAAACAGCGCGGCGGGGATCCCCTTGCCGGAGACGTCGGCGATGACGAAGGCAAGACGGTCCTTGCTTACGAAGAAGAGATCGTAAAAGTCGCCGCCGACCGCCTTTGCCGGATCCATGGAAGCGGCAATGCCGATCTCCGCTCTGCCGGGATAGGTTTCCGTGATCGGCGGAAGCAGGGAGCGCTGGATCACGGTCGCGACGTCGAGCTCCGCTTTGAGACGGGAACGTTCGAGCGCGATCGAGCGCTGCTTTTCGATATACGCGATCATGGCGATCATGAGCGTAAAGCCGACGGCATTGACCAGAATGAAGGGAAGGGCTATGGCCTTGACGATCTCCAGCCCTGCACGGGGATTGTCCTGCGGCCGGACGATGAGCAGAACGAGCGAAAGATGGAAGATCTCCATCAAAACGCCGGTGAGCAGCGCCCACCACGGCTTTTTCAGCTTTTCATGGAACCTTTTGGAAAGAACGCCGCAAATGACGCCGATGCAGACCGTCGCGGCGATGCAGGCATAGGTGACAAGCTGCGCGGTTTCGGACGCCTTTGAACCGACGATGAATCTGTGTACGCCGGCGATCACGCCCGCGATCAGACCGCCGAGCGGTCCGCCCGTGAAGCCTGCCAGCATCGGTCCGATATCGCGCACCGAAATGATCGCGCCGTTCAGCTCCAGACCGGACATGGTGCCGTAGATGCCGAAAAAGCCGCCGAGCAGTCCGAAGAAGAGCGCGAATTTCCAGTTTCGTCCGGAGCCGAAGAATCTTGCCATGAGCTCGCTGCCGCCGATGAACGCGGCGATCACGAGGATCACGGCAAGTGTGCCGATCATATTGGTAAAAAAGGCAGTCAGATCGACTGACTGACCGACGGCAATGCTTCCGTTCATGAAAACCCTCCGAAGCCCCCTGTATTATTATAATATTGTAACAGTTTTACGGAAAGAGGTCAATACGCGAACGCGGTGAACGGTCCGGCGCCGTATGCGTTCCGTGCGGCCCGGAGCCGGACTGCGCAGAAAAGGAGAACAGCCGCGGCGCATCGTTCAGCGAAGAACATAGAAGAGGATCGCGACCGCCTGCAGGATGCTCCCGAGCACCACGAACAGATGAAAGATCGAGTGGAACCAGCGCTTTTTGCTGCCGATCCCGTACAGGATCGCGCCGACCGTATAGGCAATGCCGCCCGCGAGCAGCCAGTAAAAGCCGGGCAGCGTCATCGCTTCGATCGTTTGCGGCAGGACGAAAATAATCAGCCAGCCCATAAAAATATAGCAGATCATCGACAGCACGCGATATTTCCGAAGGTCGATCGCGGTCAGCGTCACGGTGAGCGCCAAAAGACCCCATTCAAGCCCGAAGCAGATCTAGGCGAGAAACGGATGCAGCGGACGGATCGCCGTGAGCAGAATTGGGGTATAGGTCCCCGCGATCAGCGCGTAGATCGTGCAGTGATCCAGCACCTGCATGACCTTTTTGCCGCGGCACGGCTTCAGCCCGTGATAGACGCTGCTCATGGTGTAGAGCCAGACCATCATCGCGCCGTAAAGGGATACGCTCACGATCGCCCACGCGTCGCGCTTGCGGGCGGCGAACAGAATGCCGAAGACCAGCACCAGGATCCCGATCCCGCCGCCGACGATATGGGTCGTCATATTCATGATCTCCTCGCCGCGCGTATAGTCCGGAAGCTTCCGTTCGTCGATCGGCGTCCGTTTCATTCGCATCCACCTGCCTTTGAAAAAACAGTATAGCACGTTCTTTCAAAAAAGGAAAGCCGGGACCGATATCCGACGTTTTAGGAAAAATCATACTGACAGTATAGAAAAAAATATCATAATAGTATGAGCAGTGTGTTTACACCGCCCTTTGTTTTCGGTATAATGGGATCATCGAAAAGAAGGAGAACGCCGCATGGATATGAAGCTTTCGGAGAACATCCGCACGTTCCGCAAGGGACGGAAGCTGACACAGGAGCAGCTTGCCGAGGTCCTGGGCGTGACGCCCGGCGCCGTCTACAAGTGGGAGGCGGGGCTTTCGATTCCGGAAATCGGTCTCATCATGGAGATGGCGGACTTTTTCGACACCTCCGTGGACGTGCTGCTCGGCTATACCTTGAGGGACAACCACGTCGACGCGATCGTAAAGCGCATGCGGGAATGCCGCCGCAAAAAGGACCGGGAAGGGCTTGCGGAGGCAGAGAAAGCGCTGAAACGGTATCCGCACTCGTTTCAGATCGTAAAGGAAAGCGCCGCGATCTTTCGCGCGTTCGGCATTGAATGTAAGGATAAAGCAATGCTTCACCGCGCGCTGGAGCTGCTCGAACGATCCCGTCTGCTGTTGGATCAGAACACGGACCCGGAGATCAGCGAACAGACGATCTGCGCAAAGATCGCAGAAACGTATCTGGGACTCAACGAGGTGGATAAGGGCGTCGAACTGATGAAGCAGAGCAACGCGGGCGGGCTTTTCAGCAGCAAGATCGGGAATACGCTTGCCCAGATCGACCGCGCGGAGGAGGCGGCGCCTTATCTTTCGGAGGCAATGGCAAAGCTCACCGCGGATCTGTGCAACATCGTCAGCGGATATATGAACGTTTTCGACCAGCAAAGGGATTATGCTTCCGCCGAAGCGATCCTTTCCTGGGGCGTCGACGTTCTTTCGGGGCTTCACAAGGACGGCAAGCCGAACTTTTTTGACAAGGTGAGCAGTGCTTTTCTTGCGGCGAAGGCGCAGGTAGAGTTTGAATCGGGAGACGCGGACGCGGCGCGCGAATCCCTGATAAAGGCGAGAGAATATGCCGAATTCTTCGATGCGTCCCCGAGCTATGACGAAAGCGATATCCGCTTTATCGACCGCATCGAAGGCGCAAGCGTCCATGACGACATCGGCGTGACGGCAATGGACGCGGTTCAAAGC
>JAEEGG010016584.1_pt1 | contig 15282 bp, 16 predicted proteins | sample 9134161 | NCBI WGS metagenome assembly JAEEGG01 (sample SAMN16246543, study PRJNA631951) | gut metagenome | biome: gut microbiome; feature: rumen; material: CR-attached | host: Bos | place: Iran: Karaj | collected 2018-10
GAGCAGCAGAATCATGCTGAGCAGGACTGCAAGGGTTCGCCGGGATTTCATTCTCATGGGCGGTCACTCCTTCCTTCGTCTTCCGGCTTTCTTTTTGCCTGTGTCGGAGGAGGGCCTCTCCTCGGTGACTTCTTCAATCAGCCGGTATACATCGTTCTTCTTCATTTTCGCATTGCTGATGCGGTAGTAGATGAGCATCCCGATCAGGAACAGGAACAGCAGCGGGATCGCGACGGCCGGGATGGTCAGATAGTTCGGAATCCGATAGGCCTCGGGCGTCACAACCAGGTCGCCCGACTCGTTGGCGACGCGGTGGCCGCGGACCAGCATGCGGTGGGTGTTGATGCCGTAGGGGGTACAGGTAACAAGGGTGCAGTAGTCCTGTCCGGGGACAATGCCCAGCTCGGAAATATCGCCGGGTTCGACGATGCGGATCTGGTCCACCTCATAGCTGATCATCTGGTTGAGGACCGTGATGGAGAACTGGTCGCCTTCCTTGACCTGGTCAAGGTCGGTAAACAGCTTGGCACTCGGCAGACCGCGGTGGCCCGAGAGGACGGTGTGCGTGCTCTCGCCGCCGACCGGAAGCGAGGTCCAGTCCAGATGCCCGACGGCAATCTGGAGAACGGACTCCTCGGTGCCGTGATAGATGGGGATATAGACGCCGATGGACTTGATGGTGATGTAGCCCATGATCCCGGTGCCCGAAAGGTCCAGCAGAGAGCGGTATTCTTCCAGGTCCTCGTCCGTCATGACATAGGGGTTTTCCTTGGTCAGAAGCGTCTGGTTATAGGCACGCGCCGCCTCCAGCATCGCATTCAGTCTTTCCGAGTCCGTGTTCTCGACCGTGCTGGAATAGGAGGCAATGGCGCGGGATGCGTGAAAGGAGTTCCACCAGTCACTGACTGTCGGGTAGGCCATGATCGCAGCGCCGAAAAGCAGGATCAGGATCAAAAGCCAGGTAGTCCAGTTGGATTTCTTCTTTTTTTTCGTTTCTGCCGTTTTGGGAGCAGCTTTTTCTTTCTTCATTTACAGCCCCGCAAGGATTCAGTAGATGTAAGTAATCCAGTATACCATATTCCGCAGGGAATCTCAATGATTTCGGGCGTCCGGAAGCGAGGATTTCCCGCTTTTTCGGAAGATTTCCCGGACTTTTTTCGAAACAAGGGGGACAATGCGCCCACTATGAAAAATTATACTCGGGAGAGAATCAATAAAGGCGTCAAAAATTGCCCGGTTTTTGCGTTTTCAGGGCATTTTTCTTGAACATTTTCTCAGCTGCGGATTGTACAGGCGGGCGCTTTTGTGCTATACTGCGTTCATACCGGGTCGAAGGATGAGAAATGCCTCCCCTGCACGGCGGGGGAGACAGAAACGTGAGGACGGAGGAGAACAGCATGAAACGCAGTGAAATCAACGCAGCGCTGAAAGAGATGGAAGGCATGATCCGCGATTATCGGATCGCGCTGCCGCCCTTCTGCTATTTCACACCGGAGGAGTGGCAGCAGAAGGGACACGAGTTTGACGAGGTCCGGGACAACATGCTCGGATGGGATATCACGGATTACGGCCTCGGCCGCTTCGATGAGGTGGGCTTTTCGCTGATTACCCTGCGAAACGGCAACCTGAAGAAAAAAGACCGCTATCCGAAGCCCTATGCCGAAAAGCTGCTCTACCTGAAGGAGGGGCAGTATTCCCCGATGCACTTCCACTGGTACAAAATGGAGGACATCATCAACCGCGGCGGCGGCACGGTGCTGATCCGTGTGTACAATGCGGACGAAAAGGAAGAGCTGGACAGGGAGACTCCCGTCACCGTTCATACGGACGGGGAGACGCGGACCGTCCCGGCCGGCACCCAGATCGTCCTCGAGCCCGGACAGAGCATCAGCATTACACAGAAGCTGTATCACGACTTTGAGGTGGTCCCCGGGACGGGACCGGTGCTGCTGGGCGAAGTGAGCCAGTGCAACGATGACAACAGCGACAACCGCTTCAACCCGCCGGTGGGCCGCTTCCCGGCCATCGAAGAGGATGAGGCGCCCTATCGCCTGCTCTGCAGCGAATATCCGGAGGCAAAAGAATAAGCACAGAACAGACAGACATCCCGGCAGGACAGCTTTTGGCAGGTCCGGCCGGGATGTTTTTACCGCAGAGGCTGCGGGGCGGAGGAGCACAGGAGAGAGGACACGGCAGGGCGGTATTCCTCCAGGCTTTTTGCCTTCAGAATCGCTTTGATCTGTGATTTTGCGTCGGGGAAGAGGTCCTTCATATAGAACCAGAGCGCCTTCATCCGTTCCAGTGTGAACGCCGGGCCAAGACCGTCGGCAAGCCACCGGGCGGTCAGCCGGTCGAGAAAGACGGACAGCTCCTCCGAAGAGAGGGGAGGACCGCCGGAAAGCTCGCGAAACAGGGCCGGATCGGCGACGGCACCGCGGCCGATCATGACCGCGTCGACTGTCACGGTGTTCAGAAGGCGGTCCAGGCTGCCCGGCGATGCGATGCTGCCGTTAAATACGAGCGGGCAGAGACAGCGGCCTGCGGCGTCACGGAACCCCTTCAGATCCGGCGGGCCCTGATAAAAATCGTCCCGGCAGCGCGCGTGCACGATCAGGCGGGAGAGCGGATAGCGGTTGAAGACTTCCAGAATGTCCGGGAATTCGGCCGTGCTGTGATCGCCCATCCGCGTCTTGACGCTGATGCGCATACCAAGCCGCTGCGCCTGCTCACAGACGGAATCCAGGATCTGATCCAGGGCGTTCAGATCCCGCAGCATGCCCGCCCCCTTGTGCTTGGCATAAACGGTGCCGGAGGGGCAGCCGGTGTTGAGATTGATCTCCCGGAATCCGAGATCATAGAGCTTCAGCGCCGTCGCGTTGAACGCTTCGGCGCTGTTTACAAGCAGCTGAGGAACGGAGGGAACACCGGCCGTCAGCTCTTTGAGATATTTCTTTTTGAAGCTGCCCTCCCGGTCGGGGGCGATGAAGGGCGTGAAATACTCGCAGGCGCCCGGAAAGAGCTCGTGATGGAGCGTGCGGAAGGCGGCATAGGTAAGCCCCTCCATCGGCGCAAACAGAAAACGCGGAGCTTCTTTCACTTTTTTCTTCTGTGGGCTTTGAAGATGAGCAGATACAGCAGAACGAGATAGACCAGGATCAGCCCGACGACCATCCAGCAGAAGAGGTCGGATTTCGGCGCCAGACCCACCAGGATCAGGACCGGCGCGCCGAGGATGATGCCGAAGCTGCTGCCGATGACCAGGTTGTTGGCCGAGGGCGTGGCAAGATCCGGGTCGATTTCGCGCAGCAGCAGGACACCGGAACTGATGGTGCCGGTGAGCATGCCGAACATCGAGATCAGGCCTTCGTAATAGTAATCGGGATAGACCTTCCTGCAGACAACGGAGAGATGAAACCAGGTGGCGGCGGCGCCGAAGACGACCAGCAGGATAAAGGGCAGCCACAGGCCGCGGATGTCCTCAAGGTTGATGGAGGCAATGCCGGCGACGATCATCACGTCGAAGAAGAAGCCGGAGAGGCGGTTGAGCAGATAGTTGTTCTGATACTGCCGCCGGATCAGGCCGGAGCGCTTGCCGCGCTCGAGCAGCACGCGAAGCAGGATGGCAAGGGCGGAGCCGATGATGAAATTGAAGCCCCAGATCAGGGTGTTGACGGTCTTGGCAAGGCCCGGGGAGAGCGCCGCAATCCCGGAGGTCAGGCCCCAGGCGGTCAGATAGGTTGCCAGATACACCAGCAGAATCATCGCAAACTGAACCGACAGCTTGTCAATGGAATCGGAGATGGGGATCTCATCCTCGCTCTGGAAGAAATCGGCATCCGGCTCCTCTTCAACTGCAGAGCGGGTCTTGCCGATCTTTCCCCTGCGCGAGAGAACATTCAGGATGACCACGCCAACGATGCAGGCGACGAGATAACCCGCGGCGGCGATCGCCAGACCGAAGCTGCGCCCGCCCGCGAAGCCGAGCGCCTCATAGCTCGAGCCCACATTGTTCGCCTGCCCGGGGCCCTGGCCGAAGCCCATGGGCAGCAGCATGCCGGCCGCCTTAAAAAGACGGGGCATGACGGTATAGCCGAGCAGCAGCGTGATCAGCAGACCGGTCAGGCCCTGCACCAGATAGGTGCTGACGATGACGGCGCCCGATTTCAGGCCGGTCAGGTCGCCCTTCCTGGCGAGGTCTTTTGCCGACGGGACACGCAGACTCATGGCGATGAAGCCGAGGGCAATGCCGTGATAGACCAGCATCTCGAGAAGATCCTCATCCAGGTCCACCAGGCCGATGATTTTGACAATCAGCAGCAGGAAGCCGCCGAGTACGGCGATCGGAATGAGGCTTCTGCGGATCAGGCTGACTCTCTGCCGAAGCAGGTTTGCCAGCAGGATCGCACCGGCAATCAGGCCCATCTGGATAATGATATTCCACAGGGCGTGGTTGGCAGCAGAATAATCCATCGCTTATTTTTCCCTCCAGATTTCCAGATATTTGCGAAAACAGACAGGGGTCTTCGAGCGGATTTCGTAATATTCCCCGTGCGCGCTCAGCAGCAGACGGCCGGCCAGCACATCGGCCATACTGCTGATGTCCTTCAGCGGAAAGCGGAAGCCGGCACATTCCAGCCGGTCTTCATACTGCAGCAGGTCCCCGCTGCCGAGAAGCTCTTCCTGGTGCCCGGCGCCGATGCGGAAGAGGCTGACGCCGCCGTCGGAAAAGAACAGCCCGTCCGGGCCTTCCCGGGTAAAGTCCCGGCTGTGCAGGGCTTCCTTCTGCCAGGCATCCCACTCGGCGATCTCCGAGAAAGGATGATCCGGCCGGTAGAAGCCGGTTTCCAGATATTCCAGGTCCAGTCCGCAGGAGCAGAAAATCCGGTTCCCCTTTGTCCGCAGGGTTCCGATGCGCCTGCAGCGCGGACAGAGAAACACCGCGCGCTCCATCCCCTCGGCGCGGTTCTTTCCGCGGTAGGGGACGGGCTCCTGCCGCTGCCGCTCCCAGGCATCCTCGCGGATGTCCCGGGTGATCAGGTCGTTGACCTCTTCGGCACTCATGTCCCGGAGCGCTTCCGGGGGATAGATCCCGACCGGATGCCCGTGAACACGGCCTCTGCGGATGCCCCGTCCCCACCGGGGAAGGCTCAGATAGGCACCCTCCAGACGATAGGTGACCAGCGTGGCGCCGGAGCTTTTGGCAAGCTTCCCCGTGGCGGGGAAAATGGGGTTGTTCTGCCCGGCCCAGCACTGTTCGCCCTCGGCAAACAGACAGACCGAGTGTCCGGCCTTCAGATGGCGCAGGCAGGCCTTGACCGTGTCCATGCCGGTAGAGGCTTTCCGCCGGGGTAGCGGCGCTACCAGATAGTCGATCACATGGGAAACAAGACCGAGACGGAAGAGATGCTCGCTGGCGACATAGTAGACCTGTTTGTCGCGCAGACTGGCGGCGACCAGCAGCGGGTCCCAGGCACTGGCATGGTTCGGAACCAGCAGAATCGGGCCGTCAACATGAAGATCCTCGTGGGTCATGTTGAATTTTTGGCAGATCGGATGAGATATCGTCCTGTTAATCAGACGGAAAATATGCTGATGCCGCTGCCAGGTGTCCATTTGCACCCCTCCAAATCAATTACCGGAAGCTTTATAAACCGATCTCTTCCTTATGGGCGGTCATGCCGTCGATGCAGCGCTGCATGACGACGGCGGGATCCATGCCCAGCATCGAAAAGCCCTGCTCGATCACGGCACGGTCGCATTTGGCGGCGAATTTCCGGTCTTTGTATTTCTTCCGGAAGCTCTTCACGCTCATGCCGTCCATGCCCTCGGGCCGCATCAGAGCGTAGGCGTGGATGATGCCGGTCAGCTCGTCCACGGTAAACAGACTCTTTTCCAGATTGCTTTCCGGTTTGACCTCGTTGCAGGTCAGACCCCAGCCGTGGGAGATGATGCTGCGGATATCCTCTTCGTCAACGCCTTCCGGCTCCAGAAGCTCGCGCACATGGTGGCAGTGCTCTTCGGTGGAAGGATACTTCTCATAATCCACATCGTGCAGCCAGCCGATGGCCTCCCAGTGATCCCTGTCCTCGCCGAAAGTTTCGGCCATGGCGCCCATTGCCGCGCTGACGCAGGCGGCGTGGACAAACAGGTGCTGTTCGGTGGTATGCTTCGGGAGAATCTCCTTGGCGCGTTCCAGGGTCAGTTTGCTCATTCTGATCATCTCTTTCTGTTGGGGGATGCTGAAAGGATACCGCAAAACCGGTTAGAATACAAGGTTTTTTTCGCCCGCGGCAGATTCAAAAAAGCCTCCGCCGGATCGGCGGAGGCAGAAATGACGAATGCGGAATCAATAGGCGATGCCCCAGTAGATCATGTGTTTTGCCGGCTTGCCGCAGCAGGCACAGGTCTCGCCGAGCTGCTCCTGCCGGAAGGGGATGCAGCGGGAGGTCATGCCGCCCTCTTCCTTCATCTTCTGTTCGCAGGCCTCTTCACCGCACCACATGGTCTTGATGAAGCCGCCGTGCTCGCTCTGCAGTGCCTTCGCCTCTTCGATGCTGGAAGCCGGGAAGATATGCTCCTGCAGGTTCTTCAGGGCGGCGTCATACAGGCCCTGCTGCACGGCATCGAGAAGCGCGGGAAGCCTGGCCTCCAGCTCATCCAGCGAGACGGTCGTCTTTTCGCCGTTGTCACGGCGGACGGCAACGCAGACATTGTTCTCGATGTCGCGGGGACCGAGCTCGAGCCGCAGGGGAACGCCCTTCATCTCATACTGGGCGCACTTCCAGCCGAGGCTGTTATCCGAGAAATCGGCCTGTGCGCGGATGCCGGCGGCCTGAATCCGCCCGAGCAGCTCCTGCGCCTTTTCGGTGACGCCCGGCTTGTGGGCGGCGACCGGGACCAGAACGACCTGGATGGGGGCAATCTTCGGAGGGAGAACCAGGCCGTTGTTGTCGCCGTGGGCCATGATGACCGCCCCGATCATACGGGTAGAGGCACCCCAGGAGGTCTGGAAGGGGTACTGAAGCTTGTTGTCGCGCCCGGTAAAGGTGACGTCATAGGCGCGGGAGAACTTGTCGCCGAAGTAATGGGAGGTTCCGCCCTGCAGGGCCTTGTGGTCCTTCATCATGCATTCCACCGTGTAGGTGGCCTCGGCACCGGCGAACTTTTCCTTATCCGTCTTGCGGCCGCGCACCACCGGAATCGCAAGGACCTTTTCAAAGAAATCGGCATAGGTGTTCAGCTGCTGCTGCGTTTCCTGCTCTGCCTCCTCGGCAGTCTCGTGGATGGTGTGGCCTTCCTGCCACCAGAACTCACGGGAACGCAGGAAAGGACGGGTGGTCTTTTCCCAGCGGATGACCGAGCACCACTGGTTATAGAGCATGGGGAGTTCGCGGTAGGAGTGCAGAACCCGGGACCAGTGGTCACAGAACATGGTCTCGGAGGTGGGACGGAAGGCAAGGCGCTCTTCCAGCGGTTCGCTGCCGCCCATGGTGACCCAGGCAACCTCGGGCGCAAAGCCGTTGACCAGTTCGCCTTCCTTTTTCAGAAGGCTCTCGGGAATCAGCACGGGCATGGCCACGTTGACATGGCCGGTGGCCTTAAAGGCGGCGTCCAGGGTCTGCTGCATGTTCTCCCAGAGGGCATAGCCGTAGGGGCGCAGAATGGTAAAACCCTTGACAGAGGCATACTCGACCAGCTCGGCTTTGCGGCAGATGTCGGTATACCACTGGGCGAAATCGGTCTCCATATCGGTAATCTGTTCTACTTTTTTCTCTTTAGCCATAAGTATTCTCCGTTCTTTCGGGCGGCTGCAAGCCGCGAATCTTCCACATTGTAAGCTTCCCGCCCCGGCTTGTCAAGGCCTGAAAATGCCGGGAAAAGCCGAAGAACAAAGAATTTCCTTGACCTCCCAAAGGACAAACGATATAATATATTAATGTATGTCCGGCAGGGCCGAGGGACAGGCGTTCCGAAAGAACAGACAGGCTGCGGCGGCCGGGCGGATCCGAGAGGTTCGGAGGTGAGTTTCATTACCAGACAGCAGTTCATGACGGAGCTTTCCAAGCTGCTGACCTTCATGTATGATGAAGACCGGCAGCGGGCGCTCAAGATGTATGAAAGAATGTTCGACATCGCCGAGGACGATCAGGGGCTGATCCAGCACCTGATGTCGCCGACACGGCAGGCCGTTGTGATCGCCCGTGCCTACGACGCAAAAGAGAGAAAGCTCTCGGTTTCCGCGCAGAAAAAGGGCGACGGCGCCGAAGACGGCGATGACATCCCGCCCTTTGTGCTGGCGATCAACCGGATCTTTGACGAACTGTTTCCGGAAGAAGACCCCGAACAGGGCCAGGCAGAGGATCAGGTCAGCTTCTTCGATCTCGGAGTGGATCCCGGAAAACCGGAGGTAAAAAAGCCGGTCGTTCCGAAGGCCGAGGTACTCCTGAGCGACACGCAGAACTTTCAGATCATTCTGCCCTCTGACAGGCCGGAAGAGGGAGAAGCACAGAGCCCCGAGACGGAGGACGAAAACCCGGCGGAGCGGGGAGAGGAAGAGACCGGCGGAGAGACACCGAATGCCCTGTCCGCTGAGGAGAGAGCGGAAGCAGCGGCAGACTGGGCCGGACGTCCGTCGGGCTCGGACAGGGAAGTGCCGATTCTGAGCTTTACTTTCGATGAGGAAGAGCAGGAAGAACCCGCAGCCGATTCGGAAGAGGCCGGTCAGACGGCAGATGCTTCGGAGGAAACTGCTGAACCGGCAGAAGCGGCGGAAGAATCCGCCCCGGCACAGGATGAGGCGCCGGAGGAAGAGAAAAAGGACCTGGTTCAGACGGTCCAGGAACTGTTTCCCGAGGAAAAGACGGAAACCGTCGCCAGGCAGACGGAAGAGCCGGCCGAAGAGAGCCCGAGGAAGAGACGCCGCACGGTTCCGATGGAGCGGGTGACCGATGTCCCGCGGCTGATCCTGTTTGTGATCGCGGCAATCCCGGTTACCCTGCTGCTGCTGGCCCTGCTGCTGATCCCGACGCTGCTGAGTCTCAGCGTGGCCATCGGCATGATCGCGCTGGGCGTTACCCTGATTCTTGCGGCCTTCAGCGGCTTTGCCGTGCTGGCCGACGTGCTGATGCTGTTCGGCGCATCCCTGATCGCCCTGGCCCTGGGGCTGGTCTTCCTGTGGATTACCATCTGGCTGATCGGCGAAGTGATGGTCGGTCTGGTGCGCTCGGTGATCGAACTCGGCCGGAAGTGGTGCAGCAAGGAGGTGCCGGCAATATGAAAAACGGCTGGAGAATCATTCTCATCATTGCGGCAGCGGCCATTCTGCTCGGCTGTGTGTGCTTCGGCGTCGGGGTGCTGACCGGGGCGGATACCGACAGGATCCTGCAGAGTCTGAATAACGATTACCATCTGAACACCTATATTGAGGTGTATACTGCCTATATCGGACAGCTGGCGGAGTATCTTGCCGGGCTGTTCCGGTAAGAATCCGGAACGCAAAGACGCCGGGCAGCTCCTGCGAGCTGCCCGGCGTCTTTGTCGACATTTTTTTATTCCGATTCCTCTTCACCCGGAAGGGGAATGATATCCACGCGCCTGCCGCGCACGGAAAGCCGGCCGGCACAGAAAAGGGAAACCGATTCATTCAGCAGCGGCCACTCGCACTCTTCCATCAGGCGGGCGGAGAGGCTTTGCACGGTGTCGTCCGGATTGACCTCGATCGAGCGCTGCATGATGACGGCGCGGACGCGGCCGTCACCGTCCGAGAAAAAGGAAGTGGCGCCCGTCACTTTGAGGCCGGTTTCCAGAGCCAGTTCGACCGGATCGCCGTCTTCCTCGCTGAAGGCGGGATAAAGGGCGGGATAGGTCCCGATGATACGGTTCCGGAACTGATAGGGCACAACACCGAGCGGGCAGTCATAGCCGGCCAGAATGACCAGCTCGATATCCATGTCCTTGAGCTTGTTGGCGACGGCCATGCTGTGGCTGGTACTGTTCGGGAACAGCTCGGGATCGACGACAAAGGCGGGAATGCCCGCACTGAGCGCGCGCGTCATGGCATAACAGCCCTGCTGGGGGCAGATCACGGCAACCAGCTCAAAATTCGGTATTTCATTGAAGTAAACAGCATCCAGAATTGCCTGGAGTCTGGATCCGTCGCCGGAAGCCAGAACAGCCGCTCGGACCATGATTCAGGTACCCCTCTTGATAAGAAAAAGACTCTTGTATGCGGCGGGGGGAAAGAATATAATACAGGCAGATTCCCCGGGCACCATGACATTATACTTGATTCTGTGCCCGCGGTCAAGCGCCGGAGGAATGAATGACAGAAATTTATCCGATTCGACACGCACAGACGGAGGGCAGCCGCTTTCCCGTGCACCAGGATCTCCGGGACGATGAGCAGCTGCAGGTTACGCTGTTTTCTCCGGCGGAAGACAGGGCGTATTACGAGCGCTGCTATGCCGACGCCTGGATGTTTTCGCACGGCGACCTGCGGGGCTTTTCCGCGGCGACCTATTATACGGCGGCCTGCCGGCATCACAGGCAGCAGCCGGGCTCCGTCCTGCGGATCTGGCTGCGCGGGGAACCGGCCGGCCTGGTGGATCTGGACCCTGTGCGGGAGGCGGAAAACAAAGCCGGATGGGTCAGCCTGCTCTATCTGGAACCGGCCTTTCGCGGAAAAGGCTATGGGATTCAGCTCCTGGAACGGGCCGACCGGTTTTACCGCCTGCAGGGAAGACAGAGCCTGCGGCTTCTGGTGGCCGAAAGCAACAGGACTGCCCGTGCCTTCTATGAGCGCGAGGGCTTCCGACGGATCGGCGAAGAGAATGGGTCGACAGGAAAGCTGCTGCGCCTGGAACGCCCGATCCCTGCCGCCGGAGAGCCCGACTGACCGGGGAAAAACGGGGTCTGCGTGCCGATGCGCAGGCCCGTTTTTCATTTTGTAATAAAAACATTGATGCAGGCGGAAAAATATGGTAAAATCATATGATAAACGGGGAAAATGCATCTTTTTTTCGACAGACGGATGTGCGGAAGGAGGCGGGAAAACTGAAACGGGCAGCGAAAAAAGGCCTGATGACAGCCCTGCTGCTGTGCCTGTTCGCCGGATGCCTTCTGCCGCCGACGGCGGAGGCCTATGATTCCCCCGGCTTTCAGGATTCCGCCTGGCATCCGGACCTCGCCCAGTACGGCGACCGGGCCGGCATTGACACCTCGAGCCTGTCGGAGGGTTATGTCGCGGTGTCTGCCACCTCGGAGACCCGCCTGAAATTTCAGGTGATCAAGGACGAAGAAACCTATACCTACGACCTGCCTGCCGACGGCACCCCGGCGGTGTTTCCGCTGCAGAGCGGCAGCGGGAGCTATCGCTTCCGGGTGATGGAGAACGTGATAGAACAGAAGTATTCGGAGCTCTGGTCCGTCACGGCAGATGCCGTGCTGCAGGATGAGTTTCAGCCTTTCCTGCGGCCGAGCACCTATGTCAGCTACAAGGCGGACTCTGCCTGCGTCCGGAAGGCGGCGGAGCTTGCAGCAGGCGCTGCGACGGAGATGGATCTGGTCAATGCCGTCTACGATTATATCTGCAGCAGCATCAGTTATGACAGAGACAAGGCGGCCTCTGTCAAGAGCGGCTATCTGCCGGACCCGGACGAGACGCTTCAGACCGGCAAGGGCATCTGCTTTGACTATGCGGCTCTGGCCGCTGCCATGCTGCGCAGCCAGGGCATCCCGACCAAGATGATCTTCGGGTATGTGGCGCCGAAGGACCTGTATCACGCCTGGAACATGTTCTATACCGACGAGACCGGCTGGGTCACGGTCGGCTTTGAGGCCGACGCAGACACTTGGAACCGCATCGACCTGACCTTTGCCTCCAGCGGTGCGGATGCGCAGTTTATCGGGGACGGAAGCAACTATTCGGACCTGTATTTTTACTAGGGCGGTGAAGAGATGAGCAGGAAGAAACTGGACGAGCTGGGGGTCAGCGCCTTCTGCGAGAGCATGGCGATGATGATCCAGGCCGGTATTGCAACGGACGAAGCCATTTCTCTGCTGCAGAGCGACCGGGAGATCGGCTCCGGTGTTCTGGAGCAGGGCCTTGCGGTGATGAAAACACAGGTTGACGAGGGCAGGGGTCTCGCAGCGGCAATGAAGGAAAGCGGGATTTTCCCCGACTATGCGCTGCAGATGACCGAAGCGGGCGAGAGTTCGGGCAGACTGGAGGACACGCTCTTCCGGCTGGCGGCTTACTATAAGGATCAGAAGACCATTGCGGAAAAACTGCACAATGCGATCACCTATCCGGCGGCGATGCTGGTGCTGATCATTGCGGTGCTTGCGGTGCTGCTGGTGCTGGTGCTGCCGGCATTCCGGGATGTGTACAACAGCCTGACGGGAAGCCTCAGCGTGTCCAGCTACGGCTATGTCCGCTGGGCCTTCGTCTTCTGCTGGGCAGCCCTGATCCTGATGGTGCTGATCGCGCTGGCGCTGATCGTCGGCCTGCACTTCTGGAACAACGGGAAACGGGATCAGGTCGAGCGCATTCTGCGCAGAAACAAAACCTGCGCGGCGATCCTCGAAAACATGGGCATGTTCCGCTTTACTTCTGCCCTCTCCATCTTCCTCGCAAGCGGAGAGATGCAGGACGACGCCGTACTGAAGAGCATACCGATGGCGGCCTGCGAGCCGGTGGAGGAAAAGCTGAAGCGCTGCGCGCGCCGCATGGAGGAAGGACACAGCTTCGCACAGGCGGCCTATGATGAAGAGCTCTTTGAGCCGATTTACGGAAGGATGCTGCTGGCCGGCGAGCGCAGCGGCAATCTGGAGAATGTCCTGGACCGCCTGACCGGCCTGCTGGAGGAAAACTGCAGCAATCTGGTTGAACGGCTGATCGGCACCGTTGATCCGCTGCTTTCGGGTGTGCTGATGGTGACGGTCGGGCTCTCGCTGCTCAGTGTCATGCTGCCGCTGATCGGCATGATGAATTCGATCGGGTAAAGCCATGTATTCAGACAGGACGGAAAAGAAAGGGAGACGGTTTCTGTGGCCGCTTCTGGCAGCCGTGCTGCTGGCGGTTCTGCTGCTGTCCGTTTTCCGGCACCCGAAAACAGACCTGGAGGACAGCGGTGCGCGCGCAATCCGCGAGGCAGTCCGGCGCAGCGCGCTGCAGTGCTATGCCGTGGAGGGCGTGTATCCGCCGAACCTGCAGTATCTGGAGGACAATTACGGCCTGCAGGTGAACACGAAGGATTACTATGTAAGCTATGAGGCCTTTGCCTCCAATCTTCCGCCGACCGTGAAGGTCGTAAACAGGAAGGAATAAGAAGCAGACGGGCTGCTGTTCGGAGGACCGGGGCAGACCCTGTTATTTCTGCTGACTGCTGACAAAGAATCAGAAGGGAGGGAGAGCGATGAACAAAAACAGACATGCCGGTCTGGGTCTCTATACCATCGGGATCGCGGCGCTGTTTCTGGCGGGATTTTTCCTGCTGGTGGTCTTCGGTGCACAGAGCTACCGCAGCACCGTCGGCGGACAGAATCGGAACATGCAGAGCCGGGCGCTGCTCTCCTACCTGTCGACAACCGTAAAGGGATATGATGCCGAAGGCGCGGTGGGCATCGACGAGGACGGGGAAGTCGGAAAAGTCCTGATTCTCCGTGAAGGCCGCAGCGGGTATGCGCTGCGGATCTATCGGGCAGACGGCATGCTGGTCGAGGACTATGCCCGGACCGATGCCGGGCTTCGTCCGGAGGACGCCCAGGTCATCGGCGAGACAGCGGTTTTTGACCCGGTTCTGACGGCCGACGGCCTGCTGACGGTCAGCTGCGATGCGGGGAAGGTTCTGCTGCATCTGCGCTCGGAAGGGGCAGGCACATGAAACGGAACGGACAGATCACGGCCTTCTATTTCGAGACACTGCTCCTGATCGTTGTTTTCCTGCTGATCATACTGGTTCTGACACAGGTGTTCGGCCTGGCCAGACAGCAGACGGCCGCCGCAAGGCAGCTGACGGATGCGGTGGTGCTGGCGGGCAATGCCGCCGAGGCGGTTTCCGCAAGCAGGGACCCTGCGGAACTGTGTTCCCTTCTGAACGAAAACGGCAATGCCGAAGTGCTGCCCGACACTTCCGGCGTGACGGCCCGGTATGATGACGGGAAGAACCCCGACCCCCTGGGCGCCTTTCGGGTCGAGGTGAGCTGGCAGCCGGAAAAAACCGCTGAAGGGACCATGGTGTCCAGTGAGATCCGCGTCTGTTACGGCAGCTCGGAGCAACCGGTTTACAGCCTCGAGACCGCTTCCTTCAAAGAGGAGGGGGCAGCATGAAACAGATACCGATCAAACTCGGGCCGCTGACGCTGCTGCTGACAGTGATCAGCATCTGCCTGACGGTGCTTGCCATATTGAGCTTTACGACGGCAAGAGCCGACCTGCGGCTCGCGGAGAAATATGCCGATACGGTCCGCAGCCGCTATGCGCTGGAGAAGCAGGGACAGGCGTTCCGGCAGGAGCTGAGTGAAACCGACCCCGCAGACTACGGGCTTTCCGGCTGGGAGCGGGACAAGGACGGTGTTTACCACACGGTCCTGACACAGGATGACCTGAGTCTCAGCATCGGCTTTTGCCCGAACGAAAAAGGAAAAACGGACATTCTGCAGTGGCAGCATACGAAAGACTGGGCGGAGGACGAAAGCATCGGCCAGCTTTGGGACGGGGGGTTCTGATCCATATGACCATACTCGAGGTTATGCAGAAAGCGATTTCCATGGGCGCATCCGACGTGTTCCTGGTTGCCGGCCTGCCGGTCACCTTCAAATGCGAAGGACATCAGGAACGCCTGCCGGACAATATCATGAAGCCGCCGGAAATCCAGGCGATGGTTGAGAATATCTATGAGCTTGCCCACAGAAACCGCGGCAACCTGGAGCGCGGGATCGATGACGACTTCTCCTTTGCGGTATGGAATCTGGGCCGTTTCCGCGTGAATGTTTTCCGGCAGCGCGGCTCGCTGGCCGCGGTCATCCGCGTCATCCACTTCGGTCTGCCAGACCCGGTGCAGCTCGGCATTCCGGAGAGCGTGCTCTCGCTGGCCGATACCAAGAAAGGTCTGGTGCTCATCACCGGCAGCGCCGGAACGGGGAAATCGACCACGCTAGCCTGCATGATCGACCGCATCAATCACAGCCGCGACTGCCACATCATTACGATGGAAGACCCCATCGAGTACATCCATCATCATGAAAAGGCCATCGTGACCCAGCGCGAGATCTCGATCGACA
>JAEEGG010016585.1_pt1 | contig 15281 bp, 12 predicted proteins | sample 9134161 | NCBI WGS metagenome assembly JAEEGG01 (sample SAMN16246543, study PRJNA631951) | gut metagenome | biome: gut microbiome; feature: rumen; material: CR-attached | host: Bos | place: Iran: Karaj | collected 2018-10
TTCTTCGCCGCCATCTTGAAGATCGGGTTTTTCAGCAGATTCAGGAAGTTCTGGAGCTGCACCGGCTCCCCGGCGGCGTTGGTAAAGGCGTACTTCACCACCACGACGAAGGGCAGGATGAAAAAGAGGAAGACGCCAAGGAAGCTTGGGCTTAAAAAGCACAAGCTTCTGGCAAGATCCTTCAGTTTTCCGCTTCGTTCCTTCTTCTGCATTGTGACGCTTATCTCTGTTCGTTGATGTAGATGTTCATTTTGCTCTGGAGCTGGCGCACCACGTCCTCCAGCGGCTTCTGCCCGGCGAAATACGCCTGGGTGTCCTCCAGGATGATTGCCATGAGCTCGTCCTCCTGGTCGGCGACCCGGGTGGTGCTGCGGATGATGTCCATGATCTGGTCGGCCTCGGCCTGGGTGAGGGCGTAGAACTCCACGTTCAGGCTGCCCCAGCCCCAGCCGCCGCGGCTGATCTCCTTCTTCTGGCCGTTCTCGTCCAGAATGAAGTTGCCGTCGGCGGCCTTCTCGTATTCCGGCGTCATGGCATCCTTCAGCCGGGCGTCGAAGGCGGCGCGGTTGGTGGGGAGGCCCCAGCCGCGCTGGGCCTGGAAGTCGCCGGTGAAGGCGGTGCGGACGAACTGCCAGGCGGCGTCGGGCGCGGCGCACTTGCTGGAGATGGCGTAGCCGCCCTCGTTGATCTGCAGGGCGCTGCCCACGCCCTCGCTCACCGGATAGCCGATGAAGCTGGCCTCGCCGCCGAACATGGCGTTGTACATCTGGATGGTGTTGAAGTCCTCCAGATAGGCGGTCAGCAGCATCTGGCGGCCGGAGGCGATGCGGCTCGGCTCCTCGTCCTCCTCGGTCCATTCGCGGTCGGCCTCCCAGTCATAGGTCTCGGGGAACTGGGCGGCGAACTCCAGGATGTCCTTGAACACGGGGCTGTCGAAACAGCACTTGCCGCTGTCCCAGTCCACCAGCTCGCCCATGGCCATGCGCAGCATCTGATTCAGGATGTCGCCCCGGGTCGTGTACTCCGAGAAGGGCTCGCAGCCCTCGGGCATGGAGGCCAGCGCCTTCTTGTAATCCGCGAGCGTCCAGCCGGGGCCGGGGCCCACCACGCTTTTCGCGCCGACGACGGTGGTGATGACGAAGCCGGAGGCGGTGCGGTAGAGGTGCCCGCCCTGCTCCAGGGCCGAGAGGACGTTGGGGAAGATGCTGTCCCGGCTCAGCTCGCCGTCGCTGTCCAGCAGGGGATAGAGGTCGGCCAGCAGGCCCTGTGCCGCCAGCTTCTCCACCGGCAGGCCGTTCAGATCCAGAATGTCCGGAACGTTGCCCGCCATGATCTCCGTGGTGAGCTTGGTGAGGCCGGCGGAATAGTCGTCCTCGGTGTTGAATTCGGAATAATCCCGCAGCTCGATGCGGTAGGTGTCGTTCTTGCGGTTGAAGTCGATAATGGCGCTGCGGGTCTGGTAATCCAGGGACTGCGTGGCGAAGGTCAAAATCTCCTTCTGCGGCACGGAGGACGCCGGCACCTTGCGCAGCAGCACGAGCCGCGCCGTGCAGTGCTCATAGTTCTTGTCCCAGGTGTACTCCATCGTGACGATGCGGCCGTCCGGCAGGAGGAAGACGTTGCGGGTGTCGCTGGTGTCCACGTCGCAGTTGACCCAGTTGAGGATCTTTTCGGCCTTCTGCGCGTCGAGGGAATAGCCCATGAGGTTGCTGCCGTCGGTGTAGCAGATGTCATAGTCCTCGGAAAGGTTCTGGGCCCGGTTGTAGGCGCCGTTCGGCACCTTTCTCGCCTCGCCCAGGGCGGCCTTGTCCGGGTCGATGACGGCCAGGCTCTGGCCGTCATCGACCCAGTAGGAGGCGGCCACGCTGCCGTCGCCCAGCGTCACGAGCTGCTCGAACCAGTCCTCGCCCCTGATCTGCCCGGTCAGCGTCCCGTCGCGGTCCAGGATGAAGATGTTCTGCTCCTGCAGGCAGTAGATACGGCCCTCGGCGTCGAGCTGCACGTCGTTAATGTAGAAATTGTCGTTTTCCGGATCGTCCTTGATCGTGTCCAGATCGACGATGCGCTTCTCCGCCCCGTCCGGGGCGAGGGTGCGGAGATAGTTTTTCTGCTCATAGCGCATGTGGGCGTAGTATTCGTCGTCCTCGGGATTCAAGTCCTCCGGGCCGTCGTACCAGTAGTGGTAGCAGGTCTCCAGCGTGACGATCTCGCCCTCCGGGGAGAGCATCATCCGCTGGACATAGGCGCCGCCCTCCCCGTCCTCGGGGCCGGGCAGCGGTTCATAGGCGGGGATCTCCTCCACGCTGCCGTCCAGGCCGAGCCAGCCGAGCTTCGTGCCCCAGACGTCCTTGTGCAGCGTTTCGCCGTCCTCCCCCTCAACCTCCTGCTCGCCGATCCGGACGTAAGAGCTGGTGAGGAAACGCCCGTCGAAATAGAGCATGTTGTCAAAGCTGGTGGTCAGCTCGTCCTTGACGTCCACATATTCCGGGGCGTAGACGAACTCCGGGGCCGGGGTCTCCTCGGCCTTGCCGCCGCCCTGCTTGCCGGGGGCCTCGGGGCTGTCGCCGGACTTCCCGCCGCAGGCGGCGAGGCTTGTCAGCATGGCGCAGCAGAGAACGCCGGATACGATATATGTCAGGATCTTTTTCGCTTTCATCAGTTCCTCCTTTTCCTGTCCGATGGCGCAAAAAAAGGCCGCCGAGAAAGACGGCGCTGGAGTATCAGACGGGATATTTCGGCTTTTGTTCCCCCATCATGGCAGAACAATGTATCATAATGTCATCAATCCCCCCCGCGCCCTTCACGGCGGACCCCCGGCCCGCCGCAGAGGGCGGGCCGGGGGTCCCATATGCGCCTTACGTCGCTTCAACCTCCGGCGCGCGGTTCTTCCGGCGCAGAATGGCGAAGAAGACGAAGCACATGATGATCTGCGAGAGCGTGGAGATCGGGACGCTGAGGCCGATGGCGAAGAGCGTTCCGAACCTGACGCTCATGAAATAGGCGATGGGGATGCGGACGGCGAAGGCGGAGACGATGCCCTGGAGCATGACGAAGCCGGTCTTGCCGAGGCCGTTGAAGTAGCCGATGAAGCAGAAGAGGAAGCTCGTCAGCAAACAGTCGATGCCGTAGGCCCGCAGGTACTCGAACCCGGCGGCGATGACGCCGTCGTCCCGGGCGAAGACGGCGCAGAGCAGGTCGCCCCGGAAGAAGGCGAGGGAGCCCGTGACCGCGCCGAAGGCGACGGAGACGAGGATCGAGACGCGAAGGCCCTTCACCGCGCGGTCGATGCGCTTCGCGCCGTAATTCTGCGCGACGTAGGCGCTCATGGACTGCATGAAGGCGATGGGCACCAGCATGATGATCATGCAGACCTTCTCCGCGACGCCCACGCCCGCGGAGGCGTTGAGCCCCAGCTTGTTGACGATGGAGAGGTTCACCAGGAAGGAGAAGCCCACCATGAAATCCTGCAGGGCGATGGGCGTGCCGAAGCGGACGATGCGGCCCAGCATGCGCCAGTCCGGGCGGAGGATGTCGCTCCAGCCGAAGGAGAAGGGGAGCTTCCGCCGGCTCAAAACCCAGAGGGAGATCAGGACGCTGACGGTCTGGCTGCCGACGGTGGCGATGGCGGCGCCCGCCGCGCCCATGTGGAAGACCGCCACCAGCAGCAGGTCGGTCAGGATGTTGCAGCCGCAGGCGATGGCGACGGTCATCAGCGGGGTCTTCGAGTCGCCGAGGCCGCGCAGGATGCCGCCGAAGATGTGGTAGGCGACGATCATCACGGAGCCGAAGCCGCAGATCATAATGTACTGCTGCGTCTCGCGGAAGGCCTCCGGCGGCGCGTTCATGGCCGCGGCCAGCGCGCCGGAGAAGATCGGCAGCGCGGCGGTGAGGATCGCGCCGATGCCGACGAAAAGCAGGACGGTGGCGCCGATGATGCGCCCGCCGGACTTCTCATCGCCCATGCCGATCCGCTGTCCCAGCAGGATCGTCGTGCCCATGGCCATGGAGCTGACGAAGCTGGAGGCCGTCATCATGAGCTGGGAGCCGACGGACACGCCGGAGACGTCCTGCGTCGCGGCGAATTTGCCGACGATCAGCAGGTCCACCGCGCCGTAGAGCGACTGGAGCAGCAGCGCCAGCAGCACCGGCAGCGAAAAGCGCAGCAGCGGGCCCAGGATAGGCCCCTCCGTAAAGTTGTTGATCTTCTGTTCCACTAGGGTTCCTCCGGTTTGATATCGGGCCGCTCCCGTTTCTCCCGGACGGCCCGGAAAAGCCGCCCAAGGGCCCAAATCAGCCCATTGACCGCGATGGCGACCGCCAGCAGCAGCGCCAGGTACAGCACGATGTCCTTCCAGCCCATGGGGGCGGGCTTGAAGCTCCGGTCCATTCCGCCGGTGTCCCCCAGGAAGCGGAAGAGCGCGGCGCGCAGGCCTCCCTCACGGCTGTGCATCGCGAGGGCGGCCTTGCCCTTTTGCAGCCAGGTGAGATAGGCGGTGATGAGGGTGTAGTGGCAGATGTACATGGCCAGGGTGACCTTCCCCAGGCACCGGGAGAAGGGGTTGTCCAGCGCCCTGGTGAGGGGGGTAAAGCGCAGGAAGGCGAAGCCGATGAGCGCCATGATGTACAGCGTGCGCTTGTAGTTTTCCAGGCCCACGGGCCGGCCGAGGATGAGGCTGAACAGCCGGTAGATAACGTAGAGCTCCACCAGCTGCAAAAGCAGCTGCGCCCAGAGCTTCGGCGGTTTCTCCCGCAGCCGGGCGCAGAGGAAGAAGAGGCTGATGCCCAGGGCGATCTCCGAAAAGGCCTTGACCGTCCCCGCCGTCATGAAGCCCACGGCGATGTTGTGGTCCAGCACCGTGGTGGTCTTCAGGGCGAAGAAGGTGATGCCCAGCACGCCGATCACCGGGGCCAGGAAGCGCATGGGCTCAAAGTGCCGCTCCATCAGATAGGTGTAGACACAGCCCGCGATCAGCAGCGAGGTGAGGAACCACATGGGGATGTTGGGGGCCATGCCGCCCGCGAAGCCCATGGGGGTGCCCACCATCAGCAGCGCCTCCCACTCGGCGTTCATGAGAAAATTCAGCTTGTCCTGGAAGCCCGCGAGCCCCGGGGCCACCAGGAGATGGAGGACCAGCCAGCACGCCACGACGGGGAGGATGGCCCGGAACTTGCCCCGGACGTAGGCGAGGGCCCGGTCCGCCGCCTCTTTCGGCGATGCCGGCGCCCCGCCGCGGGCCAGGTGGCGCCGCTGGGCGCTCATGGCCAGGGTGAAGCCCGCCAGCACGAAGAAAAACTCCACCGCCCCGGAGCCGGAGGGGAAGAGGCTTTTCTTCGGGAAGAAGATTTCCAGATGGTACAGGCTTACCATGCAGGTGAAGACGAAGCGCCAGAACTCCACGGCGCTGACCCGTCTGCGTTTTTCCGGCAAACGCTGCGCGGTTTCCTCCATCGGCCGGCACCCCCTTTAATAGTGGTATTTAATCATATTATAAAAGATTTTCATAAATCCGCAAGAGTTTTCTTTGCGCCGCGCTGGACAAGCCGGGACGACGGCGATGATATAATACATTTGTGAATTATCATTTTTGGGAGGCTGCATCATATTGTCAGCCCAAAATTGATAGCTGACCGGAAACCCTAGAGCCGCAACGGTTCTAGGGTTTTTTCGTCTCAATTTAGAGGTTGCGTTTTAATTGATAGCAAACCGCAAAATCGACTTGTGTAACGGACTTGAACTCTATATAGGCCTTTTGAGGGCAGATTTTCGAGGTATTTCTCGCAAAATCTGCCCTTATTTCATATCCATATTTGTTAAATTATTGTGTCTGAATTGAGCCTGAGTAAGAGCCACAACACGATCAGAACTAGCGTGGAGCTGTTTGAGAAATGCTTCAACTTGCAGTAGAACTCTATATTATTGCAGAAGGTGATGAATAATGAAGTTTTGCATCTATCAGATAAACTTGGATCGAAGAACAGTGCCTTCAAGTGTTCTGGCATGGAAGCGAACATCATCCTGACGATCACGTGGGCAAGAAGCGCAGGTCTTAATTGTTCCCTTGACTTTGAAATCCTGCAAGCATATAATAATATCATAATTGATTAACAATAGTATTCAAAGTAGCATTTTATGCAGAAGGATGAGTTAATGGAGCGGCTCTTGGCGCTTGACGAAGAGGTCGGCCTCCTTTATCCGGGACCTGATCGCATTAGAACGAATACCGGTACAAGGAGTTTTGGATAAGTTCAACGAATAAGAAAGGAACTACCGTCCATGCGACAACTGACATTTCCCGGCTTTTTGAATCGATATGTCCGGGACTTATCAACTGAAAACACTGGTGCGCTCTACTCTCTTGTAGATGAGACGATGAACGGTAATTACCGTTTGAAAGAGCCTCTCTTCCTTTACGCACTTGCTACCGGAAGGGAAAAGACGCTTTTAAAGGCGGCAAAAGGCTCCTTTTTGGAAAAAGAATATGAGCAGCTTCGGAACCGGTACAGCTATCCGGATTTGCTGAAAGCGTTTCAGATGGTTCCCTGTGATCTGCCTGATGGATATCAGAAAGTCTGGAGAAGCTATGTGAGTGAGGTTGGCGCTTATGAAAGAGACTGCCGTGTCAAGGAACTGATGCGGAAACGGATCGTAGCGCTGCAGGAAGAAAAGCACATCACAACCTACCGCATAAGCAAAGATCTGCAGCTGAACAATTCCAACATCAATGCCTGGTTGAAGAACGGAAATGAGACGAAGGCCGCGCTGGGAACCGCGCGAAGGATTGTGGATTATTTAGAAAAATCGGCTGTGAAAATCGGATAATTAGTACCGCAAACTAGAAGGGCGCATTTGAAAATGAAAAAAAGAAGAACATATGCAATCATGTTGGCGGCGCTTCTGCTGCTGTCCGGCTGCGGCGCAAAACAGCAGGTCGTGGATACCGCGCCTGCGGAAGCTCCGGCGGCCATGCATACAACGGAACCGCAGCTCGATCCGGCAGATCAGGATTCGCGCTGTGTAGCCGAGCTCATAGAGATCCTGGGCGGCGGCGACGGGCTGTACAAAAATGGTCTCAACGGCATGGATATGTATGAACACCTCGGCTATGTCTATATGGGCTGGAGGACCACCGGCGGCACATGGCAGAACCAGGTCATCTGCTCCTACATCATGGAGCAGCTTGCCGCAGCAGGATACAGGATCACCGGGGAGGCGGTCACGGCGCCCTACGGCACAGCGAGTCGAAGCGATCAGAGCAATGCGCCGGACGGAGACTATGCATGGGTGACCCAATATCAGGGGACCGAGGACATGGATCTGGGAGAAGTATGGGACCCGGAGTATTCCAGCCTCCGTGTCTATCTGACTGATGTGAGCGGGACTCCGGCCGAGGATCCGGACGCCGCCGCGCTTTCGTCGCTGGTCAGCGGAGAGCAGTGGGGCTTTGACCCCTGCACGGAGGTCTATCAGAAGGCGTTCGCCAAAGCCTTCCACATGGATTATGAGGCAGAGATCGCTCCCCTGCCCGATACCGACGCGAAGGTGAAAGCGATGCACGCTGTTCTGATGTCTTCCGATGTAGAAAAGGACGAGCGCACCGGCGTCGACGATTTCCGCTACATTGCGAGGGAAGAGATCGGCCATCCAAACCTGGAAGCAGAGCTGAATCAAAGGGCAAGGCTCGCCTGGAACAGCTGCTTCACAGCGCCAGCTGGTACCGCGCCTGAAGACGCCGCGCCGCTTTGCGGAGAACTTGTCTATGTCGGCGCGGTTGACCCGTGGGACATCGTCAACAGCGAGGGCATCGCTTCGGAGCATCTCGCCGGCAAGGTCATCATAACCGATTCCGATATGCGGGTCGGGTTCTACTATGCACAGGCTGTCGGCGCGGTCGGCGTTGCCTCCAAGTCGGCAATAGAGGGATTCCTGTGCCCGCGGGACTCAGACGGAAGCATCCTGCGCCCATGGAACACATCCTCAAGATATGCCGAAGGTGCGGATCTGAGCGAAACCGCAGCCGCTGCGGCTGACGGCAAACCGATCGTGGAATGGCAGCTCAGCAATGAACAATACGATTCTCTGCTGGCCTTGCTGAAGCTGGCAGAGGAAAACAACTCTGCCGCCGACGAAACGGAGCGGGTCCGCGTCATGTGTGAGCAGATTGCCATCGGTCAGACCTATCCGATGAGTGCCTACGGCAGCACGGCGGGAAAAGGACAGGCGGTTGCCGTCGCGGAGATCAAGGGTAGCATCCACCCGGAAAAGAGGGTCCTGATCTGTGCCCACGTGCAGGAACCCGGCTGCAACGACAACGCCACCGGTGTCGCCGCAATGCTGGGAATGGCGACAAGGTACAAGGAGATGGTAGACGCCGGTACGCTCCCAAGACCCAACTGCACGATCACGTTTTTGTGGGGCGACGAGATGAATCTTGCGTCATTCTGGCTGGACGCGCATCCGGCGGAGGCTGAGGACCTCATTGGGGCGCTGGATATGGATATGACCGGCGAGGACCCAAAGAAGACCGGCGGCGTCATGCGCATCGAAAAGACGCCGGACCCCTCCGCAGAGTACGGCTATACCCTGGATGCGGTCCCGTGGGACGAACCAGACGAATGGATCCCGTCTCTGGCGAACCCGTATTACGATGAGAACTACAAGAGCAGCTGGGATGACGGATTTGTCAGGCTGCCCGATTCCCATACGCTGTGGGGTGCCGGCGATACCCAGGGCCTGTTCAGCAGAGGCTGGTATCTGAACGACCTGTACAGGTATGTCTCAGAGCATGTCATCGCGCGGCACGATCCGGATTTCCGCCTGGAGGTTTGCCCCTATGAGGGCGGTTCGGACCACAGCGTATTCCTGGCATACGGTATTCCCGCGCTCCTGACCTGGCACTTCACGGACTACAGCTATCATTCCACGTCTGACACGCTGTACATGGCCAGTCCTCGCGAGCTTGAGAGCGTGGGAATCACAACGCTGGCAACCGCGCTTGTGATGGATCGTCTTTGCAACGATGACGCGCTGGCTCTGGAGGTGCTGCACGCTATAGAGAACGCAGCGCTGGAGCGAATGGAAACGGAGAAGACCAATGCGGATCACCACCGCATTTACGCGGATGCGGGCTATGCTTCTCTTGCAGACGCCTATGCTGACGAAACCGAAGTGCTGAATGCATGGGGCACATGGTACGGCGAGGCGCTTGAATCCGTCGCGCAGCAAATGGATGCGCCTTCTGAAGCGCTGACCGATGCGATCCGAACAGGGAAAGCCGAAGTTGCAAAAGCGACCTCCGATGCGATCAGCCATGCCGCCTTTGTACTGGACGAGAATTCTTAAATGAAGAAAACGGCACGAAAGAGCTTCTGCACATTACTTGCTCAGGCCTTGTCATCACTGAATCGATTTGAGGCCGGTGGTAACATCGGCCTCATCATTACTTTTGCCCATTACGTTCAAAATCCACCGGTCAGACCTTCGGCATTACGCGGCGTGACCTGACACACAGATTTGCCCGGCTGCTGGCTGCATGCTGCCGTCTTAGGAATGCGACCATAGAAAACTGATTTCGCTGGAAGAATATGCGAAGGCGAAGCAATACTATCAAGGGGTCACTTGCTCTGATTTTATCATCATTGATCATCATGAAACAGGATGAAGATGCGCTTCTCATTAGTATAGTCCGCGTACAGTATATTGGAGAAGACAATCCTTTATCCTTGCGCCATGGCAAGGTTTATGAAGCCCGCGTTCTCCAAAAGAACTGGTTTGGTGTGGTGGATGAAACGAAAGAGGAATATGCGTATCCACCGGAACTGTTTATCCTTGTAGAAGAAAATCATATATCCACCGAATGAAGGGGACAGAATTGTTATAAATCGGAAAATTCGCGGCTTCATAGATTTTTCGATTCGTCAGATAGGGGTTTTAACCGATTACTCCAAAGAAATGCACCGCCCGGATGAACTGCACCCCATTTGTTAGACAAGTATGGTATACTACTAACAAGTGGGGTGTCGTTATATGCCAAAGGGAATACCAAGCAAGAGATACACAGGGGAATTCAAGCAAGAAGTCGTAGAAACGATGATGCGGGAAAAACTGAGTTATCGAGAGACAGCGCGGCGCTATGAACTCAATGACCATAAAAGGGTCATGGCATGGGAGCGAACCTATCTGGAAGAAGGTCCGGAGGGTTTATACATAGACCATCGCGGCCGAGGTAGCAAAGGGCGCCCGCCAAAGGAACTGAAGCCGGAGGTAGAAAAAGATCTGTTGGCAGAAGTGCAGCGACTGAGAGCAGAGAACGCATACCTAAAAAAATTGAATGCCTTGGTTGCCGAGAGGGTACGGCAAGAGAAAAAGCAAAAGTAATATGGGAACTGAGGCATGAACACAAATTGTCGCTGTTGCTGGACATTGCCGGCCTCCCTCGCAGCACATATTATTACTACACCAAGAAGCAGAAAGAGCCAGACAAATATGCGGAACTAAGAGAGGAAATCTGCGCTATTGTGGCCGAAAACAAGGGCAGATACGGTTATCGCAGAGTAACGCAGGAGCTTCAAAACCGAGGTTTTCATTACAACCATAAGCTTGTTATGAAACTCATGAAGCAAATGGGTCTAAGCAGCAAGGCGCGGATGAAGAAGTACCGTTCCTACAAAGGAGAAGTTGGAAAGATTGCTCCAAATCTGTTGGAGAGAGACTTCCATGCCGAGAAGCCAAACCAGAAGTGGGTCACTGACGTGACCGAGTTCTCCTTGTTCGGGGAAAAACTCTATCTGTCCCCAATCCTTGACCTGTGCAGCGAGGACTTAGTCAGCTATACGATCTCTGATCGGCCTGTGCTGAGCATGGTTACTTCGATGTTGGAAAAGGCATTTGAAACGATTCCGAATAGCACGGGCTTGATCCTTCACTCCGACCAGGGTTGGCAGTATCAGCATAAGCAGTATCAAAGAATGTTGGAAGCAAAGGGCATTCGACAGAGTATGAGCCGAAAGGGCAACTGCCTGGACAATGCTGTGATGGAGAACTTCTTTGGTCTGCTCAAATCCGAACTGCTCTATCTTCAAGACTTTGACTCGATAGAACACTTTAAGTCTGAGCTCGTCGATTACCTCGATTACTACAACAACCGCAGGATCAAGCTAAAACTAAAGGGCCTGACACCTGCTCAACACAGATCTCAGACCCTTCTGGTCGCATAATATATTATTTTGTCTAACTCTTGGGGTTCACTTCATCTCGCCGGAGTCATTTTTTTCGATTTATGCCGCCGTACGGCTGCCGCGGCCTGAGCCGTAAGGTCTGCCGTTCCGCACGGGTCAGGCCGACCGCTCAGTAGAACCAGAGCGTCTCGCCGTCAAGATACAGAGCGAGCCAGACGTCGCCCTCTTCGCCGAAGGGCGCCGCTCCGCCCTTGTCGGCGTAAAGACCGAAGGAGGCATTCGCGCCGTCGTCAAAGGAGAGAGAGCAGGAATACGCGCTGTCCATCGCGTATTTGAAGGGACGTCCTTTTTCGTCGTCCGTCCAGAAGCAGCCGCTGCCGTCCTCCTCAAAGGTGAGAAATCTCACGTCGTCCGACTCAAAGCTCACGTCTCCGGACAGATTGTCAACGGTTTCGTAGCAGATATAGTATTCGTCGGACGTCAGCACCTGCTCGTCAAAGGAGACGACCCTGAGGCAGGACGTATCCAAAGCGGTCGGCTCATAATCAGACTCATAATCCTCGTAATAATATTCGGTGTAATCCGCCGCGTCCGACCAGCTGCAATCCTCCGCGGCGATCACGCCGCCGGAAGCAAGGTAAAACAGGCCGCTGCTTTCCCTGTCGCCGAAGGTGCAGCGGCAGAAGTAAAACTCGCCGCCGGACTCGTCGTCCGCGTAATATGATCCTCCGCCGCCGGAGCCGGTCATAACGCAGTTGAGGAGCATATGCCGTCCCCGTGCGCCGTAGAACTCCAGCGCGCCGTATTCACAGTCGCGGACGGTCGAATCGAAGCAGGAGAGCAGGCCGCATTCATTCGCGGTTATGCCGTAGACGCCGCAGCCGTAGAGGTCCAGCCCGTGCAGCACGGTATCGCCGCAGCCGACAAAACACAGCACGCTGCCGGAGCAGTCGCCGGTTTCGGTATGGCCCAGGGTGAGGCCCGTAATGCCGGTGCCGGAGCAGTTTTCAAAGCACAGAACGTCGGCATAGCGCGGGTCGGTCACTATTTCGGTATCCGCCGCCGAGCCGGACTCCGAAGCGATCGTAAGCCCGCTCACGCCGGTGACGACGAGCTCCGGACCGTCGTATACTTCTTCTATGCGCACGAATTTGCGGCTGTCGTTGAAATCCTCGCCCTCCCGGGCAAGGAGCTCGGAGAGAGTATCGCTCAGATTATATTTGCCCGGAGCAAGCATGATCTGAGTATCCGGAGCGATGTTTTCGATAAGCTGCTCCATGCTTGAAGCATGCACGATACGTCTGCCCGGCTCGACCTTGAAGGCGCAGTCATTGCCTATAACGTAGTTCCCGCAGCCCTTCAGCTCCTCGTTGAGGCACTGACTTTCCCAGCGGTCGAAGCTGCAGCTCTCAAAACGCACGCCGCTCTCGCTCCCGCGGTAATAATATGAGGGAAGAAAACTGTCGCCCGTGTTCCCGGTGAAGCTGCAGCCGTCGAAGAGAACGCAGGAGCCGTTGACGCTCAGCATGTCAAACCCGCTGTTGTCCTTTAAGGTGCAGCCCTCAAGGACGGCGTCGCTGCAGAAGCTGAGGTCGATGATGCCGTAGGTGCAGTCGCGGATGACGCAATCCTTGAGCGTGAGGCCGAAGGTGTGGTCCGCGGTGACGCCGTAGGTGCCGCAGCCGTAAAGATCAAGGCCGCTGAGACCGACGCCGCCGCAGTGATCGAACTGCAGCACCGCGCCCTCGCAGTGTCCCGGCTCCGGCGTGTGGCCGAAGGTGACGTTCCCGATCTCGATATCGGAACAGTCCGTGAAGGAGAGCACGTCGGCGTAGCGGGGCTCCGCCAGGATCTCGACCTTGCCGCCCTCCGCGCCGCGGATCGTCAGGCCGTCCACGTCGCGGATCTCTGCCTGCCAACCGTCTGCGAAGAGGCGTACGACATAGTCCGAGATGCTGTCGGGAGCTTCGCGGAGATATTCGGTAAGGTTATATGTACCGGGAGCAAGCTCGATGACGGCGCCCGGGGCAACGGCATTGAGGAATTCTTCCGCCGTGCTCACGCGGATCGCTTCATCATCCGCCGCCGGGGGCTCGGACGGGACGGGGGCCTCCGATGCCGCGGGGGTTTCGGAAGCGGGCGTCTCCGACGGGGACGGAGTATCCGGGGCGGCGGGAGCGGGAGAGGAAGACCCCTCCGACGGCGCTCCGGGGGAGTCCTGCCCCGGGGAAGCGGCGCCGCATCCGGCAAGGGTCAGAAGCAGCGCGAGCACGAGCGCAAATATACCTGTACGCGTTTTGCTGTCCATATTTCTCGATCCTTTTCTTTTCGGCTGCGCGCCTCGGGGCGGCAGCCGGTATTGAGGGGACGTGCCCGTATCGTAGTTATCATATGTGACGCACCCGAAAAAGTCAAGCGGCCCCTCGACCGGATTTCGAATTGCGTTGTATGATGAAAATCATAACCAGACTAAATCGATCGACCTGCTTCACACGCACGGAAAAGATAGAGTTAAACCTGATCTTCGCGCCCTGTTCCCGCGTCAGCGTGGCTTCTGGCCGAAAGCTGCCGTCCGGGTATCCCTCCAGCACGCCCCGCTCCACCATCGCCTCTACCGCTTCCTGATAAGCCGGTGCGATTCCATCCGCATCGGTATCCTTCGGCGAAAGCCATCATGCTCAGCAGGCTCATGGCTATAATAAGACAGAGGATGAAGGGCAACACGCGCTTTTTCTTCATTTGGAACGCCTCCATTTCCCGTGAAGAGTTAAGGTATTTCGGGGAGCAGAATATCTCCGTTTTCCTCGATATTAGAATCGCTTTTTTCTTCCAAAGGCTCAGGAGCCTGTATCGGCTCCGAAGCGGAAGTATCTTCGGAAGGCTCCGCGCTGACCGGGGCAGATTCGTCGGGATTTACCATATCGCTCTCGTCATGAGGCTCCGGCTCTGCGCATGTGACATGAGTCTCAATCTCCGGCAATTCAATATTCGTGTCCTGCGCAGGCGATTGTTCATCGGAACCGGGCAGAGTCGTATAACCGGAAGAATCTATTTCCGATTCCTGCGGCTGCGCGGCCTTTTCTTCACTTTTCTGCGGTGTACAGGCCGACAGGCAGCAAATCACCAAGGCCAAGCTGAAAAGCCGGACCCAAAATGCTTTTCGCCTCATGGCTCCTCCTGCGTATAGGCAAGGAGGGACGGAGCCAAAGCGCTCCTGTCCCTTCCTTGCTTTGACTCTGCTTCACCCGCCGATAGGGATTTCAGGGAAAGTCGGATCATTGCCGCCTTCGCCGCTTGTGGTGATCACATCCTCACTGTCAAAAGCAATGACTTCCATTTCAAGCTCAACATATTTCTCCATCGTTAACCTCTCCAAATCAATTGTTGTACTTGCACACCTCATCAAAGAAGCTGTACAAGGCGGCGGCAGCGTGTTTGACCTCATCGGTAACCGCTGAATTGGACGACAACACTTGCTGCACATATGATAGTGCCGATGCTGTCACTGTCGTTCCCCCGTCGATTGTGACGGTAAAGGTGGCGCCAAGCTCAACTGCATTGATGCCTGTGATCTGAACACGATACCGTTCCCCAACCTTTTCTACGGTCCAATCGAAGGTGGTGCTGTCATTCACCGTGACATGCGTGTTTGCGTTTGTCAGCTCCAGTCCGTCTGTCGCGAAGAACAGGTTTATCTTCGTTTCGGAAGTAAGGCTAAGCGAGTAGGAAGCAGACGTCACGCCGGATCCGAGCGTTGCTGTGATTCCGCAGCCATCTAATGTCGGTATCAGCTCGGAAACGCTCTTGTAGGCTTTCTTCATCCGTGTATGAGCCGCTTCCGTATCCACGGCCAGCTGTGAATAGTAACCGTAATCGTTCAGGGCCTTGGCGGATTCTGCTGCTGCGGCATACGCCGGGATATTATCCTCATTGGCAATAAGGACGTTCAGATAATCCTCAACAGTGGTAACGTACTCTGCGGTCTTTGCCGTTTCACCGTCGGTGTAGTGGAAAGCAGCCGTGATGGTGTCCGCCATCTGAACTGCGTTGATGCCGCAGAGGAAGCGGAAGCGCCCGTCCTGCTGTTTCAACCCGGCTGTGGTTTC